>Ga0196960_10000052_pt1 | contig 43451 bp, 43 predicted proteins | sample S3v_5metaG_FD_183187 | JGI IMG/M metagenome (GOLD analysis project Ga0196960, IMG submission 183187) | Soil microbial communities from Anza Borrego desert, Southern California, United States - S3+v_5 | ecosystem: Environmental > Terrestrial > Soil > Desert | place: USA: California | collected...
TGGCACCGCGGACGCCGGCGGTGCGGGCGGCGCGGGCGGTGCCGGTGCCGACGCCGCGGCGGCGGCCGAGCGGCGTGAGGCGATCGCCCAGCTCTCCGGCCAGGAGTGGCGGATCGCCCTCCTCGTCGCCCAGGGGATGACCAACCGCGAGGCGGGCGCGGCGCTCTTCCTCTCGCCCAAGACGATCGAGCACCACCTCTCCGGCATCTACAAGAAGCTCGGCGTCCGGTCGCGGACGCAGCTCGCGCGCGTGGTCGCGGACGAGGCGGACCGCCCGCCCGTCCCGGCTGCGTGACGGTCGGCACACGCGGGCCACGTCGTCGCGTGCCCCGGTCGGGGCACGGGTACGTGCCTCTCGGCACGAACGAAACGACGACCACCACAGGGGGCAGACGTGGCGGAACGAACAGCCGGCGGCATCGCCGGGAAGATCGCCGGCAAGGCGAAGGAGCTGGCCGGCGAAGCGGTCGGCCGGGACGACCTTGCGCGCGAGGGGCGGCTGCAGTCCGCGTCCTCCGACGCGGCGGTCGAGGCGCAGCGCGAGCAGGCCGAGGCGCAGCAGCGCCAGCGCGAGGCGGACCTGGAGAAGGAGCAGGCGGACGTCGTCGCCGAACGCGAGCGGTTGCAGGCCGAGCAGGCGCAGGCCGACCGCGAGGCGCGCATCGAGCGCGAGCGCGCGGAGGCCGAGGCGAAGGTCGAGCAGCGCACCGCCGCCGAGGAGGCGCAGGCCGAGCGCGAGCGCCAGGCCGGCGAGGAGCAGGCCTTGCGCGCTGAGGAGCGCGCACGGATGGAAGCCGCCCGCGAGCAGCGCGAGGCGACCGAGCTGGAGAAGCGGGCGCGCCAGGCCGAGGCGCGCGCCCAGGCCATCGATCCGGAGGCGAAGTGACCATGGATCTCAAGTCCGTCCCCCGTGCCGCGATCGGCACGTACATCAAGGTGCTCCGCACCCCCGTCGACGTCGCGCTGAAGGCCGCCGGCCGCGGCGGCGATGCCGACAAGATCGCCGTCGACCGCGCCGAGGCCGCCGCCCGCGACGTGGCCGGCAAGGTGCTCGCCGACGACGAGCTGCAGCGCGACGCGCGCAAGCGCACCGCCGCGGCGAACGCCCGCGAGGAGGCGCTGGAGCTGCGCGAGGAGGCCTCCGCGGCCGCCGACCGCGCCGCGCGCACCCGCAAGACCGGCACCGCGAAGGCCCAGCAGCAGCGCAAGCAGGCGTCGCAGACCGCCGAGCAGAAGCGGGCCAAGGCGCAGGCCAAGCGCGAGGAGGCCGAGCGGGAGCTCGCCACCGCCGAGGCGCGGCGCAAGGCCGCCAGCGACGACGCGGCCAAGGCGCAGGCGGCTGCAGTCGAGGAGCGCGAGCGGCAGGAGCGCCTGAAGGTGCTCGAGACCGAGGAGGCGGCGCTGACCGAGCGCGCGGAGGCCTCCGAGGTGCAGGACGAGGCGCGCCGTCTGGAGGCCGCGGCGGCCGACGCGAAGGCTGCCCGGAAGGCCGGCTAGCCGCTCAGCGCGCCGGTGCCGGCTCGGGCACCGGCGGGGCGGGCTCGGGTTCGGCGGCCTCCACGGCCGCCGAGCCCGGCGGCGGCGTCAGCGCCGCCGCGGTGATGACGAGCGCGAACGCCGCGATCCGCAGGGCGAGGCCGAGCGGGTCGTCCGGCAGCGGCTCGCCGAAGATGATCGGGCCGGACGCGATCGTGATCACGTTCGCCGTCGCGCTCGTCACCGCGATCACGGCGACGGGCCGCCCGATCTGGAGCGACCGCGCGCTCACGAGCAGCCCGAGCAGCGACAGCACGAGGATCACCAGCGCCAGCGGGTGGATCAGCACGCCGAGGACGCCCTCGTCCTCCAGCCGCCCGGTCAGCGCCTTGATCGAGACGTCCGAGCCGCCCCACAGCAGGCCGGCCGACATCGCCATCAGCGCGCCCGCCCGGTCGCCGTCGGTCGCGAACGGCACGACGATCAGCCCGACGACGGTGGCGAAGCCGACGTAGCCGGCGAGCGTCGCGGCCTCGAAGTCCGAGTGCGCCTCGTCCCCGGTCCCCGACAGCGTCGCCGCGAGGATGCACAGGCCCGCGGCGGTCAGCGCGACGCCGATCCACTCGCGCCGCGTCACCGGGTGGCGGAAGAGCTTCTGCGCGATCGGCGTCAGCAGCACGAGGCAGCCGGCGATCGTCGCCTGCACGAGCGAGATCGGCGCGAGCGCGAGCGCCGCCACGTGCAGGCCCCAAGAGCCGAGCGCGACGACGATCCCCAGCACGTACCAGGGGGAGCTGAACAGCGCGATCGAGCTGGAGATCGGTCGGGTGAACTCGATGGGCGGCGCCTCGACCGACCCGCGATGCTTGTAGAGGAAGCCGACGATCGACGAGAGCGCGGTGGCGACGGCGATCAGCAGCCCCAGCTGGACGGTGGCGCTCATGCGATCCCCCAAGGTAGTCCGCGCCGCAACCGTCCTTGCAACCGCTCGCGGCAGCTGTCACTATCGGGGGCACAGAGCAGAGGTCACCCGCCCACCAGAGCGGACGGACGCTGCCACTGCCCATACGTCCTTGCCAGGGATGCGGAACACACCAAGCGCCCTCTCTAGAGGGCGCTTCCTTTTGGCGGACCGGCCCGCCCGCACCGCGCCTTAGGCTCTTGCGCCGATGACCGAGCTCCGCACCGTCTGCCTCTACGCCGGCTCGCTGGACGGCGCCCGCCCGTCGTACCGCGCCGGCGCCGAGGCCCTCGCCCGCACCCTCGCCGAGCAGGGGATCGGCGTCGTCTACGGCGGCGGCCGCGCCGGGCTGATGGGCGCGCTGGCCGACGCCGCGCTCGCCGCCGGCGGCCACGTGACCGGCGTGATCCCCGAGCAGCTGCGCGACCGCGAGCGCGCGCACACCGGCCTGCCCGACCTGCGCGTCGTCGGCTCGATGCACGAGCGCAAGCAGCTCATGGCCGACCTGTCGGACGCGTTCGTCGCGCTCCCCGGCGGGATCGGCACGCTCGAGGAGCTGATCGAGGTCTTCACGTGGGCGCAGCTCGGCGTCCACCGGTGCCCGCTCGGGGTGCTGAACGTCGAGGGCTACTACGACGGGCTGCTCGCGTTTCTCGACGTGGCGATGGCCGAGGGCTTCCTGCGCGAGGGCACGCGCGCGCGGCTGCTGGTCGACGACGACCCCGAGCGGCTCGTCGCGCAGCTGCGCGCGTGGAAGGCGCCCGACACGCCGGAGTGGCTCGGGCGGGCGGAGAGCTGATGCCGGCGCTGCGGCTCCTCCTCCACCCCGAGCGCTACGCCGTCGTCAAGCTGCGCATCGCCGACGGTCTCCCGGCGTGGTTCGCGCTGGATGCCGCGCCGGTCACCGCCGCGGTGCGCCGCGGCGACGAGCTCTCGCTGGTGGCGCCGGAGGACGTCGTGCCGGAGGACGCGGGCCTCGTCGAGCGCGGGTTCCGCGCCCTGGAGGTCACCGGCCCGCTGGCCTTCGAGCTCACCGGGGTCATGGCCTCGATCGCCCAGCCGCTCGCGGACGCGGGCGTCTGGATCTTCACGCTCGCCACCTACGACACCGACGTCGTGCTCGTCCCGGAGGCGAAGATCGAGACGGCCAAGGCCGCCCTGCGCGCGGCTGGACACACCGTCGAATAACGTCCGCGCCATGTCCCTCTCGCACCACCGGGGCGGCACGGGCGAGCCGCTCCTGCTCCTCCACGGCATCGGCTCCCAGTGGCAGATGTGGGAGCCCGTCCTGCCCGCGCTGGAGGCCGAGCACGACGTGCTGGCCGTCGACATGCCCGGCTTCGGCGGGTCGCCGCTGCTCCCGGCGGGCACGACGCCGGACCCCGAGGGGCTCGCGGACGCGCTGGAGGCGTTCCTGGACGGCCTCGGCGTCGGCCGCGTCCACGTCGCCGGCAACTCGCTCGGCGGCTGGGTCGCGCTCGAGCTGGCCAAGCGCGAGCGCACGCTGTCGGCCTGCGCGCTCTCGCCCGCCGGCTTCTGGACGACGGCCGAGCAGCGGTACGCGACGATCTCGCTGCGCGTCTCGCACGCCGCGGCGACGGTGATCGGGCCGCGCGCGGAGACGCTCCTCGCCAACCCGCACGTGCGCAGGTCGACCAACGCCCAGCTCATGGCGCACGCCGACCGGCTGACGCCGCAGGAGGCCGCGGGCGCGCTGCGGAACCTCGCGGCGTCGCCGGGGTGGAAGGTCACGCTCGACGCGATGGGGAAGCGGACGTTCACGCGCGGCGCGGACGTGCGCGGGCCGGTGACGATCGCGTGGGGCGCGAAGGACCGGCTCCTCATCCCGCGCCAGGCCGAGCGGGCGCGCGCACAGCTCCCCCAGACGCGCCACATCTGGCTGACCGGCTGCGGTCACGTGCCGACGTGGGATGGGCCCGAGCTCGTCACGCAGGCCATCCTCTCGTCGCGCTGAGCGGCGCCTGGGGCGGGCGGCGCGCCTACTACGGTGGGACGTCCTGTGCCCGTCGCGTCGATCGGATCCAGCCTGGAGGCGTTCTTCGACGCCGTCGGCTCGTTCTTCGACTCGCTCGCGAACATCAGCCCGCTGCCGCTGCTGCTCGGGCTCCTCAGCTTCACCGTCTACCTGACGCTGCGGGCGCGCGCGTCGTTCCACATCCTCCGCGCCGCCTATCCCGACGAACGCTTCGAGTTCCGCCGGATCTGGGGCGCGTACGTCGCCGCGTACGGCTTCAACGGGATCGTCCCGGCGCGCGGCGGCGACGTCATCCGGCTCTTCCTGACCAGGACGTCGGTGCCGCGGTCGAGCTATCCCGCGGTCGCGTCGTCGATGTTCGTGGAGAACGTCTTCGACCTGACGATGGGCGTCTTCATCCTCACGTTCGCGTTCACCCAGGGCGTCTTCCCCAAGCCGCCGGACTTCTCGAAGATCCCCGCGTTCGACCTGCAGTTCTTCGCCGGCCACCCGCGCTTCACGCTCTTCCTGCTCACCGCGCTGATGATCGGCGGGCTCGTGGCGTTCGCGCTGCTCTCCGCGCGGGTCGTCGCCTTCTGGGCGCGGGTGCGGCAGGGGCTGACGATCCTCTTCGACCGGCGCCGGTACGTCCGCGAGGTGTGGCTCGTGCAGCTCGCGGGCTGGGGCTTCCGCTTCTTCGCGTTCTGGATGCTGCTGGAGGCGTTCCAGGTCGGCGGCTCGGTCCGCAACGTGCTGCTCGTGCTGGGGGTGAACGCGGTCGCGGCGGTGGTGCCGTTCACGCCGGGCGGCGCGGGCGTCCAGCAGGCGCTGCTCGTCAAGGTCTTCGCGGGGACGGCGACCGGCGCGACGGTCGCGGCGTACTCGGTCGGCCAGCAGATCGCGATCGCGGTGTGGATGCTCGCGATCGGCTTCGCCGCGCTCTTCTTCATCTTCGGCTTCCGGTCGTTCAAGGAGGTCATCGCGGCGGGGAAGGCGAGCCGCGCGCAGGACAAGACGGACGCCGGTGCGCCGGAAGGCGTCCGGGCCGGCGTGTAGAACCTGCCGTGCATGAAGACCGCCGCCTGCGTCGCAGCGGCGGCCGCCGCGCTCCTCGCCCTCGCAGGCGCCGCACTCGGGCCCGGCGCCGTCCTCCTGGCCGTCCCCGCCGCGTTCGCCGGTGCGCTGGTCCAACGCCGCATCGCCGTGCGGGAGGGCGCGCTGCGCCGCCTCTCGCTCCGCGACGCGCTGACCGGTCTCGCCAACCGGCGTGCGCTGGAGGAGCGGATGGACTACGAGATCGCCCGCCACGGCCGCCACCGGCGCCGGTTCGCGGTGATCGCGCTCGACCTCGACGGGTTCAAGCTCGTCAACGACCGCTTCGGCCACGCCGCCGGCGACGAGGTGCTCCGCGAGATCGCGGGCGCGTTGGAGGACGCGGTGCGCGAGCAGGACACGGTCGTGCGGCTGGGCGGCGACGAGTTCTGCGTGCTCGCGCCGGAGTCGGGCGCGGACGTCGCCGAGCGGCTGATGGACCGGCTGAGCGTCGCGGTCGCGGAGGCCGTCGACGGGCTGGAGGGGATGAGCGTCAGCGCCGGCTGGGCGGTGTTCCCGGAGGACGGGCTGACGGCGGAGGACCTGCTGGCCGTCGCGGACCAGGCCGCGATCGAGGCCAAGCGGCGCGTGCACGGCGGGAGGACGTCCCGCCGTGCGGCGTAGGGCCTAGCTCAGACCTTCGCGCGCCTCGCGCACGAGGGTGACGGCCTCGGGGAACACCGTCGCCATCACCGCCCGCAGCTGCTGCGCCTGCTGCTCGGGCGTGCCCTGCACGTTCACGCGGTTGATCGAGGCCACGGTCATGTCGACCGCCAGCTTGATGGCGTTGTCCGCCCAGGCGACCCGCTGGCTGCCCTGCAGCTGCTCAGCGAACTCCTGGAACTGGCGCCTGAGCTCGTCGGGGTCGCCCCCGCCGAAGCCGAATGGGAAGCCGCCTTCCATGCTCGGCAGGGTACTCCTCGCGGGATGCCTTCCTCACGAGACCTCCACGGCGCCCGCGTCCTGATCACCGGCGCGTCGAGCGGCGTGGGTGCCGCGGCGGCCGAGGCCTTCTCCCGCGCGGGCGCCGACGTCGCCCTGCTCGCCCGCAGCGCTCCCGGCCTGGAGGCGGTCGCCGGGCGCTGCCCGGGCCGCACGCTCGTCCTCCCGTGCGACGTCACGTCGCAGGAGGCGATGGACATGGCCGTGCGGTCGGTCGAGGACGAGTGGGGCGGGCTCGACGTGGCGGTCTCGAACGCGGCGGCGATGGTGTTCGGGCCGTTCGCCGAGGTGGAGAAGCGGGACTTCGACCGGACCGTCGACGCGACGTTCCTCGGCGCGGTGAACGTGATCCGGGCGGCGCTGCCGGCGCTGGAGCGGACGGGCGGGACGGTCGTGGTGACCGGATCCATCAACGGCCGGACGCCGCTGCCGTCGTTCAGCGCGTACGCGGCGTCGAAGGCGGCGCTGCGCTCGTTCGTGCAGTCACTGCGGATCGAGCTGGGGGCGCGGCGGTCGAAGGTGAAGCTGACGGTGGTCAACCCGGGCGCGATCGCGACGCCGGTCTGGCGCGGTGTGACGAGCGCGACCGGCCGGCTCCCGCGCACGCCGCCGGAGGGGTACAGCGCGGAGGTGATCGGCCGCGCGATCGTGGACGCCGCCCGCCGCCCGCGCCGGCGGGAGATCGTCGTCGGCGGCGAGGCGCGGTTCTGGCTCCGCCTCTGGCGCACGCCGCTGCTCGGCGACGCCGTCCTCACGCTCGTGCACCTCTACTACAACTCCGGCCGCCGCCAGGCCGTCGAGGACCCGCTCTGGGAGCCCGCCGGCGACGGCGCCACCCGCGGCCCGATCCTCTCCCGCCCGTCGCTGGTGGAGCGCCTGCGCGGCCGCTGACGTCAGCCGCCGCGTGCTGTGATGTGCGGCATGCTCGTCGAGGCCGCCGGGGTTGCGCTGTCCGTCCACGATCCGGAGCCGTCCGCGGACGGTCTCGCGACCGTGCTCGTCCACGGGATCGGCGGGACGGCGTGGCCGGTCGACGAGCTCCCCGGACGGGTCATCACCTACAGCCGCCGCGGCTACGGCGCGTCGGGCGCGCCGCAGCCGTACGAGCGCACGACGGTCTCCGAGCAGGCGGAGGATCTCGCCGCCGTCGTCCGCGCCCGCGACGCCGCGCCCGCGGTCCTCGTCGGCGCCGGCCTCGGCGCGCTGATCGTCCTGGACGTCGTCCTGCGGCACGCCGCGCTCGTCCACGCCGCCGTGCTCCTCGACCCGCCCGCGTACATGTTCGTCCCGTCCGCGACCGAGGCGCTCTCCGAGCAGCGGCGCGCGATGGAGGCCGAGCTGCGCGCCGGCGGGCCCGCCGCGATCGAGGAGGCGCGCTCGCGGATCGTCGACTTCGGCGCGCTCGCCACGCTCCCGCTCGGCTACGGCAACCTCGGCGAGGTGAGCGTCCCCGTCGCGATCGTGTCGACGGACGCCGCCCAGCCGCACGACCTCGCCGCGGCCGAGGCGCTCCTCGACGCGATCCCCACCGCGCTGGGTGCGAGCAGCCTGGTCGACGGCGTGGCGCGCGTGCGCTGACCGCCGCGGGTAGGCGAGCGGGCATGGAGCTCGCCAAGCGCACGATCCTCGTCACCGGGGCCAGCGGCGGCATCGGCCGCCACATCGTGGAGGCGCTGCACGCCCGCGGCGCGCGCGTCGTCGCGACCGGCCGGGACGAGGCGCGGCTGCGCGAGCTCCCCGCCGTCGCGCACCTGACGTGCGACCTACGCGACAGCGCGCAGACGCAGGAGCTGGTCGACCGCGCCGAGGCCGCGGCGGGCGCGCCGCTCGACGGGCTCGTGCTCTGCGCGGGCGTCGAGCACACCGGCGCCTACAGCGCCGAGTCGGTGGCGGAGCTGGAGGAGATCGTCCGCGTCAACCTCACCGCGCCGATGGTCCTGATCCGCGCCGCGCTGCCGGGGATGCTCGCGCGGGGCCGCGGCCACGTCGTCGGCGTCTCCTCGATCTCCGGCCGCGGCCCGTCGCCGTACCTGGCCAGCTACGCGACGACGAAAGCCGCGCTCCACGAGCTGATGGCCTCCCTGCGGCTCGAGCACCGCGGCACCGGCGTCTCGTTCTCCTCCGTCAGCCCCGGCTTCATCGCGCGAGAGGGGATGTACGCGCGGATGCAGGAGACCGGCCACAACGCGCCCATCACGCTCGGCACCTCCGCCCCCGAGCGCGTCGGCAAGGCCGTCGCCGACGCCTTCGAGCAGGACAAGGCCGACCGCATCGTCGCCGCCCGCCCCATGCGCCCCCTCTTCGCCCTCAACGAGCTCACCCCGAAAGCAGGCGACGCGGGCGTCGTCGCCGTCGGCGCCCGCCGCTTCCTCCGCAAGGTCGCGGTCGCGCGCGGTCGCGGCAGTTGACACAAAGCCGCACGTGTGTTCAGATCGGCGCGAACGGCCCGTTCAGCAGGGCTGACGTGAAGGAGAGGGATGCATGCTCAGCAGGAAGCTCGGCGGCCTTGCGGCCGCCATCGTCGCAACGGCGGCAGTGGCGCTCGGCGCCGCACCGGCATCGGCGTTCCAGAACGTGTACGTCGGCACGCCGATCGACTTCGTCCAGCAAACCGGAGCGTTCGCGGTCGGGCCGATCAGCTGCACGGGCGCCTCGCTGGACGGCCCGGTCACCGTGGACAACTACCCGGCGCTCGGCGGCACGATCGCGCCGTCGCCCAACGCCCTGTTCTCGGGGTGCACCGTGTTCGGCGGCGCCGGGACCGTGACGACGCTGACGTCGTGGAACATCGTGTTCAACGCGGCCGGCGCAACCGTCTCCGGCGTCAGCCTCAGGGCGAACTGGGGCAGCCTGAGCTGCACGTACGGGGGGACGCTCAGCGGCCCGTACGACGACGCGACCGGGGAGTGGGACATCAGCAGCACCCTCACCAGGACGGCAGGCGCGACGCTCTGCCCGGTCAGCGCGACGGTGACCGAGACGTTCCTCGTCCTGACCCCGCACGCCCTTCCGGTGATCCGCTGATGGGCCGGCGCGCACATCTGCCGCGGGCCGCCGGGGCGGGCCCGCGGCGAACGCTGATGGCCGCCCTGGTGGCGCTCGCCCTCGCGACGGCAGGGACCGCGATCGGCGCCGCACCCGCGTCGGCGTTCACGAACGTGTCGGGCGGACCGGTGAACTTCACGACGACGAACTTCACCGTCGGCACCGCCTTCCGCTGCAACGCGGGTGCGATGAGCGGTGTCGCCGCGCCGGACAACGGGCCGGGCGCCGGAGGGACGGTTCGCATCGGCGGGCCAGCGTCGCTGACGAGCTGCACCGCGTACGGGGGGCCGGCTACGGCCACGCTCGAGGCGTCCTGGGCGTACACCTACGCGGCGTTTCCCGCGTCGGGCACGACGACCCTCGGAGGCTTCTTCGTCAAGTTCACCTTCGGTCCGGCCCTGAGCTGCCTCTACGAGGGTTCGGTGAGCGGGACCTACGGGCCGACAGGCCAGCTCCCCATCGCCTCGTCGACGTTCACCCTCCTCCAGGCGGTGGGCCCGGCCTGTCCTGCCAGTCCCAGCGCGAGCGGCTCCTTCCTGGTGAAGAACTCGCTCGGGAACCCGGTCGTGGTCTGACGCTCAGCCCGCCAGCTCCGCCTCCAGTCGAGCGGCTTCCGCACGGAACCGCTCGACGTTGGCGAGCTTGATGTCCTCGTAGCCGCGGATGAGGTCGGGGAGCGCGGAGATCTCGGCGACCTTGGCGTGCGTCGCGGGCGTCAGCGCGTCGAGGGAGCGCTGGACCAGCGCGCGGTACTCGCCGGGGAGGGCGCGCTCGACGCGGCGGACCTGGGGGAGGGCGAAGACGTCGAGCGGGGTGCCGCGGAGGCGGCGCATGGAAGCGAGGACGCGGAGGCCCGGCGTGAACCAGGGGCCGAGCTTGAGCTTGCGCTTCAGGCCCATCGCCCGCAGGAGCGGCGGGTGGAGGAGGATCGAGACCTTCGCGTCCGGCCCGAACTCGGCGGCGACCTTCGCGCGCTCGACCGGGTCGAGGTGCAGGCGGGCGACCTCGTACTCGTCCTTGGGCGCCAGCAGCTTGAAGAGCCCACGGGCGTACGCCTCGGCCACGGCGGTCTCGCCCGGCGCGCCGCGCGACGCCTCGACCTGCGCGACCGCCATCACGTCCTCCGCGTACCGCTTCGCCAGCCGGGCGGAGCCCGCGTAGGCGATCAGCTCGGGGATCCGGACCTCCAGCAGCCGACGGAGCTCGCCGGTCGCGCCGGTCGCCTCCACCAGCGCGAGCGCGCGGGTGGACGGCTCGGTCGGCGCCGGGATCGCGGGCTCGGTGACCGCCGCGACGGCCTCCGGCGCCGCCACCGCCGCGCGCCCCCACGCGAAGGCAGCGAGCGACTTCTCGACCGCCGCGCCGTTGAGCCGGATCGCCTGCTCGATCGCCTCGGCGCTCACCGGCAGGCACCCGTGCTGGTACGCCGCACCGAGCAGCAGCAGGTTGGTCGGCATGTGGTCGCCGAACAGCGCCTCGCTCAGCGCGCCCGCGTCGACGAGGAAGTTCTCCTCCGCCCGCGTCGAGCGCCCGATCGCCGCGAGGTTGCGCCGCTCGCTCGGGAACCCGACCGCCACGTCCTTGACCATCTTCGCCGTCGGCACCAGCGCCGTCGACACCACCGCGACCGTCCGGTCCGGCGCGCACGCGGACAGGTTCCGCGGGTTCGCCGCGCCGAGGACGTCGAGGCCCAGCAGCACGTCGACCGCGCCGAGCCCCGCCTTGTTCGAGCCCTCGATCCGGTCGCGCGAGATCCGCACGTCGCTGACCACCGGCCCGCCCTTCTGCGCCAGGCCCGTCTGATCCAGGCCGTAGCAGTGCTTGCCGTCGAGCATCGCCGCCATCTGGAGGATCTGCGACACCGTCACGACGCCCGTCCCGCCGATGCCGGGCATCCGGATCAGGACGTCGTGGCGCGGCACGCGGAGCGACGGCTCGGGGAGCGCGGCCGGCGGCGCGGGCGCCTCACGCCGAGCCTTCTTCGACCGCGGCTCCACCGACAGGAACGACGGGCAGTCGCCCTTGACGCACGAGAAGTCGAGGTTGCACGACGCCTGGTGGATCTGCGTCTTGCGCCCGTGCTCGGTCTCCACCGGCAGCACGCTCAAGCAGCCGGACTTGACGCCGCAGTCGCCGCAGCCCTCGCAGACGCGCTCGTTGATGTGGATCCGCTGCTTCGGCGTCGCCGCCTTGCCCCGCTTGCGCAGCCGCCGCTTCTCCGCCGCGCACCCCTGGTCGTGGAGGAGCACGGTGACGCCCTCGATCGCCGCCAGCTCCGCCTGGGCCGCGTCGAGCTCCTCACGCGGCCGCACCGACGCGATCGGATCGAGCTCGACGCCCCGGTACTTCGCCACGTCGTCGGTGGTGACGACGATGCGGCGCACGCCCTCCAGCGCCAGCCACCGCGTCAGCTCCGGCACCCGCAGCTGACCGATGACGTCCTGCCCGCCGGTCATCGCCACCGTGTCGTTGTAGAGGAGCTTGTACGTGACGTTGGCGCCGCTCGCGGCCGCGAAGCGGATGGCCAGCGAGCCGGAGTGGTGGAACGTCCCGTCGCCGAGGTTCTGCACGAAGTGGTCGGCGTCGGTGAACGGCTGCATCCCGACGAACTGCGCGCCCTCGCCGCCCATCTGCGTGATGCCGGTGATGTCGCCTTTGCCCTCGGGGTCGAGCAGCACCATCGTGTGGCAGCCGATGCCGCCGCCGACGATCGTGTCGTCGGGGTTCGCGGTCGACGAGTTGTGCGGACAGCCCGAGCAGAACGCCGGCGTTCGTGCCGCGACGGGCAGCGCGAGCTTCGACGGCTCCCGTCGCCGCGACGTGATCGCGTCGACCCGCGCGAAGACGGAGTCGCGCTCGATCCCCCGCGTCGTCAGCCGCTCGGCCACCGCGAGCGCGATCGTGTCCGCGTCGAGGTCCGGCGCGCGCACGGAGCGCACCGCCGGCGCGTCCGCCGTCCCGTACAGCGCGTCCTTCACCGCGGGCTCGAGGTACTCGAGCTTCTCCTCCACCACGAGCACCTCGTCGACGCCCCGCGCCAGCTCGCGGAACGCGTCGCGGTCGTGCGGCCACAGCATCCCGACCTTCAGCAGCCGGATCCCCGCGCGCTCCAGGTCGCGCTGCTCGAGCCCCAGGTCGCGCAGCGCCTGGACGAGTTCGTAGTACGTCTTGCCGGCCGCCACCACGCCGAGCCACGCGTCGCGCGTCGGCACCGTGATCGGGTTGAGCTGGTTGAGCCGCGCGTACTGACGCGCCAGCTCGGTCCGCGGCCCGAGGAGCGTCCGCTCCAGCTCCAGCGAGGTCGGCGCCAGCAGCTTGCCGTCCGGCACGTGGCGGTACGGGCGGCCCTCCCATTCGACCACCGGCATGACCGGCCCGACCCGCTCGGGCCAGACCGAGACCGTCCCCGCCGCGTCGGCGATGTTCGTGACGATCTTCAGCGCGCTCCACAGCCCGGACGCGCGCGAGCACGCGATCGCGTGGAGGCCGAGGTCGAGGACCTCCTGCAGCGTGCCGGGGTAGAACGTCGGCATCATCAGCGACGCCAACGTCGCCTCGCCCGCGGACGGCAGCGTCGACGACTTGCACGACGGGTCGTCGCCCACCAGCGCCAGCGCGCCGCCGTTGGGGTGCGTCCCCGCCACGTTCGCGTGCCGCAGCGCGTCCATCGCGCGGTCGAGGCCCGGGTTCTTGCCGAACCACACGCCGACCACGCCGTCGTGCCTTGCCCCGCGCACGTTCTGGACGAGCTGCGTCCCGTAGACCGCCGTCGCCGCGAGCTCCTCGTTGAGCCCCGGCGTGAACGTCAGCGCGTGCTCGGCCGCCAGCGCGCCCAGCGACGCGAACTCGCGGTCGAGCCCGCCGAGCGGCGAGCCTTGGTAGCCGCTGAGGAGGGTCGCGGTGTCGAGCCCGCGCCGCGCGTCCGCCCGGTGCTGGTCGAGCAGCACCCGCACGAGCGCCTGGATGCCCGACAGGAAGATCGTCCCCTGCTCGAGCGCGTACTTGTCCCGCAGCGTCGTCTCCGGCCGGCTGAGCTTCGCCGGCCGCACGGGCCTGGGCGGGCCTCCCACGTGGGTGATCGGCAGCTGCTCGGTCGACGTCGACGGCTCGGTCCGCGTGCGCAAGATCGTCCTCCCCAGGGCGATAGGTCAGCGGACCTTACCATGCCTGGTAAAGCGGCCTGACCTATTCGCCCCCGCCGCCGCCCAGCCCCGCGATCGTCGGCGCGATCGACCGCTCGAGCTGGCCGAGGTGCTCGTCCATCACCGCGGTCACCGCCTCCAGGTCACCCGCGCGCACCGCCGCGAGCGTCCGCTCGTGGATCTGCACCGTCCACTCCGGCACGAGCGGCAGGTGCATCGCCATGTCGCGCGCGATCTCCAGCTGCCGCAGCAGCGTCCGCATGAGCTGCTCGACCGTCGGGTTCCCCGCCGCGCGCGCCAGCGCGATGTGGAACTGCATGTCGAGCTGGAGGAACCGGTCCTCGTCCTCGGGCTCGTAGCCGCGCTCGAGGATCGCCCGCATCGTGTCGATCGAGCGCTCGATCGCGCCAAGCTGCTCCTCGCTCGCCCGCTGCGCGGCGAGTCGCGCCACGCCAGGCTCGATCAGCCGCCGCGCCTCCAGCACCTGCGCGACCTCGTCCAGCCGCAGCGACGAGCGCTGGCGCACGAGCTCCACCGGCACGACGTCGGACGCGACGAACATCCCGCCGCCCGGCCCGCGCCGGACCTCGAGGAGCCCGGCCTCCACGAGGATCCGCGCCGCCTCGCGCAGCGTGGGGCGGCTGATCTGCATGTGGACGGCCAGCTCGCGCTCGGCCGGGAGCTTGTCGCCGAGGCCGAGCTCGCCCGCCCGGACCTTCTCGGCGATCTGCTCCGCCGCCTCCTCGAACGTGTGACGCGTGCGTACCGGCTCGAACATGGAGGCCGCGAGCATAAGGTGCACCTGGAAGTTGTGCATTCGTCCACGAACCACGAGACTTGGACACCGATGGGTATGGGGGCAGGGGTGACCTCAGACGTCTTCGCGGGAGCGCGCCTGGTCGTGGTCGACGACCACCAGCCGAACGTCCTCGTGCTCGAGACGCTGCTCGAGCGCTGGGGCGTCACCGACGTGGTCTCGACGACCGACTCGTCGCAGGCCGTCGAGCTGTGCGCCGCCGTGCGCCCCGACCTCGTCCTCCTCGATCTCCACATGCCCGAGCCAGACGGCTTCGAGGTGATGCGCCGGCTGCGCCAGGCCGTCCCCGCGCCGGACGGCGTCCCGCTGCCCGTCCTCGTCCTCACCGCCGACATCACGCCCGAGACGCGCCGCCGCGCGCTCGCGCTCGGCGCGCGGGACTTCGTCACGAAGCCGTTCGACCCGCTGGAGGTCGAGCTGCGCGTCCGCAACCTGCTCGCCGCGCGCCGGTACGAGCAGGCGCTGGCCGAACGCGGCGACGAGCTGGAGCAGTGCGTTCGCGCCCGCACGCGCGAGGTGGAGGCGAGCAGGCTCGAGGTGCTCGACCGCCTCGCGCTCGCCGCCGAGTACCGCGACGACCTCACCGGCGCGCACACGCGCCGCGTCGCCACCACCGCCGCCACGCTCGCGGCCGCGCTGAGCCTCGACGCGGAGACGATCCGCACGGTCGAGCTGGCCGCGCCGCTCCACGACGTCGGCAAGATCGGCATCCCCGACCACGTCCTGCGCAAGAGCGGCGTGCTGACCAGCGAGGAGCGCGCGGTGATGCGCCGCCACACGCTGATCGGCGCGCGGATGCTGGCCGAGTCCGAGTCGCCGGTCCTCCGGCTCGCCGAGGAGGTCGCGCTGCGCCACCACGAGCGGTGGGACGGCGCCGGCTACCCGAGCGGCCAGACCGGCGAGCAGATCCCGCTCGCGGCCCGGATCGTCGCCGTCGCCGACGTCTTCGACGCGCTCTGCTGCGCGCGGCCCTACAAGCCGCCGTGGTCGATCGACCGGGCGGTCTCGGAGGTCGTCGAGGCGTCCGGCGCCCAGTTCGATCCGGAGGTCGTGGAGGCGTTCACCGGGCTCGACCACCGCCGACTGGCGCCCGCGCCGCGGTTCTCCCCCGAGCACGAGTCGCCGGTGGAGGTCACGGAGTCCTGACGGCCGCCCACGGGCGCCGTGCGGCCGTGTAAGGTCCGTCTCACCCGTCCATGTCGTTCGCCTCGCCCTCCTTCCAGCTCGACGAGCAGGCCATCGATGACGACACGCACCTGATCGCCGTCCGCGGCGAGGTGCACGTCTCGACCGCGCCCGAGTTCTCCGACCGCCTCAACGACGCGATCGCGACCGGGAAGACCGGGGTGGTCATCGACATGACCGACGTCGCGTTCATCGACTCGACCGGGCTGAGCGTGCTGCTCAACGCGCTGCGGCGCGTCACGCGCCAGCAGGGGACGCTCGCGCTCGCCGTGAGCAACCCGACCGTGCTGCGCCTCTTCGAGATCACCCGGCTGGACTCGACGTTCGACATCCTGCCCGACCGCGAGGCCGCGATCGCGCGGGTCAAGCGCGGCCAGGCGGAGCCGGCCGGCCCGTCGGATCAGGCGGACGGCGCGGGCAGCTCGGCCGGCGCCCCGTAGGGCGTCAGCACCGCGGGGAGCTCCACGGAGCCGTCCTCGCGCTGGCCGTTCTCGAGCAGCGCGATCATCGTGCGCCCGACCGCGACGGCCGTGCCGTTGAGCGTGTGGAGCACCTCGGGCTTCCCGGGTGGGTGGGACGAACTACGCCGCCGGATCTCGAGCCGGCGCGCCTGGAAGTCGGTCGTGTTCGACGTCGACGTCAGCTCGCGGTACTGGCCCTGGCCCGGGAGCCAGCCCTCGCAGTCGAACTTCCGCGCGGCCGACGCGCCGAGGTCGCCGATCGCGATGTCCACGACGCGGTAGGGGATGCCGAGGTCGGAGAGGATCTCCTCCTCGATCGCCAGCAGCCGCTCGTGCTCCTCGAAGCTCTTGTCCGGCTCGACGAACGAGAACATCTCGACCTTGTCGAACTGGTGGACGCGGAACATCCCGCGCGTGTCGCGGCCGGCCGAGCCCGCCTCGCGGCGGAAGCACGGCGAGAAGCCGGCGTAGCGCAGCGGCAGCTCGGACGCGTCGAGGATCTCGCCCGCGTGCATCGACGCGAGCGCCACCTCGGAGGTGCCGGCGAGGTACAGGTCGTCGGCGGGCAGGTGGTAGATCTGCTGCTCCGTGTCCGGCAGGAAGCCGGTGCCGTACAGCGCCTGCTCGCGCACGAGGACGGGCGGGATGACCGGCTCGAAGCCCTTGCCGCGCAGCTTCTCGAGCACCCAGCGCACGAGCGCCAGCTCGAGGAAGACCAGCTCGCCGCGCAGGTAGAGGAAGCGCGAGCCGGACAGGCGCGCGCCGCGCTCCATGTCGACCCGGTCGCCGGCCAGCTCCAGGTGGTCGCGCCCGGTCTTCGTCGCGTCGCCGACGTGCTTGACGACGGTGTCCTCGTCGGGCGCGTTCGGGTCGGGGAGGTTCTCGAGCGAGGCGAGCAGCCGGTCGCGCTCGGCCTCCGTCTCGTCGCGCTCGGCGCCCAAGCGCTTGACCTCGGCGGCGACCTCCTGCATCCGGGCGATCGCCGCGGAGGCGTCGTCGCCGGACTTCTTGGCGCGCCCGATCTCCTGCGAGGCCGCGTTCTGCTCGGAGCGCAGCTCCTCGAACCGCGCGACCGCGGCGCGCCAGCGCTCGTCCAGCTCCAGCCAGCGGTCGAGCGACGACGTGTCGCCCCGGCGCGCGAGGGCGGCGCGCACGGCGTCAGGATCGCGGCGGAGGAGCCTGGCGTCGAGCATCGACCGCGGCGCGCGGCGGCGCTACTCGCCCTGGTTCGACGAGGCCGGCGACGCCGGCTGGTTGGCCTTGGCCCCGGCGTACTCGGCGACGAAGTCGGCCACGGCCTCAGCGTCCTTCCCGACGACGATGTTCTGCGGCATGATCGCGCCGGAGAAGCCGCCGTTGCGGATGGCGTAGAGGACGGAGTCGCGATCCTCGGGCCGGACGTTGAAGTTCGGGCCGTCCGTCCGCTCGCGGTCGCGGACCTTGGTGGCGGAGCCCTGGGTGCCGGCGGTCTCGAGGGTGTGGCAGCCCGAGCACCGGTCCGCGAACAGCTGGGCGCCGCGGCTGATGTTCTCGTTGCCGCTGTTGGCGACCTTGGAGCTGATCTCCTGCTTGCCGCAGGCGCTGAGGGCGGCGGCGCAGATGGCCAAGGTGGCGGCGTGCTTGAACGACGGTCGGGTCATGCGGGGGCGGAACTCTAGGACACTGGGACGCTGAATGTCCTTCCCCTCAACGAGAAGCCTCATCCCGATCCTCCTGATCGGGGCCCTGACGACCCTGTCCTGCGGCGAGGGCGACCCGGTCCCGGTCGAGGGCCAGACGCTCCGGCTGAAGCTCGACGAGTACCGGATCATGCCCCAGGACGTGCGCGTCGAGGCGGGCCGGCTGCGCATCGTCGCGACCAACGTCGGGCGGCTCACGCACAACGTGAAGATCGTCCGCGAGGACCCGGATGACAGCGAGGCGCCGCCGGAGGAGATCGGCGGCACGCGCTCGACGCAGCCGGGCGAGTCGGCCGCCGTCACGTTCGAGGATCTCGAGCCCGGGACCTACCGCCTGGCCTGCACGATCGCCAACCACGACGACCTCGGGCAGTACGGCGATCTGGTCGTGGAGGAGTCGGGCGGCAAGTGACGAACATCACGGGTGCCCGGCGCCGGCCAGTGACCTTCGCTTGAACGATGTCCCTCGCGAACGGTCTCCACACGGCGGCAACCGAACGGCCGTGCGCCGGGCCCAACCTCCGCCGCGAATAGGCTCAGGGCCGCGATGACCCAGCCGCCCGCCACCGATCCGCGGACCTTCCGCGACACCGTCGGGGCGTTCGCGACCGGCGTCACGGTCGTGACCGTCCAGGGCGCGGACGGCCCCGCGGGGTTGACGACCAACGCCTTCTCGTCGCTCTCGCTCGACCCGCCGCTGATCCTCGTCGCGTTCGACAACGGCTCGCGGACGCTGCCCGTGCTCCGCGAGGCGGGCCGCTTCGCCGTCAACGTCCTGCGCGCCGGCCAGGAGGAGACCGCGGCGGTCTTCGCCTCCAAGCGGGTCGCGGCGGAGAAGTTCGCGGCGGTCACGCACACCGAGGCGCACGGCGTCCCGGTGCTCGACGGCGCGCTCGCGTGGCTCGTCTGCGACCTGCGCGAGCTGCTCCCCGGCGGCGACCACACCATCGGGGTGGGGGAGGTCATCGGCCTCCACGCGGAGCCCGAGGGCGAGCCGCTGGTCTTCTGGCGCGGCGGCTACTGGGCCGTCAGCGCGCCAGAAGCCTGAGCGACGGTCGGTTCACAACCCTCCCGTCTCCATGACGGCCCGCAGCGCGAGGAAGGCGATCACGCCCGCGGCGAGCGCCATCACGCCGAGCTCGCGCCGGGCGATCTGCAGCACCACCGACCGCTGCTCGTCCGCGGGGAGCCGGCCGACCGCCGCGGCGTCCTCCAGCTCCCGCGCCTCGAGCACCGTCTGGGCCGAGAGGATGCGGAACTGCTCGGCGAAGAAGCCCACGCCCACGGGGACGAGGGCGTAGATCCAGAACAGGCTCGAGTCGGGCTCGTGGCCGCTGAACCACGCGGCGCCCGCGGAGACCGCGAGCGCGACGGCGCCGGCCTGGCCGGCGCGGATGAGGGCCCAGGCGAGCGGCTTCGGCTCGACGCGCCACCACAGCAACGCACCGACGATCGAAGCGATGCCGTTCAAGACGGCCGCCGCAAGGGCAATGATCGTGAGGAAGTTCTCCATGTCTATGCGCGGTTCGGCACTAAGTAACAGTGCCGCACAAGCGCGTGCTACAACGTCTGCTGGCCATGCTGCGCTCTTACCTTCCCGCCATCGTCTTCCTGGGTCTCGGGACGGCCATCGGTGTCCTCTTCACCATGCTGAACCACTGGTTCGGCGTGAAGCACAGGACCTCCATCACCGCGACGGCCGACCCGTACGAGTGCGGTCTGCCTTCCGATGTCAAGAACGGCTTCCGCTTCGGGATCAGCTTCTACCTGATCGCGATGCTCTTCATCCTCTTCGACATCGAGGTCATCTTCCTCTACCCCGTGGCGATCAACCTGCGGGAGTTCGGGACGTTCGCGATGACGGAGATCATCGTGTTCATCGGTCTCCTGTTCACGGCGTTCGTCTACGTCTGGCGCCGAGGTGCGCTCGAATGGAAGTAATTCGTCAGAACGCCGGCGCCGGCACCCCGGCGAAGGCCCCCTCCGAGTTCCGCTCGCGTCAGCTGAGCGCGCGGTCCATGATCCGTGGCGACCTCGAGGGCGCCGAGCTCGAGAAGTACGTCGAGGACCGGATCATGTTCACCACGCTCGACAAGGCGGTGAAGTGGGCCCGCGGCAACTCGATGTACCCGATGTCGTTCGGGCTCGCGTGCTGCGCGATCGAGTGGATGGGCCACGTCGCCGCCCGCGTCGACACCGCCCGGTTCGGCTTCGAGGCGGCGCGCGCCTCACCGCGGCAGGCGGACATCATGTTCATCTCCGGTCGCGTGTCGATCAAGATGGCCCCGATCGTCCGGCGTCTGTACGACCAGATGCTGGAGCCGAAGTTCTCCATCGCGATGGGCGCCTGCGCCTCGTCGATGGGCGTCTTCAACAACTACGCGATCGTCCCGGCCGACAAGTTCATGCCGATCGACGTCCACGTGCCCGGCTGCCCGCCGCGGCCCGAGGCGCTCCAGCACGGGATCCTCAAGCTCCGCCAGATGGTGCTCGACGACCCGACCCTCGGCTGGCGCGAGCGCTACGGCGCCGTCGGCACCGAGGAGATCGTCCCGGCGGACGGCCAGGAGACGGCCGTCAACGTCTTCGACGAAGAGGACGTCACGCGTGCCTGACGCGACCGGGCTGGAGCTCCTCGCGCAGGAGCTCCGGGACACCGACGCGGACGCGGTGGTCGCCACCGAGCACTTCCGCGGTGCGGCGGTCATCGAGATCGAGCCGTCCAAGGTCACCTGGGTCCTCCAGCGGCTGAAGGCCAAGGGCTTCACGATGCTGATGAGCGTCCACGGGGTCGACTACTACCCCGAGGAGCCGCGGCTCGGCGTGCACTACGAGCTGCTGGACATGAAGGAGGTCGACCGCGTCCGCGTGAAGCTGCGCGTGCCGACCGACGCCCCTCAGGTCCCGTCGGTGACCCCCGAGTGGCCCACCGCCGACCACCAGGAGCGCGAGGTCTTCGACATGTTCGGCGTGGTCTTCGAGGGCCACCCCGAGCTGCGCCGCATCCTCATGCCCGAGGACTACGAGGGCCACCCGCAGCGGCGCGACTTCCCCGTCGGTGGAGAGCCGATCCTCTTCACCTACAACGACGCCCGCGGAACGGACTACACCCAGTGAGCGGCACGCTCTCCACCCAGCGCACGGCGGCCGACGAGGTCGTCTTCGAGACGCCCGGTCAGCAGATCAACGACCGGGATCCGGAGCAGGAGCTCCTCACCATCAACTTCGGGCCGCACCACCCGGCGACCCACGGCGTCCTCCGTCTTCTCACCACCCTCGAGGGCGAGATCATCCGGGACACGAAGCCGATCATCGGCTACGTGCACACCGGCATCGAGAAGACGATGGAGGACAAGAACTACTGGAAGGCCATCCCCGTCGTCGAGCGGATGGACTACCTGGCGTACTTCTTCAACGCGTACGCGTTCTGCGGCGCGGTGGAGACGCTCCTCGAGCTCGAGATCCCCAAGCGCGCCCAGTACCTGCGCGTGATCCACATGGAGCTCATGCGGATCAACAGCCACCTGCTGTGGCTGCTGACCAGCGCGCTCGACCTCGGTGCGATCTCGATGTTCTGGTACGGCTACCGCGAGCGCGACTCGATCCTCGACCTCTTCGAGATGTCGACCGGCGCGCGCATGCACACCCGGTACTTCCAGGTCGGCGGCGTCGCCGAGGACATCCCGGTCGGCTGGGCCGAGAACTGCCGCAAGTTCACGAAGGGGATGCGCGACCGCCTCGGCCAGTACCGCGCGATCCTCGACAAGAACGAGATCTTCATCCAGCGGCTGCGCCACATCGGCGCCGTGCCGGCCGACCGGCTCCTCGAGCTGGGCGTCACCGGGCCGCTGCTGCGCGCCGCCGGCGTGCCGTGGGACCTGCGCAAGGCCGCCCCGTACTGCTCGTACGAGGACTTCGACTTCAAGATCCCGGTCGGCACCGACGGCGACAACTACGACCGCTACGCGGTCCGCATCGCCGAGATCGACCAGTCCTGCGACATCATCGACCAGGCGCTGGACGGGCTCCCCGAGGGCCCGTACGTCGCCGACGACCGCAAGGTCGTGCTGCCCCCGCGGCACGAGCTGGCGACGTCGATGGAGGCGCTCATCCACCACTTCAAGCTGGTGACCGAGGGCTTCCGCGTCCCGCCGGGCGAGGTCTACTTCCCGATCGAGGGCCCGCGCGGCGAGTACGGCATGTTCCTCCGCTCGGACGGCTCCTCCAAGCCCGCCCGCGCGCACATGCGCGACCCCTCCTTCGTGAACCTCCAGGCGTTCCCGGACATGGTGCGCGACACCTACATCGCGGACTTCATCGCGACGCTCGCGATGCTCGACCCGATCCTCGGAGGCATCGACCGGTGAGCACGCCCCCGCGCATCCCGGACCGGCGCCCGCACCTCCACGTCGGCGAGCGCATGCACGGCCGCGCCCAGGAGGAGGTCCCGCAGGAGCTGTACGACCTCGTCCCGCGGTTCGGCAACGGCTCGCGCGTCCCCGGCTGGGACGACGCCGCCGACCTCACGAAGGACCCGCAGCAGATCCCGGATCCGGCGACCACGCCGGTGCCCGAGGGGCTGCGCGCGGACATCGAGGCGCTGATGGCCAGGTACCCGGACCGCCGCTCCGCGGCGCTGCCGGCGCTCGCCACCGCGCAGAAGGTCCACGGGTGGACGTCGCCCGAGGCGATCCGGCAGGTCGCGTGCGTGATGCGGCTGACGCCGGGCTACCTGATCAGCGTCGCGTCGTTCTACGACATGTTCGACACGAAGACCAAGCGCAAGCACCGGATCTTCGTCTGCACGAACATCTCCTGCTCGCTCAACGGCGGGCGCGAGCTCGCCGCCCGCGTCAAGGCGCAGGTGGGCGAGGACGAGGAGATCGAGGTCCGCGGGTTCGAGTGCCTCGGCGCGTGCGACATCGCGCCGATGGCGTCGATCGACGGCGTCTACGTCGGCCCGATCGACCTCGACGAGGTGCCGGAGATGATCGACCAGGTCCGCGCCGGGCAGCCTCCGCTGCCCGCCAAGCAGCTGCGCGCGCGCCTGTCGACCGATCCCCACGCCAACTCCCAGGACTTCCCCGCGTTCGACGTGCTGTCGGTCGACGGCACGCCCCACGCCGCGAACCCCGACGCCGCGCAGCCCGTGCGCGACCCGGCGAGCGGCACGGTCGGTGAGATGCCCGGCGACATGCCGGGGCCGAGCGCGCCGTTCGAGCAAGCACCCGACCCGCCCGAGGGACCGGAGCCGAAGCGATGACGCAGACCCTGCTGTACCGGGACATCGACGAGCCCGGGCTCAACACCCTGGCCACGTACGAGCGTCGCGGGGGCTACCAGGCCCTGCGCAAGGCGCTGTCGATGCCGCCCGAGGCCGTCCTCGAGGAGCTGCTCGCCAGTGGCGTCCGCGGCCGCGGCGGCGCCGGCTTCGCGATGGGCCGCAAGGTGTCCTTCCTGCCCAAGGGCACGATGGACAAGTACCTGTGCTGCAACGCGGACGAGTCCGAGCCCGGCACGTTCATGGACCGCGAGCTGATGCAGAAGAACCCGCATCAGCTGATCGAGGGCATGATCATCGCCTCGTACGCGGGCGGGATCAACCGCGCCTTCATCTACATCCGCGGCGAGTACGCGCTGCAGGCCGACATCCTCGACGCCGCCGTCGAGGAGGCCCGCGCGGCCGGCTACCTGGGTGAGAAGATCCTCGGGTCCGAGCTGGATCTGTCGCTCGTCGTCCACCGCGGCGCCGGCGCCTACATCTGCGGCGAGGAGACCGCGCTCCTCGACTCGCTCGAGGGCAAGCGCGGCAACCCGCGCCTCAAGCCGCCGTTCCCCGCGAACCAGGGCCTCTACCAGGGTCCGACGCTCATCAACAACGTCGAGACGCTCTCCTGCGTCCCGGCGATCCTGGACATGGGCGGCGCCGAGTACGCGAAGATCGGCGCGGAGAACTCCACCGGCACGAAGATCGTCTCGGTCTCCGGGAACGTCCAGCGGCCCGGCAACTACGAGATCGAGCTCGGCATGAAGAGCCGGGACATCATCTACGAGCTCGCCGGCGGCCCGCCGCCCGGGCGCGAGGTGAAGTTCTGGTTCCCCGGCGGCTCCTCGTCGCCGGTCCTCAAGCCCGAGGACCTCGAGCTGCCGTACGACTTCGACTCGATCGCGAAGGCGGGCTCGATGCTCGGCTCCGGCGCGATCATCGTCATCGACGACTCGCAGTCGGTCGTCGACGTCGCCCTGTGGACGGCCGAGTTCTACAAGCACGAGTCGTGCGGCAAGTGCTCGCCGTGCCGCGAGGGCACGAACTGGACCGTGAAGATGCTCGAGCGGATCAAGGCCGGCCAGGCCACGCCCATGGATCTCGACATCGCCGCCTCGGTCTGCACGAACATCATCGGCAACTGCCTCTGCGTCCTCGGCGACGCGATGGCGATGCCGGTCGGCTCGATGGTGGACAAGTTCCGTCCCGAGTTCGAGGACTACATCGAGCAGGCGCGCCTCCGCAGCGAGCAGGCGTCCTCGGTGCCTCACGAGCCGCTCCAAGTCCTTCAGGGAGCCCACTAACCCCGTCATGCCCCGCCCCGAGGTCACCATGGTGACCTTCACGATCGACGGTCGTGAGGTCACCGCCCCGCAGAACGCGATGCTCGTGGACGCCGCGAAGTACGGCGACATCGAGATCCCCGTCTTCTGCTACGAGCCCAAGCTGGGTCAGGCCGTCGGCGCGTGCCGCATGTGCCTGGTCGAGATCGAGGGCATCCCCAAGCTCCAGACCGCCTGCTCGACGCCGGTCAAGGACGGCATGGTCGTCCACACGCAGACCGAGCGCGTCGTCACCGCCCAGCAGGCCGTCGTCGAGTTCCTGCTCGTCAACCACCCGCTCGACTGCCCGGTCTGCGACAAGGGCGGCGAGTGCCCGCTCCAGGACATCACGATGGGCTGGGGCGGAGGGCGCTCGCGGTTCATCGAGCCCAAGCGCCACTTCCAGAAGCCGCTGGCGCTGTCGCCGCTCATCGCGATCGACCGCGAGCGCTGCATCCTCTGCTACCGCTGCGTGCGGTTCTCGCAGGAGGTCTCCGAGGACTACCAGCTGGTCCTCCAGGAGCGCGGCGCCGCGACCTACGTCTCGACCTTCGACGGCCACCCGTACGTCGCGCCGTTCAGCGGCAACATCATCGAGCTGTGCCCGGTCGGCGCGCTCACCTCGCAGCCGTACCGCTTCCGCGCGCGGCCGTGGGACATCGAGCAGTCCGGCTCGGTCTGCACGCTCTGCCCGACGCAGTGCAACGTCTCGTACACGGTGCGCGACGAGCGCGTCCTGCGCGTGCTGGGCCGCGACAACGAGGCCGTCGACGACGGCTGGCTGTGCGACCGCGGCCGCTTCGCCTTCCAGGCGGCGCACGTCGAGGAGCGCATCACCACGCCGATGGTCCGCGACGGCGGCGTCCTGCGCCCCGTCACGTGGGAGCGCGCGCTGTCCGAGGCCGCCGGGGCGCTCAAGCGCGCGGGCAAGGCCACGGCCGCGCTCGCCGGCAACGGCACCACCAACGAGGAGGCGTTCCTCCTCCAGCGGCTGCTGCGCGACGGGCTCGGCTCCGGCGACCTGGACGGGTCGCCCTACGGGTCCCGCGCGCGTGAGGAGCAGCTCGCCCTCGCCGACCCGGCGCTCCAGGCGACGGTGCCGGACATCGAGTTCGCCCACGCGGTCCTCGTGCTCGACACCGAGCCGGTGGACGACGCCCCGGGCCTGGACCTGCGCATCCGCAAGGGCGTGCGGCGCAACCGCGTCAAGCTCGCGGTCGCGTCCAGCCGCCCGTCCTCGCTCGATCCCAACGCGACCGTCTCCGTCCGCTACGCCCCGGGCCGCGGCGGCCAGTTCGCCGCCGCGCTGGCCGAGGCCGTGCGCGACGCCCAGTCCGCGTCGCTGGGCTCGCTGGCCGAGGCCGCGGGCGCGACGGTCGAGGACCTCCGCGGGCTGGCCGAGTTCCTGGCCGGTGCCGGCGAGGACGTCGTGATCGTGTTCGGCGAGCGCCTGCGCGACGCGCAGGCCGTGCTCCGCCTGGCCGACAGCCTCAACCTGCGCGGCTCCGACGGCGCCGGGCTCCTCGAGGTCCCGGCCACGTCGAACGGCCGCGGCGTCCGCGAGGTCGGCTTCTCGCCGGTCGCCGGTCCCGGCTACGCCGAGACCGCGGTCGCGGGCCGCACGACGCCGCAGATCGCCGAGGCCGCGGCCGCCGGCGAGATCGCGGCGCTCTACCTGCTCCACGTGGACCCGGTCCGCGAGCTGCCGAACGGCACGCAGTGGGAGGCCGCGCTCGACCGCGCGACCACCGTCATCGCCCACGCCGGCTTCCTCACCGAGGGCCTGCGCGAGCACGCGACGGTCGTCTTCCCGGCCCTCTCCAACCCGGAGAAGGACGGGACGCTCACCCACCCGGACGGCCGCCTCCAGCGCGTCCGCCAGGCGATCGCCCACCAGGGCGAGAACCGGTTCGAGTGGCAGATCCTCGACCACCTGGGCCGCGAGCTCGGCGTCGGCGCCCGCGCCATGACGTCCGGCATCGTGCTCAAGCAGATCGGCGAGGCCGTCCCGTTCTACGCCGGGCTCACGCTCGACGAGATCGGCGGCCGCGGCCTGCGCTGGCAGGAGCGCGCGGAGGCCTCGGCCTTCCCGGCCCTGGCCGCGCTGCCGGAGGCCACCGCGGACAGCACGCCCGCGGCGTCGCCGAACGGCAAGCTCCGGCTCGGCACGTTCCGGTCGATCTGGGCCGCGCCCGAGGTCGAGGTGTCGCCCGCCCTGAAGTTCCTCGCCGCGCGCCAGCGCGCCGAGCTCTCGCCCGTCGACGCGGAGCGCCTCGGCGTGACGCAGGGCGAGCGGGTCGTCGTCGGCGTGGACGGCACCACCGTCCGCGCGACCGTGGCGCTGCGGAGCGACATGCCCGCAGGTACGGTGTTCCTGGAGGAGTCGATCGGCGCGGACAACGCGAACGTCCTCGCCGGCGCCGAGCTGGTGGAGGTCCGCAAGTCATGACCGCGCCCGTGCACGTGCTCGGCGACGTCGCCTACTTCGAGCCGTGGTGGATCCAGATCATCAAGGCGATCGTGATCTTCGCCGTGATCCTCCAGATCCTGCCGGTGACGATCGTGATCGAGCGCAAGCTGCTCGGTCGCTTCCAGCTGCGCTACGGCCCCAACCGCGTCGGCCCGTACGGCCTCCTCCAGCCGCTGGCGGAGATCGTCAAGTTCGCCACCAAGGAGAACATCCGGCCGACGACGTCGACCGGCTGGCTCTTCATCCTGGCGCCGGTCATCTCGATCCTGACCGCCGTCGCGGCGCTCGCGATCGTCCCGTTCGGCGACACCGTCGACATCTTCGGCACGCAGGTCGGCCTGTACGGCATCGACGTGTCGGTCGGCATCCTCTACCTCTTCGCCTTCGGCGCGATCGCCTTCTACGCGCCGATGCTCGGCGGGTGGGCGTCGGGCTCGAAGTACTCCTTCCTCGGCGCCATGCGCGCCGCGGCCCAGCTGATCTCCTACGAGGTCGCGCAGGGCCTGGCGCTCGTCGGCGTGCTGATGACCGCCGGGACGCTCTCGCTCACCGAGATCGTCCACGCGCAGGAGGGGATGTGGTACTTCATCCCGCAGTTCGTGGGCCTGCTGGTCTTCACCACGGCGAGCTTCGCGGAGACCAACCGCGCGCCGTTCGACCTCTCCGAGGCGGACGCCGAGCTCGTCCAGGGCTACATGACCGAGTACGGCGGCGCGAAGATGGTCGCCTACCTGTTCGGCGAGTACCTGAACATGATGATCGCGTCGCTGCTGATCGCGACGTTCTTCTTCGGCGGATGGCAGCTGCCCTTCGGCATCGACCCGCCCACGTGGGTCGACCCCTTCGTCGTCCTGGCGAAGATGTCCGTCTTCCTCTTCTTCTTCATCTGGGTGCGCGCGTCGCTCCCGCGCCTGCGGTACGACCAGCTGATGTCCTTCGGCTGGAAGGTCCTGCTCCCGCTGGCCACGGCGAACGCCCTCGTGACTGCGATTCTGGTGGTGACCCTCGACTGATGCCGTACGACCCCGGAAATGACGTCCTCGTCGTTCCGCGCGGCCCTGAACCGGGCGGCGTGGGCGGTACGTACCGCGTCTTCGGCGAGACCCTCAGGGGGATGAAGACCGTCTTCGCGCGCCTCTTCGAGAAGCCGGTGACGATCCAGTACCCCGAGGAGAAGACGCCGGTCTACCCGCGGTTCCGCGGGCGCCATCGCCTCCACAAGTTCGAGGACACCGGCCTGGAGAAGTGCGTCGGCTGCTCGCTGTGCGCCGCCGCGTGCCCGGCCGACTGCATCCGCGTCGTCGCCGCCGAGAACACGCCCGAGCACCGGGTGTCGGCCGGCGAGCGCTACGCGGCGGTGTACGAGATCAACATGAGCCGCTGCATCTTCTGCGGCTACTGCGAGATCGCGTGCCCGTTCGACGCGATCACGCTCGGCCACGACTACGAGCTCTCGGACTACAACCGCTCGGACCTCATCTTCACCAAGGAGATGCTCCTCTCCGAGCCGCTCGAGCGCACGCCGCTGCGGCGCGAGGGCGAGTAGGGGCGGCGGGTCTCACGATGGCCGAGGTCTTCTTCTTCATCGCGGCGTTCGGCGCCCTCGCGGGCGCCATCGGCGTCGTCTTCTCGACCGACAACCCGTTCTACAGCGTCCTGGCGCTGGTCGGGCACCTCCTCTCGCTGGCGGGGCTCTTCCTGCTCCTGCGCGCGGAGATGCTCGCCGCCGCCCAGGTCGTCGTGTACGCGGGCGCGGTCATGGTGCTCTACGTCTTCGTCGTCGCCTACATCGGCGGCGAGGAGCCGAACATGCAGCCGCTCGGGCCGACGCTGCGGCCGGTCTCGTACCTGTTCGTCGGCGTCGTCCTCGTCGAGCTCTTCATCGCGATCCTCGGCTCGGGCCTCACCGCCCTGGACACCGAGGGCGCGGAGTTCGCGTTCGGGTTCGGCACGCCGGACCAGATCGGCGAGCTGCTGCTGACCAAGTTCCTGCTCGCCTTCGAGCTCGCGTCGATCCTGCTGCTGCTCGCGGCCGTCGGCGCGGTCGTGCTCGCCCGCCGCCGCTCCGGCGTCGGCGCCGACGAGGACGGCGTGGTGCCGACCTACTCGGTCATCGACATGGTGCGCCCCGAGGGGACCGGCACCATGCGCGAGTCCGCGACCGGCCTGCCGGACGTGCTCGACGCGGGCAGCGGCGAGCCGCTCCAGGTCGGCGCCGGCGTCCGGCAGGGCTCGCCCTCCGAGGACGAGGAGCGTGGCTGGTGAGCATCACCTGGTACCTGGTGCTGTCGGCGATGCTCTTCGCCCTCGGCGCCGGCGGCGTCCTCGTGCGCCGCAACCCGCTGGTCGTCCTGCTGTGCCTCGAGCTGATGCTCAACGCGGCCAACCTGGCGCTCATCGCGTTCAGCCGCATGCACGGCAACGGCGACGGCCAGATCTTCGCGATCATCGTCATGGTGGTCGCGGCCTGTGAGGTGACGGTGGGCCTCGGCCTGATCGTCGCGATGTACCGGCGGCGGCTCCCCGTCGACGTGGATGAGCTTCGGGAGCTGCACGGCTAGATGGACTCCGTCAAGACCTTCGCCTGGCTGACCCTGCTGCTGCCCCTCGCGGGCACGCTGGTCAACGCCTTCGGCTTCAAGATCTTCAAGGGGCGCGCGCCCGGCCTGATCGGGACGCTGTTCCTGCTGGCCTCGTTCGTCTCCGCCGTCCTCACGCTCTTCGCGCTGCAGGACCTCGCCGCGGAGGAGCGCCACGTGCGCGCCATCGCGTGGGACCTCGCGAACGTGCAGGTCGGCGACGGGCAGCGCCTCGACGCGCAGCTCGGCCTGCTGATCGACCCGCTCGCCGTCTGGATGATGCTCGTCGTCACCGGCGTGTCGACGATGATCCACGTGTACGCCACCGCGTACATGAGCGGCGACCGCGGCTACAGCCGCTTCTTCGCCTACCTCAACTTCTTCGTCTTCTCGATGCTCACGCTCGTGATGGGCGGGAACTTCATCATGCTGATCGTCGGGTGGGCGCTCGTCGGTGCCGCGTCCTACCTGCTGATCTCGTTCTGGTTCCGTCGCGAGACGGCGACCCGCGCGGGCATCAAGGCCTTCGTCATCAACGTCTTCGGCGACGTCGGCCTGACGATCGGCGCGTTCTTCATCTTCAAGGGGTCGGGCTCGCTCGACTTCCTGACGACGTTCGAGCGCGCCGGCGACATCTCGCAGGGCGACCTGACCGCCGGCTGCATCCTGCTCCTCATCGGCGCGTTCGCGAAGTCCGCGCAGGTGCCGCTCCACACGTGGCTGGCGGACGCGATGGAGGGCCCGACCCCGGTCTCGGCCCTGATCCACGCGGCGACCATGGTCACCGCGGGCGTCTACCTCATCGCGCGCATGTGGCCGCTGTTCGAGGAGGCCCCGGCCGCCGCGGACGTCGGCGCGATCATCGGCTGCGCGACGCTCATCATCGCCGCGACGATCGCCCTGACGGTCACCGACCTCAAGCGCGTCATCGCCTACTCGACGATGTCGCAGATCGGCTACATGATCATGGCGGTGAGCTCGGGCGCGTACATCGCGGGCCTGTTCCACCTCATGACGCACGCGTTCTTCAAGGCGCTGCTCTTCATGGCGGCCGGCTCGGTCATCTCCGCGATGGCGTCGGTCCAGAACCTCAACAAGATGGGCGGCTTCAAGAAGCCGATGCCCTTCACCTACGGGTGCATGGTCATCGGCGGCCTGGCGCTGGCCGGCGTGCCGCCGTTCTCGGGCTTCTTCTCCAAGGACGAGATCCTCGCCTACACGGCCGCGCGCGAGGACTGGCACATCATCCTCGCGGTCATCGGCTACGTCGCCGCGTTCCTCACCGCCGTCTACACGTTCCGGATGATCTTCCGGGCGTTCTGGGGCGAGATGGTCCCGGAGGCGCGCGAGCTCGACGAGGGCCACATGCACCACCTCGACGTGCCGCGCAACCCGGTCACGGGCGAGGAGGAGGACACCGACGTCGGCTTCCCCGGCCCGGAGCACCACATCGCCGAGCAGGCGCCCGGCATGAAGATCGCCATGAGCGTGCTCGCGCTCGGCGCGATCGGCATGGGCCTCCTGCAGATCCCGAACGTCACGCACGTGGTCGACCACTTCCTCGAGCCCACGTTCGAGGGGTCGCGGATGCTGGAGGAGATCCACCCGTCCGACACGCTGACCTACGGCGGCATGGCGCTCGGCGCGTTCCTCGGGATCGCCGGCATCTTCGTCGCGTACACGCTATGGGTGAAGCGCCCGGGCTCCGCGGCGCGGATCCAGGAGCGCTCGGGCCCGCTCTACACGCTGTTCTCGAACAAGTGGTACGGCGACGAGATCATCGACTTCCTGATCGTCCGCCCGGGCCTCTGGGTCGGCCGGTTCGCGCAGTCGACGTTCGAGCGGTTCGTCGTCAACGGCGTCTTCGTCGGCGGCCCGACCGGGCTCGTCCGCGCGGGCAGCGCCGCCGTCCGCTCGCGTCAGACCGGCTTCCTGCGCGCCTACGCCGCGCTCATGCTCGTCGGCATCGCCGGCGCGCTCCTCTGGTTCCTGCTCGAGGCCTCATGACCCTGCATCTGTCCTACCTCCTCTGGATCCCGGCGGTCTTCGGGCTGCTCGCCGCGTTCGCACCGCGGCGGACGTCCGGGCCCATCGCCCTGGTCGGCTCGCTCCTCGCGCTGGCGTTCGCCATCGCGCTGGTCGCCGACTTCGACCGCGGCGCCGGCCTCCAGCACGTCACCGACGCGTCCTGGATCGAGCAGCTGGGGATCCACTACAAGCTCGGCGTCGACGGGATCAACCTCTTCCTGATCCTGCTGACGGCCGTCGGCTTCGTCGCCTCGACGCTCTGGTCGGTCCTCGACCGCACCGTCGCCGGGACGCGCGAGCGCTCGTACTACTTCTGGCTCTCGCTCGGCCACACCGCCGTGCTCGGCGCGCTGATGGCGCAGGACCTGGCGATGTTCGTCGTGTTCTTCGACCTCATGCTCGTGCCGTTCTTCTTCCTCACCGGCATCTTCGGCGGGGAGAACCGGATCGCGGCGGTCACGAAGCTCTTCATCTACACGCTCGTCGGCTCGCTGCTGATGCTGGCGGCGGCGATCGCCACCGGCACGATGGCGAACGTCGACGGCGGCGGCACGACGTTCGTGCTCTCCGAGCTGCAGCAGGCCGGGCTCTCCGAGGGCTCGCAGAAGTGGATCTTCCTCTGCTTCGCCGCGGCCTTCCTCGTGAAGATGCCGATGTTCCCGCTGCACGGCTGGATGCCCGACGGCTACCGCGCGATGCCGCTGCCGGTGCTGGCGGTCTTCTCCGGCGTGCTGTCGAAGGTCGCCGCCTACGGCTTCCTGAAGATCGCGCTGCCGCTCTTCCCGGAGGGCGCCGCCGCGTTCCAGGAGCTGCTGCTCCTGATCGCGCTGGCGTCGATCCTCTACGGCTCGGTGATGGCGTTCACGACGACGGAGTCGCGGCTGATCCTCGGCTACTCGTCGGTGGCGCAGCTCGGCTTCATCGTCCTCGGCATCTTCGCGCTGGAGGAGGACGGGGCGCAGGGCGCGATCCTGCAGTCCGTCAACCACGGCCTCGTCGTGCTGCCGGCGTTCTTCATCGTCGGCCTGCTCGCGGCGCGCGCCGGCTCCTCGGACATCCGCGACATGGGCGGCGTCGCGTTCCGCGCGCCGGTCCTCGCGGGCCTGTTCCTGATCGTCGCGCTGGCGACGCTGGCGATGCCGGGCTCGTCGAACTTCATCGGCGAGTTCCTCATCCTGCTCGGCGTCTTCCGCGACAACCTCGTGATCGCGATCGTCGCCTTCAGCGGCGTCGTGATGGCGAGCGTCTACATGCTGCGCATGTTCATCAGCTCGATGCACAACCGCGTCGGGCGCAACGTGCACTCGCGCGACATCTCGCTCGCCGACGGCCTCGTGCTGGTCCCGCTCGTCGCGGCGATCATCGCGCTGGCCCTGTACCCGCAGCTTCCGCTGAAGAAGGGCGAGCGGGACATCAACAGCTCGATCGGCGCGGCCGCCGTTGCCGCCGGCCAGGAGGAGGTGGCCCAGCGATGAAGGGCCCGACCATCGACTGGGAGGCGCTCTCCCCGATCCTCGCCATCTTCGGCGGGGCGATCCTCGTCCTCCTCGCCGGGCTCCTGCGCGCGCGGTTCGTGCGCGAGAAGCTCGTGCCGTTCCTCGCGCTGGCGACGCTCGGCACGTTCCTCGGCCTGTCGATCTGGCAGTGGGACGCTGGTGTGAACCTGATCGAGGGCGCGATGCGCGTCGACACGTTCGCGATGTACCTCAACGCGCTGTTCGCCGTGGCGGGCATCGCGGCGGTGCTGCTGGCCTGGCGGGCCGACGCGCCGCGCGAGACCTCGCACGGCGAGTTCTACGCGCTGCTCCTGTCCTCCATCGGCGGCATGGCGGTGCTCGTCGGCGCGACGAACACGGTGACGCTGTTCGTCGGCTTCGAGATCCTCTCGATCCCGCTCTACGTGCTGTGCGCGGCGGAGATGCGGCGCGAGCGCTCGCTCGAGTCCGGCCTGAAGTACCTGATCATCGGCTCGGTCGGCTCGGCGACGCTGGTCTACGGCCTGGCGCTGCTGTACGGCGCGACGGGGTCGACGGACTTCTCGCGGATGGTCACGGCCATCGACGCGGGCGACTCCACCGACTCGCTCCTGCTCGCGGGCGTGGCACTGACGCTCGTCGGCCTGGCGTTCAAGGCGTCGGTCGCGCCGTTCCACCAGTGGACGCCCGACGTCTACCAGGGCGCCCCGACGCCGGTCACCGCGTTCATGGCGGTGGCGACCAAGGCGGCCGCCTTCGGCGTGCTGCTGCGGCTGTTCGACGTGGCGCTGGTCGGCGTGCAGCCGACGTGGGCGCCGGTCGTCGCGACGCTCGCGACGATCACGATCGTCGTCGGCAACGTCGGCGCGATCGGGCAGTCGTCCCTCAAGCGGCTCCTGGCGTGGTCGTCGGTCGCGCAGGCGGGCTACCTGCTCGCGGGCGTCGTCGTCGCGACGCGCACGGGCCTGGAGGCGACGCTCTTCTACCTCGCCGTCTACCTGATCATGAACCTGGCGGCGTTCGCGGTGATCGTCGCGCGCGAGCGGCAGACGGCGCTCGGCGACCACATCGACTCGGTCGCCGGCATCGGCTGGACGCGTCCGTATCTCGCGTGGCCGCTGACGATCGCGATGCTCGCGCTGGCCGGCATCCCCGCCACCGGTGGCTTCATCGGCAAGTTCACGATCATCGAGTCGCTGGTCGACGGCGGCTACACGTGGCTGGGCATCGTCATCGTCCTCGGCTCCGCGGTCTCGCTCGTCTACTACCTGCGCGTGATCGCGGCGATGTGGATGCGGCCCGCGCCGACCGGCGAGCCCGCCGCGGCGGTCTCCGCCTCCGGCGTCGGCGGCCAGCCGGTCCTCGCCGGCGGCTCGCCCGAGCTCGACGAGCGGGGCGGCGTGCACTGGGAGGTCGTGCTCGTGGCGGTCGTCGCGGCGGTCGCGACGCTGGCGGCGGGTGTGTACCCGGGGCCGCTGTTCGACCTCGTGTCGGACGCGGGCGCGAGCATCACGTCGCTCATCTGAGCGCCCCGTCAGACGCTTCTCGTTCTCCGCGGCCCGCTTTCGAGCGGGCCGCGGTCGTTTCTGCGCTCGTTCGGGGCCGGTCTGGGTGCAGGGCGTGGTCTGCGGGCGGCGGCGGGGGTGGTTGTGCGGTCTGTTCGCGTTCTCCCGTGAGGCGATCGACGAGTTTGCTGCGCTATCGCAGCGAACTCGTCAATCGCCGAGACGTGTGACGCCTTTGTCCCGACATACGGGACAAAAGCGGCACACGCCTCCGCCGATGACGAGTTTGTCCCAGTATGCGGGACAAACTCGTCGTTCGCTGTGCGGCGATGGCGGACGAGCGCGCGAGCTCTCACTTCGACCACCACCCGCCACCGCCCGCAGGCCACACCGCGCGCCCCAGCCCACGCCCCGAACGAGCGCAGAGCGGCTCCGGACGGACTCGCAGTGGCCCGAGCCGGGTACCAACCACACCGATGACCGACAGCGAAGACCGCACCGAAGGCCGCGAGCCCGACATCGACGACGACCCGCGCCAGCAGGGCACCGGCCAGGGCTACCCCGAGTCCAACCCCGCCGGCCAGACGCCGAAGGAGGGGACCGACGAGGGCCCCGAGGCCGGGACCGGCGGCGGCAGGGAGCAGGGCGGGAAGGACGCGCCGGACACGAGCGCGGGCCAGGACAGCAGCCCGAGCAAGGCGACGGGGAACCCCGGCGCCGCGGGCGGCTGAGCGCGCGGGCGCCTGGGTACGGAGACCCGCATGAAGCTGATCCGTCGACGAAAGCCGCAGCCGGTGCCGCTGAAGGTGCTGAGCTCCGCCCGGCTCGTCCTGAAGGGGCTCGCCGCCCAGCGCGTGGCGCGCAAGGCGTACTCGGGCTACAAGCTCGCGCGCAAGCTCCCGCTGCTGCTGGTCGGCGGTGGGATCGCGTTCGTGGTCGTCAAGCGGCTGAAGGGCCGCGGCGGCGCGCCCGCGCCCGCGCCCGAGTCGTACCCGCCGCCCGCTCCGACCGCGACCGGCACCACGCCGACCGCCGGTGAGCCCGAGCCGCCCGTGGCGGCCGCGATGACGCCCGCCTCGACCGCCGCCGCGGCGCCCGCCGCCGAGGCCGACACGCCCGCGCCGCCGCTGCCCTCCGCCGCGACCACCGACACCGGCACGCCGGACGCGGACGCCGACACGGCGCCCGCCGGGGCCGACACGCCCGCCTCCACCGGCGACACCGCCGAGGACACGCCGGTCTCCGCCGACCTCGAGGTCGCGACGCCGCTCGACGCCGCCGTCGAGACCGACTCGACCGCCGACCTCACGGGCGACGCGCCGCAGGGCGACGTCGAGCCGGCGACGCCGCTCGACACCACGCAGGCCGAAGACCGGACCTGAGACAGGCCGCCGGCCGGAACCTCCTGGGGAAGCACCACGGGCCGCTCGAGAGAGCGGCCCGTGGTCGTTCAGGACAGCCGCGCGCGGGGCGCGGCGCAGCGGCTAGCGCTGCTGCTTCTTGCCGGCCGGCGTGGCGCGGCGCGCCTTCACCGGCCAGGTCGTCGTCCACGTGTCCTTGTCCGCCGTACGGACATCGACGACGAGGTCGAGCGACGGCATCTTGCCCTTGCTCAGCGCCGTCCGCAGCGCCTTCGTGGGGGCGAGCGTCCCCGCCGGGAGCCGGAGCTCCAGCGACTTCGTCGCCTTCCGGCTCACCCGCACCGCGGTGGCGGAGAACGTCGAGCCCGCGCGCGTCGAGCGGCCCTTCCCGTTGACGCGCACGAGCGCCTTCGCGCGCCCGCGCAGCTGCGACGGCAGCGTCACGGTGACCCCGCTCAGCGCCGCGCCGCGAGGCCCGCGCGTCACCTTCACGACGAGCTGCGGCCCCTTCTTGCCGACCCGGCTCAGCGACACCTTCACCGCCGGCGCCGTGCCGCACCCGTCGACCACGCCGCGCGCGCCGCTCTCCGCCGAGCCGCCGGCCCAGCTCGTGAACGACCCGGCGAAGTTCGCCGCCACGCCGCAGAGGTCGGCACCGGACTGGAGCATCCCGCCCGGCCCGCCGTTGAGCTGGAGCACGAACCGCGTCACCGGCACGTCCGGCAGCCCGCCGAACGTCGCGACCACGCGGCCCTTGTCGTCGAGCGCGACGTCCGCGTCGAGCCGCAGCGGGATCTGCCCGCGGAGCAGCACGACCATCTTCGGCAGCGCCCCGGAGCCCTTCACCAGCACCACCGGCCCGCGCAGCGGCTCGGCCAGCAGCGGCGTCCGCGCCTCCGCCGACCCGACTGTCGCGCTCGCCGGGCATGCGGCGGGATCCGCCGCGCCGCACACCGCGCCCAGCGCGGCGAGGTTCGCACCCAGCACGTTCGGCAGGATCACCGAGGCGCGCTTCATCGCCGCCTCGCCCTCGGGCTGCACGATCGTCGTCGTCAGCGCCGGGGTGCCGCCCTTGCGCGCCGCCGCCCGGCCGCCGCTCACCTGCGTGGTCAGCCGCGGCCCGAAGGCCAGCCGCTCGCAGCCGGTGACCGGGTACGGCGCGGAGGTCGCGACGCCGTTGATCACGGCCTCCACCTTCGGCGTCCCGCACGCGCTCGGGTTGAGCATGAACCCGGGCTTGTCGAGCCGCAGCACCATCCGCCGCACCTCCAGCGGGATCCCACCCAGGATCGACGGCAAGCCCGACGCGCTCACGCGCAGCCGGCCGTCGTCGCCGAGCCTCAGCCCGGAGCGCAGCTCCACCACACCCAGGTCGAACGGGCCGACCTTCGCCGGCACCCGCACCACGAGCGCGCCCAGCTCACCCGGGCCGCCCGCCGCGAAGGTGATCGAGCCGTCGAGCGTCAGCGGTGCGCCGCCCGCGCCGGCGGTCACGGTGACCGAGCCGACCCGGTCGCCGGGCGCGACCGTCGTCAGCTTCCCGAGCAGGCCGCTGGGCATCGTCATCGTCAGCTCGCGCAGGCCCGGCTGGCGGTCGGGCCGCTCGATCGCGATGTCGACCGACGGCGACGCGCCCGCCTGCGACGTGCTCGCCGACACGCCGAACCCGGGCGTCAGCGTGTCCGCGCACTCACCGACCGTGTAGGAGGCGACGGCCGTCCGCTCCGCTCCGCCGCTCCACGGCGTCAGCGTCGCCGACACCTGCTGCTCGCCGCACCGGTCGCTCTGGCGGAGCACCGCGCGGTCGCCGCCGCGGAACGTCAGCGCGAAGGAGGTGAACGGCACCTGCGGCAGGTCGTCGAACGTCGTCGTCAGCCGGCCGGTCGCCTGGTCCACCGCGACCGAGCCGCGCAGGACGAGGTTCACGCCCGAGCCCGCCAGCGCCACGACGAGCCGGTACGGATCGTCCGCCCGCGGCTCGGCGAGGAAGACGTCGCCGCTCAGGGAGCCGACGAGCGGCGTCTCCACCGTCGCGGAGCCGATCTTCGCCGCCTCCGGGCACGATGCCGCGCCGTCCGGGCACGTCTCCAGCCCCGCGCCCAGCGGCGCGTTGAGCGTCACGCCCTCCGGCAGCACGACGCTCGCGCGCCGCACGTACGACTGGCGCACCGGCGTCTCCTCGCCCGGCACCGTCAGCCGCACGGTCGCGCCCGTGGGTGTCCGCGCGGCGGTCGACGCCATGTCGACGCCGGCGCCCGGGTCGAACGGCACGGCGTCGCAGGCGGTCGGGTCGAACTCATCCGTCGCCGACCCGCTCGTCTCCGCGCGCGAGGTGACGGTCATCGTCGTGACCGCGGGCGTGCACGTCGTGGGGTTGGTGAGGAACGGTCGGCCGCTCGGCGCGACGCCGTTCAGCGTCAGCGAGAGCCCGGTCACCGTGATCGGGATCCCGCCCGCGCTGTCCGGGATGTCGCGGATCGTCGTGACCAGCGACTGGTCGTCGGGCGCGAGCGAGATGGCCGCCTCGAGCGGCAGCTTGTCGATCCCGATCCCGATGAAGCGCGCGTTGAGCGCGAGACCCAGCCGGGCCGGCTCCCCCTCACGCGGGACGAGGTTGAACACGTCCCCGTCGGCGGTGCCCAGGAAGCCGAGGTTGGTCGACGCGTCCGTCTCGCCGACCTTGCTCGCGGCAGGGCAGGCGTACGCCGCGAACTGCTCCGCCGTGCACTTCGCGGCGGTCGCCGCCGGGTTGCCGACCAAGCCCCGCGGCAGCCGCACGACGACGTCGCGCAGGCTCTCACCCGGGTCGGTCAGCGTTGTTGCGATCTCAACATTCGGATGACCGCCGGCCCGGGTATCGCTCACCGAGACGTCCAAGGATCGATCCCGAAAGCGGCTTGAGCAGGCGATGCACCACCTCCCAGACCACCCATGCATGCAGCCGCCAGCAACGCGGCCTTCACTGCCCTCTTCACGTCTTTCATCCCCCTACCGCTGTGTGACCGGCGGTAACGGTACGTCATCGTCCACATGACTGGTACCGTCGGATGCCGTATGGAGGTAGGGGTCCTTCGTGCCGGCGCGACCCTGCTCGTCGCGCTCGCACTCGCCGTCATCGCGCCGCAGAGCGCCCACGCCGCGCTCGGCATCACGTCGAGCACCGCCCAGCCGACGAACCCGACGGCGGCGGCGCACAGCGACTTCCGGATCGCGCTCGCGTTCAGCGACCCGAGCGACGACCTCAAGAACCTGCAGATCGACCTGCCGGCCGGCTTCATCCCGAACCCGCTGGCGACGCCGCGCTGCACGCAGCCGCAGCTGAACGCCGATGCGTGCCCGGTCGCCAGCCAGGTCGGGTCCACCACGGTCACCGCTGCCGCGCTCGGCCTCACCATCCCGGCCCAGGGCACCGTCTACAACGTCGATCCGAATCCGGGCGACCCGGCCAAGCTCGGCATCGTCGTCCGCCCGGCGGGCGGCCTGCTCGGCAAGATCACGCTCGAGGCCACGGTCGCCGTGCGCGACGGCGCGGGCGACTACGGCCTCACGTCCACCATCACGAACATCCCGCGGACGCTCAACGGCATCCCGATCGACGTGAAGGCGCTCGACCTGACGCTGAACGGGCAGCTGCCCGGCGGCGGCGCGTTCGCGACGAACCCCACGCGCTGCACGCCGGCGCAGACCGTCTTCAACGTCGAGTCCTACAGCGGCGCCAAGCCGCGCTCGACGGCCTCCTTCACCGCGGTCGACTGCGGCGGGGTCCCGTCGAACCCGACGATGGAGCTCACCCCGGGCGACAACAAGACCGACGTCAACGCGCCGTTCACGATCGGCGTCAAGCTCCCGGGCGACATCAACGGGCGTGTGCAGGGCCACATGAAGGACGTCGACGTGGTGCTGCCGCGCGGCGTCGGCCTCAACCCGCCGGTCGCGGATGGCCTCGAGCTCTGCACGCCTGAGCAGTTCATGCCGAACAACGACCAGCCGACGAAGTGCGACCCGTCGTCCGACATCGGCGACGTCGTCTTCGAGACGCCGGTGCTCACCCCCCTGAAGGGCGACGTCTACTTCGGCACGTCGCCGAAGGAGCGGTACCAGCTGCTGATCGTCGCGCAGGAGGGCAACCTGCGGGTCAAGATCGTCGCGGCGGTGCGGCCCGATCCGAACACAGGCCAGCTGACGACCTACTTCCGCGACCTGCCGCAGTTCCCGGTCAGCCGTTTCGCGCTCACGTTCCGCGGCGGCGACAAGTCCGTGCTCGCCACACCGCCGACCTGCGGCCAGTACGTCGGCAACATCGGCGTCACGCCCTACAGCGGCGGCGGCCCGCGCGCGGCGAGCGCGGCGTTCGACATCTCCCAGGACGGCGCGGGGAGCTGCGCGCAGCCCAACCAGCCGCAGGTGAGCGCCTCGTCCTCGCCGGCGAAGGCCGGTGCCGAGACGTCGACGAAGCTCGAGATCGTCCGCCAGGCGCGGAACAAGCCGATCCGCTCGCTGTCGACGGTGCTGCCGCCGGGCCTGCTCGCGAAGATCAACTCGGTGCCCTTCTGCTCGGTCGCCGACGCGAACCGGGCCAAGTGCGACGACGCGTCGAAGATCGGCACGATCACCACCGACATCGGCGCGGGGCCGCGGACCGTGCGGCTCAGCGGCGACCTCTCGCTCGTGACGCCCACGGGCGACGGCGTGCTCGCGCGGCTCGGCATCGCGATCCGCGCGAAGGTCGGCCCGATCGACCTGGGCATGTACACGCTGCTCGCACCGATCACCCTCGGCGTCCGCGACGGCCGCGTCCACGTCGATGCGCCGATCGCGGAGGCGTTCGAGGGCATCCGGCTGAACATCCGCAAGGTCACGCTGAACATCAACCGGGCGGGCTTCATGGTCAACCCGACCGGCTGCGACCCGCGGCCGGTCGACGCGGTCATCGGGGCGATGGACGGCACGCAGGGCGCCGGCAACGCCGCCTTCCAGGTGGCGGCCTGCAACGAGCTGGGGTTCCAGCCGGCGATCGACATCCGCTCGGACGACGCGACCCCCGCCGGCCGCGGTGAGAAGCCGCCGGTGGCCGTCGACGTCCGCCCGCGCGGGACCGACGCCGGGCTGAAGGACGTCGTGGTCGTCTTCCCGGGCGAGCTGCAGCCGAACATCGACCTCCTCAAGGCCGTGTGCAACTCGCCGGCCGTGCAGGGCGAGCGGTGCCCGGAGGTCGCGCGGATCGCCAACGCCCGCGCCACCACGCCGCTGCTGCCGTATCCGCTGGAGGGCAAGGTCTACCTGACCTATCCCGAGCAGACCGAGGACACCCCGGGCCTGACGCTGCCGTGGGCGAGCATGGTGCTCCGCGGCGTCGGTGGGCCGGCCAAGCTGCGGATCGACGGGCGCCTGGCGCTGCGCAACGGCCGCCTCGAGGCGCGCTTCGTGGGCCTGCCGGACGTGCCGCTGACGTCCTTCAAGCTCGACATGAAGGCCGGGTCGCTGATCGCGACGTCGCAGCCGTGCTCGGGGGCGATCCAGAAGGCGCCGGTGCGGTTCTTCGCGCAGAACGGCGCTGAGCGGGCGCTCGACCAGGCGGTGAGCTTCGCGGCGTGCCGCGAGGAGCCGCTGGCGCGGGCGACGCTCGAGCGCGTCAGCACGGCGCGGCCCGTCGTGCGGGTCGCGGTGGAGCGCGGGCCGCTGGGTGGCAAGCTCCGCTCGGTGTCGCTCAAGCTCCCGTCGCAGCTGGCGGTGCGGTCGACGCGCAAGGGGATCACCGTCCGCGTCGGCAAGCGGGTGCTCTCCAAGAAGCGCTGGTCGCTGTCGAAGAAGACGCGGACGCTGAAGATCACCGGCCTCGGCTCGAACGGCGCGCAGAAGGTGAACGTCACGCTCGCCAAGGGCTCGGTCCGGGCGGGGAAGAAGACGCGCACCCTCGCCCGCCGCGGCGCGCTGCGGGTGCGGTTCGCGCTCACCGCGCGCGACACGAAGAAGAAGCTCACGTCGCAGCGGTTCTACGGCTACGACGAGGCCTGGCAGGCCGCCCGCCGCTGAGCTCGTGGCGTTCCCCGGGCGTGGCCGTGCGCCGCGCCCGGGTGAGCGGCCGCGCTTGTGGGGTAGGGCCTGGCGCATGGCCATGGACGACGAGGTCGTGATCACCCCCTACCGCGACGGGCCGCTGCTCGTGCGCGGGAACTTCCGCATCCAGGACCAGGAGGGGAACGAGATCGATCCCGGCCGCGAGACGGTGGCGCTCTGCCGTTGCGGCAAGTCCCGGATCCGGCCGTTCTGCGACGGCACGCACGCGCTCATCCGCTTCCGTGCGCCGAGCGAGCCGGAGCGCGGGCGGGCGCCGCGCAGCGCGATCCGCCCGGGCGACGCGGCGGCCGCGCCGGAGCCGGAGGTCGCGCCCGGGCGCCGCTTCACGCGCGACCGTGACCGCGACGCCGAGCCGGCGCCGCGCTCCTCCGCGACCGACTAGGCCGCGGCGGCGGGCTCGGGCTCGCCGAGCGGGATGCGCAGGGAGGAGCGCCCCTCTTCCCACGCCGCCAGCAGCTCGGCCGCCCAGCGCGCCTCGATCGCCGCGAGCGTGCGGGCGCCCCAGAGCAGGTCGCCCGCCAGGTGCGGCTCGGCCTTCACGAAGCCGCCCGCCAGGTCGACCGACGCGACCGCCTCGTGGACCGCGTCGGCCTCGACGTGCTCGTCGAAGAACGTCGTCGCGCGCGGGTCGTCGCCGAAGCCCAGCCGGCGCACGGCCTTGGCGTAGCGCGCGTTCGGGATCGTCGACGTCATCTCGAAGAGCGCGAGGTGGCCGACGATCGCGCCGCGCCGCGCGCGGTGCAGGCCGAGCATCGACATGAGGTTCACGGTCGCGAGCGTCAGCGCCGGGATGTGATCCAGGTACGCGCCGTAGCGGTTGTCGAGGCCGATGGCGTCCATCGCCTCGGCGAAGAGGTGCGCGTGGACGCGCTCGGGCCGTCCGCCGCCGAACTCGTCCGCCTCGATCTCGATCAGCGCCGCCTTCACCGGGCCGCTCAGCCGCGGGATCGCCCACGAGTGCGGGTCGGCCTCCTTGAGCTGGTAGGCCGAGCGGTGCACGACGAACTCGTGGAGCTGCGCCAGCGTGCCGTGGCGCTCGAGGTGCTTGGAGAGCGACGGGCCGTCGTCGGCCTCGGCGATCGCGCGCAGCGCGAGGTCGACCTCGGTCGGCGACACCTCCTCCGGCAGCACCGGCCCGGTCAGCAGCTCCAGGCCCTCCTGCAGGCGCGCCTCCAGGTCGCGGCGCAGGCGCAGGAGCGACGGCTCCCACTCCCACGCCTCGTCGACGTCGGGGATCCCCCGGTAGTGCAGCTCGTAGGAGCAGTAGAGGGCCAGCTGCAGGTCCTCGTCGGCGAGCGGGTCGCCGGCGTCGGGGACCGGGAGGGGGTCGATCTCGTGCACCGGCTGACGCAGTGCAGCGAAGAGCCCCTCGGTCAGCGGACCGCGCGGTTCGGGGAGCCTAAGCATGTGCCGCGACCCTACCCAGTGCGCATGCGATCAGTCGCGTGAGTAGGCGTCGGCCAACTCGCGTGCGGCGGCCTCGGCACCGCCGCGCTCGGCGGCCTCGCGCACGCGCGCGTGCGTGGGATGCTCTGCCAGGTGCCGCGCGCGCTCCAGCTCAGCGGTCGCGCCGACCCGCTCCGCCGCGGGCT
>Ga0196960_10000053_pt1 | contig 42896 bp, 41 predicted proteins | sample S3v_5metaG_FD_183187 | JGI IMG/M metagenome (GOLD analysis project Ga0196960, IMG submission 183187) | Soil microbial communities from Anza Borrego desert, Southern California, United States - S3+v_5 | ecosystem: Environmental > Terrestrial > Soil > Desert | place: USA: California | collected...
GTGGAGCCCGGCCCCCGCTCACAGTGCGCCCCCGCTCGGAGCGGGTGCCCGCGGCGCGGCGCACGCGGGTCCCGGGCAGGCCGCGCCGGGAGGGATCAGCGCACTTCCTGGATGCGGATCTGGTTGCCGGCGGGGTCGCGGAAGGCGCAGTCGCGCACTCCGTACGGCTGCTCGGTCGGCTCCTGGACGACCTCGGCATCGCCGGCCTGCAGCTTCTCGAAAGTGGCGTCGAGGTCCTCGGTGGCCAGGAGGATCCAGCCGTAGGTGCCCTTGGCCATCATCTCGGCGACGGTGCGGCGCTCGTCCTCGGTGATGCCCGGATCGGCGGCCGGCGGTGCCAGGAGGATGGAGGTGCCGGGCCGGCCGGCGGGGCCGACCGTGATCCAGCGCATCGTGCCGGTTCCGACGTCCTTACGGACCTCGAAACCGAGGGTGTCGCGGTAGAACGCCAGGGACGCCTCGGGGTCGTCGTGCGGGAGCACGCTGGTGTGAATGGTGATGTCCATGGCGCTCACGCTAGCGGCGGCTCGGGGGTGCGGGCTTCTCGATTCCTGACCGGTCTGGTGACCTGTTTCGCCACGCACGGCGGCACCCCCTCCGCCCCGCTCCCGGCCTGCCGCCGGTACACGCTGGGCGGCATCCCGACCAGCTCCGTGAAGCGGGTGCTGAAGGTGCCGAGCGAGGAGCAGCCCACCTCGAAACAGACGTCGGTGACGCTGAGGTCGCCGCGGCGCAGCAGCGCCATCGCCCGCTCGATCCGGCGTGTCATCAGGTAGCTGTACGGCGACTCCCCGTAGGCGAGCCGGAACTGGCGGCTGAGGTGCCCGGCCGACATGTTCACACCGCGGGCGAGCGCCTCGACGTCCAGCGGCTGCGCGTACTCCCGGTCGATCCGGTCACGCACCCGGCGCAGCCGGGCGAGGTCACGCAGGTACTGGGCCTCGGCGGGTCGGCTCGTCACGAGGGTGATCGTGCCACGGCGGCCGGGCCGCCGCAGCCGGATTCACCGGGCGGCGGGCTCCCAGGCGAATCCGTCGGGGTCGGTGAAGGGCCCGCTGTCCCCGGCGATCGTGAGCCGGTGCGATCCGGTGCCCTCGGGAGAGACACCGGCGTCCTCGGCGAGGGCGCGACGACCGTACAGGCCCAGCTTGACGGGGCTCGACGGCGTATCGAAATCGACGTACCTGCGGCCGAAGCTCTTTCCCACGGCGAGGCCGCGCTCCACGTAGTACCGCTTGCTCGCGAGGACGTCGTCGACGCCCAGCAGGAGCACGAACCGGTCGATCCCGCGGGTGGCCGGGCCCTTGTCCTTCTTCTTCGAGGTGGCGATCTTCCACAGGGCGCCGTCCGGGGCGCGTACGACGCCGCCGTAGCCCCAGAACGACTTCGTGGCGGGCTTCACCGGCCGGGCCCCGGCGTCGAGGGCGGCGCCGATGAAGCCGTCGACGGTGGCGGGCCCGGACACCGTGAGCGACAGCGTGCAGCCGCGGAAACCGGCCGTAGGCGCCTCCGAGGCCCGTACGCGCAGCTCGGGGCCCAGCCCGAAGGCGGTGGCGTAGAACTCTTCGGCGGCGGCGGGGTCGGTCACATCGAGAATGACGGATACGGGAGAAGTCATATGAGGAAGCTAGAGCGGCTCCGCGCCGTGTGCTTCTTGATTCCTGACCGGTCCTGACCGGTCCTGCCCGGTCCTGCCCGGTGGGGCCGGTGGGGCCGGTGGGGCCGGTGCTCAGAAATCGAAGGCGAGATCCCTGCTCACGCGGCTGGCCGACGCCAGCAGGCTCTCCCTGAGCTGCCTGGTGCGGTACATCCGGTCCGCCCGGAAGGAGACTCCGAGCGAGCCGAGCTTCGTGCCGCTGCGGACGGGGACCGCGATGCAGGTCGTGCCGAGGTCGTACTCCTCCCGGTCCATCATCACCGGCGTCGGGGCCGGTGATTCGAGCTGCCGGATGAGCTCCTCCCGGTGGGTGATCGTGCGCGGTGTGAGGTCGGCGAGATCGTGCCGCGCCAGGTAGTCGCGGCGCGCCTCGCCGTCCAGCTCGCGCAGGACGCACTTGCCCAGGGCCGTGGCGTGCCCGGCGTCCTTGAAGCCCACCCAGAGGTCGGCCTTCGGTGCCTTCGGGCCGTCGACTATCTCGGCGATCCGGATCTCGCCGTCCTCGTAGAAGGTGAGGTAGGCGGCGGCGGACAGATCGTCCCGCAGCGAGGCCAGGGCCGGGCGGACCCGGCTGACCAGGTCCTGCGCACAGTGTCCGCCGTGCAGCTTGGCACCCAGCACGTAGCCGCCGTCGTCGAGCCTGCGGAGGTACCCGTCCTGTGTGAGGGTCCACAGCAGCTCGCGGACGGCTTCCACGGGCAGCTCCGTCTCCCGTGCCAGCCGGTCGGCGGGCACGCCGCCGTCGTGCGCCCCCACCGCCTCCATCAAACGGAACGCCTGCTGGAGCGGCGTGATGGGCGTATGGCCTGCTCGGTCACCCATCCCACCAGCGTGGACCCGTCGGGCGGAGGCGGCAAGGCAGGCCGCGGGGCGCCGGCCGGAGGGTCTCCCCGGCCGGCGCCCGTCCTCAGTCCTCGCCCTCCAGGTCGCCCTCGGTCTCCAGGAACACCTGGCGCAGGGCTTCGAGCACCGCCGGGTCGGGCTTCGCCCACATGCCCCGGGACTCGGCTTCCAGGAGGCGTTCCGCGATGCCGTGCAGCGCCCAGGGGTTGGCCTTCTGGAGGAACTCGCGGTTCGTCGGGTCCAGGACGTACGTCTCGGTCAGCTTGTCGTACATCCAGTCCGCGACCACGCCCGTCGTCGCGTCGTACCCGAAGAGGTAGTCGACCGTCGCGGCGAGCTCGAAGGCGCCCTTGTAACCGTGGCGGCGCATCGCCTCGATCCACTTCGGGTTGACCACCCGGGCGCGGAAGACCCGGGACGTCTCCTCGACCAGGGTGCGGGTGCGCACCGTCTCGGGGCGGGTCGAGTCACCGATGTAGGCCTCGGGGGCGGTGCCCTTCAGCGCGCGTACGGCCGCGACCATGCCGCCGTGGTACTGGAAGTAGTCGTCCGAGTCCGCGATGTCGTGCTCACGCGTGTCGGTGTTCTTCGCCGCCACCGCGATCCGCTTGTACGCGGTCTCCATCTCGTCCCGGGCCGGGCGGCCGTCCAGCTCACGGCCGTAGGCGTAGCCGCCCCACACCGTGTACACCTCGGCGAGGTCGGCGTCCGTACGCCAGTCGCGGGAGTCGATGAGCTGGAGCAGCCCGGCGCCGTACGTCCCCGGGCGGGAGCCGAAGATGCGGGTGGTGGCGCGCCGCTCGTCGCCGTGCTCGGCGAGGTCGGCCTGGGTGTGGGCGCGTACGAAGTTCCGCTCGGCGGGCTCGTCGAGGGAGGCCGCCAGGCGTACGGCGTCGTCGAGCAGGCCGATGGTGTGCGGGAACGCGTCGCGGAAGAAACCGGAGATGCGCAGCGTGACGTCGATGCGGGGGCGGCCCAGTTCCTCGTACGGGATCGGCTCCAGGCCGGTGACGCGGCGCGAGGCGTCGTCCCAGACGGGGCGGACGCCGAGCAGGGCGAACGCCTCCGCGATGTCGTCGCCGGCGGTGCGCATCGCGCTGGTGCCCCACAGGGACAGCCCGACCGAGGTGGGCCAGTCGCCGTTGTCCGCGCGGTAGCGCTCCAGGAGCGAGTCGGCGAGGGCCTGGCCGGTCTCCCAGGCGAGGCGGGAGGGGACGGCCTTGGGGTCGACCGAGTAGAAGTTGCGGCCGGTCGGCAGCACGTTGACCAGGCCGCGGAGCGGGGAGCCGGACGGTCCGGCGGGGACGAAGCCGCCGTTCAGCGCGTGGACCGCGTGGTCGAGCTCGTCGGTCGTCGCGGCGAGGCGGGGCACGACCTCGCGGGCCGCGAAGCCGAGGATGTCGGCGACGGCCTGCGGGTGGCCTTCGGCCACGGCGGCGACGGCGGCCGGGCCCCAGTCCGCGTCGTCCATGGCCTGGACGAGCGCGCGGGCCCGCTCCTCGGTCTCGTCGGCGGCGGTGCGGGTGGCCGCCGACTCGTCCAGGCCGAGCGCTTCGCGCAGGCCGGGCAGCGACGCCGTGCCGCCCCAGATCTGGCGGGCGCGCAGGACGGCGAGGACGAGGTTGACGCGGTCCTTGCCGGCCGGGGCGCCGCCGAGGACGTGCAGGCCGTCGCGGATCTGGACGTCCTTGATCTCACAGAGCCAGCCGTCGAGATGCATGATGAACTCGTCGAAGCCCTCGTCCTCCGGCCGGTCCTCCAGGCCCAGGTCGTGGTCGAGCTTCGCGGCCTGGATGAGGGTCCAGATCTGGGCGCGGACGGCAGGGAGCTTGGCCGGGTCCATCGCGGCGATCTGGGCGTGCTCGTCCAGGAGCTGTTCGAGGCGGGCGATGTCGCCGTAGCTGTCGGCGCGCGCCATCGGCGGTACGAGGTGGTCCACGAGGGTGGCGTGCACCCGGCGCTTGGCCTGGGTGCCCTCGCCCGGGTCGTTGACGAGGAACGGGTAGACCAGCGGCAGATCACCCAGCGCGGCGTCGGGGCCGCAGGCGGCGGACAGGCCGGCGTTCTTGCCCGGCAGCCACTCCAGGTTGCCGTGCTTGCCGAGGTGGATCATCGCGTCGGCACCGAAGCCGTTGTCGTCGGCGGACGCGGCGATCCAGCGGTACGCGGCCAGGTAGTGGTGCGAGGGCGGCAGATCGGGGTCGTGGTAGATCGCGATCGGGTTCTCACCGAAGCCGCGCGGGGGCTGGATGAGGATCAGCAGGTTGCCGCGGCGCAGGGCGGCGAGCACGATGTCGCCCTCGGGGTTGCGGGACCGGTCGACGAACATCTCGCCGGGCGCCGGGCCCCAGTGCTCCTCGACGGACTCGCGCAGTCCGGCGGGGAGCGTGGCGAACCAGCGGCGGTAGTCGGCGGCGGGGATGCGGACCGGGTTGCGGGCCAGCTGCTCCTCGGTGAGCCACTCCTGGTCGTGGCCGCCGGCCTCGATGAGCGCGTAGATCAGCTCGTCGCCGTCGCCGGAGACCAGGCCCGGGATGTCCTCCTCGGGCCCGAAGTCGTAGCCCTCGGCCCGGAGCCTGCGCAGCAGGGCGACCGCGCTGGCGGGGGTGTCGAGGCCGACGGCGTTTCCGATGCGGGAGTGCTTGGTCGGGTACGCGGACAGGACGAGCGCGATCCGCTTCTCGGCGGCCGGGATGTGGCGGAGCCGGGCGTGGCGCACGGCGATCCCGGCGACCCGGGCGGCGCGCTCGGGGTCCGCGACGTACGCGGGCAGGCCGTCCTCGTCGATCTCCTTGAAGGAGAACGGGACGGTGATCAGGCGGCCGTCGAACTCGGGGACGGCGATCTGGGTCGCCGCGTCCAGCGGGGAGACGCCCTCGTCGTTCTCCTCCCAGGCGGCGCGCGGGCTGGTGAGGCAGAGTGCCTGGAGGACGGGGACGTCGAGGCCGGTGAGGGCGCCCGCGTCCCAGGACTCGTCGTCACCGCCGGCCGACGCGGTGGCGGGCTTGGTGCCGCCCGCGGCGAGGACGGTCGTCACGATGGCGTCGGCGGCGCGGAGTTCGTCGATGAGCTCGGGCTCGGGCGTGCGGAGCGAGGCGACGTACAGCGGGAGGGGGCGGGCGCCCGCGTCCTCCACGGCCGTGCAGAGCGCCTCGACGAACGCGGTGTTGCCGCTCATGTGGTGGGCGCGGTAGTAGAGCACCGCGACGGTCGGGCCGGTGACGTCCCTGGCGGTCCGCTCCAGCGGGCCCCACGCGGGGGCCGGGGCGGGCGCCTCGAAGCCGTGGCCGGTCAGCAGCACGGTGTCGGAGAGGAAGCGGGCCAGCTGCTCCAGGTTGGCGGGGCCGCCGTGCGCGAGGTAGGCGTGCGCCTCCGCCGCGATGCCGATGGGCACGGTCGACGCGGCCATCAGCTGCGCGTCGGGGGCCTGTTCGCCGGTGAGGACGACGACGGGCCGGCCGGTGGCGAGGACCTGGTCGAGGCCCTCCTGCCAGGCACGGACACCACCGAGGAGACGTACGACGACGAGATCCGTGCCTTCCAGGAGCTGCGGCAGGTCCTCGACGGAGAGCCGGGACGGGTTCGCGTAGCGGAAGCCGACCGGGCCGCCGGAGGCGCGGGCGCTGAGCAGGTCGGTGTCGGACGTCGACAGGAGCAGGATCATGCGGCGTCAGCCCTTCCCCGGGGTGTCCACGCCCCGGGCGGTGTCGGATTGGGGTCTCCCCTGCTCGGGCGGAGCCGACCTCGGGGAGGGGAGTTCCTGACTCGCACGGCCGGAGGGCCGGGCTCACAGTGGCGGGACCGCGCCGGAATCTCACCGGGCTTCCTCCCATGTCGCCGTATGGCGATGGCGGACCCAACGGACCGCCGCTAGGCATAGTAGGCGTCGGGTGGGGGGTCCTGACCAGACGGCCCCCGCCCTGACCGGGACGGGGGCCCGACCGGGCGGCCCTGGCGTGACCGGGCGGCCCTGGCGTGACCTGTACCGGGGCCCGACCGGGCGGCCCTGACCTGACCGGTACCGGAGCCCGACCCGGCGGCCCTCACCTGACCGGTACCGGAGCCCGACCGGGTGGCCCTGACCCGGCCGGGGCGGCAGTGGTGTCCCGTAGGTCACAGTGACCGTCGGGGTGTACCCCGGTCACGGTCGGTATGCTCGCCGCCATGCCCGCCTCCTCCCCTCCGTCCCGGTCTCCGGGCGATGCGTGTGCCCGGAGCAGCGGTGACGCCTGTCCCGGCGCGCTGCGCCTGCACCGGGCGGACGACGGTGCGCTGGCGCGGATCCGCATACCCGGCGGGGTGCTGACGCCCCGGCAGGCAGCGGCACTGGGGCATGCCGCCGAGCGCTTCGGTGACGGTGAGCTGCATCTCACCTCCCGCGGGAACGTGCAGCTGCGCGGGCTCGGCCCGGACTGCGGCGCCGAGCTGGCCGGGCTGCTGGACGAGGCCGGACTGCTGCCCTCCGCACGGCATGAACGGGTACGCAACGTGGTCGCGTCCCCCCTCTCCGGGCTCGACGGGCTCGGTGCCGGCGACGTCCGGCCCTGGCTGACCGCACTGGACAGCCTCCTCTGCGCGAGTGACAGCGCGACGGCGCTCTCCGGACGGTTCCTGTTCGCCCTCGACGACGGCCGCGGCGATGTGGACGCCCTCGGCGCCGACCTCACCCTCCTGGGCCAGGATGACGGCGGGGCCCTGCTGCGCATCGGGGACGGTGACGCCGTGCTCCGCGTCCCCTCCGCCGACGGACCGCGCGCCGCGCTGATCGCCGCCGAGGCCTTCCTCGACGCGGCCCGGGGCACCGGCGCCTGGCGGATGAAGGACCTGCCGGACGGTCCGGCGGCAGCGCTGCCCGCCGAAGTCACCCGCCGGCTGCGGCAGGCCGGCCTCGCGGTCGCCCCGCACCACCGCCCCCGCCCCCTCGAAGCCCTGCCCCCGGCTCCCGGCCCCGTCCCGGGCGGCCGCCACGAGACCGCGCTGTCGGTCGGCGTACCGCTGGGCCGGCTGGACCAGGCTCAGTGGCGGCTGCTGTCCGGCGCCGGAGAACTGCGCCTCACCCCGTGGCGCGGGGCCGTCGTCACCGGAGTCGCGCCCGGCCGTGCGGGCAGCCTGCTGAGCGGCCTGTCCGAAGCCGGTCTGATCACCGGGCCGGGCTCCCCGTGGGCCGGCGTGGGGGCCTGCATCGGGCAGCCCGGCTGCGCGAAGTCGCTGGCCGATGTGCGGGCCGAAGCGGGGGCCGCCGTCGGGCCGGCCGGACGGCTCCCTGTGTACTGGTCCGGGTGCGAACGCCGCTGCGGTCATCCGCACGGGGAGTGGATCGATGTGCTGGCCGTCCCCGGAGGCCACCGGATCTCCCATGTGCGGGGAGACCGGACAGCCGCGGCCGTGACGGTCCGGGACGACCCGGGCGCACTCGCCGCAGCCGTGGCGGCGGCCCGGGGCGCGCGCAGCTGACCACCCCGCACCATCCCCTTGTCCGACCTGTTCGATGAAGAAAGCGACAGCACTGTGCACCAGTACGAGAAGGACGGACCGGCGATCTACCGCCAGTCCTTCGCCACCATCCGCGCGGAGGCGGATCTGGCCGGGCTGCCCGCCGACGTGAGCCAGGTCGCCGTCCGCATGATCCACGCCTGCGGCATGGTCGATCTCGTACGCGATCTCGCCTTCTCACCGAACGCAGTGGCCGATGCCCGCGCGGCCCTGCGCGCCGGCGCACCGATCCTGTGCGACGTCGCGATGGTCGCCAGCGGCGTCACCCGCAAGCGTCTGCCCGCGGACAACGAGGTGATCTGCACCCTCTCCGACCCCGCCGTCCCCGAGCTGGCCGCGAAGCTCGCGACCACCCGCAGCGCCGCCGCCCTGGAGCTGTGGCGGGACCGGATGGAGGGCGCGGTCGTCGCCGTCGGGAACGCGCCCACCGCGCTCTTCCGGCTGCTGGAGATGATCGAGGAGGGCGCCCCGCGCCCCGCCGCGGTCATCGGTGTGCCCGTCGGCTTCATCGGGGCCGCCGAGTCCAAGGAGGCCCTGGCCTCCCACTCGTCCGGGCTGGAGCACCTCGTCGTGCGGGGCAGGCGCGGCGGCAGCGCCATCGCCGCAGCCGCCCTCAACGCGATCGCCAGCGAGGAGGAGTGAGCGTGCCCGAGCAGCAGCAGACCGAGGGCGCCGGAAGCACCGGAAGCACCGGGCGGCTCTACGGCGTCGGGCTGGGGCCGGGCGATCCGGCCCTGATGACCGTGCGGGCCGTGCAGATCATCGGCGAGGCCGATGTCGTCGCGTACCACTCCGCCCGGCACGGCCGCTCCATCGCCCGCTCGATCGCGGCGCAGTACATCCGCGCCGACCACATCGAGGAGGCGCTGGTCTACCCCGTCACGACGGAGACCACGGACCACCCCGGCGGCTACCGGGGTGCTCTGGACGAGTTCTACGCCGAGGCCGCGGCCCGCCTCGCGGTGCACCTCGACGCCGGGCGCACCGTCGCCGTGCTCGCCGAGGGCGACCCGCTCTTCTACGGCTCGTACCAGCACATGCACAAGCGGCTCGCGGACCGTTACGACACCGAGGTCATCCCCGGCGTCACCTCGGTCAGCGCTGCCGCCGCCCGTCTCGGCACCCCGCTCGTCGAGGCCGAGGAGGTGCTGACGATCCTGCCGGGAACCCTTCCGGAGGAGGAGCTGACCGCACGTCTGGCGGCCACGGACTCCGCGGTGGTGATGAAGCTGGGGCGGACGTTCCCCGCCGTGCGCCGCGCGTTCGAGGCGTCCGGGCGACTGTCCGAGGCACGCTACGTCGAGCGCGCCACCATGGCCGGGGAGCGGACCGGCGACCTGGCGGACACCGACGCGGACTCCGTGCCGTACTTCGCGGTCGCCGTGCTGCCCAGCCGGATCGACGCGCCCCGCCCCTCTCCGGCAGCGGGCCGGGACACCGGCGAGGTCGTCGTGGTCGGCACCGGGCCGGCCGGGCCGCTGTGGCTGACGCCCGAGACACGCGGGGCGCTGGCCGCCGCCGACGACCTGGTCGGCTACACGACGTATCTGGACAGGGTGCCGGTGCGGCCGGGCCAGCAGCGCCACGGCTCCGACAACAAGGTCGAGTCGGAGCGCGCCGAATTCGCCCTCGACCTGGCACGCCGCGGCCGCCGGGTGGCCGTGGTCTCCGGGGGTGACCCCGGGGTCTTCGCGATGGCGACGGCCGTGCTGGAAGTGGCCTCGCAGGACGCGTACACGGACATCGCCGTGCGGGTGCTCCCCGGGGTGACCGCGGCGAACGCGGCCGCCGCCCGGGCGGGTGCGCCGCTGGGCCACGACTACGCCACCATCTCCCTCTCCGACCGTCTCAAGCCCTGGGAGGTCATCGCCGAGCGGCTGCGCGCGGCAGCCACGGCCGACCTCGTCATGGCGCTGTACAACCCCGGCTCCCGCAGCCGGACCTGGCAGGTCGGCAAGGCCCGTGACCTGCTGCTGGAACACCGTTCCCCGGACACACCCGTGGTGCTCGGCCGCGATGTCGGGGGCCCGGCCGAGAGCGTGCGGACGGTGCGGCTGGCCGATCTGGACCCGGCCGAGGTGGACATGCGGACGATCCTCATCGTCGGTTCCTCGCAGACCCGCCGGGTGCGGCGGGGTGACGGGCAGCAGATCGTCTGGACGCCACGCCGCTACCCGGAGGACTGACGGGGCCGAGGCCGTCGCGGCGGAGCGGCATCGTGGCGGCCGCTCAGCGGTCCCGGGCCCAGGCGGCCATCCTGCCCATGGACCGGGCCGCTTCGGCCAGGCTCCGGGCCGCCCGGTCGAGCTCCTCCGCGAGCCGCGCCGCCTGTTCGGCCCCCTCCGCGAGCCGGGCGGCCTCCGCCCTTTCCGCCTCCGCCGCAGGGTCGGCGGGGCTCTCCGGCACGGTGACGGCCGTCCCCCGGTAGCCGATGGGGCCCTCGTCGTACCGCTGGTAGTAACCGCTGAAGCCGGCCGGCCCGACACCGGTGAACCCCACGCCGGAAAGCTGTATCTCGTCCGCGCCCCCGTTGCCGGTGATGTCGAGGCGGTAGCGGGTGAACGGGGCGGCCGGGGCCCCGCCGATCCGGAACGTCCTGGCCTCGAAGCGCTCGGTGAAACCCTCCCCCGACCGGGAGTCCAGCCGGGTCCAGTGTTCACCGTCCGTCGAGCCGTGGAGCAGCCAGTCCCGGGGATCGCGCTGCGGGAAGTCGTCGGCCGAGGTCAGGGTGTACGAGGTGAGGGCGACGGGACGCTTGAACTCGAATTCCACCCAGGCCCGGTCATCGCCCGCCAGCCACTTCTCCTGCGAGGCGTGGAGCAGGTGGTCCGCGATCTCCCCGGCAGCCGTGTACTCGTCACTCACGTCGGACACGGACGCGTCCGCGGTGAGGTCCGACGAGGCGTCCGCGCCGCTCGGGGTGATGCGGAGCCCGGCCACACCGGAATTGCCCCGCTGGTCACGCCAGGTCACCCGCTCCACGGGGCCCGAGCCGTCGTCCACCAGGAGCCGCAGCTCGCCGGAGGTGTGCCAGCCGCCGCCCCACCCCTCCTCCGTCTCGAACCGGTGCACGGGTGCGCCCTCGGTGCCCTCCGGGAAGGCCCAGCGTCCGGTGATCCTGCCGCGGAGCTCGGCGAGTGTGCCGTCGGCGGCACGGTGGTGTCCGTGGAAGTCGGACATGTTCGACTGGAAACTGATCGCCGACTCCGCGCCGTCCGCCCCGCGCCACCCCAGCTGCGCGGGCAGCGACTGTTCGCCCCGGTCGACGTGGAACAGCAGCCGGGGGCCGGGCCTCCAGGACGAGGTGAAGGGCTCACGGCGCTCGGTCGTATAGGCGAAGACCGTGTCGCGGGCCGCCTCCGCCGCCATCGCACGCTCCGAACGGCCACGCTCGTAGACGGAGTCGAGCGTGACCCGGTAGAGCCAGAGCATGCTGCGCGCGTCGTCCGCCGTGCGTACCTCCAGGGTGTTGGTGCCCGGCCGCAGCAGGCGTCCCGGCACGGCGAACACGTTGTCCTGCGGCAGGTCACCGCCGCCGGGGACCGTGAGGCCACGGGCGAGCACGTGCTGGTTGACCACCAGGTCGACCGGGGCGTACCCGGGAGAGCGGCCCAGCTTGGACACCAGAGCGGTCACCTTGAGCGTCACCTCGCCGATCTGTTCCCCGGCGTCCACCTCGAAGTCCAGCGCGACCCTCGCACCGGCGCTCATCGCCAGGTGTGAGGAGGCGGCATGACACGCCTCGTACGTCGTAGCGCAGTTGGACACACGGGCCGGGGTCGCGGAGAAATCGGCGAACGTGGGCTGCATGCACGGCTCCTGAGGTCGCGTCACAGCCTATGCGTGACGCCGGTGAGTGGGTGGGTCCCCACGCTAGTGACGCCCACTGACAACCCGGGCCACGTCAAGGGAGAAGGGTCCGCAGCAAGGCAAGGGCCTCCTCCGGCGTCCCGGCCGCCGGCACACCCGGAGGGACCGGCGGGCGCGCCACCACCACGACCGGGATTCCGGCCTCGCGGGCGGCCGTGAGCTTGGGGGCGGTCGCGTCACCTCCGCTGTCCTTCGTGACCAGGACATCGATGCGGTGCCGCCGCATCAGCTCCCGTTCGCCCTCCAGGGAGAACGGCCCCCGGTCCAGCAGGACCTCCATCCGCGCCGGGTGCGGGGCGTCAGGAGCGTCCACCGAGCGCACCAGGAACCACAGCGGGTCCAGTGCGGCGAACGCCGCCAGACCCATGCGTCCCGTGGTCAGGAAGACGCGCGATCCCAGCTCCGGCAGCAGCTGCGCCGCGCCCATGAGGGAATCGGTGATGTGCCACCGGTCGCCCTCGGCGGGCACCCAGCCGGGCCGTCGGAGAGCCAGCAGGGGAACATGGACAGCGGCGGCGGCCGAGGCCGCGTTGAAACTGATCGTTCCGGCGAAGGGATGGGTGGCGTCGATGACCGCATCCACATGGTGTCCGCGGAGCCAGTCGGCCATGCCCTCGGCTCCGCCGAAGCCGCCGACGCGCACCTCGCCGGGCGGCAGCTTCGGCCGGGCGACGCGTCCCGCGAGTGAGCTGGTCACCCGGACCCCGTCCGCTGCCGCCAACGACTCCGCCAGTCGGCGGGCCTCCGTCGTGCCACCGAGGACGAGTATGTGCAAGGGCATCGGATCGGTCCATCCATGAGCAGTGAGGCGCAGGGCGGGCGCACCGCCCAACTCAAGCACACCGGTCTGCGGCCGGGATGGACGACCGGGGCCTGCGCGACGGCGGCGGCCACGGCCGCGTACACGGCCCTGCTGACCGGCGAGTTCCCCGACCCGGTGACCATCACCCTGCCCAGGGGCCAGACCCCCGCCTTCGCACTCGCGGTGGAGGAGCTCGGCGACGGACGGGCCACGGCCGGCGTGGTCAAGGACGCGGGCGACGACCCGGACGTCACGCACGGCGCGCTGGTGCGGTCCACCGTACGGCTGCTGCCGGCGGGGTCCGGTGTGGTGTTCCGGGCCGGGCCCGGCGTGGGGACGGTGACGCTCCCCGGGTTGCCGCTCGATGTCGGCGAGCCCGCGATCAACCCCGTGCCGCGTCAGATGATGCGGGACCACATCGCACGCGTGGCGGCGGAGCACGGTGGCACCGGAGACGCCGAGATCACGGTCTCGGTGGACGACGGCGAGGAGATCGCACGTTTCACGTGGAACATTCGCCTGGGCATCCTGGGCGGCCTCTCGGTCCTGGGCACCACAGGCATCGTGGTGCCCTACTCCTGCTCGGCCTGGATCGACTCGATCCGGCGCGGGGTGGACGTGGCCCTCGCGGCCGGGCACCGGCATGTCGCGGGGTGCACGGGCTCGACCTCGGAGAAGACGGTGGTCGCCGAGTACGGGCTGCCGGAGATCGCCCTGCTGGACATGGGGGACTTCGCGGGTGCGGTGCTGAAGTACGTCCGCCGGCATCCGGTGGAGCGGCTGACGATCTGCGGCGGGTTCGCCAAGCTGTCCAAGCTGGCCGCCGGGCACCTGGACCTGCACTCGGGCCGCTCCCAGGTCGACAAGCCCTACCTGGCACGGCTGGCACGTCAGGGCGGCGCGAGCGAGGAGCTGGCGGCGGAGATCGAGGTCGCCAACACCGGCCTCGCGGCACTGCAGCTGTGCGCCGCGGCTGGGGTGCCGCTGGGCGACCTGGTCGCCGTGGCGGCCCGGGACCAGGCGCTCTCGGTGCTGCGGGGAGCACCCGTGGCGGTCGATGTGATCTGCATCGACCGGGCAGGGGCCGTCGTGGGGCGCAGCGAACCCCGATGAGCGGCGCGGGACGGCTACGGGCGGGGGGGGCGGGACGGCGGCCGTTCCGTCCCGCTCCCGCCCCGCCCGTCAGCAGGTGTGGCGGTCCCGCTCCGGGGAGTACAGGTGGCTGTCGCGGAACTGCTCCGCACCCAGCGTCCGGCCGACCATGATCACCGCTGTCCGGATCACTCCCGCCGCCTTCACCTGCTCCGCGAGGGATTCCAGCGTGCCGCGCAGGATGATCTCGTCCGGGCGTGAGGCCATGGCGACCACGGCGGCGGGACAGTCGGCCCCGTAGTGCGGCAGCAGTTCGCCGACCACCCGGTCCACGTACCGCGCCGCGAGGTGCAGCACGATCAGCGCACCGCTGCGGCCCAGTGTGGCCAGGTCCTCGCCCTCGGGCATCGCCGTGGCCCGCTGGGCGATCCGGGTGAGGATCACCGTCTGGCCGACCGTGGGCACCGTCAGCTCCCGCTTGAGCGCCGCCGCGGCGGCTGCGAAGGCGGGGACCCCGGGCACCACCTCGTACGGCACGCCCGCCTCGTCGAGCCGCCGCATCTGCTCGTTCACGGCACTGAAGACCGAAGGGTCGCCGGAGTGCAGCCGGGCCACATCGTGGCCGTCCTCGTGCGCCCGCACCAGTTCGGCGGTGATCTGGTCGATGTCCAGCCGGGCCGTGTCCACGAGCCGCGCGTCCGAAGGGCATCCGGCGAGCAGTTCGCGCGGCACCAGACTGCCCGCGTACAGGCAGACCGGGCTGGCGGCGAGGACACGGGCGCCGCGCACGGTGATCAGGTCGGCGGCGCCGGGGCCCGCACCGATGAAGTACACGGTCATCTGTCGTCTCCTGGAGCGTGCGAGGTTTTCTGTACGGACCACTGGGTGACGGGCATGGCCTGGCGCCAGCCGGTGAACCCGCCGACGGGCACGGCATGGGCCACCGCGAGGCGGACCAGGTCACCACCGAACCGCCGGTACCACTCGGTGAGCAGCGCCTCGGACTCCAGCGTGACCGTGTTGGCGACCAGCCGGCCGCCCGGGGGCAGCGCGTCCCAGCAGGCGTCGAGCAGGCCCGGCGCGGTCAGCCCGCCGCCGATGAACACCGCGTCGGGCACGGGCAGTCCGGCCAGGGCATCGGGTGCACGGCCGGTGACCACGCGCAGCCCGGGGACGCCGAGCCGGTCCGCGTTGCGCTCGATGCGCCGTGCCCGGACCGGATCGCGTTCCACGGTGACGGCGCGGCAGGACGGGTGGGTCCGCATCCACTCCGCCGCGATCGAGCCGGAGCCGCCGCCGACGTCCCACAGGAGCTCGCCGGGGGCGGGGGCGAGCACACCGAGCGTGGCCGCCCGGACATGGCGCTTGGTGAGCTGGCCGTCGTGCTCGTACGCCTCGTCGGGGAGCCCGGGCACGGCTCCGAGGCGCAGGGCGCCCGGGTCGCTCCGGCAGTCCACCGCGATGACGTTGAGCGGGTCCCCGGGCGGATGCTCCCAGGTGCCGGCGAGCCCGTCCAGGCAGTCCTCGGCCGTGCCGCCGAGCTGTTCGAGCACCCGCATCCGGCTGGGTCCGAAGCCGTGGTCCCGCAGCAGGGCGGCCACGGCGGCGGGCGTGGCGGCGTCCGCGGAGAGCACCAGCAGCCGGCGCCCGTCGTACAGCGCGCCGGCCAGCCGGGCCGTGGGGCGGCCGACGAGGGTGACGGTCTCGGTGTCCTCCACCGGCCAGCCGAGCCGGGCGCAGGCGTACGACACCGAGGACGGGTGCGGCAGCACACGGAGCGCTCCGGCGCCCAGCTCCTCGGTGAGGGCCCGGCCGATGCCGTAGAACATGGGGTCACCACTGGCCAGCACGGCGGTCCTGCTCCCCGCGTGCGCGGCGAGCAGACCGCGTACGGCGGGCCGCAGGGGCGAGGGCCAGGAGACGCGCCGGCCCGCGCACTCCGGCGGGAGCAGCCCCAGCTGGCGCTCACCGCCGATCAGGACCTCCGCGTCCAGGAGCACCGCGCGTGCGGTGTCCGGCAGGCCGGCCCAGCCGTCGGCACCGATTCCCACGACACTCACGGCGGACGCGGGCGCCGGGACGGCGGGCGGGGGTGATGCGGGGGACACAGCGGTACCTCGGGGTCGGCGGGACGGCGCAGCCGAACTCTACGGGGGCTGCTTCCCGGCCCGTGCGGCGGAGTGATTTCGGAAAAGACCCCGCGTGGTGTCGAGGACGAGTCGCAGGCTTCGACGTCCCCTGTGAGAGTTGCCCACAGGGGACGGCGACCGAGAAGCCGAGGAGCGACACCATGAAGTACCTCGTGATGGTTCAGGGCTCGCAGGCCGACTACGAGGCCATGAGCGGCAAGCCGTCGGCCGGGAGCCCGGCCTGGAGTGAGAAGGACATGCAGGCGATGTTCGCCTTCATGGAAGCCCTCAACAACGATCTGGCCGAGTCGGGCGAGATGGTCGACGGCCAGGGCCTGACCGAACCCGCACGGACCCGCGCGGTGATGCCGGGCGCGGACGGCCGGCCGGTGGTCACGGACGGTCCCTACGGGGAGACCGAGGAACAGCTCGCCGGGTACTGGGTGCTCGACTGCGCGAGTCTGGACAGGGTCACCGAGATCGCCGCGCGCATCCAGGAGTGTCCGCAGCCGGAGGGCGCCCCCGTCCATCCGGTGCTGATCCGGCCGATCGAGGACGGCTCCGGCGAACCCCCGGCCGCTGCCGGACAGGGCACGCGCGCTTCCGGAGAAGAGGCCGTGTGAACGCTGGACCGACCGGTGTCGAGGACCTGCTGCGCCACCACGCGCCGCAGGACCTCGGCGCGCTCGTACGCCGCTACGGCCACTTCGACACGGCGGAGGACGCCGTGCAGGAAGCGCTGATCGCCGTGTCCCGGCAGTGGCCGGCCCGGGGGCTGCCCGGCCATACGACCTCCTCGTGCGCCGCACACCCGATGACCCGATGGCGGGACTGAGCCGGGTGGTGGCCCTCGCCATGGTGCGGGGCCCCCGGGCCGGACCGGCAGCCGTGACGGCCCTGGAGGACCGGCTGGCGGGCCACCACCGGCTGGACGCCGTACGGGCCCATCTGCTGGACGGGGCCGGGGACCACGAGGCGGCACGCGCGGCCTATCGGCGGGCGGCGGCCCGCACGCTCAGCTCACCGGAGGCCCGCTACCTGCGGATACGGGCGGACCGGCCGGCCCCGGCACCCTCCGGGAACACCGGAGACGCCGGGAACACGGAGACGCCGGGAACACCTGAGACGCCGGAGACGCCGGGGACACCGGGAACGCCGGGGGTGCCAGGGACATCAGGAATGCCGGGGACGCCGGGGCCCCGGGTGATCACGGCGCCGCACTCACGTCGTACCGAGTCGCCGAACCCGGCCTCCCTCGCGATCATCGGATGCATGACCGAGAGCGACAACGGCAAGGCCCGCGCCGACCGGATCGCCCGGGAGTCCGACACGGACGAACGGCTGGGCGGACAGTCCGGCGTACGGCCGACGGGCCGGCGGGAGGCCGCCGGGGCTTACGGCGAAGTGGGCCCGCACCGTTCGGTGGCCGGCATCACCGGCCCCGGCCCGCTCGCCGAGGTGCGGTCGCACGAACACCAGGCGAAGGCCGCAGACAGGACAGCGGCCCGCTCCGGGCAACCGCACCCGACCGCACCCGACCGCACCCGACCAGTGAACGGCCCCGGCTGCTCACAGACACCCGCCGGCTCGCCGGCCACTCCCCGATATCCGTTCACCCGGAAGGACCCCAGTGCACGCAACTCGTCTCAGAGCCGTGGCTGTCGTGGCCGCCACCGCTCTGTCCGTACCCCTCCTCCTCGCCGCGTCCACGGGCCGCGGACACACCTCCTCGCAGGACCCGGCCGGTGACGCCGCCGAACTCTCCCGGCACCTGGTCGAACGTTCCTCCGCCAAGGACGCGTACCGGCATCTGGAGCGGTTCCAGGCCATAGCCAGGTCCGCGGACGGCCACCGCGCGGCCGGTTCGCCCGGCCACGACGCCTCCGCCGCATATGTCCACCGGCTGCTCCGGAAAGCCGGATACCAGGTCGGCTACGAGGCGTTCGACTTCCTGTACACCGAGGCCCTCGCCGAGAGGTTCTCCGTGATCTCCCCCGCCCCCCGTGACATCTCGATCAGGGCGATGACCTACACCGCCTCCACCGAGGAGGGCGGGATCACGGCGGCTCTCGCCGCCGTCCCCGCCGACGGCACCACGGGCTGCGAGGCGGCCGACTACGCCTCGGCCGGTTTCACCGGAAAGATCGCCCTGATCGAACGGGGCGGCTGCTCCTTCGCCCAGAAGCAGGCGGCCGCCGCGACGGCGGGCGCGGTGGCCGCGGTGATCTACAACAACACCGAAGGGGTCCTCTCCGGCACCCTGGGCGGAGCCGAGGCGGGAAAGATCCCCACCGGTGGGATCACCCAGGACGAAGGCAAGGGGCTCGTCGCGGACCTGGCGAAGGGCGACGTGGAGGTCTCCCTCGAGATCCGCGAGTTCCGGGAGGAGCGGACCACCCGCAACGTCGTCGCCGAGACCCGCGGCGGTGACGACGCGAAGACGGTCGTGCTCGGGGCTCACCTCGACTCGGTCACCGACGGCCCCGGCATCAACGACAACGCGTCCGGTTCCGCCGGGCTCCTCGAAGTCGCCCTGGAGCTGGCCGAGTCGGACCGGAAACCCGCCAACAAGGTGCGGTTCGCGTGGTGGTCGGCGGAGGAGTACGGCCTGCTGGGCTCGGAAGCGTACGTGGCGAAGCTCTCCGAGGCACAACGCGCGAAGATCGCGCTCTACCTCAACTTCGACATGATCGCCTCTCCGAACGGCGTGCAGTTCGTCTTCGACGGTGACGACTCCGACGGCGTGGGCGAGGGGCCGGGCCCCGAGGGGTCCGCCCAACTGGAGCGTGACATCAACGCGTTCCTGGACAGCGAGGGCAAGCCGCACACCGGCACGGACTTCTCCGGACGCTCCGACTACGGGCCGTTCATCGAGGTCGGCATCCCGTCCGGCGGTACGTACACGGGTGCCGAGGGAATCAAGACGGCCGCGCAGGCCGCGACGTACGGCGGAACGGCCGGTGTCGCGTACGACCCCTGCTACCACGCCGCCTGCGACGATCTGGACAACATCGACATGGGGCACTTCGACACCAACATCGACGTGATCGCCGACGCGGTGGGCACCTACGCCCACGACCTGGGCTCGCTGTCCCGCCCGGTCCCCGCCGCGTCCGCCACCGGGGAGCCCCGCAGCGACGGCGGCCCACGCAAGGGTCACGCCCACGGCGTCACCGAGTAGTACCCGACAGGTACCGCACCCCGCGGGCGCGCCGTCGCCCGCCTGCGGGGTGACACGCCGAGGCGCCACCGGACCGCCATCGAGCGGCTGCCGCGCCGTCACCGCGCAGCCACCAGGGCGCACGCACGGACATGCCTCACCGGCATGACAGCCCATGCGGCGCTTCGATGTGTTTCATACCGTTATGGAAGCCACCCCAGTCCTGTCCCTTGGCTGCGCCGCGAGGCCCTTGCCCGGTAGGCTTTCCGTGTGATCTTCAAGCGCATCGGAAATGGGCGGCCATATCCCGACCACGGCCGGGAAAGCACCCGACAGTGGGCGGATGTCGCGCCGCGTCCGGTCCGCCTGGACCAGCTGGTGACCACCAAGGGCCAGCTGGACCTCGAGACCCTGCTCGCCGAGGACTCCACGTTCTACGGCGACCTGTTCGCCCACGTCGTCAAGTGGCAGGGCGACCTCTACCTCGAGGACGGGCTGCACCGCGCCGTGCGCGCCGCCCTGCAGCAGCGCCAGGTACTGCACGCCCGCGTGCTCGAACTGGGCTGAGCCCGCCACTCCCACCCATGGCGCATTTCGGGCCTTTCGAGTGCTTTTATGCACGTACGGGTGCCATAGGTTGATCATTTAGTAGGCATCATCACCAGCTCGCACTACGCTGCGGCCATGAGCATGCTGACCCCTCCCGGCATGGGCGGAAAGTACCGCATCACGGGTAACACGTTCCCCCGCATGCGCCGCCCCCGCCATCGCCGCAAGCTGGTCCTTTCGGTCACCGCCGCCGTGGTGGCCCTCGGCCTGGCCGGTTGGGGCACGCTCCAGATCATCGACGTCTTCACCGGCGGGAACAAACAGGCCAACGCGGCCGACCGCCCGAAGACCTGCCCCTCCCCGAGCGCCCCGGCGCCCGTGAAGGCGCTCCCGAAACCGGCCGCCATCAAGGTCAACATCTACAACGCGACGCCCCGCAGCGGGCTGGCCAAGGCCGCCGCGGCCGAGCTCAAGAAGCGCGGCTTCGCCATCGGCAAGGTGGACAACGCCCCGGCCGCGTACGACAAGAAGGTGCCCGGCACCGGCATGCTGCTCGGCGGCCCGACGGCCGTGAACGGCCCCTTCCCGGTGCTCACGACCCAGCTGCCGGGGGCCACGCAGAAGACCGACGCCCGCAGGACCGCGGACGTCGATCTGATCATCGGTACGAAGTTCAAGGCCTTCAGCACCCCCGCGGCGGCGGCGACGGCGCTCACCGCCCTGACGAAGCCGTCCCCGGCACCGTCCTCCTGCTGAGGCGGCGGGGGACGGACCGGTGAGCCTGGCCGGCCGGGGGCTCGCCGGGGGTCAGCCGGCGGTGCCGTACATCCGGTCACCGGCGTCGCCGAGTCCCGGCACGATGTAGCCGTGCTCGTTGAGCCGCTCGTCGACCGAGGCCGTGACCACCGTGACCGGCGTACCGGCCAGCTCGCGCTCCATCACCTCGACGCCCTCGGGCGCCGCGAGCAGCACGACCGCGGTGACGTCGTCCGCACCGCGCTTGATCAGCTCCCGGATGGCCGCGACGAGCGTGCCGCCGGTGGCCAGCATCGGGTCCAGGACGTAGACCTGACGGCCGGAGAGGTCCTCGGGCATCCGCGTGGCGTACGTCTCCGCCTGGAGCGTCTCCTCGTTGCGGATCATGCCCAGGAAGCCGACCTCGGCGGTCGGCAGCAGTCGCACCATGCCGTCCAGCATGCCGAGACCGGCGCGCAGGATCGGGACGACCAGGGGGCGCGGATGCGACAGCTTCACACCGGTCGTGGGCGTCACCGGGGTCTCGATGTCGACCTGCTCGGTCCGCACATCCCTGGTGGCCTCGTACGCGAGGAGGGTGACCAGCTCGTCGGCGAGCCGCCGGAAGGTCGGGGAGTCGGTGCGCTTGTCGCGCAGCGTGGTGAGTTTGTGCGCCACCAGCGGGTGGTCGACGACGTGGATCCGCATGCCGTCAACAGTAACCGGGCCCCGGACGGGCTTCCCGCCGGTCCGCGCTGGCATCAAGCACCTGTTCGGGGGGAAGGTGGGGACGTACGTACCCAGGCTTGGGGTGGTGTGTCGAGTGCCCGACGGGGAGCAGCGGAATCAGCGGCAGGCGGGACGCGACGTGCGCGGCCTGCCCGACGCGCGGGAGAACGTGCCCGACGCGCAGGAGAGTGACGCGGCGCGCCGGAGACGCAGGGCGCAGTTCCTCCGTGAGCTCCACGAGGCGAAGCAGCTGCGCGACCGGGTCCAGCCGCGCCGGGCCCGCGCGGCCCGTATGCGCCAACAGATGCGGATGCGTACATTCCGCTGGTGAGGGCCGCTCCCGGGCGGGCGGGGCGCCCCCGGACGAGCCGCGTGAGCACCCTCGGCTCGGATGCCCTCGGAACAACTGATGGCCGACGCAACGGTCGAAGAGGTCTCGCATCGCGCTCGTTTCTGCCACGATGCCGATTGGGCGGGGCCCAGAGCAGCCGGATGACCGTCTGCCCTCCCGTCGGACCGATTCACCTATGACCAGTGGGAGAGTCACGGTGTACTTCGCCGCACTGCTCGCGCGCACCGAAGACGGGTGGGAAGCGAGCGATACAGAGCTCGACGATGTGGAAACCCTGTCCGACCTGACGGATCTGGCCCGTGAGGCCTCGGTGGACGAGGACACGGTCCTGGTCTACATCGAGCAGGAGGACGCCTGGTTCGGCGTCGTCCGGGTGGACGGTGAGGAGGACCCCCGTATCTACGTCTCGGACGCGTCCGCGGCCGCCCGCTCCTCGTACGGGGAGATCCTGCTCACCGATGAACTGCTCGGCCGCGAACCGGGGGCCGACGACGAGATCGCCGCACTCGAGGAGCTCGTGGACCTCGAAGGTACGGAGGACGGTGAACCGGAAGAATCCCAGCCCGATGCCGGCGGCGTCGGCGTCGCTGCCACCGAACCCGATCCGGATGACGACGACCCCGGCGCCGTGCCGGCGGGGCCGCTCGGAGATCTCGGGGTCCTCGCCGACCTCGGGCTGTCCGAGAAGGATCTGCTGGGCCTGCGCACCGACGCGCTGGCGGAGATCGCGGACGCCCTGGGAGCGGCCGAGGTCCTGGAGGCCGTCCGTTAGGGTCCGCGGGTGAACGCACCACCCTCCACCCCCTCCTCACCGCCTCCGTCCGATCCCGTTCGGGACCCCTGGCGGGCATCCATGCGCCGGGCCCTGGACGAGGCCGCGCAGGCGGCGTCGGCCGGCGATGTGCCGGTCGGCGCCGTTGTCCTGGGCCCGGACGGCGCCCTGATCGCCACCGGTCACAACGAGCGCGAGACGGGCAACGACCCGACGGCGCACGCCGAGGTGCTCGCCCTGCGCCGCGCCGCCGCCGCTCTCGGCTCCTGGCGGCTGACCGGCTGCACCCTGGTCGTCACCCTGGAGCCCTGCACGATGTGCGCGGGCGCGCTCGTCCAGTCCCGGATCGGCCGGGTCGTCTACGGGGCACGCGACGAGAAGGCCGGTGCCGCGGGTTCGCTCTGGGACGTCGTACGCGACCGCAGGCTCAACCACCGCCCCGAGGTGATCCACGGTGTCCTGGAGGACCTGTGCGCGGACCTGCTGACGGCGTTCTTCCGGGAGCGCTGAGCGCGCCCCGCGCACGCTCCGGGCCGTCCTCGGGAATCGGATTTCGGACCAGGGCCCGGCATGGTCTAAGCTCTCTCTCGGTAGCGTGTCCGAGCGGCCGAAGGAGCTCGCCTCGAAAGCGAGTGTGGGGAAACTCACCGAGGGTTCAAATCCCTCCGCTACCGCTCTCACACCCTCCTGATCTGCGGAAACGCGATCAGGAGGGTGTTTTGCGTGCGGCATGCGCCGCGCGGCCGCGCCGCACCGGAAGAGGGCGGGGCGCAGCCGAGCCGCGTCGCGCCTTCCCTCGGAGGGGGCCGCGCCCCGCAACGCCTCCGAGGTGCTGAAGCGGTTCACCCCTCTCGTGGAGCAGTGGAGCAGTGGAGCAGTGGCCGGCCCCATGGTCCGCCTCGGCGCCCGCTCCCGCTTCGAGGCGGGCGCAGGAGCCGTCCGCCGCGGCCGGCTCAGCTGACACCGACTCCGGCCGCGTGCGTATCCTCCGGGTGGCTCAGGCGGCGTCCGGGAGCCCGAACCGCGCGGAGGCCCGCTCTCGCGAGAGCGCCCGGACCCGACGGCCGGTCGCGGCGTCGGGGTCCCCCGGAGCCGGATCGGCCCGCTTCGGCGCACCGCGCAGCCCGCCCGTGACACCGGGGCCGATGAGCTGCCCGCCCCCGGCGTCCGAAGCGGTCGCCGCGCAGAGCGGGGGCAGCGCGCCCCGGGCGGGGGACCGGTCCGGCGGGAGGGGCGGCCGGCCGGACAGTTCGTCACCACCCGTGCGGCACATGCCGCACGGGCACCGCCGGAGGCCGGTCGGACAGGACCTCGCAGGATCAGAACGGAGTGGTACGCCCCCCTCCCAGGAGAAGTCCCCGGGGGAGCCGGTCACATGAGCGGGTTCACCTCCCTCCGCCACCGCGGACGGATGAAAGCCAGGCCCGAACGGGTCTGCCCCTTCTCCGCGTTCCCGGCCGGGCTCCGGGGCCCGTGGAGTTGATGGGTGATAATTTTGCAGGTTGTGCATCTTTGCCTACTATGCACGTCGTGGCGAAGACGACAACACCCGGACCCGGGCTGCGGGAGCGCAAGAAGCAGGCCACCCGCAGGGCCATCGCGGAGGCGGCGGTCCGGCTCGCCGCCGAGCACGGGGTCGAGCACGTCACCGTCGAGGCCATCAGCGAAGCTGCCGGCGTCTCGCCCCGAACGTTCTTCAACTACTTCCCCAGCCACGACGACGCGTTCGTCCTGGTCGACGAGGAGGTGGGCGAACGGATCAGGGAGTCCGTGCGCCGCGCCCCCGCCGGCCGGCCACCGCTCGAAGTCGTACGCGACGCCCTGGTCGCCGAGCTCGACGGATTCGAGGGCCGACAGGAGCTCTGGGCCCTCCAGTCCAAGGTGCTCCAACGTTCACCGCACCTCATCCACCGCGGGCTGAAGGCACATGTGGCGGAGGAACGGGCCCTGGCCGCCGCCATCACCGACTGGCTCGACTCCACCCGGCCCGACGCGGAGAGGCCGTCCGACGCCGGTACCTTTCCCCGGCTCCTCGCCGCCGTCTCCCAGACCGCGGCGCGGGTCGCCGTCGAGCACTGGTGCGACCACACCGGCGAGACCGCACTCGCGGACGTCTTCCAGGAGGTCTTCGCCCAACTGGCACAAGGCCTCCCGCGGCCGCCGGCATAGCCCCGCGCGCCACCGGAAGACCGCTCCACCCACCCACCCGTCCTGTTCTGCTCCAGTACCTAAGAAGGACTCCGTGACCGCAACCGAGGCGCCCGAACAGGCGCCCACCTCCATGACCAACAAGCAGATACTCCAGGCGATGTCCGGGCTGATGGCGGGCATGTTCGTCGCCATCCTCGCGGGTACGGTCGTCGCCAACGCCCTGCCGCGGATCATCGCCGACCTCGGGGCGAGCCAGTCCTCGTACACCTGGGTCGTGACCTCCGAGCTGCTCGCCATGACGGCCACCGTGCCGCTGTGGGGCAAGCTCGCCGACCTGTTCAACCAGAAGCTGCTGCTCCAGCTCTCGCTCGCCCTGTTCGTGGTCGGTTCCCTGGTGGCCGGCTTCTCCCAGGACGTCGTGACCCTGATCATCAGCCGTGTCATCCAGGGCATCGGTGCCGGTGGCCTGACGGCGCTGGCCCAGATCGTGATGGCGGCCGTCATTCCGCCGCGCCGGCTCGGCAAGTACGCGGGCATCTTCGGCGCGGTCTTCGCCGTGGGCACCGTCGCCGGTCCGCTGATCGGCGGTGTCCTCGTGGACACCTCGTGGCTCGGCTGGCGCTGGTGCTTCTTCATCGGTGTGCCGTTCGCGCTGGCCGGGATCGTGCTGCTCCAGCGCACCCTGAAACTGCCGACCGTGCGCCGTGAGGTCAAGATCGACTGGCTGGGCGCCTTCCTGATCGTGGGCGGCGTCTGCGCGCTGCTGATCTGGACCTCCCTCGCGGGCAACAGCTTCGACTGGGCTTCCTGGCAGACGGCCGCGCTGGTGGCCACCGGCGTGGTGCTTCTGGCGGCGGCGGTCTTCGTCGAGTCCAGGGCCGCCGAGCCGATCATTCCGCTGGACATCTTCCGCAACCGCACGGTGTCGCTCACGACCCTGGCGAGCTTCCTCGTCGGTATCGCGATGTTCGCCGGGACCGTGTTCCTTTCCCAGTACTTCCAGATCTCGCTGGGCAAGTCCCCGACCGTCGCGGGGCTCATGAGCCTCCCGATGATCGGCGGTCTGCTGGTGTCCTCGACCGTCGCCGGACAGCTCATCTCGTCGACCGGCAAGTGGAAGATCTACCTCGTCTCGGGCGCCGTCATCATGACGGCCGGCCTCGGACTGCTCTCGACCATCGACGCCGACACGCACTTCGGTCTGCTCAGCCTCTACATGGCGCTCATGGGAATCGGCGTCGGCATGCTGATGCAGAACCTCGTGCTGGCCGCGCAGAACGACGTGCCCGCGCACGAACTGGGCGCCGCGACCTCCGTGCTGTCCTTCTTCCGCAGCCTCGGCCGCACCATCGGCACCAGTGTGCTCGGCGCGATCCTCGCCAACCGGGTGGCCAGCGAGATGGCCAAGGGCCTCTCCGAGAGCGGCATCCCGGTGACCGGCGGCGGACACAGCAGCGCCGTGCCCGACATGACGAAGCTGCCCGAGCCGATGAAGAACATCGTCGAGCACGCCTACGGCGTCGCGACCGGCGACCTCTTCCTCATCGCCACCCCGTTCGCCTTCCTGGCTCTTCTCGCGGTGTTCTTCATCAAGGAGAAGCCCCTCCAGACGACGAGCGGCATGGAACGCCTCGCCGCCGAGGACGCCGCCGTGGCCACCGCCGCCACCGCCCCGGCCCCCCGGAACGGTGAGGACTCCGGCGGCCGGGACGCGGCCCCCGGCACGGTCGGTCTGAAGAAGGACTGACCCGCACGGACGCATGCACGAAGGGCCCGGCGCGGTGCGCCGGGCCCTTCGGGCGTCAGGTCGGGGGAAGCGGCATCGGGGGGACAAGCCGCTTCCCCCTATGAGAACGGGGACCGTAGGCCTCGCCGCGGTCGGGGGAAGTCACGCGGCGGGGGCCACGTGGAGGTCCCGTTCCTCGGCCCGCGCATTCCTGCGGGTGCGGCGGGCCACCACCCATACTCCACCCTGACGTAAGCCGCGCCCGTCGGCAAAGGGCCCGAATCGCCGGGTCCTTCGGCCCTAAAAGCCTCATCAGTGATCGGAAACGGCCAGCGGACACGGCCGTGCGTGCGGCTAGAATCACCCGACTGCACAGGTGATCGAAGGGGAGGGGCGGGGCTGTGGTGCAAGCGAGGAAGATCGCGCTCTACATGATTGTGGTCTTCGTGCTGTACACGATCATCACCTCGCCCGAGCGGAGCGCCGATCTCGTTCAAATAGGGTTCGAAGGTGTTTCGAGCGCCGCGCAGGGCGTCGGAGACTTCATGTCCGAGCTCGTGAAGTAGGAGAACCACCATGATCCGCCACCTGGTCCTTTTCAAGCTGGACGACGGCGTCGAGCGGGACGATCCGCGGGTCGTCGCAGGCGCGGAGGCCTTCCGGGAACTCGGCGGGAAGATCCCTGAGCTGGAGTTCTGGGAGTGCGCCTGGAACATCACCGACCGGCCGATCGCCTACGACTTCGCCATCAACGCCGCGGTCGCCGACGAGGACGCGCTCAAGCGGTACATCGAGCACCCCGAGCACCGGGCGGCGGCCGGCCAGTGGCGCGAGTTCGCCACTTGGGTGATCGCCGACTACCCCTTCTGACCCCTTCGCACATCCGGCCCCGTCAGCCCCTCCCCTATAAGGGAGGGGCTTTTCGATAGGTTTAAACCAGAGCACCCTCAACACGACCCCATGCGGTGCTTGCACATAGTGGACATGTCTTGTGATGCTATGACCGCTTTTGACGGATGAGTTGACCGCAGTTGACCGCAAAGGGGTGGCGTCACCGTGCCGGCCAGTACAGCGCCTCAAGTCCCGCCCCAGAACGTCCAGACGGACGACATCCAGACCGAGACCCCCGACCCCGCCACACCCGCCAGGACCCGGGGCGCGGACACCAGGGCGCTGACCCAGGTGCTGTTCGGGCGGCTCAAGGGCCTCGAACCCGGTACCCCGGAGCACCACAGGGTGCGCACGGCGCTGATCGAGGCGAACCTGCCGCTCGTACGGTACGCGGCGGCCCGCTTCCGCAGCCGTAACGAGCCGATGGAGGACGTCGTCCAGGTCGGCACCATCGGCCTGATCAACGCCATCGACCGCTTCGATCCGGAACGCGGCGTCCAGTTCCCCACGTTCGCCATGCCCACCGTGGTCGGAGAGATCAAGCGCTACTTCCGCGACAACGTACGGACCGTGCACGTGCCGCGGCGCCTCCATGAGCTGTGGGTCCAGGTCACGGGCGCGACGGAGGACCTGACGACCGCTCACGGACGTTCACCGACCACCGCCGAGATCGCCGAGCGGCTGAAGATCTCCGAGGACGAGGTCCTCGCCTGCATCGAGGCGGGCCGCTCCTACCACGCGACCTCACTGGAGGCGGCCCAGGAAGGTGACGGGCTGCCCGGGCTCCTGGACCGGCTCGGCTACGAGGACCCGGCGCTGGCCGGGGTCGAGCACCGCGACCTGGTGCGGCACCTGCTCGTACAGCTGCCCGAGCGCGAGCAGCGGATCCTGCTGCTGCGCTACTACAACAACCTGACGCAGTCACAGATCAGCGCCGAACTGGGCGTGTCCCAGATGCATGTGTCAAGGCTCCTGGCCAGAAGTTTCGCCCGATTGCGATCAGCAAACAGGATCGAGGCGTAACCGGAACGGGTAGACCCCGAAAGAGCCGGATCCGAGGGCGCAAAAGCCCCGCACCCCCTGTTTCCTGCGCACTTCCAGCGCTTACTTGTCGACATGTCACTACAGCGTGTTGCCGACATGTGACATTCTGCTGGAACCGCGTTTGCCGCAGCCCCACCTCCGGTATTCAGGTGGAGGCTGCGTTCCTCCGATGGTCGTGGTCACCGCGACCGTCCGCGACCTCAAGGGGGTGGCATGTCCGCAGAACAGGGCAGCTCGAAGGTGCTCACGCTCACGAAGAGCGTGCCGGCACCCGCCGTGCTCACCAGCTCGCCGGAAGCCATCGACACCCGCACCCTGTCCCGCTCCCTGTTCCTGCGGCTCGCCGCACTGGGTCCCTCCTCGGGCCCCGACGGAACGGACAGCCCTGAGCGGGCCTATGTGCGGGACACACTGATCGAGCTCAACCTCCCGCTCGTGCGGTACGCGGCGGCACGGTTCCGGAGCCGCAACGAACCCATGGAGGACATCGTCCAGGTGGGGACGATCGGCCTGATCAAGGCGATCGACCGGTTCGACTGCGAACGGGGCGTGGAATTCCCCACGTTCGCGATGCCGACCGTCGTGGGGGAGATCAAGCGCTTCTTCCGCGACACCTCGTGGTCGGTGCGGGTGCCGCGCCGGCTCCAGGAGCTGCGGCTCGCCCTCACCAAGACCAGCGACGAGCTCGCCCAGAAGCTCGACCGCTCACCGACGGTGCCGGAGCTGGCCAAGGCGCTCGGGGTGTCCGAGGAGGACGTGGTCGACGGCCTGGCCGTGGGCAACGCCTACACGGCCTCCTCGCTGGACTCGCCCTCCCCCGAGGACGACGGCGGCGAGGGCTCGCTGGCGGACCGCCTGGGGTACGAGGACGCGGCACTGGAAGGCGTCGAGTACCGCGAGTCCCTGAAGCCGCTGCTGGCCAAGCTCCCCCCGCGCGAGCGCCAGATCATCATGCTGCGCTTCTTCGCCAACATGACCCAGTCGCAGATCGGTGAGGAGGTCGGCATCTCGCAGATGCACGTCTCCCGGCTGCTGACCCGGACGCTCACCCAGCTGAGGGAGGGGCTCATCGCCGACTGACCCCGACGGGTCCGTACGGACGGCTCACCGGCCGCCGGCGCGGCACGACCGCCGCCCCGGCGGCCTCGCCGTGTCCGGGTCCACCGCCCGGAGGCCGACGCGGACGCTCCCGCACCGAAGGACGGTGCGGGAGCGGGTGCCGAAGACCGGCGTACGCGCCCGGGCGGGCGCCCGGCAGGCCCGGGACCCCGGAGGGGGCGGCGGGCCGGCCGTGACGGGGACGGGAGGGACGGTCAGCCGAGCGCGAGCCAGGCGACCGCGCCGAGGACGACGATGACCGCGACGACGGCCGCGATCACCCCGGTCCTCGGGCCTGAGGAGGTCGCCGCGGGCTGCTGCCTGCGCTGGGGCTCGCCCTCGTCGACGAACGCGCGGAACATCTGCGTGCTGCCCGCCGGGTCGTGAGTGCCCTCGGGGCCCGGCTGCGGGGCGTGGGGGTTGTGTGCCATGGCCCAGGACCCTAGCGAACGCAGGTCCCGCGCCCAACCCCCGGGTCGGCGGGGGCCGATGCCCCTCCGTCGCACGCACGGCCCCTTCAGCTGTGCGCCCGGGGCGCCCGCGCCACCTCCACGAGCCCTCTCGGAGGGCCCGCACGTGTGTCGGGAACCACAGTCGGCGCCGCCCACCCCTCGTGCGCTGCGCGCTTGACCCGGCCGCTACGCAGGCTTTTGGGTTCCTTTACTTCTGCAAGCCCCATTTCGTTTGCCTGTAGCAACCAACTGCTTCTATCGTTGCCCTAAGCAACAAGATGACCTCGCGAGACGCCTGGAGGGTCAGTGGCAGCACGGAGCCAGTACCAAGAACTGGCCCGGCAGCTCAGCGCCGTCGGGGCCGTCAAACGAGGCCTCTCCCGCATCCTTCCCGCCGAGTGTCCCGGTGGCTCGGCCGCCGTGCTGACGCTGCTGGCCAAGTACGGCGAGATGCGGCTCTCCCAGCTGGCCGACCTGCTGGCCGTGGACATGTCGGTGACCAGCCGCCATGTGACCCACGCGGTGGAGAACGGCTGGATCGAGCGGTTCCCCGACCCGGCGGACAAGCGGTCCCGCATCCTGCGGCTGACCCCCGCGGGCGACGAGCTGCTCGACGAGCTGAGCCGGCGGACGACCGAGATGTTCGCCCACAACCTCATCGACTGGTCCGACGAAGAAGTCGGCCAGCTCAACACGTTGCTGGCCCGGCTGCGCGACAGCTTCGCCTGCCGCGGCACCGGTGGGTGTACCCCCGGGAGGCACAGCGGCGACTGCCGTACCGGGCACTCCGACGATTCGCACACCCGTACACCTGTGTAACAGAAGCAAAGACAAGGAATTCAATGGCTACGACCACACCACCCGGTGTGCGGGGCGGCCACGCCAAGCACGGGGCTCCGGAAGCCCCGGCAGGCGCGCCGATGACACACCGGCAGATCATGGAAGCGCTGACCGGGCTGCTGCTCGGCATGTTCGTCGCGATTCTGTCGTCGACGGTCGTCTCCAACGCCCTGCCCGAGATCATTTCCGACCTCGGTGGCGGCCAGAGCGCCTACACCTGGGTCGTGACGGCCACGCTGCTGGCCATGACCGCCACCACCCCGCTGTGGGGCAAGCTCGCCGACCTGTTCAGCAAGAAGCTGCTGGTCCAGATCGCCCTGATCATCTACGTGGGCGGCTCCGTGGTCGCCGGTCTCTCGACCAGCAGCGGCATGCTGATCGCCTGCCGTGTGGTGCAGGGCATCGGCGTCGGCGGTCTCTCCGCCCTCGCCCAGATCGTGATGGCCGCGATGATCTCCCCGCGCGAGCGCGGGCGCTACAGCGGTTACCTCGGCGCGGTCTTCGCCGTCGCCACGGTGGGCGGTCCGCTCCTCGGCGGTGTCATCACCGACACCAGCTGGCTGGGCTGGCGCTGGTGCTTCTACGTGGGTGTGCCGTTCGCGGTCATCGCCCTGATCGTGCTCCAGAAGACCCTGAAGCTCCCCGTGGTCAAGCGCGAGGTCAAGGTCGACTGGTCCGGCGCGTTCTTCATCAGCGCCGCGGTCTCGCTGCTGCTGCTCTGGGTGACCTTCGCGGGCGACAAGTACGACTGGATCTCCTGGCAGACCTGGACGATGCTCGGCGGCACCGTCGTCCTCGCGGCGGTCTTCCTGCTCGTCGAGTCGAAGGCCAGCGAGCCGATCATCCCGCTGCGCCTCTTCCGCAACCGCACCATCACGCTGGCCTCCGCGGCCTCGCTGTTCGTCGGTATCGGGATGTTCGCGGGCACCGTCTTCTTCAGCCAGTACTTCCAGCTGGCGCGGGACAAGTCGCCGACGATGTCCGGCGTCATGACGATCCCGATGATCGCCGGCCTCTTCCTGTCCTCGACCGTGTCGGGCCAGATCATCACCAAGACGGGCCGCTGGAAGGCATGGCTGGTCAGCGGCGGTTTCCTGCTCACCGCGGGCCTCGGTCTGCTGGGCACCATCCGGTACGACACCGAGTACTGGCACATCGCGGTCTACATGCTCGTCATGGGTCTCGGCATCGGCATGATGATGCAGAACCTGGTCCTCGCCACGCAGAACCAGGTGGCTCCCGCCGACCTCGGCGCGGCCAGCTCCGTCGTGACGTTCTTCCGTTCCCTCGGTGGTGCGATCGGCGTCTCGGCGCTGGGCGCCGTCCTGGGCAACCGCGTCGCCGAGTACGTCAAGGACGGCCTCGCCGACCTCGGACCCGAGGGTGCGGCGCTGGGCCACGGCGGAACCGGCGGCGGGGGCATCCCCGACCTGGACGCGCTCCCCGCCCCGTTCCGTACGGTCATGGAGGTCGCCTACGGCCACGGTGTCGCCGACGTCTTCCTGTTCGCCGCGCCCGCCGCGCTGGTCGCGTTCATCCTGACGCTGTTCATCAAGGAGGTCGCGCTGAAGACGAGGGCGGGCGACGACAACGCCCCCGCCGGGGCCGCCGCCACCACGCAGTCCGTCGAGGCCGCCACCGGCACCGCGCCGGCCGCCGAGGAAACGGCCGGGGCCACCCCGGCCGCCACCCTGGAGGAGACGCCTGCCACGAAGGAGTTCACCATTCAGGGCACGCCCGTACGCGGTGTGGTGCGGGGCGCCGAAGGCGCACCCGTCGCCCGCGCCGCCGTCACACTGATCTCGCTGGGCGGCCGGCAGCTGGGACGCTCCGTCGCCCAGGCCGACGGCGGTTACGTACTGGACGCTCCGGCCTCCGGCAGCTACGTCCTGATCGCCTCCGCCGACGGTTTCCAGCCGCAGGCCTCCACCGTGGTCGTCGGCGACGAGCCGCTGGCCTACGACATCCTGCTCACCGGCACGAGCGGTCTCTCCGGGACCGTGCGGACCGCCGAGGGCAGTAATCCGGTCCGGGGCGCCATGGTCGTCGTGACCGATGTGCGCGGCGATGTGCTGGCCACCGGCGTCTCGGGCGACGCGGGCGACTTCACCTTCGGTGAACTCGTCCCCGGCCCGGTGACCGTCGCCGTCACGGCCGCGGGCTTCCGTCCGCTGGCCCTGCCGGTGGAGGTCGGCGGCCAGGGCGTCACCCGGGTCGATGTGGCCCTGCGGTCCGGTGCGCTGGTGCAGGGTGTCGTCCGGGCCGGCTCCGGCCGGGTCCCGCTGAACGACGCCCGGGTCACCCTGATCGACGCGGCCGGCAACGTGGTCGCCACGTCGACGACCGGGGAGGACGGCGTGTACGCCTTCACCGACCTGGACGCCGGTGAGTACTCCGTGGTCGCGACCGGCTACCCGCCGGTGGCCGGCTCGCTGACCGTGAGCGGCAGCGGGGTCGACGGCCACGACATCGAACTCGCCCACCCCGGCGAGTAGGAACGGAAAGATCCACAAAGACCCCTGGTGGAACAGCCCTTCGAGCGGAGAGGCTGTGGCCGCCGGCGGAAATGGGCCCCGTGGCGGGAACGGCAGGCAGGGGACGGCCTGCCGATCCCGCCCGGGGCCCGACTCATTGAGTCGCTGCTTCACGAGTGATTTGAGCAAGGAGAGAACACGGGATGGGACTTCGCGCACAGGTACGCACCCGGGACGGCTGGGCGGTCCAGCACGCCGTCGTGACGGTGACCGACATGACGGGCACCCAGGTGCTCCGGGCCGCCGCCGACGAGAACGGGTCCGTCCGCACCGACGGCCTCCTGCCGGCCGGCGCGTACACGGTGATCGTCACAGCGGTGGGTTACGCCCCTGCCGCGTCCACCGCGCTCGTCACGGCCAGCGGCCGGGCCGAGGCCGGGACCGTGGTGCTGGCCCGGCAGGGCGGTGTCGAGCTGCCGCCCCCGGGCACCTGGTCGCTGGACCCGGTGCACTCGTCGGTGGCCGCGGTCGCACAGCACCTGGGGATCTCCAGCGTGCACGGCCGGTTCACCGAATTCGGCGGCCGCATCGAGATCGCGGAGAACGTCCAGCACTCCCGGGTGGAGGCCACCATCGCCTCCGCCAGCATCGACACGGGCAACGCCATGCGGGACAAGCACCTGTGCTCGGCGGACTTCCTGGACGTGGAGGCGTTCCCGGAGATCGTCTACCGCTCCCGCGCGCTCACCCCGGCAGGGCCCGACCGCTGGACGGTGCACGGCGTGCTCACGATGCACGGCATCGCGCGCGACGTCGACCTCGACCTCAGCTACCTGGGCACCGGGCCCGACCCCTGGGGCGGGGTGCGGGCGGCCTTCCACGCCTCGGCGGAGCTGCGCCGCGAGGACTTCGCCATGAACTACAACCAGGTGCTGCAGGCGGGCATCTCCGCGATCGGCACGACCCTGCGCGTGGAGCTCGACATCCAGGCGGTCCAGGGCGACTCCGTCCAGGGATAGGACCGGCCCGGGACCTCAGGGCCTCTCGTGCGGAAAGACCCTAGGGTGGTCCCCATGGCAACCCATATCGCGACCAACACCGCCGTGGAACTCGGGGAACTCCTGGACTTCGTGCGGCCCAGGCACCGGGCGATCCTGCTGACCACCCGGTCCGACGGCCGCCCCCAGGGCTCCCCGCTCACCTGCGGCGTCGACGACGCGGGGCGGATCGTCGTCTCGACCTACCCCGAACGGGCCAAGACCCGTAACGCCAGACGGGACGAGCGGGTGAGCGTGATCGTCCTGTCGGACGACTGGAACGGCCCGTGGGTGCAGATCGACGGCTCGGCCGAGGTGATCGACTCACCGGACTCGGTCGAGCCGCTCGTCGAGTACTTCCGCACCATCTCCGGCGAGCACCCGGACTGGGACGAGTACCGGGCGGCGATGGTCAAGCAGGGGAAGTCCCTCATCCGGATCACTCCGGAGCGCTGGGGGCCGGTCGCCACCGGCGGCTTCCCCGCCCGCCTGGCGAGCGACGGCTGACCTGCCGGTGAAACCGCCCCGCCCGGGTACGCTCGCGCGGGCCCGCCTGCTGACCTCCCCGTCCGTGGCCCCGGCCGTGGTCCGTGAACTGGAACGGATCGCCGGCCGCCCGGCCGGGCAGGCGTGCGCCACCGGGCCCGGCGCCCCCTTCGTGTACGTCGGGGACACGCTGCCCGAAGCGCTGCGGACCCCGCGGCTGCTGTGGTTCCACAGCGTCAACGCCGGCACCGACGCCCTGCTCGCCGCCGGGACCTGGCCCGAAGGGGCCCTGCTGACGCGGACCGTGGGGCGGATGGGCGAGCGGATGGCCCAGTACACGCTGGCCTGGGTGCTCGCCGAGTGCCAGTCCGTCCCGGAGCACACCGCACAGCACGCCCGGTCGGAGTGGCGCCGCCTCCCGTCCGAACCGGCCGCCGGGCAGACCGCCGTCGTCCACGGCACCGGGCGTACCGGTTCGGCGGTCGCCGCCCTGCTGCGGGCCTGCTCCGTGCGTACGGTGGGTGTGAGCCGCACTCCCCGTGCCGTCCCGGCGGGCTTCGACCGGGTGGTGCCGGCCGGCTCGGCGGAGGAGACCGCGGCGCTGGCGGACGCCCGGTGGGTGGTGTCCACCCTGCCCCTGACCGGCGCCACGGAGGGCTTCTTCGACAGCGCCAGATTCGCCGCGATGCGGGGCGCGTCCTTCATCAACGTGGGCCGGGGCGCGACCGTGGACATGGCGGCACTGGAAACCGCGCTGCACAGCGGCGCGGTGCGCCGGGCCGTGCTGGACGTGCTTCCGGACGAGCCGGCCACGCCCGCCGACCGCGCCTGGCGGCTGCCGCGCACGGTGGTCACGTCGCACTCGGCCGGCATCACGGCCGACGAGGACGTCGTCGGCGACTTCGCGGCCTGCTGGGAGGCTGTCGCCGAGGGGCGGACGCCCGCGCTGGCCGTGGACACCGGGCGCGGCTACTGAACTCCCCGTACGGGTACTACGGGTGGCGCGCCGCGCGCTCGCACATCGCTTCGATGCCCGCGATCAGAAGGTCCAGCGCGAACACGAAATCCCGCTCACGCATCTCCTCCACCGTGTCCCCGCCCCGCGCGTCCATCAGGCTCTCCGAAGGCTGCATGAGCCGCTTGATCTCGGGATCCGCACGGATCGTGCCCATCGCCCGCCGGAAGTACTCGTCCTGGCTGAGCCCGGCTGTCACCGTGCGTTGCACGAAGTGCCCCTCGATGGTGCCGAATCCGTAGACGAACTGGAAGACGGCCGACATCGCTCCCGTCCGGTTCGCCAGCGGCAGCCCGGTGGCGTTGATGACGTCCTGGACGGCGTACGAGAACAGCATCGAATGCGGCCCGATGTTCAGGAAGCTGCCGATCAGCGTGGACACCCAGGGGTGACGGACCAGCATCTTCCGGTAGCTGCGGGCCAGTTCGCGCAGCCTGTCGCGCCAGTCGGCGTCCTCCGGAGCGGCCGGAATCTCGCCGAAGACCGCGTCCAGGGCCAGTTCCAGCAGATCGTCCTTGGTGTCGACGTACCAGTAGAGGGACATCGCCGTGACATCGAGATCGGCGGCGAGCCGCCGCATGGAGAACTTCGCGAGGCCGTCGGCGTCCAGCAGCCGGAGGCTCGCAGCCGTGATCCTGTCCCGGTCCAGCCCGGCCGGCTGGTCGGCCTTACGGACCCGCGACGGGGCCCGCCGGTCCAGCCACACACTGACCCGAGGGTTCTTCGCACGGTCTGCCGCGGACCCCATGGCGCACACTCCTTGTCTTGCGGTGGCACTCCTGCGTACCGGCTCCCCCGCCCGATGCTATGCCCGCCACCTGGGGCTTCAGTCCGTGTGTGTGGTGGTGGTTGTTGTGGTGGTGGGTGTGGGGGGTTGGGTGTGGGGGGTGGGGGTGGGGTGTACGTGGCCGGGGCGTGCGGCGTGCAGGCCGCAGAGGAGTTCGGGGATGACGAGGAGGAGGAGGAAGGTGATGGAGGGTTTCCAGGTGTGGGTGAGGGTGTGCAGGATGCCGAAGGTGAGGGGGCCGGTGGCGGCGAGGAGGTATCCGCCGCACTGGGCCATGCCGGAGAGGCGTGCGGTGGTGGTGGCGTCGGGTGAGCGCAGGTTGAGGAGGGTGAGGGCGATGGGGAAGGCGCTGCCGGTGGCGATGCCGAAGACGGTGGTCCAGAGCCAGCCGGCCTGGGGGGCCAGGAGCAGGCCGATGAGTCCGGTGGCTGTGAGGGTGACGGAGGCCAGGACGAGGGGGCGTTGGTCGTGGAGGCGGGCGGTGAGGACCGGGACGAGGAAGCCGAGGGGGATGCCGATGATGATGATGAGGGAGTTCATCGTTCCGGCGGTGGAGGGGGAGACGCCTTGGTCCTGCATCATTTCGGGGAGCCAGGAGGTCAGTGTGTAGAACATCAGTGATGTCATGCCCATGAAGATCATGACGCACCAGGCCAGGGGGGAGCTCAGCAGTGTTCCCTCCCGGGGCCGGGCACCCGCCCGGGTGTCTGCCCGGGCGCCTGTGGGGGTGGTGGGGTGGGTGTGCTGGTGGGTTGGGGGGTGGGGTGTTTTCCTGCGGTCGCGCAGGGCGAGGGGGAGCCATACCAGGGCTGCGATGAGGGAGGGGATGGCCCATATGGCCAGGGCCAGGCGCCATCCGCCTGTGTGTTCGAGGGGGACGGCGAGGCCGGCGGCGGCGGCGCCGCCGACCGAGAGGAGCATCATCGACAGGCCGGTGAGTGCTCCCACGCGGTGGGGGAAGACGTGTTTGATGACCGCGGGGACCAGTACGTTGCCGGTGGCCATGCCGGCTCCGGCCAGTGCGGTGCCGGTGAAGAGTGCTGCCTGGGCGGGGATCACGCGCAGCAGGAGTCCGGCGGTCAGGACCAGCAGTGCGGTGGTGATGGTGGCGGTGATGCCGAAGCGGCGGGCGAGCAGCGGGGCCAGGGCGGAGAAGGTGCCCACGCACAGTTCCGGCAGGGTGGCCAGCACGCTGACCTCGATGCCGGTGAGTCCGAAGGCGTCCTGGAGCTCGCCCAGGACCGGTGGGACACCGGTGATGGCCGCCCGCAGGTTCAGGGCCAGGAGCACCAGACCGATGAAGATCCAGACCGCCGTGAGACGAGAGATACGGGAAGAGAACGTCATGTCGCCTTCGTCCTGCGCAGCAGCGTGTCGGGCGTCGGATGCGGGCACCAGGGGGGCGGCTTCAGGTCTCGGCCGCACCGGTCCGCCGCTCCGAGGCGGCCCTGCCGGCACCGGACGCATCGTTCAGTGGTCGTGGCCGGGGCACCGAACGGTGTCCACCGGCGACGAGCCCTCCGCGCTCGACACCGTACGGAACCAGGGACATCTGGAGCCGGCCGCAGGCGCAGCGGTTCCAGACCACGACGCCCTCGCTGGTGGCGTGCCGGGAAACGGCGGTGCTCGTGTGGGTGTCCATGACAGCAGGATGACCCCGCACGACCGTTGCGGTCCATTGCATGTTTCACGGAAGGTATGTGCAAAATAATTGCATGATTGATCTGCGCCGGCTCCACATGCTCCGTGTTGTGCGCCAGCAGGGTACGGTCACCGCCGCTGCCGAGACCCTGCATCTCACGCCGTCGGCGGTTTCCCACAACCTGCGTGAGCTCGCGCGCGAGCTCAAGGTGCCGCTCCTGGAGCCACAGGGCCGGCGCGTTCGGCTGACATCGGCCGGGAGCCTGCTCCTCGACCACGCCGACGCCCTGCTGGCCCGGTGGGAGGAGGCGCAGGCGGAACTGGAGTCCCACCGGGCGGGCATGACCGGACCGCTGCGCATGGCGGGTTTCACCACCGCGATCAGCGGCCTGATCGCCCCTGCGGCCGGGCAGCTGCGCCACAGCCGTCCCCACCTCCGCGTGCAGGTGCGCGAATGCGACTCGTTGGAGAGCATGGACCTGCTGGTGGCGGGCGAGGTGGATCTCGCGGTCGTGGAACCCGTCGAGGGTGGTCCGTCCCCGGATGACCCGCGCCTGGAGCAGAGCCACCTGCTGGAGGAACCGCACATCATGCTGGTGCCCGCCGCCCACCCCCTGGCGCAGGCGGCCTCGGTGCGGTTGGAGGACATGGCGGCCGAGGACTGGATCGTCGCCGCCCCCGGCAGCTGCGACCACGCACAGCGGGTGCGGATCCTCTGCGCGGCGGCCGGGTTCTCGCCGCGGATCGTGCACGCCGCCACCCACTGGCCGGCGGTCTGGTCGCTGGTCGGGAACGGGCTGGGCGTCTCACTGGTCCCGCGTCTGGCCGAGGGCCCGGCGGGCGAGGCGGTGGTGCGGGTCCCGGTGGCGGGCAAGGACATGCCGATGCGCCGGATCCTCACCTGCGTGCGCAGGGGCAGTCGGCACAATCCCCTCATCGACCTGGGGATACAGGCGCTGGAAGAGGCGGCGCGCGTCCACCGGAGCGCCTGACGCACCTCGGCGTGACCAGGGCCGGGCAGAGGCCGGGCTACGTCTCCGTCCGGCCGGTCTCGGCGACGGCGCGGGTGAGGAGGCTCAGCCCCTCCGCCAGTTCGGCGCGGGTGATGGTCAGCGGGGGCAACAGCTTGACGACCTGACTCGCCGCCCCTGACGTCTCCAGCAACAGCCCGTACTCGAAGGCCTTCCTGCACACGGCGGCCGCCCGCGCCGGGTCCGTGAATTCGACACCCCATACGAGGCCACGGCCTCGGAACGCGGCATCCGTGTGCTCCCGGCACAGCTTCCGCAGTTCTCGCTCGACCTGCTCGGCGCGCCTGTACGTGCTTCTGCGTCTGCCTGTCAGCCCAGTAGGCCTCCAGGGCGGCAGCAGCAGTGACGAAGGCAGGGTTGTTACCGCGAAAAGTACCGTTGTGCTCACCCGGTTCCCAGATGTCCAGTTCAGGCTTGAACAGGGTCAGCGCCAGGGGCAGACCGTAGCCGCTGATGGACTTGGACAGCGTGACGATGTCAGGCCGGATGCCGGCCTCCTCGAAGGAGAAGAACGCACCGGTACGCCCGCAGCCCATCTGGATGTCGTCGATGATGAGCAGCAGGTCGTGCCGCTCGCACAGGGCGGACAGGGCGCGCAGCCACTCGTCACGGGCGAGACGGACTGAAGCCCGGACCCACCACAACCGGGGCGGTTCGTCCCTGTCGGCCTGATGCTCTCCCGGCCCGGATCAGCACCTACATGCCTCAGAAGGGGGTGCCATGGATGTCGCTGCTGCCGAACCCGCCCAGGCGGTCATCGGCACGGTCCTGGTGGACATCGCTCTGATACTCGCGGTGGCCTTCGTTTTCACCGAACTCGCCACGCGGGTCCGGCAGCCGGCCGTCATGGGAGAGATCATGGCCGGCCTGGCTCTCGGACCCAGCCTGCTCGGGCTGCTGCCGGGCAACCTCACCGAGGTCCTGTTCCCGCCGTCCGCCCGCCCCTATCTCGACGTCCTGGCTCAAGTCGGTCTGGTGCTGTTCATGTTCGGAGTCGGGTACCGCTTCGACCTCTCACCGGCCTGTCGGTGCACTTCGGAGACCTCGGCGTGCAGGGCCTGTGGATGCTGCTCGCTGTCGTCGTGGTGGCCTGCGTGGGCAAGTTCGCCGGGGCCGCCGGTGCGGCGAAGCTGACGGGAGAGCCACTGCGCGAGTCGATGACGCTCGGGATCCTGTTGAACACCCGGGGTCTGACCGAGCTCATCATCCTGAATGTCGGTCTCGGTCTCGGAGTCCTGGACACCCGCCTGTTCAGCGTCATGGTCGCCATGGCGGTGATCACCACCCTCATGGCCGGCCCTCTGTTGCAGCGCATCCAGCACGGCCACGGCAAGTCGCCGGACATCGGACTCCCGAGGAGGAGCGGTCCGATCGTGCCGCGCCGTCGGCACTCCTCCACCCGATGAACACAGGAGGTCCCCCACCATGACCGGTCAGGTCGGTGATCCGGACGGACGGTACGCCGCCGGGAATTCCAGCCGTGCCTCCGCGACAGCGACGTTCGAGAAGGACGAGGAGCACGTCGAGCACGTCGAGCACGTCGAGCACGTCGAGCACGTCGAAGTGTGCTTGTCCGCTGGGCGGATCACGAGCGGAGCCGGAGTCGGACCGAAGCGGCAGTCGCGGTGCGGTGGAAGAGGCGAGCGCGCTTGTCAAACCTTGCGGCCACGGCCCGGGAGGCCCGTGCGCTCCGCCCTCCTCAGCAGGGCCGCCGCCAGCAGACCGCCGGCCAGGACCGCTGCCGCGCCGACCAGCTGGCTGGTCTCCAGGCCCGCGGCGAAGGCGTCGGTGACGCGTTCGCGGTCCTCCGCCCCGTCCGCCGCGGCGAGTGCGGCGGGCAGCGACGCGGCCCCGGTGACGCCCGGTACGAGCGCGGCGAAGCGGGAGTTGAGCACGGCTCCGAGCACGGCGACCCCGAGGCCGTTGCCGAACTCGGCCAGGGTGCCGTTCACCCCGGCGCCCACACCTGCCTTCTCGGGCGGGATGGCGCTCATGATCGCGTTCGCCATCGCGGGCATGGCGAGCGCGACCCCCGCCCCCATGACGATCAGGCCGAACAGCATGCCGCTGTAGTCCCGCCCGCCCAGCAGCGCGATCGCTCCGAGACCCGCGGCCAGCAGGCTCATCCCGATGGCGATGGCGGCGGGGGTGCCCGTCTTCCCCACGAGCCGGGCGCCGAGCCCCGGGAGGTTGAGCGCGACGACGGTGAGGGCGAGCGGAGCCGTACGCAGCCCGGCCTCCAGCGGCTCGTAGCCGAGGACGAACTGCAGGTGCTGGGTGAGCAGGAAGAGCGAGCCCGTCATCCCGAAGGCGACCAGGATCGCGCCGGCGACCGCGCCGGTGAACCTCTGGTTGCGGAAGAAGTGCATGTCCAGCATGGGGTGGGGGACATGGATCTCCCACAGGACGAACCCGGTGAGGACGGCGGCCCCGGCGAAGGCGGTCAGCAGGACGGGGCCGGAACCCCAGCCGTGCTCCGGGCCGGAGATGATCGCGTACACCACGGACGCCATCCCGGCGGTGGAGAGCACCGCTCCGACGAGGTCGGGGCGCTCTCCCCGGGGATTCCTGGACTCCGGGACGAGCCGGACGACCGCGATCATGCCGACGGCCGCCACGGGGATGTTGACCAGGAAGATCGCACCCCACCAGAAGTGGTTCAGCATCGCCCCGCCGATCAGCGGACCGGACGCGAAACCCAGGGAGCTGACGGTGGACCAGATGCCGATCGCCTTGACGCGTTCGGTCTCGTCGAAGATCTGCACCACGACGGCGAGGGTGGTCGTCATCAGGAGCGCGCCTCCGACCCCCATCCCCGCACGGGCGGCGATCAGCTGCCCGGAGGACTGCGCGAGCCCCGCCGCCAGCGAGCCCAGACCGAACAGCACGAGACCCGTGACCAGCATCTTCTTGCGGCCGTAGCGGTCGGCGGCGCTGCCCGCCGTGAGCACCAGTCCGGACTGGACGAGCGCGTAGGCGTTGATCATCCACTGCACATCGGCGGTGGAGGCGTGGAGATCCGCGGTGAGCGAGGGGATCGCCACGTTCAGGACGGTGTTGTCGAGCAGCACGGTGAGCTGGGCGAGGCAGATGACCCCGAGGATCAGCCAGCGCCGCGCATGGGCGCCCGGAGGCGTGAGGCCGTGCTGCTCGGCGGCGGTCGCCGTCATGCGTACTCCTGTTCCAATGCACTTGTACGGTGTAAGGGAGATGCACCCATACACCGTAAGGCACTTCCTGTACGCCGTACAACACTTAAGGCGGTCAGCGCCGGAACACGGCAGGGCGGCGGCCCCGGAGCCTGTGCTCCGGGGCCGCCGCCCTGCCCTCGCCGCTCTGCCGGGGCCGCGCTGCCGGGGCCGTGCTGTCAGCGCTGTCCCGTCGGCGCCGGGCTCAGCTCTTCGGCTGGGTGAGGTCGTAGAAGGTCGCGCTTCCCGCCGTGACCTCCTTGAAGTTCTCCTCCACCCACGTCGAGATCTGGGACGAGGAACCTTCGCCACCCATGCCGCCGCCCATGCCGCCGCCCGGGACGAAGTAGTGGATCCTGCCGTCCTGGACGTACTCCTTGAACTGGGCGAGCGTCGGTGACGGGTCGCTGCCGTTGAATCCGCCGATCGCCATCACCGGGTCGCCGGTGGCGAGCTGGTAACTCGCGGCGTTCTGCGAACCGATGGCAGCGGCGGCCCAGGTGTAGGCGTCGGCGTCCTGTTTCAGGAGCGTCGTGGCCCCGGAGCTGACGGATGCGCCGTTGAGCAGTCCGCCCATGCCGCCACCGCCCATGCCGCCTTCACCCGTACTGCCGCCGGGCATGCCGCCCTGCTGCCCGCCGGGAGCCTGCCCCGGTCCCTGTCCCTGCCCGTTCCGGCCCGGCATTCCCCCGCCGGGGAAGCCTCCGCCGCCGCCCTGCTGCGTGCCCTGGGCGTTGCCCGGGGCCTGTCCGCCCTGCTGCGTGCCCTGTCCGGGGGGCTGCATGCCGCCGGGTCGCTCACCGCCACCGGGACCGCCGCCCCGGCCGCCGCCCGGACCGCCCATGCTCGCGC
>Ga0196960_10000054_pt1 | contig 42593 bp, 28 predicted proteins | sample S3v_5metaG_FD_183187 | JGI IMG/M metagenome (GOLD analysis project Ga0196960, IMG submission 183187) | Soil microbial communities from Anza Borrego desert, Southern California, United States - S3+v_5 | ecosystem: Environmental > Terrestrial > Soil > Desert | place: USA: California | collected...
GATGCACGGCCAGTACGAGTGGATGAACGACCCGAAGCTCTCGGGCAAGCAGTTCGAGTGGGACACCGCCTGCCCCGCCGACCAGTGGCGCCACTCCCACAACTACATGCACCACACCCACACCAACATCGTCGGCAAGGACCGCGACATCGGCTACGGCGTGCTGCGCATGTCCGAGGACCAGCCATGGAACCCGTACTACCTGGCCAACCCGCTCTGGGCGGCGCTGCTGGCCACCTTCTTCCAGTACGGGGTCGCCCTGCACGATCTCGAAGTCGAGCGGATCGCGAGCGGCGAGACCACGCTCAAGGAGAAGCGCGAGCTGCTGCAGGGGATCTGGGCGAAGGTGCGGCGCCAGACGCTGAAGGACTACGTCGTCTTCCCGGCCCTCTCCGGCCCGCTGTTCATGTTCCCGCTGGCCGGCAACGCGACCGCCAACCTGGTCCGCAACCTCTGGTCGTTCACGATCATCTTCTGCGGCCACTTCCCGGAAGGGACCCACGAGTTCACCGAGGAGGAGACCGCGAACGAGACCCGCGGCGAGTGGTACTACCGCCAGCTGCTCGGCTCGGCGAACCTCAGCGGCGGCCCGCTCTTCCACATCATGTCCGGCAACCTCAGCTTCCAGATCGAGCACCACCTCTTCCCCGACCTGCCCGCCAACCGCTACGCGGAAATCTCGGTCGAGGTGCAGGAGGTGTGCGAACGCTACGGCATCCCCTACAACGTCGGCCCCCTGCACACGCAGTTCGGCAGCGTCGTCAAGAAGATCTGCCGCCTCTCGCTGCCGGAGACCAGGCCGCAGGGACGGCTCGCCCGCCCCGCCGGCGTCCTCCTCGACGGGCTCGGCGGCGCAACCAGGAAGCTCGGCGGCCTCGTCAAGAAGGTCGGCGCGGTGAAGAAGGCCGCGCGCCTGGTGGTGCCCGGCGCTTAAGCTGAGGCGATGACGGACCAGTGGGGCGCCGCGGCCGAGCACTGGGCGCGCGCCGCTGAAAAAGAGGAGGTCGGGGCGGCGGCCGACGCGGCGAAGTGGATGCTGCGGGCCGCGGACCTGCGGCCCGGCGAGCGGGTGCTGGAGGTGGCGGGCGGCGCCGGTCGCGTCGGCCTGCAGGCGGCGACCGAGGTGGGACCGGAGGGGAGCGTGCTCTGCTCGGACTTCTCGCCGGAGATGGTGAAGGTGGCGCGGGAGCGGTTCGAGCGGTTGGGGGTCTCGAACATCGAGACCCGCGTCCTCGACGCCCAGGATCTCGACCTCGCGGAGGGGTCGTTCGACGTCGTCCTCTGCCGCTACGGCTACATGCTGATGCCCGACCCGCTGCAGGCGCTGCGCGAGAGCGCCCGCGTCCTCCGTCCCGGCGGTCGGCTGGTGCTGGCGGTCTGGGGCGAGGCGGAGAAGAACCCCTGGCTCTCGAACATCCTCGGCGCGGTGATGGCGCATCTGAACGCGCCGCCGCCGGAGCCGGGGATGCCGGGGCCGTTCGCCCTCGGCGACACCGCGCGCCTGCGCAACCTCCTCGACCAGGCGGGCCTGGCGGAGGCGGAGGTCGAGGAGTTCGACGCCGAGCAGGTCTACGACTCGCTCGACGCCTGGTGGGAGAAGATCCTCAGCGTCGGCGGCCCCCTGAAAGCGGTGCTCGGCTCCCTGCCCGAAGCCGACTTGAACGCGATCCGCGACGCCGCCCTCGCAAGCGGCGAGCAGTTCGCCGGCGGCGACGCCGTCGTCTTCCCGGCTGTGGTCGTCGGCGCCCGCGCTCGTAAGCCGGGCTAACCGAGGCGTTCGATGACATCGAGCAGCTCCGAGTGGCTGTCGAGGACGAACTCGGCCTCCACCCCGGTCCCGTCCTCGGGGTCGTCGTTGAGGCCGCGGTAGCGGGCGGTCCGCATCCCCAGCGCCGTGGCACCGGCGACGTCGGTGCGGCGCAGGTCGCCGACGTGCATCGCCGCGGCGGGCTCCACCCCCAGCATCCCCAGCGCCGCTTCGAAGATCTGCGACGCCGGCTTGTAGTGGCCGACCTCGTCGGAGAAAGCCCAGCCGGAGAAGTGCCCGAGCAGGCCCTCTCCCTCCAGCAGGCCCCGCAGCAGCTCGCCGCCGGTGAAGCCGACGTCGCAGACGATCCCCAGCCGCAGCCCTCGCTCCCGCAGCGCCCCCAGGCAGTCGCCGATCCCCGGCGCCAGCTCCAGCTCGACTTCGCGGCCCGCCCCGAGGAAAGCCTCGGCCACCATCTCCCGCGACGCCCCCTCGACGCCGAGCGCCCGCACCAGCGCCTCGGCCCCCTCGCGCGGGTCAAGGTGCCTGCCCTCGGCCCACGCCCGCTCCCAGCTGAGGCCGACCTCCTCGAGGCTCTTCGCGATCAGCTCCGCCTCGACCTCCGCGCTCCCGGCCTCGCACGCCGTCGCCACCGCCCGCCGCCGTGCCTCGCTCATCGTCCCCGGCGGCAGGCGCGCGATCGTGTTCCAGAAGTCGAAGGTGACGGCCTCGATCACGGCGCGCAGGGTAGTGGCGCTACTCGCGCTCGATCGTCCGCACGCCGGTCTCCGGGGTCCAAGACCGGATTCGCAGCTTCTTGCGGTCCTCGGTCAGGCCCACCGTCGCCACCGAGCGCAGGTCGAGCCGGAACAGGTGGGACTGCCCGCTCTCCGAGCCGTTCAGGCGCCGCACCGTCTCCTCGTCGAGGATCTCTTCCGCGACGCCGTCGAGCTTGGCGTCGCCCTCCCACTCCGGCGGGTCGTCGGAGCCGCTGTGCAGCGCGAAGCGCGGGTCCCGCCGCAGGTCGAGCGCCTTGCGCGAGCGCCACATCGCCCCGATCCACAGCTCGCCCTCGGCGAAGTTCGTCTCGGTCCCCGAGATCCGCGGTGAGCCGTCCTTGCGCAGCGTCGCGATCGTCTTGTGCGTGTGCGCGTCGAGCCGCTTGCGCACCTCCGCCGCCATCTCCGGCGCCGCCGCTTCGAACTCGCTCCAGCTGCTCACCGCTCCGTAGTCTGCCGCGCCCGCGGGTCCGCCTCCCAGAAGTCGTCGACCTTGGTCGAGTCGGAATCTTCGATCTTGCGGGAGACGGCCCAGAGCTCGACCGGCTCGTCGCCGAGGTTGCGGTGGGAGCGGACGGTGGCGGGGGCGACGCGGACGGCCGAGCCGGCGGAGACCTCGCGGACCTCGTCGTCGAAGCGCATGGTGAGGGTGCCGCGGGTGACGATGTAGAGCTCCTCCTGCTCGGCGTGGCTGTGGCCGGTGCCCTGCTCGAAGTCGGAGTGCGGCGGCACCCGGATCAGCGTCGCCGCCACCTGCTCGGCCCCGAGCGCCTCGGTCAGGGCGTGGAACTCGCCGGGGACGTCGCTGTCCGCGTAGTGGTCCTCGACCTCGTCGGCGTTGACGATCGTGTAGTCGCTCATCGCCCCGTCCCTACCCCTGCAGTGCGTTTTCTCACACTCACGCTTACTTAGAACAGACTAGGTTCGGAGGGACCCCGAAGGCAGGAGGCAGCATGAGTCCACGTTCCGCCCTACCGCCCGGCCCGTCGATGCCGACGGCGCTGCAGATGGTCGGCTTCTGGACCCGGCCCCTGTCCTTCATGGACCGCTGCCGGGAGCGCTACGGCAGGCGCTTCACGATCCGGCTGCCGTTTACGCCGCCGTTCGTGATGCTCACCGACCCCGACGAGGTGAAACAGGTCTTCACGGCGCCGCCCGACGTCCTCCACCCCGGCGAAGGGGCGAAGGTGCTGGAACCGGTCGTCGGCGCCAACTCGGTGATCCTGCTCGACGAGGGCGCCCACATGGAGCAGCGCAAGCTGATGCTGCCGGCCTTCCACGGCGAGCGGATGGAGCGGCTGACCGGGCTGATGGAGGAGGTGACGGCCGAGGAGGTGGCGGCGATTCCGCGCGACGTCCCGCTCGCCATCCACCCGCGGATGCAGGACCTGACGCTGAAGATCATCCTCCGCGCGGTCTTCGGCCTCGACCCCGGCGCCCGCTTCGAGGCGCTGCGGGAGCGGCTGCAGGCGATGCTCGAATTCGGCGAGCGCCCGATCAGCCTGATGCCGCCCGCGCCCGACTCGCTCGTCGCGAAGATCGCCGAACGCGTCGGCCCCTACGCGCATTTCACGCGGATGCAGGAGGAAGTCGACGAGGTTCTGTTCGCCCTGATCGCCGAGCGCAGGGCCGAGGGCGCCGACCGCGACGACGTCCTCGCGATGCTGCTGGAAGCGCAGCACGAGGACGGCTCGCCGATGAGCGAGCAGGAGGTCCGCGACGAGTTGCTGACCCTGCTGGTGGCCGGCCACGAGACGACCGCCTCCGCCCTCGCCTGGGCCTTCGAGCGCCTCGTCCGCGAGCCCGCCGTCCTCGACCGCCTGGTCGCCGCGATCGACGCCGGCGAGGACGCCTACGTGACCGCGACGATCCAGGAGACCCTGCGCGACCGCCCCGTCCTCCCCACCGCCGCGCCCCGTTACGTGGCGAAGGAGACGACGATCGGCGGCTGGACCTACCAGCCCGGCTGCTGCCTCGTCGCCAACAGCTACCTGATCCACCACGACCCGGAGATCTACCCCGACCCCCACGCTTTCCGCCCCGAGCGCTTCCTCGACCAGAGCCCCGGCACCTACACCTGGATCCCCTTCGGCGGCGGCCGCCGCCGCTGCCTCGGCGCCAGCTTCGCGATGCTCGAGATGAAGGTCGTCCTCAAGGCGCTCCTCGGCTGCTGCGAGCTGCGCGACTGCGGCGACGGCGTCGAGGTCGCCCAGCGCCGCAACATCACGGTGACGCCGGTGCGCGGCGCGCGGGTCGTGCTCGGCGAGCGCGAGCGGGTGGCGATGGGCTAGGCGAGCGGCGCGAAGAGATCGCGCACGATCAGCAGCGGCGCCCGGTCGGCGCCGGCGCGGCTGGAGAAGACCTCGAGGTCGAAGGTCAGCCGCGCGCCGGGGGCGATCTGCTCCAGCTCCCTCAACCAGGCCGCGACCCTCTCGGCGACCCCCGGCAGGAACGACGGCGGGACCGCGTCCACCGGGGCGGCAGCGAGCCGGAGGATCGGCAGGACCGTCTCCGACCCCTCCTCGGACTCCGACGACACCGGATAGGCGTACCCGGCCTGCAGCGCCACCTCCAGCTTACCTGGAGTCGCGTCCGTCAGCAACTGCGAGAAGAACGCCTCCAGATGGCCGGCGAGGGCGGCGGCGCCGGTGGCGGAGGCGAACTGGAAGCTCCGGTGTTCGAGCCGGGGGACGACCGGCCGGGAGAAGGCGACGGTCGACGAGGAGAGGACGAACCCGGGGTCGGTGTCGCCGCCCGCGACCAGCCGCTCGTTGCGGGTCGCCCGCAGCGAGGCGGACGCGTCCTGGCGGGCCCATAGGTCGAGGCCCCCGAACTCGATCGTGCGCCCGGGGGCGACGCGCGCCTCCTCGTACCCCAGGCGGGTGCCGTCCTCGCGCGTGTAGGTCCACGAGGCGCGCGCGCCCGGAGCGGGCGGCGCCTCCGCCTCCTCGCAGCCGGCGATCTTCACCCGGGGCACCGGCACGTCCACGTCGGCGGGCTGCCGGGCCTCCTCGACGACGTCGATCCGCGCCTCTCCCTCCTCCCCCTCTCTCAGACGCAGGCCGAACCCGTAGACGACCTTCGCGCGCCTCTCGGCGGCCGGCTCCCACCGCTCCCCCACCGCCGCAGCCGGGTAGGCCGAAGCGAGCGAGGCGGTGATGCCCTCCAGCGCCACCAGCGCCGAGACGGCCTCGGGCGGCGCGGTCTCGACCTCGGCGTCGGCGTCGGCGTCCAGCGGTCGCAGGAACGACTCCAGGTCCGCCTCGACCTCCGGCCAGACGGTGACGAACTGCGCCAACGCCGCGAACAGCCGCGCGTCGGGGGCTCCGAGCGGCGGGGGCGCCGCCGGGGAAGCGCTCCATTCGGCGGTCGCGTCGAGCTCGTCCTGCGCGGCGGCCTCGTGCAGGTAGGAGAAGGAGTAATCCCAGACCCTGAGCTCCGCCGGCGAGCTCGCCCCGGGATAGGCCTCGGACGTCGTCTGCCCGGCCATCGACGGCGGCCGGGGAAGCGTCCGCAGCGCGACCGGGAAGTCGATCGCCGTCTCCTTCGCCCCCAGCGGCTCCACCGGCCCCGTCACGAACTCGATCCAGGCGCTCTCCTCGCCGTCCTCGGTCCCCGATGCCGGACGGATCTGGTGCTCGAGGTGGGTGGCGGGGCAGGAGACCGCCAGCGACACGTGCGTGGCCGCCTCGGGACGGCGGAGCCCGAACAGGAAGGCCAGCCGGGCGGCGCCGTCCTCCGCGGTGGTCAGCGGCACCTTCGCCGAGGAGAGCGAGAAGCCGGGCTCGCCGCCGTCGCCATCCCCGCTCCTGCCGACGGGCCGGACGTGGAAGCGCGGCGCCGTGCCCCCCTCGGGCAGCGGCTCGCCGTAGCGCGCGCCGGCGACCGGCAGGACCGCGACGCAGGTGGTCGAGGAGAAGGCCGAGAGCCGGCCCAGCAGGGCCTCTTCGAGCCTCCCGGCAGCCGCCTCCCGCGAAGCGTCGTCCGGGGTTCCTCCGGCGAGGACCGGCTCCACTCCGGCGGCGAGGGCCCGGGCGATCGTCTTCTTGTGGGCGCGGATCTTCGCCAGGCTCCCGTCCGCCTCTGGGTCCGACCCGGCCGGCCGGTCGACGCGGAGGCCGGGGTCGGCGCAGGCGGCGAGGAAGTCGTCGAGCACCGTCAGCGCCGTGGCCGTCCAGGCCTCGAGGTCGACCTCCTTGAAGCTCAGGTCCCGGCTGCCCGCGGGGAAAGGTCGGCCGCTCACGTAGCTGCCGACCTTCGCCTCTCCGGAGCAGGCGGAGCGGGCGAGCGGGCGCGGCGCGTAGAAGGCCGGCTCGTCGACTATCGAGAACCCGAGCCCGGGGCCCTCGGGGGCCCGCGGGGTCCTCACCGCCCAGAGGGCGAAGTCGCGAGTGGCGGCGAGCGCGCCGGGGGCGGGGGCGGCGAACCCGAGCCGGCGCGCCGAGTCGGCGGCCTCGAAGACCCGCTCGAACCCGGCGGCGAAGGAGCGCAGGAAGACCTCCGGGTCGTCCCCGGCGTCGACAGCGGGCCGCACCGGCGTGTCTTCGCTCAGCCCGGCTCCGTACCCGAGCCGCAGCGACACGGCCAGCGGGACGATCGGCTCGGGGCGCGGCTCGGAGGGCAGCGGCACCTCCACCTCGACCCCGGGCCACCCGAGCCCCTCGACCCCCTCCGCCCGGGCGCGGACGTGCTCGAGGCAGGCGCCGGCGAACTCCCGCACCTGGTCCGCCTGCGCGCCGTCGAGCGACACCGCGGGGTCCGCCAGGAGCGTGTTCTCGATCGCCATCGCGACGATGCGGTTCTCCTCCGTGAGCCGCCGCCAGGTCGCCTCGAAGGTCTTCGCGTCGGCTTCCGCCGTCGCCCGGTCCGCGTAGACGGCGCCGTTCAGCCCCAGCCGCAGCAGCAGGACCGGCGCCTGCGGGGTCCCCCCGTAGGCGTAGGTGGCACGGACGTTCGGCCAGCCGGGGAGCCCCACAAGCGGAGCAGTGTAGAGGCCGCCCTGGTCGGCGCCGGCCCTGTGCTGCGCGGCGCTTCGCGTTTTAAGGGCCTGCTCGCCCCGTAGGGTCCCCGGCGGGACTCATGGAGCTCAGGACCGACGCCGATAGCAGGGCCATGGAAGTGGCAGGGGCACCGCAGGGCGAGCGCATGCAAATCCCCGCGCGGTTCGCGGACCCCGAGGACCCGCCGCGGGAGCTGAGCGGGTGGAAATGGGGAGTGCTGGTCAGCCTGGGGGTGCTCACGATCCTCAGCCTGGCCAGGCTCGTGGTCGCCGTCGACCTCAACTCGACCGCGGGCGAGGAAGGCGACGTCATCGCCGCCTACGACACGTACTCCGTCTGGTCCGGCCTCCACGCGCTGCTCTCCCTCCTCTGCGCGGGCGTCTTCATCGCCTGGTTCTTCCAGGCGTACAAGAACCTGCGCCGCCTCGGCGTGCACAACATGCGCTACGGGAACGGCTGGGCGATCGGCGCCTGGTTCATCCCGATCTTCAACCTGTTCCGCCCGAAGCAGATCGCGAACGACATCTGGCGCGGCAGCGAGCGCGGGGTCGACGTCGCGACGCAGTGGCGGCAGGTGGCGGTTCCGAGCCTGCTCCACTGGTGGTGGGGGCTGTTTCTCGCCCAGAACATCCTCACCCAGGTCGGCCAGGGCATGGTCGAATCGGGCCACGACAAGCTGATCGGGGCCGGCTCGTTCAGCAGCGGCCTCTCGCAGATCGAGTCCGGGACGGTGGTCGACATCCTCGGCGGGGTCTGCACGATCGCCGCCGCCTTCCTGGCGATCATGGTCGTCTCCCGGATCAGCGACCGCCTCGACGAGGTCCGCAGCGATGTCCTCGGGTGAGCGGCCGGTGAGGCTGGTCCTCGCCGACGACCTGAAGCGCAGCCGCGGGACCGTCTTCTTCCGCCTCGTCTTCGCCCTGCCGTTCCTTATCTGGCTCGTGGTCTGGTCGGTCGCGGCGGCGCTCGTCGCCTTCGTCAACTGGGTGGCGACGCTGTTCGAAGGCAGGTCCCCCGCGCCCCTGCACGACTTCCTCGCCCGGTTCGTCCGCTACTCGACCCAGGTCTACGCCTACCTGAACCTGGCCGCCGAGCCGCTCCCGGCCTTCGACGGCAGGCCGGGCTACCCGGTCGACGTCGCGATCGACCCGCCCGCCCGCCAGAACCGTTGGACCGTCGCCTTCCGGATCGTCCTCGTCCTGCCGGCGCTGCTCCTCGTCGGCGTCCTCCTCGGCGGCGGCAACTTCGTCTCCGAGCTCTTCCGCCAGGGCAGCTTCTCCCTCGTCGGCCTCGCCGCGCTCCTCGGCTGGTTCTACGCGATGGCCCGGGGGCGCATGGCCCACGGCCTGCGCGACCTGATCGCCTACGCGCTCTCCTACGCGGCGCAGGTCTGGGCCTACCTGCTGCTGCTGACCGACCGCTACCCCTCGAGCGACCCGCTGGCCGCGAGCGAATCGCTGCCGATCCGCTCCGACGCGGTCCGGACGGAGGTCACCGACGAGCTGCGGCGCAGCCGCCTCACCGTCTTCTTCCGCCTCGCGCTCGCCTTCCCGCACCTCGTCTGGCTCTCGCTCTGGGGGGTCCTGGCGCTGCTCGTCGCGATCGTCAACTGGTTCGCCACCCTGATCGAGGGCAGCTCGCCCGAGTGGGCGCACAACTTCCTCGCCCGCTACGTGCGCTACCAGCTCCAGGTGAGCGCCTTCCTCTATCTGGTCGGCAACCCGTTCCCGGGCTTCGTCGGCGCGCCGGGGAAGTACCCGATCGAGCTCCACGTCGACGCGCCCGCGCGCCAGAACCGCTGGACGGTCGTCTTCCGCCTCCTCCTCGCCCTGCCGGCGCTGCTGCTCAGCAGCGTCTTCGCGCAGGTCCTCCTCCTCGTCGCCGTCCTCGGCTGGTTCGCCTCCCTCGCCACCGGCCGGATGCCGCTCGGCCTGCGCAACCTCGGCGCCTTCGCCCTCCGCTACACCGCCCAGACCTACGCTTACGTCCTGCTGGTGACCGGCGCCTACCCCTACAGCGGGCCTTGCCTCGAACGGGGCTAGAGCGACTGCGGCGCCTGCCGCGGTCGGCGGTGCTCGCGGTGCTCGCCGGGGCGGTGCTGTGGGCCGGGGCGGCGTACGCGCTCTGGGTCTCGACCTCGCTGCCCTCGCTGCCGACCCCCGAGCTCGACCCCGACCGCTTCTTCAGCGACTCGTTCCTCGACCGCAGCGCCACCTACGAGCGCTTCCTCGCGGCGGAGGGACTGCTCTCCTCGCTGGCCCTGGTCGCCGTGCTCGCCGTCTACGCGAAGCACGGCCAGCGGCTGGCCCGCGAGTCGGCGGCGGGTCGGATCGGGACCGGGATGCTGCTGGCGATGCTCGGCTTCGCCGTCGTCTGGCTCGCCCTGGCGCCGTTCGGGCTCGTTGCGCTGTGGTGGGAACGGCGCTACGACGTCGCCGACGAAGGCTACGTCGCCTACCTGCTCGAAAGCTTCCTCGGCCTCGGCTCGCAGTTCGTCTTCCTCTGCGCCGGGATCGGGATCATGATGGGCCTCGCCGGGGTGATGCGGCGCTGGTGGTGGGTGGCGGCGGCGCCCGCGTTCGTCGGCCTGGCCCTGCTCTTCGCCTTCGTCAGCCCCTACCTGATCCCCGACACCTCGCCGGCCCGCAGCTCCACCCTGCGCGCCGAAGCGCAGGCGCTCGAGCGGATCGAAGGCGTCGAGGATGCGCGGCTGCGGGTCCAGGACGTCGACCGCTACACCGACGCGCCCAACGCGATGGCGACCGGCTTCGGGCCGACCAACACCGTGATCCTCTGGGACACGCTCCTCGACGACGACTTCAGCCGCACCGAAGTCCGCTTCATCCTCGCCCACGAGATCGCCCACCTCGCCCACGCCGACATCCTCAAGCGCGTCGGCTGGCTGGCCCTCTACCTCGTCCCCGCCCTGGCCCTGACCGCTCTCCTCACCCGTCGCCGCGGCGGCCTCGCCCAGCCCGAGTCCGTCCCCATCGTCCTCCTCGTCCTCGTCGCCCTGCAGCTGCTCGCGACCCCCCTGCTCAACACCACCTCCCGCCGCCAGGAGGCATCCGCCGACTGGGCCGCCCTCAACGCGACCGAAGACCCCGCCGCCGCCCGAGCCGTGATGCGCCGGCTGGCGACCAAGAGCCTCAGCGACCCCGACCCCCCGTTCTGGGTCTCGGCCTTCTACGGCAGCCACCCGACGATGATGGACCGGATCGGGATGGCTTATGCGTGGGAAGAGCGGCGGCGTAGAGTTAGCTCCGAGCCGTGAACCGCTAGCTGGAGCAGGCCGATGGGCGATCGCCCGGACGACAGCCAAGAGGGCTCGGCGGGCGACCGCCGGGCCGGCGGGATCCAGGCGCCACTGCGGCGCCGCGAGCTGATGGCGCTCTCGGCGGGGGCGCTGGCGAGCGCCGCCCTCTACGCCTGCGGCGCCGACGAGGACGAGGCGGGCAGACCCGCCGCGCAGGGGCCCACGACCAGGCCCGACTGCGTGTTGACGCCCGAACAGGAGGAAGGCCCCTTCTACATCGACCTGGACCGGGTCCGGGGGGACATCGTCGAGGACCGCCCCGGCGTGCCGCTGGCGCTCGCGGTGACCGTCGTCGACGCGGGCACCTGCGAGCCGATCCGCGACGCCGCCGTCGACATCTGGCACTGCGACGCGCTCGGCGTCTACTCGGGCGAGCCGTCGGAGGGCAGCGAGGGCGAGACCTACCTCCGCGGGGTCCAGCTGACCGACCGCAACGGCCTGGCCGAGTTCGCGACCATCTACCCGGGCCAGTACCCGGGACGGACGACGCACTTCCACCTCAAGGTCCACACCGGCGGGCGGCGGAGCGACGGCGCCTACTCCGGCGGCCACGTCGCCCACACCGGCCAGCTCTTCACCACCGACCGAGACGACGCCGAGGTCTTCGCCCTCGCCCCCTACAACCGCAACCCGGCCGAGATCACCCCGCGCAGCGCCGACTTCATCTTCCGCGAACAGGGCGGCTCAAGCGCCACGCTCGCCCTCGCCCGAGCCGGAAGCAGCCTCCGACGCGACGGCCTCACGGGGAGGGTGACGCTCGGCGTGAACTCCGCCTGAGGGCGCTGGGCCCCAGGCAAGGGGCCCGCGGTTCAGACGACCCGGCCGACGGGGACGAGCAACGCCCGGCCGGCGAAGCCCACCGTCCTGTCGTTCATCTCTTCGTACTCGTGGCGCAGCGGCGGCAGCTCGCGCAGCTTCCAGAGCACCTTCGCGCGGGTCCAGGCGGCGGCGCGGGCGGCGTCGACGTTCCAGACGGCGACGACGTTGTCGACCGGGCCGAAGACGCGGTCGAGGTCTTTGAGCAGCCCGGTCATCATCCACTTCTTCATCCGCTTCTCGACCGTGGCGATCATCCCGTTCACCGAGTTGTAGTCCTTGTGCTCGGGGCTGTTGTCGCGGAGGTCCCGCCCCATCTCCTCACACGTTTCGCAGAGCGCGATCGAGAGGTCGTGGTTGATGTGCGCATTCATCCCCGCCAGCGCGAACTGCACCGGCGCAATCCCCCGCTCATATCGAGCCTCGAACAGCGGCTTCCAGGCGTGGAACGGATACCCCGTCGGCAGCGCCCCTTCCCCGGCCGCGTCATAGGCCGCGAAGTACCGGTTGGCGAAGACCACGTCCAGCTTTTCCAGGAACGGCGGCGCCGCCTGGTTTTTCGGCGGCACAGCATCCACCTGCTGCGTCATTTCCAGATACAGCCGGTTGAACCACTTCACCCCGTCCTTGCGCGGCAACGCCTCCTCGATCGCTTCGAGGCGCGCAAGCACTTCTTTGATGTCGGTCACGGGCGTGGTCACCGAGGTGGAAGCTATCGCCCTCGCCGCTACGCGACCACCGACGCCTCGGCCGCGCCGGACCGCACGAGAGGCCGCGCCGCCCGCACGCAGTCGCGTCCCGACTTCTTCGCCTCGAAGAGCGCCTCGTCGGCCGCGGCGAAGGTGGCGTCGTAGTCGAAGGCACCGCCGGGGGCGGAGGCGCCGGCGCCGCAGCTGACCGTCACGGGCACGCCGGTGGACGGTTCCGCCCGGACCGCCTCGCAGAGGCGCTCGGCGACCTCGACCGCGCGCCCGGCGTCGGCGCCCGGGAGGAGCATGAGGAACTCCTCGCCGCCGAGGCGGTAGGCGAGGTCGAACGCGCGCAGCTCCTTGCGCAGGCGGTAGGCGACGTCCCGGAGGACCGCGTCCCCGGTCGCATGGCCGTGGCTGTCGTTGATCGCCTTGAAGTTGTCGACGTCGACGACGATCAGCCCGACGGGGTCGCCGGTGATCGCCGCCTGCTGCGCCAGCTCCTCGGCGCGGGTCCGCAGGGCGGTCCGGTTGAGCATGCCGGTGAGCGGGTCGATCACGGCGCGGCTGCGGAACTCCACGTCCGACTGCATCAGGGCGACCGAGAACATCGTCACGGTCAGGATCAGGGCCGCCGGGGCGATCAGCAGCGGCGGGTTCTCGAGCACCGCCTCGCGGTCGACGCCGAAGGCGACGGCGACCAGGAGGCCGAGCGCGATCGCCACGCCGGCCACGACGCCGCGGGTCGAGAAGCGGGAGGCAAGGGTGACGATCGGGATCGCGAGCCACGACAGGGTCGCCACCTGGGCGGCGCCGGTCAGCGCCACCGAGACGGCGATCACGACCTCGGAGGCGACCCACGCGCCGAACATCGCGTACTCGGGCCTCTCCATGTCGATGCTCGTGCGGTCGGCGACGGCGAAGAAGGCGCCGGCGACGGCGAGCGGGATCAGCGTCCACCAGCCGATCCAGGGGCCGCTGGCCAGGAGGGCGATCGCGAGGACGCCGAAGGCCTTCCTGCGCACGGGCTGCAGGCGGCGGTCCATGTCGATCATCCGCTCCCGGTCCATCCCGTCCTTGATCAGCCAGGACGTCGCCACCGTCGCGTGGTCGGTCGGCCCTTCCTCGGTTCTCCGCTTCCGGCTCACCACAGAGATCATCGGAGAGCGGCGCCGGATGCTTGAAGCCGCGAGAATCCCGGCTCGATGAAGCCCGAGGTCTTCACCGTGGGGCACTCGACCCACCCGATCGAGCACTTCCTCTCTCTCCTCCGCGAGGCGGGCATCGAGGCGATCGCCGACGTACGGCGCTACCCCGGCTCCCGCCGCAACCCGCAGTTCGGAGCCGACGCGCTGGCGGAGTCCCTGAGGTCCGAGGGCATCGACTACGAGCCCTTCCGCGACGAGCTCGGAGGCAGGCGCTCCCGGAAAGACAGCCAAGGTGCCTCCCCGCCCGACAACTCCGCCTGGCGCAACGCCTCCTTCCGCGCCTACGCCGACTACATGTCGACCGACACCTTCACCGCCGGCCTGGAGCGCCTAGAGGCCCTAGCCCGCCAGCGACGCACCGCATTCATGTGCGCCGAGTCCCACCCCAGCCGCTGCCACCGCCGCCTGATCGCCGACACCCTCCTCGCCCGCGGCTGGCGAGTGGTCCACCTCCTCCCCAACGGCCGCCAGGAAGAGCACGCCTTCACCCCCGACGCGGTGGTCGAAGGAGAGTGTGTTAGCTATCCGGCGCAGCCTTCGCTTGAGCTGTAGGGGCCGGGGCGACGCGGCCGGGCTGCTGCATTACACCCCTCTAGGAGCGTGTGCTCATCCCTCGGCTCCGTCCTCGTCGGCCTTGCGATGCAGCACCCATGGCTTGATCCTGCGAGCGCTTGAAGTAGTCGGTGGAATCAGTGAGCCCAGTATCCCCGACGGGAGCCAGAACAAGCTAAGTGATGGGGCTTTGAAATGCAGGTGCGTCCGCGAGGCTCCGACCATCGCAAGTACTTCGGGTGCTGCTCGATATCTTTGAGGGAATGAAGAGATCTCCAAAGATGGCATAAAGCATTTACATGACCTCCAGACCAGAACAACGCGTTCATTTAGCTGCCGAGCAGGCGATTAAGAAAGGTTCTGATCCTGCTCGGCGGAAGTGCTTTCTTTCGTATCACGCTGTCGACGCAGATGAGGTTGCAGACTTTATTCTGACTTTTGGCGCGAGCTTCATTCCTCGCGTCATCGGCGTATCGGACGCCGATCCCTTCGTCGATAGCGCAAACACCGACTACATCCTTCAGCGCATCCGCGAGAGGTACCTAGCTGATTCCACTGTCACGATCGTCTTAGTCGGGAAGTGTACCTGGGCTCGTCGCTATGTTGACTGGGAGGTTTACTCCTCATTACGGAATGACACGAATAACCGACGGAACGGCCTCTTGGCCATCACCCTGCCGTCAGCCGCCGAATATTGGAATAAGCAGCTACCAGCTCGCGTAGGTGACAACGTAATACGTGATTCCGAGGCTCGAGAGATTGGATACGCTCGCTGGAAGAAGTATCCCTCAACCTCAGCCAGTCTTCGTGCTTGGATAGATGATGCCTTTAACGCTCGAACGACGCGTGCGCACCTCATAGATAACACGCGCCCCCGCAAGGTAAGAAACTCACCCTGCCCTTGAATAACATCGAGCAAGCTATACCGGCGCCTGAACTACCAGCCCTATTTCGTGCTGCCGATGATGCAGCTAGGGAGCAGCAACGAAGATTCGCCCGGGCCACTGCATTAATGCTGACTTCAGCCGTTCTGGCCGCTGGTCTCAGCATTTTCACCATTTCAATCAGTGGAGTTGAATGGGGAGATGTTCTAGCCACCATCTTCTTTGCAGGCGGCCTATTGATATCGATCTACCTCCTCGCCGAGCGTCCCGAGCGTCAGTGGTACGACGCTCGTGCAGTAGCTGAGTCAGTAAAAACGATGGCTTGGCGTTATAGCGCAGGCGGTTCGGATTTTCCCCTTGGCGCGGAGTCAGATTCAGCATTTCTCCAACAGTTAACAGCTTTAACCAAAAGTCTTGAGCATGTCAGTCTCGCGACTCCGAGCGGCAGCGAGATCACGCCAAGCATGCGCCAGCTGCGCAACGCCCCTTTAGAGGTGCGGAGACACGCGTATCGACAGCACCGAATTGATGACCAACAAAGCTGGTACAGCGTGAAGGCGAGGTTTCACGGCAGAAGAGCAACCCAATGGCTACTTGCCTCTTTGGTTGCGCAACTTTTAGGGATCACTGCAGGCCTTCTGCAGGCCACCGAAACGGTCGACATCGACCTACTCGGACTTGCAGCAGCGGTATCCGCTGCAATCATTGCATGGCTTCAAATGCAGCAGCACAGCATGCTGGCCGAGGCCTATGGTGTAACCGCACGCGAGCTTTCGCTGGTAGATCAGCAGCTAGCCGCGGTCTCGCCTGAGGGCTGGCCGGCAGCTCTGGATGAGGCCGAGGCTGCTATCTCCCGAGAGCACACGTTGTGGCGCGCCCGTCGCTCAATAAATGCCCGCCAACTAGGGCCGTAGAGCGCTGCTGAAGAGAATTCTTCTGGACTCGAGTAGCCGCACAGAACGTTTCTCCACACCAAGCGGAAGTAAAGACATCCAGCTTTCCAATGGCTACCTACGACGCATTTATTTCCTATAGCCATGCCGAAGACCGAGGGGTTGCGCGGCAATTGCAGATCGGCGTCGAGAAGTTCGCCAAGCCTTGGCACCGGATCCGGGCCTCTCGAATTTTCCTCGATTCCAACAGCCTTTCTGCCGACCCGGCGCTCTGGTCCTCAGTCGAACGCGCGCTTGCCGATTCGTCCTGGTTCATCCTGGTTGCCTCCCCCCGCGCCGCCGCCTCACCTTGGGTAGAACGAGAGATTCGTTGGTGGCTGGAGAATCGCTCCGCCGATCGTCTTCTGATCGTCGTCTCGGATGGGGCTCTTCAGTGGGACCATGCCGCAGGGGACTTTGATGCAACCGCCTCGACGGCCCTGCCTCCCGCCCTGCTGGGCGTACTGAAGGAGGAGCCGCGCTGGGTACCGGTGCCTCCGCGGGCGGCGGCCAGCCCGGAGGCCAGCCAACTCGACCTACAGGAAACGGTCATTGACGTCGCCACCGCGATCCGAGAAATTCCCAAGGAAGAGCTCGTAGGTGCCGCAGCTCGCGAGCACAGGCGCACGCTGCGCTGGGTTCGAGGGGCAATCGCCGTGCTCACCGTACTGCTGGTGGCTGCCGTGATCGGGGGGCTGGTGGCTCTGAGTGAACGCTCGGCAGCAATTGACCAAGCAGAGCTTGCCCTATCCCGACAGATCGCCTCCGTCTCCCAAGAGACCGCCAATCGTGATCTCAGCGTCTCGATGTTGCTCGCCGTCGAGGCTTATAAGCAAGACCCCAATGCCCAGTCACGCGCTGCCCTGTTCGCAGCAAATACCGCCAGTCCTCACCTAAAACGCTTTCTCGACGCGGGCGGCAAAGTGGAACGCTTGGCGGGAACTCCTGATGGGGCAGTCGTCGCCGGGCTCGTCGACGGGCGCGTGATCCTTTGGCCCGAGGAAGAAGGAGAGCCGCAGGAGCTGTTCCATCTGGAGGACCGCATCTCCAGCCTCGCAATCAGTCGAGACGGCGCTGCGGTCGCTGCTGCAGACGAGGCACAGGGTCTCCTCTGGCGCAAGAAGCGCGGCCTTGTTCCCCTTCCGGTGCCAGCCGGCCAACACACCGACACCGTGGCTTTGTCGCCCTCGGGAGAGACGCTCGCCTACCACTCCGAATCCACGGGCTTCGAAGGAGCCGAGTCGATAACGGTGGCTCCCACGTCTCGCCTCGCAGCCCGCTCCATCCAGCAATCCGAAACCGCGTACGGGTCCACCCTTGTACTTCCCTCGGAGGAGCGACTGTTGATCTTCGACGCAGGCTCCTGGGAGTGGCGACGCATCTCAGATTGGCGGCTGTTGAGAAGCTCAGATGGACTCATGGGAGCACACCAATACGCTGACGCTCAGTCGGCTGACGGACGCTTCTTCACGGTGACCAACGGCGCCAAGACCATCCCTGTGTGGTCGACTGCCGAAGCGACTCCTGACTTAGGAGAGTCCGACTTCGGCGTGGAAGCCCCCGTCACTGACCAGAGTGCACTCGCGCTTAGCTCCGACGGCAGCAAAATTGCCGTTGCAGGCAGCGAGGGGATCTACGTTGCCCCCGTCGTGCCCGCACAAGACGGACCAAGCGACACTTTCGAAGCAGTCGAACCGAGCGACCCCGCAGATCGTCCGGTCCAGCTCACCGGACAAAGCGGCGTCGACTACGGCGCGCTTGCTTTTCCTGGTGACGATTCCCGACTTCTGTCCGCGTCTGGATCGGAGATCGCGCTTTGGGATCTGGACCAGATTGATCGCTTGGCTCGAACGACCATGGTCCCCTTGGACCCTCCTTGCAGCGCCTGCGAAGGGGCAAGCATCGCAATTTCTCCCGACGGGCGACGAATTGCCATCACCGATGGGTTTGGGACGGCGGGCTTCCTGCAGAATCTGCATGGCGATCCGGAACGAAAGCTCCTGCTCGAATCCGAGCTCGCCGAATACAGCTACGGCCTGCCGGTGTGGCAGGGGGATAGCGAGTTTGCGGCGTATCCCATCGAGCCTCCTGCCGGCGGGTCCGAAGCGACGCTTCCCGCCGAGCTGCCAGACGGAGTTCGCGCTTGGCCTGGAGCAGGAGAGGGAGACGACAACATAGCGGTCGCGATAGCGGCGGATGGCGAAGCCGTGATGCTTGTCGATTCTCACGGCGACGTCTACTGGCAGGACGGGGAGACCGGGGCTGTGCTTAGACGCTCCGACGGATCTGACTCCCTTTCACTCGGCGCCGAATCACTGGAAACCGCAGCGCTCAACTCTTCGCCGGAACTTCTCGCTACGTTGGACCAGGGCAAGGTAACTGTCGAGGATCTCTCCAATCGCAAGGTGGTGGGCAGCTTCGACGTCGGGCGTTTCGCGCGGCTCGCATTTGCGGGAGACCGCCTGCTCGTTCAGCGTCAAGATGGGGCCCTTGAGGTATGGGACCAACGCGGCAACGACCTGCAGCGGACTATCCCGGGCGACGGCACCTTTGCCTGGCAACCCGTCGGCAACGCCGATGGGTCTATGGCCGCTAGGAGACGCAGCGACGGCTCAGTGATCCTCGTCGACCTTGAAACCGGAACTCAGATGGCCGCTTTCGGAACCCGGGAAGCCTCGTCCTTCCTGAGGACGAGCGTGACCTTCTCACCTATCCGTGAGGACTTGTACATGCTCTCGGAAGCGCCAGGGGAAGAACACAAGGGGGAACTCGTCCGCCGTGACATATCCGATGAGGCGTTAGTCGAGGCTGCCTGCGATGCCGCCGGTCGCGATCTCACCAAGTCAGAGTGGCGTGCGTTCATCGGCACCGAAATGCCGTCCGATCTGTCCTGTCCCTGAGCCCAGAGATCAAAGGTATACCTGCAGGGTCATCAACCGAGGATTCGGTCTGCGCGTGATCAACGCAAAGTAGAACCGGGGGCTATCGCCGCAATCCAAGGGGCTCGGGTTCCGGATTTGTGCCTGGAATGAAGCTCAATCGTCACCGGTTCAACGTGACGTCGCCCATCACACCTCCCCATGTACAGGGCTTTCAAGAGGGGTGGCAGACGGGATTCGAACCCGCGACCGCCGGCACCACAAGCCGGAGCTCTACCAACTGAGCTACTGCCACCGCGCTGGAGGGGATTCTAGGCGACGGCGGCGAACTCGCCGGTCTGCTCGGGCTCGGGCGCCTCGGCGGGCTCGGCCGGGCCGCGGGAGAACTCGATCTCGTCGTCGATCGGGCCCTTGCGGAGGAGGCGGATGTCCTGGGCGTAGTTCTGGTGCAGGCGCCAGGGGCGGCGGCTCGCCTGTTTGGGGAGCTGGTCGAGGGAGCGGAGGACGTAGCCGGACTTGAGGTCGATAAAGGGTTCGGTCTCGACCGAGGGGTCGGGCGCCTTGGGGGTGGCGACGCGGTAGCCGTGGGCGTCCATGTGCTTGAGGAGGCGGCAGATGTAGTCGGCGACGAGGTCCGTCTTCAGGGTGAAGGAAGCATTGGTGTAACCGAGCGCCAGGCAGAGATTGGGCACGCCGCTGAACATCATCCCCTTGTAGCCGACGGTGTCGGAGATCTGCTTCTCCTTGCCGTCGATGAGGATCTGCATCCCGCCGAGCACCAGGAGGTTGAGGCCGGTGGCGGTGACGATGACGTCGGCCTTGAGCTCCTTGCCCGACTGCAGGCGGATCCCCTTCTCGGTGAAGGTCTCGATGTGGTCGGTGACGACGTCGGCCTTGCCGCTGCGGATCGCCGCGAAGAGGTCGCCCTCCGGCACCACGCAGAGGCGCTCGTCCCAGGGGTTGTACCGGGGCTTGAAGTGGGTGTCGATGTCGTAGCCCTCGGGCAGGTCCCGCTTCAGCCCTTTGCGGACGACGCGCTTGATGATCCCCGGCCAGCGGCGGGAGATCTTGTAGCTGCCGAGCATCAGGAAGACGTTCTTCCACCGCGTCGCCGTGTAGGCGAGCTTCTCCGGCAGCAGGCGCCGCAGCGCCTGGGCGAACCGGTCGGCGGCCGGCCGGGAGATGACGTAGGTGGGCGAGCGCTGCAGCATCGTCACCTGGGCGGCGCGCTCGGCCATCGCCGGCACCAGCGTCACCGCGGTCGCGCCGCTGCCGATCACGACCACGCGCTTGCCGCTGTAGTCGAGGTCCTCGGGCCAGTGCTGGGGGTGGACGATCTCGCCCTCGAAGCGCTCGGTCCCCTCGAACTTCGGCGTGAACCCCTCGTCGTAGCGGTAGTAGCCGGTGCAGCCGTAGAGCCAGTCGCAGGTCAGCTCGACCGGCTCGCCGTCGCGCTCGGCGCGCACGGTCCAGCGCGCCTCGGCGCTCGACCACTCGGCGGCGACGACCTTGTGGCCGATGCGGATCTTCCCCTCCACCCCGTACTCCTCGGCGGTCTCGCGGATGTAGGAGAGGATCGACTCGCCGTCGGTGATCGACTTCTCCCCGCGCCACGGCTTGAACGCGTAGCCGAGCGTGAACATGTCGGAGTCCGAGCGGATGCCGGGGTAGCGGAAGAGGTCCCAGGTGCCGCCGATCGACTCGCGCGCCTCGAGGATCGCGTAGCTCTTCCCGGGGCAGCTCTGCTGCAGGTGGACGGCGGCGCCGACGCCGGAGAGGCCGGCGCCGACGATGAGGACGTTTACGTGCTCGCGCTCAGTGGACATGGGGGATCTCCTGGCTATCGGGTGAGGCGAGCGAGGAGGTCGCTCGTCATCGGGGTGGACTTGAAGCGGCCGCGCTTGGCGCCGGCGCGCATCTGGCGCCGGACGGCCCGCTCGACCAGGCCTTTGGGGAGGAGGCGGAGGGCTGCGTAGGACTGGGCGCCGCGCCGGGTGGTGGCGAGGTCGCGCGCCGGCTTGCCGTAGATGGCGCGGACGAGCGTGTCGACCGCGGCGCCGAGCGGCTCCGGCGGCACCATCCCCTCGAGGGCGACGCCGGCGCTCTGGCTGGCCTCGTGGATCGGGGTGCGGATGTAGCCGGGGTAGACGGTGGTGACGGTCACCTCGTCGCCGACCTCGGCCCGCAGCTGCTCGGAGTAGCCGACGACGCCGCGCTTGCTGGCGCCGTAGGCGGTGGCGAAGGGGACGGCGAGGTGGGCGAGGCCGGAGGAGATGTTGACGACCCGCCCGCGGGAGGCGCGCAGGGCCGGCAGCGCCGCGACGGTGACTCGCCAGGTGCCGAGCAGGTTGACGTCGATGACGCGCAGGGCGTCGGGGCCGGGACGTTCGGTCGCGCTCTGGGGAAGGCCGATGCCGGCGCAGTTGACGAGGGCGTCGAGGCCGCCGAGCCGCTCGACCGCCGCGCGGACCGCCTTGTCAACCGATTCCTGGTCGGTGACGTCGCAGGCGATGAGATCATCGGCGGCGTTGAGGTCGAGGCCGACGACCTGCGCCCCACGCTCGCGCAGGGCCTTTGCGGTCGCCTCACCGATGCCGCTGGCGGCGCCGGTGATGATCACGCGCTTGCTCACGGCGAGGACTTTATCAACACTGTGTCGAGTAAGTCAACAAGTTGTTGATTTTCTCGACGCCATGTATCGTGGGCCACATGGCCGCCGTTCCCAAAGCCGAGGCAGCACCCCCCGCGCCGAAAGCCCGCGGCCGCCGCGGCACCCGCGCCAGCGGCGACGACCGCGAGCGGGCGATCCTGGAGACGGCCGAGCGGCTGCTGGAGGAGCGGCCGCTGAGCGAGATCTCCGTCGACGACCTCGCCAAAGGCGCCGGCATCTCCCGCCCCACCTTCTACTTCTACTTCCCCTCCAAGGACGCGGTGGTGCTGACGATCATCGACCGCCTCGTCGCCGCCGCGGCCGGCAGTCGCGAGGAGGCGCTGGCGACGCTGGCCCAGGGCGACCCGCGGGCGGGGCTGCGCAAGGGCCTCGAGGATCTCTACGCCGCCTTCCGCTCCCGCCGCGCCGTCGTCCTCGCCGCGGCCGAGCTGCGCACCACCAACCAGGAGGCCCGCGACCTCTGGACGCAGGTGATGGAGGGCTGGGTCAGCGACGTCACCGCGGTGATCGAAGTCGAGCGCGCCAAAGGCGCCGCCCCTCCCGGCGAGCCCGCCCGCGACCTCGCGATCGCCCTCGTGCAGATGAACGAGCGCGTCCAGTACGCGACCTTCGCCGGCGAGTCCCCCTCGCTCGACGACGACCGCGTCCTCGACGTCCTCGTGGACATCTGGCTGAGAGCGATCTACGGCAGCGCCGATCCGCCCCCGAGGCCGCGCTAGATCGTCGTATAGGCGATTTCTCGCGGACTCGCGCTCAGACCCGCGGCGCTATCTCCCGTCCCATCAGCGCGACCGCGTCGAGATCGCGGTGGAGCAGGTGCTGGCCCATGATCCGGTCGAGACCGGCCACCTCGAGCGCCCGCAGCTGCTCGACCGCCTCCTCGGCCGTGCCGAGGATGGTGCCCTTCCGCGGGTTGGCGATGAACGCTTCTCCGTCATCGCCCTGTCCCTTCCACTGCGACAGGCGCGAAGCCCGGTCACGCAGTTCGTCCCGACCCGACCCCACCAGCCAGCCGGTCATCATCGATAGCGGCAGCGTGCTCGGGTCCCGGCCCTCGGCCTCGCAGGCGCGATCGAGCCCCGCCCGCACCTCGGCGACTTCGCCCGCGGTCGCCATCACCAGGTTGTACTCGTCGGCATAGCGGGCCGCCAGGCCCAGGCTGCGCGGTCCCCCGCGGCCGCCGAGGATCAGCGGCAGCGGCCGCTGCACCGGCTTCGGCAGCGCGTCGAGGTCCTTCGCCCGGTAGTGGCGACCCTCGAAGCTGAAGGGACCCTCGCCCCAGTGTCCCCTGACCACCTGCATCTGCTCCTCGAGCGCGTCCATCCGCGGGCCCAGCGGCGGCAGGTCGAAGCCGTAGAGCTCGTGCTCGACCTCCCACCAGCCGGCCCCGATCCCGACCTCGACCCGGCCGCCGGAAACGTGGTCAGCGGTCACCGCCGCCTTCGCCAGCACCGCCGGATGGCGGAACGTCGCCGGCGAGACCATCGTCCCCAGCCGCAGCTTCTCGGTCAGGGCGCCGAGCGCGGTGACCGTCCCCCATGCGTCCAGGGACCCGCGCTCGCGGCGGTCGTCGACCGAGAGGTAGTGGTCGGAGCGGAACATCGTCCCCACCCCGTGCTCCTCGCAGGCCGCCGCCAGCGCCTGCCAGTCCTCCCAGGTCACGTCCTCCCCGGCCCTCGATCATCAGACAGACGTCCATCGCCACAGGCTAATCCGGGTACGGTGCGGGGCATGACCAAGCTCGTCCCTCGGATCCCCCGGAAGCCCGGACGTAGTTGTTCCCGCATACCGGGAAGAAGTGCGTTCGCGGAGGCGCGCGGCGCCGTCGCGGTCGGCGCGCTGGCCGTGGGGGCGGCGGCGGTAGGCGGCTTCGCGATCGGCCGGCTCAGCGTCGGGCGCCTGGCGATCGGCAAGGCGGCGATCGGCCGCCTCTCGGTGAAGCGCCTCGAGGTCGAGGAGCTCGAGATCGGCCGGCTGTCGGTGCGGGAGGGGCTACCCGGATGACGTTTCCACCATTGACCCTGCCAGAGCGAGGACAAAGGTGGAAACGATGCGCTGGCGGTGGGCTGGTGGGGCTGTTGGGGGTGCTCGTCTGGATGCTCGTGCCGTCTGCGTCCGCGATCGGCCCCTACCCCAGCCTCTCCCCCTGCCCGGTCTTCCCGGACCCGCCGGCGTCGCTCTCGCCGCGGGCGCCCTCGCTGCCGACCGAGGCGGCGTGGAACCAGGACATCTCCAAGGCGCCGCGGGACCCGCGCTCGAACGCCTACATCGCCTACATCAACTCCCACGGCGGCGACCACCTGCACCCCGACTTCGGCTCGCCGCGCGCCTACGGCTTCCCCTACTCCGTCGTCGGCGCCGGTCAGCGCAAGCTGCCGATCAACTACACCGCTTACGGCGACGAGAGCGACCCCGGCCCGTTCCCGGTCCCGGCGCGGGCGCCGGTCGAGGGCGGCGCCCGCAGCGACGGCGACCGCCACGTCCTCGTCGTCGACCGCGCCGCCTGCAAGCTCTACGAGCTCTACCGCGCCTTTTACGTCCCGAAGCCCCGCCCCCACTGGAACGCCGACTCCGGGACCGAATGGGACCTGCGCTCCGCCGCCCGCCGCCCCGAGGGCTGGACCTCCGCCGACGCCGCCGGGCTGCCGATCTTCCCCGGCCTCGTCCGCTACGACGAGGTCGCCTCCGGCCGGCTCGACCACGCGATCCGCGTCACCTTCGAGAGCACCCGGGACGCCTGGGTCCACCCCGCCTCCCACTGCGCCGGCGACACCTCCGATCCGAGTGCCCCGCCGATGGGGCTGCGTCTGCGCTTGAAGGCGGGCTACGGCCTCGGCCGCTTCAGCGGCCACGCCAAGGTGATCGCCCGGGCGATGAAGCGCTACGGGCTGATTGTCGCCGACAACGGGTCCAACTGGTTCTTCTCCGGCACCAGCGACCGGCGTTGGGACGACGAGAACCTCAACCAGCTGAAGCGCATCCCGGGCCGCGCCTTCGAGGTCGTCAAGAGCGCCGCCGGCATCCGCACCTGCTGATTGACTGCGATTGGACTGGGTATCCAGTCCAAAAGAACGTCCTACAGGGAACTAACCGCGAGGCCCAGTGCCCAGATCGGCCCTGAGGAAAGGCCGCCGACGCGCGCGCCGAGACACGCGTCGGCGGCCGCACCCTACCCGCAGCGGGGAGGCCTCAGCGGCGGCCGGGGCCGCCGCCGGTGACCAGGCGCCAGGCCCGGCCGAAGACGTAGAGGACCGCGAAGGAGATCGCGAGCCCGATCGCGCCGAGGATCAGCAGGAAGATGACGAAGGCGATGATCGCCAACGGAATGAGGAGGAATTTCACGCCCGCGTAGTCTTACTACGGGAATGGGATCGACGGCAGCGCTCCTCCAGACGCTCATCGCCCTGGCCGGCGCCAGCGGCGGCGACCAGGCCGTGACCGCGGTCAGCGACAGCCTCGCCCTGCTCCACACCAGCCGCCGGATCGAGCGGGAACCCGCGCCGGCCCGCGAGTCCACGACCGCGACCGCCGTCGACCTCCCCACCCCGGAGGAAATCGCCGCCGACCCGACGGTGCTGCCGCCGGCCTCGGCGGGCAGCAACGGCACCCACGTCCCCCGCGCCTCCTCGGGCCTCAGCCGCGAGGAGATCTTCGCCCACCGCCGCGGCAGCCACGACGGCCCCAGCGCGATCCTCCTCACCGGCGTCGCCCTCGCCCCGCCCGACGCGCCGGAAGCGGTGCAGGGCGTGATCAACAACGCCAACCAGATCGTCGGCAAGCCCTACGTCTGGGGCGGCGGCCACGCCTCCTTCTACGACGACTCCTACGACTGCTCCGGCGCCGTCAGCTTCGCCCTCTTCGGCGGCGGCCTCATCCCTCGCCCCCTCACCTCCGGCGAGCTGATGGGCTGGGGGGCGCCCGGGCCCGGCAAGTGGATCACGGTCTACGCCAACGCCGGTCACACCTTCGTCGAAGTCGCCGGCCTGCGCTTCGACACGGTCGGGGCCGAACAGGGGACCGGCCCGCGCTGGCACCTCGCGACCGTCTCGACCGACGGCTACGTCGCCCGCCATCCGCCCGGCCTCTAGGCCGGAAAGGCAGGCCGGCCCCCGAGAGCGAAGGCCGGCCCGTGGGTGGCTAGGCGCCCTTCGCGATCGAATCGTGGGGCACTACACGCTCGGTGCGGAGATCCATCCGTCTTCACCTCCTCCCCAGGACTGGCTTTTGGGCTAAGACTGGATCTATGGTGAAACTAGTTCCACCAATGGGGTGGATTCAAGCAAACTGGACGGGTGTTTAAACACGCTGTCCAGTAGAGGGGTTACGATCAAGCGCCTCGCCAGTAATCAACCCTCGATAAGGAAGAGCCAATGTCGACGAAAACGCAGCGCCGCAAAGCCACCGAAAACCGGATCAAGGCGATGAGCCATCCGCTGCGAGCGTCGATACTCCGCATCCTCGTCGAGCGCACCGCCAGCCCGGCGGAAATGGCGCGGGAGCTGGACGAGGAGCTGTCGAACGTCAGCTACCACACCAAACAGCTGGTCGAGTTCGAATGCGCCGAGCTGGTCAGCACCCGACCAGTGCGCGGCGCCCTGGAGCACTTCTACCGCGCCACCGAGCGGCACCTGATCGACACCGAGGAGTGGGACGAGCTCGACCCGCTGGTGGCCGAGGACATCCTCTGCGAGATCATGCAGAAGATCCTTGACGACTTCGTCGCCTCCTCCCGGGCGCAGGTGATCGGCGCCGACAAGGACTTCCACCTCACCCGCACCCCGCTGGTCCTGGATCAGGAGGGGCTTCAGGAAGCGCTCGAGGCCCACGAACGGGCACGGCTGGAGCTCCTCGAGATCGAGGCCCGCAGCGCCGCCCGGATGGTCGAGTCCGGCGAGACGGGGACCAACGTCTCCAGCTCCCAGAGCTGCTTCAAGATGCCGGACCCGAAGCGCCGCTGAAGCTGTCCGCTCCCTAGCCCGCCAGCGGGAAGAGCATCCGCACCTCGGTGCCGTCGCCTTCCTGCACGATCGTCATGTCCGCGCAGAGGCGGGCGATAATCGAGAGCCCGAGGCCGAGGCCGTCGGAGGAGCCTTTGCCGAAGCCTTCGCCGCGGTCGCGCACCCGCACCTCGAGCCAGCCGTCCCTGCCGGCGGCCGAGAGCTCGACTACCCCGTCCGCGCCCGTGGCCCCCGCGTACTTGACCGCGTTGGTGACCGCCTCGGAGACCGCCAGCGCGACGTCCGCCACCACCTCCTGACCGACCCCCTGCTCGGCGGCGAACTGCGAGGCACGGTGCCTGAGGGTGGGCACGGAGGACGGCTCTGCGGGCAGGGTCAGGTTCAAGCTCCGGTCCTTTCCCGGGCAGCCCTCGGATCGCTGTGACTGGAGACTGGGCACCTCAAGACATCCTCTCATCCGCCTCGCGGGGAAAAATATTCGGAACGGCTTCTGCCCTCCGCCTCCCCTCGCCTCCTCGACGCAGCGTCCATTCACGCCCGCGCGCACGAACCTCCCTTGTCATCGCGATTCGCCGCCCGTCGAAGCATCTTTGGTGCTCATCTCGACCATTTTTCCGCAGTCGCCGGATTCGCGTGGACGCCCTCGAACGAGCCCTACTTACTATTTGCTTAAGCGCACCTGATTAATAAGTATGTAGTACGGTGCCCGACCGTGACGGGAGCGAGCCGGGACAGGAGAAGGCCATAGCCACCGGGGACCCACCCACCGCGCCTCCCCCGCTTGCCCTCGATTCACTCGTCGAATGGCTGAACCAGAACCCTGACTTCGACCCCCTCACCGCCGACCTCACGCTCAGCGGCCGGGAAGGGGACCTGACCGGATCCTCCGAGGAGCTGCGACCGGAGAAGAGGGCCTACCAACGCATCTTCCGGGTCACGCGGAACCACGAGAGCGCGATCGAGCTCCTCGACATGGGCTTCGAATCGGCGACCCAGATCGCCCGGCTGCCGCGCGCGTCTTTCACCAGCCGCTGCTCGGAGCCGCTGGGCGAAGAGGGCGCCGAAAGGGTCCACAAGCGGGCGACGAGGATCGGCGAGCAGGTGACCCACACCTGGGCCACCCTCAGCGCCAACGTCGCCTCGCCCAGCGCCCAGGCGCTGCGGGTCAATGCCACCGCCCCCGCCCTGGAAGACGCCTTCCAGCCGCTGCCGAGCTACCAGGAGCTGTTCGGCTCCCTCGACTACTACGGCTGCACGGAATGCGACTCGATCCTCGGCGCCGCCGCGTACCTGGTCGAACTGCTGCGGATCATCGACCTCTACGTCACCAAGCCGAACGAAAAGACGATTCCGGCCGGGCTCGCGTTCGAAGAACGGCGCCCCGACATCGCGAAGATCCCGCTGACCGCGGCAGAAACCACCGATCGCATCCCCTACCTGCTGATCGTCAACGAGCGGCTCGCCGAAATCGCGCAGAAGCAGCTGAAGCTGGAAGACGAAGCGGCGGTGTGGAGGTACCTGGCCACCGCGGTCTACCCGCTGAACCTGCCGGCCCAGCTCCCGCTGGCGGAAATCCGCACCCTGCTCGGCTCGGTGGGGGTGACGCTCTCCTCCCTCTACGCGGCCTGGGGGAAGCCCGCCCTGCGGGTGGCCGGCGAGTCGCTCGGCCTCTCCCCCGCCCAGGTCTCCCTCTTCACCACCTCGGTGGCGGGGGAAGAAGCGAAGCTCGCCTCCTACTACGGCATCGAAGCCTCCGAGCTCGAATCGCTCTCCCTGGCCGAAACCTTCATCGAGCAGACCGGCCTCGACGTCGCCCGGCTGAGAGCGCTGGTCTACCAGGACCTCACCGAAGCGGAAGTCGCGAAGGGCATCGCCGCGACCTTCTTCGTCAACCGCGGGCTCAGCGGCGAAAAGCCCTACCTCGAGATCGTCGAAAAAGCCGGCGTCTCGCGCATCGAACGCCTCGACCACGGCGCCCTCGACCGCGCCAACCGCTTCATCCGCTTCTCGGAGGCGCCCGGCTGGAGCTTCGTCGAACTCGACTGGGCGCTGCACGCGGTCGCCGACGGACAGCCGGTGCTCGACGCAGAACAAGCGGAAGAAACGATCGGCGGCTTGGCCCGGGTGCAGGCGCTGGGCGAGGAGCTCGAACTCGGGGTCCTCGACGCCTGCAGCCTCCTCACCCAGCTGAAGACGTACGGCTCGGCCACCGTCCCCTCCCAGTTCGACCAGGTCTTCAACTCACCCGGGCAGCTGAACGGCGAACCGCCGTACCACCCGAAAGGAGACCTCTACAACCCCGCCTACGAAAGCGCCCTGCGGGAATGGACCGTCGCCGGCGACGACGAAGCCGACCAGACGATCGCCGGCTGGCTCTCCGGCGCCCTCGGCCTCCCCACCGAAGCGGTGCGGGCGCTGGCGGAAAGCCTCTTCGCCGAGGCGAAGATCGCCCTCGACGTCCCCGCCCTCTCGGCGCTCCGCCGCCACGCGCTGCTGAGCAACCGGCTGCGGCTGCCGGTCGACCAGTACCTGATCCTGCTCTCGGCCCAGGGGCTGTCGGGGGCCCAGACGCTCACCGGCCCCCAGCTCACCGCGCTGACCGAAGCCGGGAAGTGGCTGACCTCCTCCGCGCTCGACGCCTACACGCTCCAGTACGTCCTCGACGGCACCGCCGGCGCCTACGCGCAGCCGCTCTACCGGCAGAGCGAAGTGACGGCGTGGCTGGAATCGCTGTGGAAGCTGACCGCCGGCCTCTCGGGCAAGGCCTACGAAGAACAGCTGTTCGCGCAGCTCGCCACCCTCTTCGGCCGCGAAGGGGCGGAAGTCGAAGCGGCGATGGGCCTGGCCGCCCTCTCGGTGGCGCTGCCGGCGCCGCTGAAGAGCTGGCAGGAAGCCTTCGCCGCGCCGGCCGCCGGCACGAGCTTCGCCTACCGGACCACGGTCGAAGAACTGCTCGCCTGGGGCTCGCGCTGGCTGGTGCTGGCGCAGTCCCTGGGCCTGCCGAGCGAACTGCTGGAAGGCGTCCTCGCCCACCCCACCGCCTACGGCCTCGAAGCCAAGCCGAAAACGCTCTCGACGGCGGACGTGCGGAACCTCGAAGCCTTCCACCGCTTCATGCTCGCCTTCCAGGACACCGAAGGCGGCCTGATCGCCTACGCCGCGACCGTGGCCGAGGGCGAACCCGTCGAAGCCCAGGCGAAGGCCCTGGCGGCGGTCAGCGGCTGGGAAGAGGCCCAGGTGAAGTCGCTGCTCGAAACCCTCGCCGAGGGCGAGACCAACGCCGTCGTCGCGCTCGGCATCCTCAACACCTGCTTCGAACTCGCGGGCCGCCTCGGCGCCGACACCACCTACGCCGGCGCCCTCGCCGGCCTGGCGGAACTCGAAGAATCCGACTGGAGCGCCTACGAAGCGGCCGCCGCCGGGGTGCGGAACCAGGTCGCCTCGCTCTACGACAAGGCGACCTGGGAAGCGAACAGCGCCCGCCTCGAAGGCGAAATCGACGCCCTCAAGCGCAACGCGCTGCTGCCGCTGGTGCGGTGGAAGCTCTCCGGCGTCTACGCCGACGTCGTCTCCGACCGCGAGGTGTACGAGTTCGCCCTGGTCGAAGTCGAGACCGGGCCGGCGGTCGACATCTCCCGCATCGTCGAGGCCACCAACGCCGCGCAGCTGTACCTGCAGCGCTGCCGGCTCCAGCTCGAACGCGGGGTGGAAACGCTGGCGATCCCGGAAACCTGGTGGCAGTGGGTGATGAACTTCCGCACCTGGCAGGCGAACCGGGAGGTCTTCCTCTACCCCGAGAACTACCTGCTGCCCTCGGTCCGCCACAACCGGACCGCGATGTTCAAGGAACTGGAAGGTGAGCTGCAGCAGTCCCAGGTCACCGAAGACAGCGTCGAAGAAGCCTACGAAGGCTACTTCTCGGAATTCCACGAAATCGCGAAGCTGAAGCCGGTCGACTGCTACCACTGCGAGGTCAACGGGCCGGAAGGGCCGGTCGACACGCTGTTCCTCTTCGCCCGCAGCCAGACCGAACCGCCGACGTTCTACTACTGCGCCCAGAAAGACGGTGCCCCCTGGACCGAATGGGTGAAGATCGACCTCTCGATCAACTCGACCGTGATCACCCCGGTCTACGCCTTCCACCGCCTCTTCATCTTCTGGGCGGAACTGAAAAAAGCGACCAACTCGACCGTCACCTCGACCGGGACCGAAGCCAAGTCGGCGAACAGCACCGCCTACGTACAGTCGATCAAATACTCCTTCCTCGACCACCGGGGCAAGTGGGTCCCCCCGCAGACGCTGGTCGAAGAACGGGTCGTCAACTACGAACCCCCCGAAGGCAAGACCAAGCCGGCGGTCGGCCCGTTCGCCCCCCTGCTGGACATGAGCGACCCCAAGTGGAGCCGCGTCTTCGTCACCAAGACGGGCGGCGGCAACCTCGTCGGCAGCGAACCTCCGGTGGCCTTCGAACGGATCTCGGTCTTCTGCGGACCCTTCCTGCGGGTGGAAGGAGGAGAACCGTACAAGCCCACTCCCGACCCCAAGGGCGAAGACGAAGCGGAGACTGAATTCCTCGAGGCGATGTACGAGCGCGCCGTCGCCCTCGACAGCCTGATCGAAGCCAAGGAGCAGGGGCAGCTGCCGGTGACCCTGCCGGTCAACCTCGACATCAACCTGCAGAGCAACTTCGTCCTCGCCAAGGACGAGTTCCTGATCCTCTCCACCACCGCGAACACCTCGACGGACCCGACGATCAGGGCGCAGATCGACTCCGTCGACAGCTGCCTGACGATCGTCCCCTCCAGCGAAGTCCTCTACGACGAATACGCCGGCGACGCGGGCGGGAGCCCGGAGGAACTGGTGCGCGTCTCGCCGGTCACCGCCTCGGCGCTGGAAAAGAACGGCCTCGAAAAGTCCCTCGCCGAAAAGGTCCCGGCCCTGCTGCAGCAGGGAAAGCTGCTCAGTTCCAGCTATCGCGTCGTGCGCCCCTTCACCTCGAGCACCGACATCGCGACGCCGCTGGCGAGCCTCAACCTCAACGCCCAGCAACTGGAAGTGGTGCGGCAGACGATGTTCGCCTCGCTGGGGACGATGATCCCCTTCCGCAACGTCTCCCCCGTCAACGGCCGCACGATCACGGTCAAGAACCAGCCCGGCTGGTTCCAGTTCGACAACGGCGACGAGTCCTTCCTGCTGACGCTGCCCCCGCTGACCGATCCTGAAAGCGGCCGGCACATCCCCGTCTTCGACGAGACCGAAGAAGCGCTGCGGGCGAAGCGCCCCGCGCTCTCCCCCGCCTCCTTTGAAATTGCCGGGATCAGCTCGCAGGCCGCCCGTCTGACCTACGTCTCGCTGGAAACGTACGGGCTCCTCGACAAGAAGGGGAACGTCGAATACGAATCCGCAGAAGAAGCGGTCGTGGAAGAAGACCTCGCGCTGTACCTGCGGAACGCGAATCTCTCCGAACCGCAGGTGACGGCGGTCGGAAACGTCCTGCTGAACACTCCCTTCGCGTCGGCCGACTCCTTCGTCTCGTCGTCGATCAACAAGGCGACGGCGGAAATCATCCTCAAGGAACTCCGCCGCTACGAACTGGTCGACGTCAACAGCAGGGTCACCCTGTCGTCGATCTCCGGGCGCGATCTCGAACTGGTGCTGGAGAACATGGTCCTGAACAAGCAGCTCGCGCCGGCTCAGGTCCCGATCGTCTACCAGACGCTCTTGGAGCTCACGGCGCCCGTCGAATACGCCTACGCCAACCAGGGGCCGGCGACGCTGAAGTCGCCGTGGGACTACGTCTTCGACGTCACCCGCACCAGCACCGGCGCCGCCGACCGGCTCAGCAAGACGCTGTTCGCGCAGGGCGTCCCCGGCCTGCTCTCGCTCACCTCCCAGCAGGCGCCGGTGGTCAGCGTGCTGCCGTTCGAACGCTTCTCGCCGGACCCCTACAGCCTCGAATGGCCGGCGGCCCTCGACGGCGCCCAGGTCGACTTCGAAGGGGTCTACGGCCTCTACTTCTGGGAGATCTTCTACTACGTGCCGATGCTGGTGGCGAACAGCCTCAGCACCAACCAGCAGTTCGAATCGGCGGAGACCTGGTTCCGCTACGTCCTCGACCCCACCGCCCCCGAAGAACCGGTGCTCCAGACCACCTTCGCCCAACAGTCCGAAGGCCTGGTCGACGGCGCCGACTCGAAGAAGATCTTCGAAGAACTGCAGGCGCACCAGATCGGCTCGCCGCCGGCGCCCGTGCTCGACGAACAGGGCATGGTCAACACCCAGTTCGACGCCCACGTCGACCTCGGCTTCCTGCTGAACGAACAGGCTTCCGCCCGGACCCAGTCGATCGTCCGCAACGTCCTGCTCAACTACCAGGTCGCGACGCCGGCCGACCACTACTGGCGGTTCTGGCCCTTCCGCAACGCCGACCTGGAAACGCTGAAGGAAAGCCTCTCGGACTCCAACCCGGCGATCTCCGTCTACGAGAACGACCCGTTCGACCCCTACGCGATCGCGCAGATGCGGATCGGCGCCTTCGAGAAGGCGACGCTGATGCAGTACGTGCAGAACCTGATCTCCTGGGGCGATTCGCTGTTCGCGCAGGAAAGCTTCGAGACCACGACGGCGGCGACGATGCTCTACGTCTACGCCTACGACCTGCTCGGCGAACGGCCGGTCGAAGTCCTCTCCCCCTCGCCCCCGCCGCCGATGGACTTCGCCGAAATCAAGGCGAAGAACCCGCACGGCATCCCGGTCTTCCTGATCGAACTGGAGAACGAGCTGCCGGCCCCGAGCGCCTCGGTCCCCCAGGTCGAGCAGGGAGGCACCCCGTTCAACGCCCTCGACACCTACTTCTGCGTGCCCGAGAACGAACAGCTGCTGCGTTACTGGGACACGCTCGAAGACCGCCTCTTCAAGATCCGCAACTCGATGAACATCGAGGGCGAAGTGCGGGAGCTGCCGCTCTTCGCGCCGCCGCTGAACCCGCTGGAACTGGTCAAAGCGGCTGCGGCGGGCGGCGGCTTCCTCCCCGCCGCCCCCAAGGCCTCGGCCTCGATCCCCGCCTACCGCTTCGAACCGATGCTCTCCCGCGCCCGCTCCGCCACGGCGCAGGTGACGGACCTCGGGTCGAAGCTGCTGGCGGCCCTGGAACGCCGGGACGCCGAGAACCTCGAGCTGCTGCGCAGCACCCAGGAACGCCAGGTGCTGACGATGATGACGACGCTCAAGGAAGACTCGATCGCCGAAGCCGAAGCGACGATCGCGGGCCTGCGCGAATCCCTCGCCGGGGCGAAGAACCGGGTCAGCCACTACCAGGGGCTGCTGAACGAAGGCCTCAACGCGAAGGAGGACACCAACCTCGAAGCGATGGCCGCCGGGCTCGCTTTCAACATCCTCGCCAGCGGCCTGCGGGCCGCCGCGACGATCGCCTACACGATCCCCCAGGTCGGCTCGCCGTTCGCGATGACCTACGGCGGCGTCCAGGTCGGCTCGTCGCTGACCGCCGCCAGCTCCGCGGCGGAGATCGGGTCGGAGATCTCCAACTTCATCGCCCAGCGCTCGATCACCATGGCCGGCTACGAGCGGCGCGAACAGGACTGGACCCTGGCCCTGCAGGACGCCCAGCACGAGGTCGCGAGCCTCGAACAGCAGATCGCCGCCGCCCAGGCCCACCTCAAATCGGCCCAGCAGGACCTGGCGATCACCAAGACCGAGATCGCGCAGAACGAACGGGTCTACGAATATCTGAAGGACAAGTTCACCAGCGCCGACCTCTACCAGTGGCTGGTCGGGCGCATCTCCACCGTCTACTTCCAGGCCTACAGGCTGGCGCTCGAACTTTCCCAGTCCGCCCAGGAGTGCTACCAGTTCGAGCTCAGCTCCGAAGAAAGCTTCCTCTCCTTCGACTACTGGGACAGCCTGCACAAGGGCCTGATGGCGGGCGAGAACCTCAACTTCTCGCTCGCGCAGATGGAGTCCGCCTACGTGGCGAAGAACACCCGCAGCCTGGAAATCGAGCGCACCGTCTCGCTGGCGCTGTGGGACCCCCAGGCGCTGTGGAAGCTGCGCACCACCGGCAAGTGCGAATTCGAACTGAGCGAGCAGCTCTTCGACTACGACTACCCCGGCCAGTACAACCGCCAGATCAAGGCCGTCACGGTCTCGATCCCCGCCGTGCTCGGCCCCTACGAAGAGTTCAAGGCGACGCTGAAGCAGACCTACAGCGCGGTGGCGACGAGCGCCGAAGAAGCGGCGGTCAAGTACCTGCTGGACTCCAAGAGCCCGAAGCCGAACAGCCTGCGGGAGAACTGGGCGCCGCGGCAGCAGATCGCGATCTCCCGCGGCAGCGAAGACGCCGGCGTCTTCGAATTCAACTTCCACGACGAACGCTACCTGCCGTTCGAGGGCACCGGCGCCGTCTCCAAGTGGGAGCTCAAGGTGCCGCCGGAAACGAACCGCTTCGACCTCGACGCGATCGGCGACGTGATCGTCACCGTCCGCTACACCGCGCTGGAAGGGAGCTCACAGTTCGGAAGCGACGTGCGCGGCCTGCTGCAGAGCTATCCGCTTCCCGGCGCCGTCTACCTGAGCCTGGCGCAGGCGTACGCCACCCAGTGGAACGCCCTCATGGCCGACCACTCCAGCGCCGCGACGCAGACGCTCGACTTCGAAGTCCCCGCCGGGCAGTTGGCAGCCCTCAAGCAGGCGACGTTGAAGGGCGTCTACGTGCGGCTGGAAACCGACGGCGTGGTGATCCCCGACCACGCCGCGTTCCTCTCGGCGAGCATCGACGGCGGCAAGGAAAGCGAATTCAGCTTCTCCGAAGGGGTGGGTCAGATCGGCCCGCTGACGCTCTCCGAGCAGGACTTCCTGGGGCCGTGGAAGCTCGTCTTCGACCTCGAAAAGATGCGCGCGAACCAACAGCTCGCGCACCTCCTCGACGGCGAGAAGAAGTGGCTCGACCCGGCCAAGCTGCTGAACGCCGAACTGATCCTCGACTACGAAGGGAGCGTGTTCTGATGAGCGACGAGGCGCCCACCGCCCTGCTGGAGGCGCGCGACCACCTGGGGGAGCTGCTGGGACTCGAGGGTCCCGTCTCCGAGCAGGTCGCCGCGGCGGCGGCCACGGATCAGACCTACGCCCGCAACCTGCTGGCCACGCGCAAGACGCCCGCGCTGCTGGAGCACCTGCTCGCCAACCCTCCCGAGGTGCGCGAGGAGCCCTCGACGCCGGTTCTGGCGGGGCGGCTGGCGCAGGCGATGGTCCGCTGGGGTCGCACCGGCTTCACCCGGGTCGACGAGGAGACCCACCAGCGGCGACTGGGCGCTTGCGCGGCCTGTCCCCACCGGATCGAGGCCACCCGCCATCCCACGCTGCACCGCTGGCTCGCCGACGGCGAGCGCCCGATGGTCTGCGGCCTCTGCGGCTGCGCGCTCGCGAGGAAGGCGCGCCTGGGCTCCGAGCGGTGCCCCGACGAGGACCCCGAAAACCCCGGCTTCGACCGCTGGGGCCTACCCCACGACAGCTGAAACCAACACCCCACAGGACAGGAGAGCGACAAATGGCAACTGAGGAGAGGCTCGGCGACTTCAACCCCACCACGTGCAGGGAAAGGCTGGAACAACGCAAGGAAACCCAACCGATCTGCCCGGAAGTTCACTGCAACGAATTCCAGGAGAGCCCGCTCTACCACGAAGCTTGCGGTGAAAAAGCGATGTACAGCCCGGTGCAGACCCTCGGCTGCTACAACCCGGTCACCAACCAGTGGGCGTGGGCCCCTGCGGGTGAAATCAAGAAACTCTGCAAGGAAAAGGCCAAACAGGACCCGAACTGGGAACTGGAACAGTGCTTCTGCTGTTGCTCCTGCTTCGCAAACGTGACGCCGATCGGGCTCCCGGACGGGCAGCAGCGGCCGATCGCCGAAATCGAGGTCGGCGACATGGTGTTGGCCGGCACGGTCTCCTCCGACGAGGTCGAATGGGAGCCGGCGACCGTCGGCTTCAGCCAGGGCACCGAAGGGGGCTCGCAGCCGGCGATGGTGTACCTCGTCTACGGCGACGGCGACGGCCTCGTCGCCTCACCGGACCAGCCGATGATGCTCGCCGACGGCTCGCTGACGACGGCTGCTCGCCTTGCTCCCGGACAAGATCTGATGGGCGTCGACGGCCAGCCGGTAACCCTTTCCCTGGTCAGCATCGGCGAATACAAGGGTGGGGTCCACCACATTGCCACCAACCCGGACTGGGAAGGGTCGATCGACAAGCACCTGATCCAGGCCAACGGCCTGGTCGCGGGCGACTTCACGCTCCAGCTCCACTTTCCCCACCTTCCGAGCTCCGAGAAAGTCGCGGACTGGGAGGCGTTGCCGGAACTCGGCACCAGCGAGTACCAGCAGAGCTACTCCCACCTGATGCAGCTCGGCGAGTCGGAGGTCTATGCGGCAGGTGAGGAAAATGATGCCTCGGTCGACCCCGAGCTGTTCGCCGTTTACGGACCGGAAGCCGAGCTGCCGATGGGCACGCAGTCCTTCATCACCGAAGCGCAGGCCGAAGACATCCTCCAGAACGGCCAGCAGGCCCCGATCACCGAACAGTCCGGCTACTCGCTGGCCCAGCAGGCGATCGCCCTGGTCAGCGGCTTCTACCGCGACTACACCTACTACATCGACTGGAACCGCAACGAACCCAACGTCTACGCCTTCGAACAGTACGGCCAGAAGATCGTTCTGGTCAGCGGCGGCCTCGCTCGCATGAAGGGGATCGGGTTCACGGCGCTGACGATGGCGGTGGCGCAGAGCATCGCCCGTTTCGCCGCCGGCGAACCGAAAGCCGGGAAGTACTCGTGCACCGGAGAGTCCGACCTCTACGCCTTCGGCGTGGTCAGCCGCAAGGTCTGGTTCGGCACGGCCTGGCTGAAGCAGACGATGTCCGCGACCGATCAGCTCGGCGAACTGTTCGAACTGATCAGCCCGGAGAACGCGAAGGGCAACCCGCTGAACGTCTGCGAGGAACCCTCGATCGAATGCCGGGAAGAAACCTGGATGGCCGCCCTCAGCGGGTCGGCGCTGCCGGAGTGCGCAGGCGGCTCGCCGCTGCCGGCGTTGAAGCTCGAGCAGGCGTCGGCGAGCGGCGCCAACGAGGTGCGGCTCGTGTTCAGCCAGTCACCGGTCGAAGCCTCGGCGGAAGACACCGCGAACTACACCTTGACCCCGGCGGCGAAGATCTCGAAAGCGTCGATCGACGCCGAAAAGAACTTCATCGTCAACCTTCAGGTCTCCGATCTGGAGCCGGGCAAGTACACGCTCACCTGCTCCCACCTCAAGTCGGTCTTCGGCGGGAAGCTGGAACCGGACCCGGCCTCGGTCGAGTTCGAAGTCGCGCCCGAAGGCGCCTGACCGAACTCAACCGAGCACAGACGAGGAGACGACCCATGGCAGCCGAGGTAAACACCATGTTTGAAGAATGCAAACAGAAGCTCGAAGAACACCCCGAGACCCAACCGCTGTGCCCACCGGATCTATGCCTTGAACAGATGCGGGAAGGGCACTGGCATGAATTCTGTCTTGACAAGAGCCCCTACACCCCCATACAGACCATCGGCTGTTTCAACGCCGCGACCGCGCAATGGGTGTGGGGGCCCATCAGACAGATCAAGCAGCTCTGCATGGAAAAGGCCAAGCAGGACCCGAACTGGGAACTGGAACAGTGCTTCTGCTGCTGCGTCGGTCCTCCGGGTTGGGCTGCGATCGGCCTACCCGAGGACACGAAGCGGCCGATCGGCGAGATCGGCGTCGGCGACACGATGCTGGCAGGCAAGATCGAGGGCGGCAGGGTCGAGTGGGAGCCGGCGACGGTCGGCTTCAGCCAGGGCACCGAGAGCGAGGACCAGACGGAGATGGTGCGCGTCGCCTACGGCGACGGCGCGGGCCTGACTGTCCCGCCCGACCAGCCGCTGATGCTGGCCGACGGCAAGCTGACCACCGCCGGTGACCTCGCCCCCGGCCAGGAGCTGATGGGCGTCGACGGCGATCCCGTGCCGGTCGGCGACGTCAAGCGGGGGAGCTACGAGGGCAGCGTCCATCACATCGCCACCGACCCGGACTGGAACGGCTCGCTCGACGGGCACCTGATCCAGGTCAACGGCGTGGTCGCCGGCGACTTCACGCTGCAGCTCCACTTCGCCCAGGTGCCCGACTCCCAGAAATCCGAAGGCTCGTAGGGCCGTCGGGCCGGGGACGAGATGAGCTCTGCCGACCGCGACGCCTCGCCCGCCACCCCGGCGGGCGGGCGGGGCTCGCCGGGGGTGGCGACCTCTTTCACGGTCGACGAGTTCACCGGGACGGCGTCGCTGCGACTCCCGCTCGCGACCTCGACGCCGCGGGGCCTGAGCCCCGACCTGGAGCTGCTCTACCGCTCCAGTGGCCGCAACAGCCCGGCCGGGATCGGCTTCTCGCTGCCGGTCTCGTCGGTCTCCCTCTACACCGGCGCCGGCGTGCCGCGCTACGACGGCTCCGACACCTTCACGCTCGACTCGCAGCCGATCGTCCCGCTGCCCGAAGCCCCGCGCCAGGTGACGGTCGGCGGCAAGGTCTACACCGTCGCCCGCTACGCCCCACGTTCGGCGGCGACGCAGGAGCGGATCGAGCGCTGGGTGCGCGACGAAGACGGCGACATCGTCTGGCGCCGGATCGACCCCGGCGGCCTCGAAAGCGTCTACGGCCTCGACGCGAGCGCCCGCATCGCCGACCCCGCCAACCCCTGGCGGGTCTTCGAATGGCTACTGCAGGCGCAGTACGACCAGCGCGGCGAGGCGATCTCCTACGAGTACCTGGCCGAGGACGGCGCCGACCTCCCGGACGAGCCCTGGGAAGCCGGCCGCGACCGCTCCGCCCAGCGCTACCCGGGCCGGGTGCGCTACGCGCCGCAGACCCCCGTCGCCCCGCCCCCCTGCGGGATCGGCCCGATGCCGGAGGTGGAGTGGCACGCCGAGGTCGTCTTCGACTACGGCCAGTACGACGCCGACCCGTCTGACCCTGGCCCCTACGAACCGACCGGCAGGTGGAGGGGGCGGCCCGACCCCTTCTCCCGCTACGAAGCCGGCTTCGAGGTGCGCACGCACCGGCTGCTGCGCAACGTGATGCTCTTCCACCGCTTCGCCGAGCTCGGCCCCACCCCCACCCTCGTCCACCTCACCCGCCTCACCTACGCCGAGAGCCCGATCGCGAGCCGGCTGACGCGCTACGACTCGATCGGCTGCGCGGACGGCGGGTACGCGCCGCTGCCGCCGCTGGAACTCGACTACACGCCGCTGGAGATCGGCAAGGAGCCGTTCTCCCCGGTCGAAGCGGAGGGGCCGGACCGGCTGGTCGGGATCCAGAACCCACCCGACTTCAACCTCGCCGACCTCGCCGGCGAGGGCGTAGGTGACGTCCTCTACACGGACGGCCGCAGCGTCCTGAGCTGGCCGGCCGAGGCCGAGGCGGGCGCCGGCTACGGTCGCCGCGAAGAGGTGCCCGAGTTCCCCCTCCCGCGCTCGGTCGCGAGCGCCGACACGCGGCTGATGGACGTCACCGGCGACGGCCTCGCCGACCTGCTCGTCCGCACCCCCGGGCACGCCGGCATCTACCCGCGCGACGAAGAAGGCAGCTTCCAGCGCTTCCAGCCGTTCGCCGGCGCGGCCTCGGAGCTGGACACGGCGGCGACGACCTTCGCCGACCTCTCCGACGACGGGCTGCCGGACCTCGTCGCGCTGATGGAGGGGCGGCTGCGCCGCTACCCGGGCGAAGGGGCGGCGGGCTTCGGCGCGCCGGTCGAGGTCCCGACGCCGGCCGGGGCGCCGGCCACGCTGGAAGGCCGGCCGCGGGCGCTGATCGCCTTCGCCGACCTGCTCGGCGGCGGCGCCCAGGACCTGGTGCGGATCGGCGACGGCAGCGTCGAATGCTGGCCCAGCCTCGGCTACGGCGCCTTCGGCGAGCGGGTCGTGCTCGGCGGCGCCCCCAGCTTCGGCGTCGAATTCGACTCCCGCCGGGTCCTGCTCGCCGATCTCGACGGCAGCGGAGTCGAGGACCTCGTCTACGTCTGCGGCGACAGCGTCCTCGTCTACATGAACCAGTCGGGCAACTCGTTCGCGCCGCCGGTGGAGGTCCCCCTCCCGGTCACGATCGGCTCCCCCACCCAGGTGGCGATCGCCGACCTGCGGGGGACCGGCGAGCCGATGCTGGTCGTGACCGAGACGAGCCCGCAGCTGCGGCACTGGGCCTGCCCGCTGACCGGCGAGGAGAAGCCGTACCTGCTGCGCGCGCTGCGCAACGGACTCGGCGCCGAAACCGAGATCGGGTACTCGACCTCGACGCGCTACTGGCTGGAGGACGCGCGGGCGGGCGTGGCGTGGGCGCCTTCGCTGCCGTTCCCGGCCACCGTGGTCGCGAACACCGTCCAGCGCGACCTCGTCGGCGACTCGAGCGAAGCCTCGGCCTACCGCTACCGCCACGGCTACTGGTCGGCGCCGGACCATGAATACGGCTTCGCCCTGGTCGAGCGCCGCGACACCGAAGCGATCGACGACACGGACGACCGGCTCCCGCCCGACCCCGAGCGGCTGACCCGCACCTGGCGCCTGCTCGGCACGATGCCCGAGCCGGAGCTGGACGCGGCGATCCGCTCCGAATGGTTCGCCGAAGATCCGCAGGAGCAGCTGCTGCCCGGCCCCACGATCGCCTGGGGAGGACCGCCCCCGAGCGACGGGGAAACGGTGCGCCAGGCCTACGCCTCGCTGCGCGGCAGCACCTCGCGCCAGGAGGTCTACGGGGAAGACGGCAGCGCCGCGGCGGGCGTTCCCTACCGGGTGACCCAGATCGCCTACGAAGCCGAGTTGGTCGCGCCCCGCGAAGGCGGCCCCTACGCGGCCTTCGCCACCCACCAGCGCCAAGAGCTCGACTGCACCTACGAGCGCGACCCCGCCGACCCGGCGGTGCGGCACTCGCTGAACCTCGAGATCGACCCCTACGGCCAGGTCCTGCGCTCGGTCGTCGTCGCCTACCCGCGCCGGCCGGGGAAGGACGTCCGGCCCGAGCAGGAAACGGCGCCGGTCGTCTACGACAGCTTCGCCTACGTCGACCTCGACAGCGAGGCGACCTTCCACGTCGGCATCCCCGTCGAACACGAAAGCTCCCAGTTGACGGGCCTGCCCCTCCCGGCCCCGGGGCACTGCTACTCCCTCGCCGAGATGGAGGAGCTCGTCCCCCGCGCCCTCGCCGGCGAAGACGGCCTCGGGGCGACCGTCCTCGAAGCGAGCCGTCACCTCTACTACGCCGAAGACGGCGTCACCCCCGCGCCGCTGGGACAGTCCGGCCCGCAGGCGCTGTCGAGGACCGAACAGCGGGCCGTCTTCGAAGACGCGCAGGTGCGGGCGCTGTTCGCCGGCGTGGTCGAAGGGGCGGAGCTGACCGCGCTGCTGGAACGGGGGGAATACTCCTACGAGGAATCGAGCGGCCGCTGGTGGACGCTCGAGAGCGTCGAGACCTACCTGCCCGCCGGCGACTTCTACCGGCCGGCGACCACGGTGGAGCCGAGCGGCGCCACCATCGCGTACCGCTACGACGCCACCGCCGTCGCCCTGCTGGAAACGAAGCAGAGCGCCGAGGGGATCCTGACCACGAGCGTTGCTGTCGAGCGCTTCGACTACCTGGCCCTGGCGGCGCTGACGGTGAAGGACGCCAACGACAGCGTCACCGAAGTCGCCCTCGACCCGCTCGCCCAGGTCGTCCTCGCCTCCCATCGCGGGACCGAGCTCGGCGAACCGGTGGGCTTCGAAACGATCGAAGGGCAGCAGCGGGCGGCGCCGCCGAGCGCCGCCGCGCTCATCGCCGAACCGGCGACCTACCTGAAGAACGCTGCCGAAGTCTCCTTCTACGACCTGCTCTCCTGGGCGGGCCAGGTCACCGTCGGGGATCTCGAACCGCTCGGGCTCGACTCGGCGGCGCTGCTCGCGGCGCTGGCGGAAGTGGGCTACGTCACCCCCGAGGGGGTCCTCCTGCAGGCCTTCCGCGACCTGCCCGACGCGGCGGCGCTGGAGCTGCCCGAACCGTTCGCCGCCCACGCCGCGGCGATCTACTCGCTGCTGGCCGCGCTGCCGAGCGGTCAGCCGGCGCACTGGGTGCTGG
>Ga0196960_10000055_pt1 | contig 42232 bp, 43 predicted proteins | sample S3v_5metaG_FD_183187 | JGI IMG/M metagenome (GOLD analysis project Ga0196960, IMG submission 183187) | Soil microbial communities from Anza Borrego desert, Southern California, United States - S3+v_5 | ecosystem: Environmental > Terrestrial > Soil > Desert | place: USA: California | collected...
GGGCGCCCCGGTGCCGGAGTGCCCGCCGGGGTCTCCGGTGCCGGAGTGCCCGCCGGGCCCCCGGCGCCGGGGCCCTCCACCCGGGGCCCCGCCTCCCGGAGCCCCCGCCCCGCCCGGAGGCCCCGCCTCCGCTACCTCCTGCGCGAGAGTGTCAGCCCGTCCGCCACGGTCAGCAGCACGCTCTCCATCCGGTCGTCGGCCACCACATGGTCGTTGAAACCCCTGATGGCAGCGGCGTCCCCGGTGGCCAGCGGGTCGGTCACACGTCCGTGGAAGAGGACGTTGTCGGTGACGACGAGCCCGCCGGGGCGCATCCGAGGGACCAGCTCCTCCCAGTACGCGATGTAGTTGCCCTTGTCGGCGTCCAGATAGGCCATGTCGACGTGCGGCTCGGCCGGCATCGCGCGCAGGGTGTCCAGCGCGGGCGCGATCCGCAGGTCGATCCGGTCGGCGACGCCCGCCCTCTCCCACGCCTGCCGGCCGTACGCCGTCCACTCCTCGGAGATGTCGCAGGCGATCAGCACCCCGTCCGCGGGCAGCGCCTGGGCCATCGCCAGCGCCGAGAAACCGGTGAAGGTGCCGACCTCCACGATGTGCCGGGCGCCCGTCAGCCGGACGAGGAAGGCGAGCAGCGGCCCCTGCTCCTGCGCGGACTGCATGCCGGCCTGGCCGGGCAGTTCGGCGTACGTGGTCTCCACGAGTTCGCGTTGCACCAGGTCCAGCGGGGGATTGTGGGCCAGCGCGTACGCGTACAGCTCGTCGGTGATCTCGGTGTCGTTGCCCTTGGTCATGCGCGTCTCCTCCGTTCGCGGCGGCCCGACCAGCTTGCCCAGGATCGCTCGCGTGCGCTCAGCGACCCGCCCGCAGAGGGTCGGCGGCGCGCAGGAAGCGGCGCAGGATCTCCTCGCCCGCAGCGCCGCCCGTCTCGCGGAGCACCTCTGTGTGCGGAGCGCCCCACCCGCAGTCGGCGAGCTCGCCGTGGCCCGGGCGCCAGGCCCGGTCGGCGGCGAGCAGCAGGTCGGCGTCCAGGAGCGAGTCACCGGCGGCGAGCGTCAGGGTGGCGCCGCAGCGGCGGGCCACCTCACGCATCGCGGCACTCTTGGTGAGCGGCTTGGGTACGGCGTAGATCTTGCGGCCCTGGAGGGAGACGGTCCAGCCCCGGGGGTCCGCCCAGGCGGCCAGCTCCTTCACCCAGCCTTCCGGAAGGGCGCCGCGGTCGACGACGAGGTAGGCGAAGAGGTCTTCGGCGACCCGTTCCTTGAGCAGCCAGGAAGGATCGCTCACGGCCTGGAGGTGGGCGCGGATCTCGGCGAGGGGGGCGCACTCGCCGTCGATGCGGCGGACCACGTGGTCCTGCCAGTCGGGGTCGGGGACGCCGTCGACGAGGATGTGCCCGCCGTTGGCACAGATGGCGTACCGGGGCGCGGGCCCGGGGAGGTGGATACGGCCGTACTGCTCCCGGGTGCGGGTCGTGGTCGGGACGAAGACCGTGGTGCGGGCCAGTTCGTCGAGCAGTGCGGCCGCCGTCTCCGTCATGTAGCACAGGGGCGCCCGGCCGTACACCTCGACGCAGAGCAGGCGCGGGGCCTGCTCGTCCGGCATCGTCAGCTGGAGGGAGGCCGCCGAGTAGATGAGGGTGCGGTCCAGGTCGCTGGCCACCAGCGTCACGGGGGCGGGCGCAGCCGTGGCCCCGGAGGCGGACACAGCCGTGGCCCCGGGCGCGGACGCGTTGTCGGTTCCGCTCACTTCGCCGTCACCGCCGTGCCGTCCGCGCCGGTGGCGCCGCGTGTGTACTTGGGGTGGATCAGTCCGACGCAGGTGTACGGGAGGTCGTCGGCCTCCTCGACCGGGACGCCGCGCTGCTCGGCGAGCAGTCGTACGTGGTCGAGGTCGGCCCCGGCTCCCCGCTTGGCCAGGATCTTCCAGGGAACACGGCGCAGCAGCACCCGGGTCGTCTCGCCGACGCCGGGCTTGACCAGGTTCACGTCGTGGATGCCGTACTCCTCGCTGATCCGTTCGACGGCGGCCCAGCCCTCCCAGGTGGGGGCGCGGTCCGCGGCGAGCAGTTCCTTCGCTTCGGCGTCCACGGCGTCGGCGACCTCGTCGAAGCGGGCGGCGACCGTGTCGAGGAACAGCCCGGAGACGTCGGAGTCCGCGAGTTCGCGGTAGAACTTCGCGCCGTGGAAGTCGTGCGGGCCGACCAGGTCGGAGCGCAGGACCGTACGGGAGATGAGCCCGGACACCGTGGAGTTGAGGCAGGCGGACGGAATCAGGAAGTCCTCGCGCGTCCCGTACGTCCGTACGCAGCCGCCCGGGTCGGCCAGTACGGCGATCTCCGGGTCGAAGCCCTCGAAGTCCTCCAGGGCGGCGGCGAGTTCGCGGGTGATGGCGCCCTTCCCGGTCCAGCCGTCGACGAAGACGACGTCCGCCGGGTCGTGGTGGGCGGCGAGCCAGCGCAGGGCGTTGGCGTCGATGCCGCGGCCACGGACGATGGAGACGGCGTAGTGCGGGAGGTCGAGGCCGTGCCGGTGCTGGGCCCATCGGCGCATGAGCACCCCGACGGGGGTGCCGGCCCGGGCGAGGGAGACCAGGACGGGGCGGGGGCCCCTTTCCGCGAGGACGGTCTCGGTGACGGTGCCGACGGCCCGGGCGATACGGGCCGCCGAGGTTTCCAGGGCGGTCCTGAACAGCTCCTGGTACCGAGGGCTGGGCTGGTATTCGACGGGCAGCGATTCGGCGTAGTGCGCGCCGCCGCTCTGGATGGCCTCCTCACGCTCCTCGGTGGGGGCTTCCAGCGGCGTGTCCGAGAGGTCCTGGAGCAGCCAGCCGACGTCGTCCGCCGCGTACGAGGAGAAGGCGGGGCCCCGGAGGGGTGCGGGCAGCATGGCGGCTTCCTGCCTGTGGGAGATCCGGTGGGAGGTCCGGCGGGAGGCCGCCGCCGGGACGTACGAGGGGATGACCGCGAGCAGCACCTGGCCGGTGAGCCGGGCCAGCAGCCCGTCGGGGGCGTGCAGCGCGGGGGTGTCGGCGCGGGAGTCGACGACGGCGACGACGGCGTCGAAGCCCGCGCCCGCGACGTTGTAGGCGTACCGGTCGCCCGGCCCGTCCGCGGGGTCGTCGTGGGCGGGGAAGACGAGACGGCTGCGTATCGCGTAACCGGGGTCGTCGACGGCGAGGACGGGCGAGCGGGTGGTGGTGGAGTAGCGCACGTCGGCCGTGATGGCGTCCTCCAGTGCGGTGGCGAGCCGCAGCGGCGCGTACATCAGCTCCTCGAAGCCGAGGACGAGCACCCTGCGTGCGTCGTCACCCAGGGCATCGGCGATACGGCCTGCCATGGCCGGGAGGGCGGCTTCCAGGGCGGCGCGGTGGGCGGGGGTGAAGCCGTGGCGCCCGCCGTCGGGTACGCCGGCCGGCCAGTCGAGGGCGACGCGTACGGGGGCGGGCCGTGGCGGCGCGGGGTGCCCGTCCTGCACGTACTGCGGGTGAACCGCCCGTTCCGCGTGACCGGCCCGTTCCGCGTGACCGGCCGGTTCCGCGTGACCGGCCCGTTCCGCGTCCTGGGCGTCGTGCTCGGCCACCAGGCCGAGGCCCTTCTCCAGGACTCCCTCCGGCAGGCGCACGGTGCCCCGGGCCCGGACCACGAGGTCGACACGGGCGCCGATCTCTTCGGCGAATCCGGCGAGCCGCCCCCGGTCGGCCTCGGACCGCATGTCCACCAGGGCGACTATGACGTACCGGTCGCGGGGGTAGCGCGCGTGGAGGGCCCGGATGGTGTTGAGCACGGTGTTGCCGGTGGAGAACTCGTCGTCGACCAGGACCAGAGGCGAGTCCTGACCGGTGGCGTTCAGCAGGTCCGGGTCCTCGGGCAGCAGCAGGTGCGAGGTGGCGTGCGAGTGCGTCTCCTCGAAGCCGCCCGCCTGTGCGACGCCGGCGACGGGCCGCCGGGTCGAGTGGAGGTACGGAGCCACCCCGAGCCCGTCCGCGACGGCGTGGCCGAGGCCCGTGGCCGTCTCCGCGTACCCGAGGACGACGGCGCGGCGGGCCTCCGCCTCGCCCAGCAGGTCCCGTACCCGCTCGCCGAGCTCGAAGCCCACGCCGTGGACGACGGAGGGCCGCTGCGGCACGTGCTTGCCCAGGACCTTCGACACGAGCAGATGGGCCCGCTTCGGGTTGCGGCGCAGGGCGAGGCCCAGCAGCTCCCGTAGTTCCCCGTCGCCGACGAGCTCGACCCCGAGCCGCTCCGCGACCCAGTTGCCCGACCACTCCACGTCCACTGCCTCTTCTTCCCGTAGGTGCTCGTGTACTCGCCCGCGCCCGTGTACTCGCCCGTGCGCGTCTGCCGGCCCGTGCACGTCTGCCGACCCGTGCTCGCCCATGTCCGCCATGTCCGCTCTCAGGTCGTCACGCCGGCGGCCAGGAGCTCCACGAAACCGACGTCCTCGCGGGCCACGCCGAAGACCTCGGCCCGTTGCAGGGTCCGCTCGGCCCAGGCGCGGTGCGGTTTCACTTCGTTCATCTTGTTCGTGTACGCGGAGCGCAGCACGCCGCCGCCGCCCCGCTCGGGCCGCAGGATGTCCTGTGCGTCGCTGTACTCCTCGTGGCTGACGACCGACAGGGCGTGCACCGGCAGGACGTGCGACGGATGGATGCAGGTCTTGCCGAGCAGTCCGTTGGCCCGGTCGAGCTCGATCTCGCGCAGCAGCCCGTCGAGGTCGTGCTCGATGAGCGCGGCGCGCAGCTCCTCGGCCTGTCCCATGAAGGGGCTGCGGCGCAGCTGGGGCTTGAACATCCGCTCCTGGAGACGGAAGTACTCCCATACGGGCCCGGTGATGGTGAACCCCGTTCCGTCCGCCCGGCCCAGCACGTTGACGACGTCGCCGATGACGGCGCCGACGATCTGTACGTCGTACGCCGTCATGTCGGGAGCCCGGCGCAGGCCGTAGGCGGAGCAGAAGTCGGTGACACCGAGCCGTAGCGCCAGGACGCGTTCGCGGTACTTGTCGACGGTGCGGGCGATTCCCCGGAGGGTCTCGCCCCTGGTCTCCAGGTGCAGCAGCTCGGGCGATTCGAGGACGGGCATGGCGAACAGCCGGTGCCCGCTGTCCGCCTCGGCCGCGGTGAGGGCCTCCAGGAAGAGCTCGCCCCGGTCTTCGGTGAATTTGGGAAGTACGAATCCGGACAACAATCGGACGGAGTCCCCGAGCCGCTGCACGAGATCGGGTATCTGCTCCGGCTCACGGACCCTGATGAAGAGCAGCGGCACCTCGGCGTCCCGCGCGTCGAGGTCGGCGAACTGCCGGACCAGATTGGCCTCGGCACCGACCACTTCGGCGTCGTCGATGGAATCCTCCAGGCAGAGCACCATGGAGACGACACCGTGGCCGGCCTGCTTGATCACGTCGTCGGCCAGTCTGGGCCGGGTCGCGGGGCTGTAGAGCGTGGCACCCAGGGCCGCGGACAGCATGCGGGAGGAGGAGCCCGCGTCGAATTCGCACGGCTCCTTGAAGAACAGTCCCTCCCGGACAGCGGGCGATATATGCCCGAAATGACGCATGTGCTACCCCCGTGCTGTCATAGAGACCGGATAAACGTATGGCCGGTAATAGTACGTTCGGTGAGGTGTCGCGAGTTCCCCGTCCGTATGAACTTCGGGTGTCCCCGCCCTAGCCCGCACCCCCCGCGGCGCGCCTGCGTGCTCCTCACCCGCGGTGCCTGGCCTACTGGCTCGTACCCCCGCGTTGTCCGGGCACCCCACCAGCAGGCAGGATGACCGCCATGACGCACGCGATGCTGAAGGGCTCGAACGTCCCTCTCGACGCCATGGCCGTACGGGCCGTGCTGCGCTGGACCCCGGGCGCCGGGGTACCGGATGTGGACGCCTCGGCCCTGTTGATCGGCCCCGCCGGACAGGTGCGTTCCGACGAGGACTTCGTCTTCTACAACCAGCCGCGGCACCCTTCGGGCTTCGTGCGGCGCCTGCCCAAGCGCAGTTCCCCCGAGGGGCTCACGGACACGATCGAGGCGGACCTCTCCTCGCTCGACCCCTCCGTGGAACAGGTGGTCATCGCCGCGTCCTGCGACGAGGCGGCGTTCGAGCGCGTGACGGATCTGCGCATATCGCTGTACGACGCGGCGTCGGCGGACGGTGAGCCGCTCGCGGTCTTCGACGTGCGGGCGGAGACCGGTGAGGAGACCGCGGTCATCTGCGGCGAGCTGTACCGGCGCGGTGACGGCTGGAAGTTCCGTGCTGTGGGACAGGGATACCCGACGGGCCTCGTCGGGCTGGCCACCGCCTTCGGGATCTCGGTGGACGAGGCGGAGGCGGCCTCCGAGCCCGGCCCCGCCGCCGTGCCCAGCACTCCCGGGACGTCCGCGTCCGTCCCGCCCCCGCCGGAGCCCGCCGTGCCCGCGCCCGACTCCCAGGCCACGGTCCAGCACCAGCAGCCCGCCTACGGCTACCCACAGCCGTCTGTGGCGCCCCAGCCGGCCTACGGCTATCCGCAGCCGCCCACCGCGGCCCCGCAGTCCGCCTACGGCTACCCACAGCCTGCCGCGGACCGGCCGGCGTACGGCTATCCCCAGCCCGCGGCGGCGGCCGCGCCTGCCGCCGACCCGAATTTCGTGCTCCCCCCGCAGGGCCCGCAGTTCCTCCGGCCGTGAACCGGAGGCGCGGCCGCCCCTCACGGCGCGCACTCAGGCCCGCGTCTTGTAGCCGCGTCCCCACTGCATACCGAAGCCGTACATCCGGTCCAGCTCCGACTGGAAGCCGTACACGAACTTCACCTCGCGCCGCACGATCAGCTCGCCCTTGACGTTGTCCACCGTGAACACCGCGCAGGAACGGGCCTGTGGGGCCCGCTCGTCCAGCTCGATCTCGATGCGCGGCCCGTTGCCCGGGTAGAGCGTCACCTTGGCGTGCGTACGGTCGAAGGCCGGGGTCTGGTCGTAGATGTACACGAAGAACAGCAGGCGCTTGATCTCGTCGTGCTTGTCGAGGTTCACGTAGACGGTCTCGCCCGAGGGCGCCCCGAAACGGTCGTCACCGCTGAGCCTGACGTACGGCGGCGCGTTCAGGTCGCCGATCAAGTTGCCCAGGGGCTGGACCACCCCCTTCGTCCCGTCCGTCAGTTCGTACATGCAGCCCAGGTCCAGGTCCACGTTGACCATGCCCTGGGTGTGCGCCTGCACGACGTCGGGCTGGAAGAGCTTCAGCGGACGCAGCAGCCGTCCGCTCTGCCGCGATCTGCCGCCGAAGTCCGACGTACGCATCCGCCACGACAGGTTGACGCGCAGATTGCCCGTCAGCGCGCCCTGCTTGTTCAGCGAGACCGTGGCATTGCGCTTGGAGAGCACGATCGAGCTCGTCGCGGAGTTACCCGACTCGAACTGCGCAGCCCGCCGCGGAAACAGGCCGTCCCAGAAGGCCATCCCAACCCCCACTTGTCATCGGTGAGTACCACCCGGCTCCCGTACGGCCCACACGCCCCACACGCCGCTGCGGGGCGGCCTCCGGGCCGGGTCCGGGTCTTCCCGGAGAACCGCCGCCATGGCCGCCCCGCAGAGAGAGCGTTCCTCATTCCCTACCGGGTCACACCCCGGAGGAGACTTCCGCCTTGGAATCAGGGCCGCCGGCTGCTGCGAGTGCTTTGTTGCGGCGGACGGAGGACCAGAAGGACCAGCCGATGAGGATGACTCCGACGGAGCCGGTGATGAGTTCGTTGATCTCGTACTGGATGGTGATCAGGAGGATCACGGCGAGTGCGCCGATGGCGTAGTGGGCGCCGTGTTCCAGGTAGACGTAGTCGTCCAGGGTGCCCTGGCGGACCAGGTAGACGGTGAGTGAACGCACGTACATGGCGCCGATGCCCAGGCCCAGGGCCATCAGCACGATCTCGTTGGTGATGGCGAAGGCGCCGATGACACCGTCGAAGGAGAAGGAGGCGTCCAGGACCTCGAGGTAGAGGAACATGAAGAAGGCGGCCTTGCCCGCCAGGACGACCCCGGAGACCGGCTTGCCGGCCTTCTTGGCCTCTTCCTCGGCCTCGTGCTCGCGTTCCTCCTCCTCCTCGAGCTTGTTCTCGAAGAATCCGGAGAGCCCGCCGACCACGAGGTAGGTGATCAGGCCGGCGATGCCCGAGAGCATCACCGTCTCCGCCTTGTCCGCGTGCCCGCCCCCGTGCTGGTGGGCATGGGTGGCGAACGTCATGGCGGTGATCATCAGGACGATCAGCGCGACGCAGACCGAGAGCATGTCGACCTTGCCGAGCTTGGCCAGCGGACGCTCCAGCCAGCCGAGCCACTTGATGTCACGGTCCTCGAAGACGAAGTCCAGGAAGATCATCAGCAGGAACATGCCACCGAAGGCGGCGATGGAGGGATGGGCGTCCGTCACCAGTTCCTTGTAGCGGTCGGGATCGTTGAAGGACAGGTCCACAGCCTCGATGGGACCGAGCTGGGCACTGATGGCCACGATCACGACGGGAAAGACCAGCCGCATACCGAAGACCGCGATGAGGATGCCGATCGTGAGGAAGATCTTCTGCCAGAAGGCACTCATCTTCTTCAGGATCCCGGCATTGATCACCGCGTTGTCGAAGGACAGCGAGATCTCCAGGATCGACAGGATCGCCACGATGCCGAAAGCCTGCCACCCCCCGTAGAACACCGCTGCGACCAGACCGATCACGGTGACCGCGAACGACCAGCCGAAGGTTTTCAGAACCACTGGCTACCCCATCATGTGTGTAAGGGTCTCCCCCGGTGAGTACGGGGCTCCCCCGCGCCGTGCGCGGCTTTACGAAACGTTGACCCCGAAGTCTAGAGCGATGCCCCGGAGTCCTGACGCGTACCCCTGTCCGACTGCACGGAATTTCCACTCCCCGCCGTAGCGGTAGAGCTCGCCGAAGATCATCGCCGTCTCCGTCGAGGCGTCCTCACTGAGGTCGTAACGGGCCAGCTCCTGACCGTCCGCCTGGTTCACCACGCGGATGAAGGCATTGCTGACCTGACCAAAGGTCTGCCCACGATTGTCGGCTTCATGAATGGAAACCGGGAAAACAATCTTGTCGCAGTGCGCCGGCACCTGCGTCAGGTTCACGATGACGGACTCGTCGTCGCCGTCGCCCTCGCCCGTGAGGTTGTCGCCGGTGTGCTCGACGGAGCCGTCGGGGCTGGTCAGGTTGTTGTAGAACACGAACCACTCGTCACCGAGGATCCGGCCCGACTGGCACAGCAGCGCGCTGGCGTCCAGGTCGAAGTCGGCCCCCGTCGTGGATCGTGCGTCCCAGCCGAGCCCGACCAGCACCTGAGTGAGATCGGGTGCGGCCTTGGAGAGGGAGACGTTGCCTCCCTTGGCGAGCGTGACGCCCATGGTGTGTCCTCCCCGAGTCGATGGACGGTTTTGCGGCCCGGCGCGGGCGCCTGACGGACGCGGGGCGCTCTGCCGAGCGCGTCCGGCGCCGCACACACGGTGCGACGCCGGACGCGAGGGAACTGCGGGTGTCCGGAGGATCCTCCGGACCGGCTCAGACGTTGACGCCGAAGTCCTGCGCGATGCCGCGCAGACCCGAGGCATATCCCTGGCCGATGGCGCGGAACTTCCACTCCGCGCCGTTGCGGTAGAGCTCGCCGAAGACCATGGCGGTCTCCGTCGAGGCGTCCTCACTGAGGTCGTAACGGGCGAGCTCGGTGTTGTCCGCCTGGTTCACCACGCGGATGTAGGCGTTGCGCACCTGGCCGAAGCTCTGCTGACGGCTCTCGGCCTCGTAGATCGAGACCGGGAAGACGACCTTGTCGACGTCGGCCGGGACACCGGCCAGGTTGACCTTGATGACCTCGTCGTCGCCCTCGCCCTCACCGGTGAGGTTGTCACCGGTGTGCTCGACGGAGCCGTCGGGGCTCTTGAGGTTGTTGAAGAAGACGAAATTCCCGTCGCTTCCGACCTTGCCCTCGGCGTTCGTCAGCAGCGCGCTGGCGTCGAGGTCGAAGTCACCGCCGGTGGTCGTCCGGGCATCCCAGCCCAGACCGACGATGACCGCGGTCAGGTTCGGCGCGGCCTTGGTCAGCGAGACGTTGCCGCCCTTGCTGAGGCTGACTCCCACGAGTCCTCCAAAAGTGTTGCGAGGGCCGGCAGAACACCAGCGCCCCCGTCGTGCGTTGGCATCGGATCAACGAGTGGATCCTAGTGACCGGTTCCCGGCCAAAACAGGCTTTTGGCCGCTCGCCGCCAGGAGATCCCCGGATCCGGCAGGCCGCAAACCCCGGATCCCGCACATCCCGGACCCGCGCGCCCCGGGCCCGCGAACCCGCGCGCCCCGGACCCGGGCCCCGCGCGGGGCCGGTCACGGTCCCGGTCCGGATCAGATCGAGTCGAGTGCCTTGAGGTAGTCGTTCAGGTCGCGCGCGTCCGGCAGGCCGTTGACGACGGACCAGCGGACCACGCCCTTCTTGTCGATGATGAAGGTGCCGCGCACCGCACAGCCCTTGTCCTCGTCGAAGACGCCGTACGCCCGCGAGGTCTCCCCGTGCGGCCAGAAGTCCGAGAGCAGCGGGTATGCGAGACCCTCCTGCTCGGCGAAGACGCGCAGGGTGTGGATCGAGTCGTTGGAGACGGCGAGCAGCTGGGTGTCGTCGTTCTCGAACTTCGGCAGCTCGTCGCGGAGCGCGCACAGCTCACCCGTGCAGACGCCGGTGAAGGCGAAGGGGTAGAAGAGCAGCACCACGTTCTTGGCACCGTCGGAACCCTGGAAATCGGAGAGCTTCACGGTCCGCCCGTGGTTGTCCTTCAGCTCGAAATCCGGAGCCTGCGTGCCGACCTCGATCGCCATGAAAACGCATCCTTTCGCAAACGTCGCACGTGCCCGGCCTGGGCCGTCCGGGTGACACCCACCCTACGCAGCGTCCCCCGCCGTACCCGGGGAGGCCCGCGCGGGCACGCCGGACACGTACGAAGGCCCCCGGCGGCGTGGTGCCGCCGGGGGCCTCGGGTGGTGAAAGAGCTCAGCGCTTGGCCTTGGCCCCCTTGGGGGTGACCAGACGGCTGCCCGTCCAGTCCTTGCCCGCATTGATGCTCTTGGTCTGGGCAAGACCAGCTGTCTGGGCAGCCTCGTTGATGTCGCTCGGCTCGACGTATCCGTCGCGGCCGGTCTTGGGCGTCAGCAGCCAGACCGCCCCACCGTCCTCGATCAGACCAATGGCATCCACCAGCGCGTCCGTAAGGTCGCCGTCCTCGTCGCGGAACCAGAGCAGGACGACGTCAGCGACGTCGTCGTAGTCCTCGTCGACGAGTTCCTGGCCGATTGTGGCCTCAATGCCCTCACGGAGCTCCTGCTCGACGTCGTCGTCGTAGCCGATCTCCTGGACCACCTGTCCGGGTTCGAACCCAAGCCTTACGGCCGTGTTGGTCCGTTCCTCCGCGTGGTCCGCGGTCGCGCTCACGGGTTGCCTCCTGATCATGTTTCGGAAAATGCTTCAGCCACGCGCGTGCGCGGGGCGTTGGCCGTAGTCCACACGGGCTCGGCGAATCGCGCAAGTACCCGGCGTCCGAGACCGCCTAAACGGTGACGTTCCCTGCCACGTCACCGCAACGTCCGGCATGTCTCCTGCGGGGCCGGAAACGGTGTCCGGACCCTTTACGTCCTTCCTCAGCTTATGCCGTTTCGCTCCGCCATTCGGATTCGAACGGGCTTTGGGAACGCTTGGCCGCCTTGAGCGTATGGTTGCGGTTTGGGCGGGACCGCCCTCGTGCTGCTGATCCTCGTGCCCGGACACGGCGTCCGGGAACCTCGGGTTACCCCACGGTAGAGATGACGTCCAGGCCCGCGCGGTACACGATGGAGGCGGCGTACAGCAGCCTTTCCGGGGGTACGTTGCCCGCAACCAGGCCCCGAAGAGCACCACCGAACAGCGAAGGAACAGCGTGGCTTCCGCATCCGATCGCAACCCGATCATCATTGGCGGCCTTCCGAGCCAGGTCCCGGACTTCGATCCCGAAGAGACCCAGGAATGGCTCGACTCCCTCGACGCCGCCGTCGACGAGCGCGGGCGCGACCGGGCCCGCTATCTGATGCTCCGGCTCATCGAGCGCGCGCGGGAGAAGCGCGTCGCCGTGCCCGAGATGCGCAGCACCGACTACGTCAACACGATCGCCACGAAGGACGAGCCGTTCTTCCCCGGCGACGAGGAGATCGAACGCAAGGTCCTCAACGCGACCCGGTGGAACGCCGCGGTGATGGTCTCGCGCGCGCAGCGTCCCGGGATCGGCGTCGGCGGCCACATCGCCACCTTCGCCTCCTCCGCCTCGCTGTACGACGTGGGCTTCAACCACTTCTTCCGCGGCAAGGACGACGGGCGGGGCGGCGACCAGATCTTCTTCCAGGGACACGCGTCCCCGGGCATCTACGCCCGCGCCTTCCTGCTCGACCGGCTGAGCGAGGCGCAGCTCGACGGCTTCCGCCAGGAGAAGTCGAAGGCCGGGCACGCGCTGTCCAGCTACCCGCACCCGCGGTCGATGCCGGACTTCTGGGAGTTCCCGACCGTCTCGATGGGCCTCGGCCCGCTCGGCGCGATCTACCAGGCGCGGATGAACCGCTACATGGAGGCGCGCGGCATCGCCGACACGTCCCGGTCGCACGTCTGGGCCTATCTCGGCGACGGCGAGATGGACGAGCCGGAGTCGCTCGGCCAGCTCTCCATCGCCGCCCGTGAGGGGCTGGACAACCTCACCTTCGTGGTGAACTGCAACCTCCAGCGCCTCGACGGCCCGGTGCGCGGCAACGGCAAGATCATTCAGGAGCTGGAGTCCCAGTTCCGCGGGGCCGGCTGGAACGTCATCAAGCTGGTCTGGGACCGCACCTGGGACCCGCTGCTCGCGCAGGACCGCACGGGCATCCTGGTCAACAAGCTGAACACCACCCCGGACGGCCAGTTCCAGACGTACGCGACCGAGACCGGGGCGTACATCCGGGAGCACTTCTTCGGTGACGACCCGCGGCTGCGCGAGATGGTCAAGGACATGTCCGACGACCAGATCCTGCACCTGGGCCGCGGCGGCCACGACCACCGGAAGGTCTTCGCGGCGTACGCGGCGGCCAAGGCCCACAAGGGCCAGCCGACGGTGATCCTGGCGCAGACGGTCAAGGGCTGGACGCTCGGACCGAACTTCGAGGGCCGTAACGCGACCCACCAGATGAAGAAGCTCACGGCCGACGACCTCAAGCGCTTCCGCGACCGGCTGCACATCCCGATCACCGACAAGCAGCTGGAGGACGGCAACCCGCCGTACTACCACCCGGGCCGCGACTCGGAGGAGATCCAGTACATGCACGACCGCCGCAAGGGTCTGGGCGGTTACGTCCCGACGCGTGTGGTGCGTGCGAAGCCGCTGCCCCTTCCGGACGAGAAGGCGTACGCGACCGCGAAGAAGGGCTCCGGGCAGCAGTCGATCGCCACCACCATGGCCTTCGTCCGCGTCCTGAAGGACCTCATGCGGGACAAGGAGATCGGCAAGCGCTTCGTGCTGATCGCACCCGATGAGTACCGCACGTTCGGCATGGACGCGTTCTTCCCGAGTGCGAAGATCTACAACCCGCTCGGTCAGCAGTACGAGTCCGTTGACCGCGAGCTCCTCCTCGCGTACAAGGAGTCGCCGACGGGCCAGATGCTGCACGACGGCATCTCCGAGGCGGGCTGCACGGCCTCGCTGATCGCCGCGGGTTCGGCGTACGCCACGCACGGCGAGCCGCTCATCCCGGTGTACGTCTTCTACTCGATGTTCGGTTTCCAGCGCACCGGTGACCAGTTCTGGCAGATGGCCGACCAGCTCTCGCGCGGTTTCGTCCTGGGCGCGACCGCCGGCCGTACGACTCTGACCGGTGAGGGTCTGCAGCACGCGGACGGCCACTCGCAGCTGCTCGCGTCGACGAACCCGGCCTGCGTCTCCTACGACCCGGCGTTCGGGTACGAGATCGCGCACATCGTCAAGGACGGTCTGCGCAGGATGTACGGCGAGAACAGTGAGGACGTCTTCTACTACCTCACCGTCTACAACGAGCCGATCCAGCACCCGGCCGAGCCCGCCGATGTGGATGTCGAGGGCATCCTCAAGGGCGTGCACCGCTATCGCGGCGGCGAGAAGGGCCGGATCCCGGCCCAGATCCTGGCGTCCGGTGTGGCGGTCCCGTGGGCGGTCGAGGCCCAGCGGATCCTCGCCGAGGAGTGGGACGTGAAGGCGGACGTCTGGTCGGCGACCTCCTGGAACGAGCTGCGCCGTGAGGCCGTGGAGGTGGAGCGCCACAACCTGCTCCACCCGGAGGAGGAGCAGCGCGTCCCCTATGTGACGCAGAAGCTCTCCGGTTCCGAGGGACCATTCGTGGCGGTCTCGGACTGGATGCGTTCCGTGCCCGACCAGATCGCGCGCTGGGTGCCCGGCGCGTACCAGTCGCTGGGTGCGGACGGCTTCGGATTCGCCGACACCCGGGGGGCGGCGCGCCGCTTCTTCCACATCGACGCGCAGTCGATCGTGCTCGCGGTGCTGACCGAGCTGGCGAAGGAGGGCAAGGTCGACCGTTCGGCGCTGAAGACCGCGCTCGACCGCTACGAACTGCTGGACGTGGCCGCCGCCGAGCCCGGCCCGGCGGGCGGGGACGCGTAAGGAACGCGGAGTTCCGGCAGAAGGGCGGCGGGCCCCGGGTCCGCCGCCCTTCTGCGTCCGCCGGCCGCTCAGTTCTCCCAGATCTTGAAGGCCCGGACCGTGTACGGCGACCGGGGCACCCACGTGCCGTCCCCCGGGTACGTCTCGAACTCGCCGGTCTCCGCGCATTCGGCGGACTGGTAGGTGGTGACGGACCGGCCGGTGCGGTTGACGAGCGCCTGGGCGTGGCCGCCGGCGGGCAGGGGGACACAGCTCTCGATGTCCACGGTGGACAGCTCGTGGGCGTGCCTGGCCCCGGTGAAGTCGGGTTTCGCCCAGAGGCAGAGCTGCCCCGCTCCACAGGGTGCGAGGCCTGCCGGTACGGCGTGCGGGGCGCTGTGGGAGCGCTCCTGCCCGGCGTGCGCGGCCGGTACGGCGTGCGCGGCCGGTACGGCGGCCGGGGACAGGGCCGTGGCCGGGACGAGTGCGGTGGCCGCCAGGGCGGCGGCGAGGACGGTCATGCGCATGGTGGATCAACCCCCGTGGTCGAGCGGGCCGGGTGGCCCGCATGTCCGCACTCTGACCTGCGCGAGCACGGGCCGGGAAGGGGAGGGAGGGTGGACCACCCTGATAGGCGACAGCCCCGCCGGACGGTTCCGGCGGGGCTGTCGGGTGCACCGTGTTGACGCCCGGGGCCCGGGGGCGGCCGGGCGTCGTCAGGCGGTCAGATGTGGCCTGCGCCCATCCCGGCCTCGGCGTTCGTACCGCGCTTGGTGAGTGCGGCGACCAGGGCCGCGACGACCGCGACGAGGCCGGCGACCATGAAGGCCGAGCTCATCCCCGACACGAATGTGTCATGCGCGACGCCCGTGATCTTCGCCGCGATCTCCGGCGGGGTGCCGGGGGCGACCGGGGGCATACCGACCTTGATGGCGGCGGACGCCTGGTCCAGCTGCTCCGGGCCGACCGGCGGAAGCTCCGCCGCCTTCCAGTTGCCGTCGAGCTTCGCGTCGACCTGGGCGGCCATGACGGCGCCCAGGACGGCCGTACCGAGGCTGCCGCCGACCTGCATGGCGGCCTGCTGGAGTCCGCCCGCGACACCCGAGAGCTCCATCGGGGCGTTGCCCACGATGACCTCGGTGGCGCCGACCATGACCGGCGCGAGGCCGAAGCCGAGCAGCGCGAACCAGAGCGACATGGTCAGCGTGCCGGTACCGGTGGTCAGCTGCGACATGCCGAACATGGCGACCGCGACGGACACCATGCCGCCGACCAGCGGTACGCGAGGGCCGAACCTGGTGATCGCGGCGCCGGCGAGCGGGGAGCCGATGATCATCATTCCGGTGAGCGGCAGCAGGTGCAGACCGCTGTCGACCGGGCTCATGCCATGGACGTTCTGGAGGTAGAAGGTGACGAAGAACAGGCCGCCCATGAAGGCGAACGCCATCAGCACCATCAGGATCACACCGGCCGACAGCGGTACGGAGCGGAACATGGCCAGCGGGATCAGCGGCTCGCGGACATTCTTCTGGGAGAGCGCGAACACGAAGAACAGGACGAGGGCGGCGCCCAGGAAACCGAGCGTCCTCCAGTCGCCCCAGCCCCATTCGGAGCCCTTGATCAGCGACCAGACGAGGCAGAACATCGCCTGCGACAGCAGGACGATGCCGCCGATGTCGAAGGACTTCGGCGCGTTCTCGGCGCGGTGGTCCCTGAGGATCACGAAGCCGAAGAGGAGCGCGATCACACCGACGGGCACGTTGATGAAGAAGACGGACTGCCAGCTGACGTGCTCCACGAGCACGCCGCCGAGGATGGGCCCGCCCGCGGTCGAGGCACCGATCACCATGCCCCAGATGCCGATCGCCATGTTCAGCTTCTCGGCGGGGAAGGTGGCGCGCAGCAGTCCGAGTGCCGCCGGCATCAGCAGTGCCCCGAAGAGGCCCTGCAGCACCCGGAAGACGATCACCAGCGTCACGCTGTCGGAGAGGCCGATGGCGGCCGAGGCGGCGGCGAATCCCGCGATGCCTATGAGGAACGTCTGCCGGTGGCCGAAGCGGTCACCGAGCTTGCCGGCGGTGATCAGGGAGACCGCGAGGGCGAGCATGTAGCCGTTGGTGATCCACTGGACGTCGGCGAGCGAAGCTCCGAGGTCCTGCTGGATGGCGGGGTTGGCGATCGCGACGATCGTGCCGTCGAGCGCCACCATCATCACGCCGATGGCGACGGCGAAGAGCGTCAGCCAGGGGTGGCCGCGCAGTCCCTTCACCGGTGCGGGGACAAGAGTGTCTTCAGGCTCCCGCGGCGCCTTCTCGACAGTGGTCTGACTAGTCATGCGCAGGACATTATGTCAGCTGCTGACAGTTGACAAAGCAATTCACAAGACAGTAACTGTCACTTAGCTCACAGGTAGGCTGAGCAGGGAAAAGCAGCGAGAAGAGGTCTGGCACGTGACACGCAGGCAGACAGCCGGAGTTCCCGTACCGGGGGCCCCGGACGGGTTGCGCGAACGCAAGAAACGGCGCACCCGCGAGGCCTTGCTGCACGCCGCCCTCAGGCTCTTCACCACGCAGGGGTACGAGCGGACCACCGTCGACGAGATCGTCGACGCCGTCGAGGTCTCCCAGCGCACCTTCTTCCGCTACTTCGCGAACAAGGAGGCCGTGGTCTTCGCCGTCCAGGAGGCTGTGGACGCGCGCTTCCTCGCGGAGCTGCGTCAACGCCCCGCAGCGGAGACCCCTTTCGAGGCGATGCGCCGAGCCGCTCTGAACGCGTGGAGCACCGCCTCCGAGACCGGTGACGAGGACGTCACGGCCGAACTCAAGATGCGCGCCTACCGGGTGATCGAATCGACCCCCGCACTGCACGGCGCCCACATGCGGCGCCACCTCGGTCTGGAGCAGCAGACCGCTTCACTGATCGCGGAGCGTGAGGGCCTCGACCTGGAGGCGGATCCGCGCCCCCGGGTCGCCGTCGCCGCCTTCTCCGGGGTGATGCGGCTGACCGGACAGCTGTGGGGGCGGCGGAAGGACGCGGGCGAGGACGCCCTCCGGGAGCTGACCGAACTCCACCTGGACCAGCTCGGACCTGCACTCTCCGGCAGCTGGCGCACCGCGTAGGTCCATCCTCACGCGAACCGCGCAGGTGTGCCGCACCCCTCCTCGCGGGCGCATGGCCGAACTCACACCAGGCCGGCCGCTCCCGCCATTTCGCGTATCGCGCGGCACTCCGAAGCGCCGGAGCGTGAAGCTCTCACACACGGAGCGTCAATCCGTCGCACACGGAGCGCGAAGCACACACGGCTGATTCCCCGCAGCCGGGTGATCCGCGTCATCCCTGCCACGGCGTCGTGCGCGTGTCTTCTAGGGTGAGGCGCAGTGAATTCCTTCGACTCCTCCCCCACTCTCACCGCGTGGCGAGCGCTGCTCGCCGTCGCGGTCGTGCTCGTGATGCTGGCGACCACCGGGTGGACCGCTGTGCGCAGTCAGCACTCCGCGTCGCCGCGCGAGACCGCGCTCGCTTCCTGGGCGAAGGACCGGATAGCCGGTCGCTCCCTCCCGGACGTGAGTGCTCCGGCATACCGGCTGGCGCACTTCTTCGCGACGCTCACGGCGGGCCGGCGGGTCGCCCTGGCCGACAAGTACCCGCTGGTGGTGGGAAATCTCGACGGCGCGCCTGTCACCCTGCGCTACCGGGCCAACCGGCACGCCCTGGTGCAGGCGGAATCGGCGGAGGAGAAACGGGCGCGGGACACCCGGCTCTCGCCGGACGGGCGGCATCAGGCCGTGCTCCGGCTGGCACGCTTCCGCTCCCTGCTCTCCGGTGACCGGCAGATCCTCGCCTTCGACCCGTCGGGCCGCGGCCGGGCGGCCGAGGTCTTCGGCGACCTCGACCGGGCCGAGCGGGTCTCGGTCGTCGTGCCCGGCGTCGACACGAGCCTCCTGACGCTGGAGCGCAGCGACCTCAGGCGGAACGCGGCGCCCGTCGGCATGGCGCGGTCGCTGTACGGCGCCGAGCGCTCGGCGCGCCCCGGTGCGCGTACGGCCGTCATCGCGTGGGCCGACTACACGGCGCCCGCGGGGATCGGTATGGACGCCGCGCTGGGCGGGCTCGCGGCGCAGGGGGCGGTACGGCTGAACGCCCTCGTGAAGGGGCTGCCCGGCACGTCGGGCGTATCGCTGTTCTGCCACAGCTACGGCTCCGTGCTGTGCGGGACGGCCGCGCACGAGCTGCCGGCCAGGGTGTCCGACATCGCGGTCGCGGGCAGTCCCGGGATGCGGGCGGACACCGTCGACGCCCTGCACACCCGGGCCAGGGTGTGGGCGATGCGGGACGGTGACGACTGGATCGCGGACGTGCCGAACATGGCGGTCGGCGGGCTCGGACACGGCGCCGACCCGGTCGACCCGGCCTTCGGCGCGCGGATCGTGTCGGCGAGCGGCGCGATCGGGCACAGCGGCTATTTCGAGCCGGGCACGGAGAGCCTCAGCAACTTCGCCGCGATCGGCGTGGGTGCCTACGGCTCGGTCAGCTGCGCGACCGCCGATGGCACGTGCCACCGGGAAATTTCCGGCGGTCCAGAAGTCTGACGCGCGTAGAAACACGTCTGACGCGGGTGAGGAGCGGCGAACAGCCTGTCTGCCTGATCGCGATTCTGCCTGTACCGAAGGGGGACGTGCGCGCCTGTGCCACATACGATGAGGCACATGGGTGATGTGCTGGCCGGAATTCATGCCACCTGGGAGTTCGACACCGACTCCGTGCTCATCCGCTTCGAACGGGGGATCCGCACGCCGAGGCTCTTCCAGAGCCTGCGCGAACGCCGCGTTCCGTACGCGGCGCTGTCGTCGGTGACGCTCGCCCCGGGCAAGCGGGGCACGGTGGTCCTGCACGCGGTGCCGAGACCCGGTGCCGATCCGCTGCTGGAGGCCGCGGCCGGGCAGCTCAAGGAGGGCCACGACCCGTACCGCCTGGTGCTGCCCGCCGAACGCGGGACGCTCGCCGAGTACTACGCCGACGAGCTGCGCGCCCTGCTCGGACCGGAGGCGACCCGGCCCGCCGAGCGCTTCATGGTGACGGCCCCCGAGGCGCCGATGCACTTCAAGGCGTACGACGGCCGGGCCGGGTTCGACGGCACCCTGGTCTCCTTCCGGTGGTTCTGGACGGGGGCGTCGAGCGCCAAGTGGAAGGCGGGCGACCAGACGTTCCCCGTGGCGGAACTGGCCGGAATCGAGTGGTGCTCACCCGAGGCCTTCGAGGGATACCTCCGGCTGGTTCCCCGCGACGTGGTGGCGGACTCCGCGGCGGGCGGCCCCGCCCCGGCGCAGGTGCCCGGTGCGGGCCAGTCGTCCGTGGCGCGTGTGCAACCGGACCAGGATCCTGCCTCTGTCGTGTTCGGCATGGGTTACGGGCCGGTCCACGAGTCGCTGCCCTTCGCCGCGGCGGTCCTGGAGTCCGTGCGCAGGACCCAGTCGGTGCCCGTCCCGACAGCGGCCGTCCCGGTGGGTGGAGCGCGGCGCGACCCGGCGGACATCGCCGAGCGGATGCGCCACCTCGGGGACCTGCACCAGGCGGGGCTGGTGACGGACGCGGAGTACAGCGCGAAGAAGGCGGAGCTCCTCGCCGAGCTGTAGGGGTACGGGGGCTCGGGGTCTCGGCCCTCCTCCCCTCCCGGCAAGGGGCTCTCAGCTCCTCCCCCTCCTTCCGGCAGGAGATCCCCCGCCCCCTACCCCGGTACGGGGGCCGGGCCCCCGGTCCACCCCCCCCCCGGTATGACGCCGCCCGGCACGCCGCGCGCCTACTCTGACCCGACCATGCCTCCCTCCACCGCCGGGCCCCCGCCCGCCGACGGCCTGCTGAGCGCCGCCCGCCGCAATCTGCGCGAGCTCGCCCACGGGCTGTCCCACGCGTCCCATCCGCCCACACCGCTGTTCGCCGATTCCCCGGACCGCCGGCTGCGGCTGCTGCCGTACGCCGTGGTGATCGCCCTCGCCGCTGTCTTCATCCCCGTCACGATCGACGTGCTGACCAGCGATTACGAGGCGCCCGGCGGAGTCGCCGGTGCCCTGGCCGTCGGGCAGGCCGCCCCCCTGCTGATGCTGGCGCACAGGCCGCTGCAGGCCTGGTGGATCGTCTTCACCGCCGATGTCGTGGGCGCCCTGGCGCTGCTGGCACTGCCTGAGCAGCAGGGCACCATCTGGCCGTGGACCCCGCCGGCCATCGTCGGCTACCTCTTCGTGCTGCTGGCCCTGGGGCTGCGCGAGAGCCGGCGGACCGTGACCGGCGTGTGGCTGATGACGGGCGCGGCCGGGCTGCTGCTGCACCTGCTCGCGCCCGTGCGCAGCGACGGCGGCGCGCTCCTGCTGGCCGTACTCGGCGCGGTGGTGCTCGTGAGCGGAGCCGCGGTACGGGAGCGGAGCGACGCCCAGCGCCGGCTCGTCGAGCAGGAGACGGTCAACGAGGCCGAGCGGGCACGACGCACACTGCTGGAGGAGCGCACCCGGATCGCCCGGGAGCTCCACGACGTGGTCGCGCACCACATGTCGGTGATCACCGTGCAGGCCGACTCGGCTCCGTACCGGATCGGCGGGCTCGGCGAGGAGGCGCGGGCGGAGTTCGCGTCGATCGCGGCCGGGGCCCGGGAGTCACTGGCCGAGATGCGGCGGCTGCTGTCGGTGCTGCGCAGTGACGGCAGCCGGGGTGAACTGGCCCCGCAGCCCGGTCTCGACCGGGTGCAGCAGCTGGTGGAGGCGACGGTGCGGGCCGGGGTCCCGGCCGAGCTGTCGCTGGCGGCGGATGTGGCCGATGCGGTGGAGCGGGGCGGTGTGCCGCAGGCGGTGGACCTCTCGGCGTACCGCATCGTGCAGGAGGCGCTGGCCAATGTGGTCCGGCACGCGCCGGGTGCCCGGACCCGGGTGTCGGTCACGGTGCGCGAGGGCAGTCTGACGGTGCTGGTCGTCAACGGCAGGCCGCAGGAACCGGGTTCGCCGCTGGAGGCGTCGGGGACGGGCCACGGGCTGGTCGGCATGCGGGAGCGCGTACGGTTGACCGGCGGCACGCTCGACGCCGGCTCCCTGCCGGACGGGGGCTTCCGGGTGGCCGCGCGGCTCCCGCTGCCGCCGCCCGAGCCGCCCTCGGCATCTCTGCATCCGGAGGACCCGTGACCATCCGCGTGATCATCGTCGACGACCAGGCCATGGTGCGCGCCGGATTCGCCGCGCTGCTGGCGGCGCAGAGCGACATCGACGTGGTGGGCGAAGCCCCGGACGGGCGCAAGGGCGTCGAGGTCAGCAGGACGGTGCATCCGGATGTCGTCCTGATGGACGTCCGGATGCCGGAGATGGACGGGCTGGCCGCCGCCCGCGAGCTGTTGAGCCCACCGACGGGTGTGGTCCACCGCCCGAAGGTCCTGATGCTCACCACGTTCGACGTCGACGACTACGTCTACGAGGCGCTGCGCGCCGGGGCGTCCGGGTTCCTGCTGAAGGACGCCCCGCCGGCGGACCTGATCTCGGCGGTGCGGATCGTGGCGGCGGGGGAAGCGCTGCTCGCGCCGTCCGTGACCCGGCGTCTCATCGCGGACTTCGCGCGTCAGCGGCCGGCGGCACCGTCGGGCGGGACCGCGTTGCGGCTGAACGGCCTGACGCCCCGGGAGACGGAGGTCCTGGGGCTGATCGCCCGGGGTCTGTCGAACCAGGAGATCGCGGCGCGGCTCGTGCTGGCCGAGCAGACGGTGAAGACGCACATCGGCAGGGTGCTCGCCAAGCTCGGGCTCCGGGACCGGGCGCAGGCCGTGATCTTCGCGTACGAGTCGGGGCTGGTGACGCCCGGGGAGGCGTGACACCACGCCGGCCCCCCGGGGCGCGCCGTGGGGGTTCCCCCGTGTGCCCCGCACCGGTTCCCCGGGGAGGAGAGCAGGGCTTTCCCCCCGTACACCCCCTACCCCGGTATCACCGGGCAGTTGGCCCCGCGGGGTGACGTCCTGCCGCCCGTCGTCCTCCTACCTTCCTCCCCTGCGCACCGGACGGTGTGCACGAGCAGGACGGGGAGGGCACGATGCGCCGATTCGCGAGGACGCTGGCCGCGGTCGCACTGGCGGCCACAGTGGTGGCAGGGACGGCCGGCTGGGCGTCCGGGAACACTCAGCGGGCGGTCACCGGGCCGCCGCCCGGCAGCGCCTCGTGGCGCGCCGACGGGGTGCTGGGGCGGGAGCTGCCCGACCCGGCCCGGGTGACGCCGGCACAAGTGCAGGCGTTCTTCCTGGGGTTGAGCGGGGCCGAGCAGCGGACGCTGCTGGAGCGGCACCCGTCGGTGGTCGGCAATCTGGACGGGGCCCCGGTGGAGCTCCGCTACCGCGCCAACGCCCGCGCCCTGCGCGCCTCCCGCGATCCCCGGTACTCCGGTCTCGCCGCGCCCGGACGGCAGATCCTCGCGTTCGACCCGCGCGGGCGCGGCCAGGTCGCCGAGGTGTTCGGGGACCTGCGCTCCGCCCGTCATGTGTCCGTCGTGGTGCCCGGCTCGGACATCGACGCCGGGACCTTCGACCGGCGGGGCGACGTGTACGGCACCCCGGCGGGTATGGCGAAGTCGCTGTACGCCGAGGGGGGTCCGGACCACGCGGTGATCGCCTGGGCCGGTTACACCACCCCGGTCGGCCTCAGCCTGGACGCCGCGACCGGCACGCTGGCGGAGGCGGGGGCGGAGCGGCTGACCCGGTTCACGGCGGGGCTGGCCGCCGACGGGCTGCCCGCGCCCGTCGTGTTCTGCCACAGCTACGGCTCGGTGGTGTGCGGGCTCGCCGCCTCCGGGCTCGGCGCCACGGATCTCGTCGTGCTCGGCTCCCCCGGGATGCGCGCCGACGACGTGGCCGGTCTGCGCACCCGGGCGCGGGTTTGGGTGGCCAAGGACGACACCGACTGGATCGATGACGTGCCGTACGTGGAGGTGGCGGGTCTCGGGCACGGCGCCGATCCGGCCGGCGAGGATTTCGGGGCCCGCCGGGTGCCCGCGCGGGAAGCCGAGGGCCACACCGGCTACTTCGTCCCCGGCACGGACTCGCTCCGCGCCTTCGTCGCCATCGCCGAGGGGGTCTCCCGATGAGCGTGCGGCAGCTGGTCTCCCGGATCGACGAGCGGACCCCCGCCCACCGCGACCGTGCGGTCGACGGGCTGCGCGCCCTGGCACTGCTGGCCGTCCCGGCCGGTCACTGGCTGCTCGGCGGATTCACCCTGGACGGCGACGGCGCCCTGCACAACGCCAGCCCGCTCTCCACGTTCGCCGTGTTCTCCCCGGTGAGCTGGGTGCTCCAGATGCTGGGTGTGTTCTTCCTGGTCGGCGGCTACGCCTCCGTCCTCTCCTACCACCGCAGGCCGTCCACCACCGGCGCCTGGCTGCGCGCCCGGATGGTCAGGCTGGGCAGGCCGGTGCTCGGCGTGACCGCCGTGTGGGCGCTGATGATCCCGGTGCTCTACGCCGCCGGGGTGCCCGAGGCCACCTTGCGCACGGGGGCGAAGCTGGTGATCCAGCCGCTCTGGTTCGTCGGGGTCTACGCCGTGGTCACGGCGCTCACGCCGTACTGCGTGCGCCTGGCCCGGCGGCTCGGCGGCTGGGCGGCGGCCCCGCTGATCGGCTCGGTCGCCGCCGTCGACTTCCTGCGCTACGGACCGTACGCGGACGCCGTGCCGTCCTGGCTGAGCCTGCTGAACATCCTGCCCGGCTGGCTCTTCGCCTACCAGCTCGGTGTCTCCTGGGGGCAGGGCCGCATCAGCCGGCGTGGGGCCCGTCTGCTGCTGATCGGGGGCACGGCTCTGTTCGCCGTGCTGCTGCTGGTCTTCCACTACCCGGCGTCGATGGTCGGCGTACCGGGTGAGGCGCGGACCAATTCGCATCCCCCGTCGCTGCTGGTCCTCGCGCTGGCATCGGCGCAGAGCGGTGCGGCGGTCCTGCTGCACGGCCGGATCGGGCGGGCACTGCGCCGCCCCGCGGTGTGGGCCCCCGTGGTGGTCATCAACCTGTCGGCGATGACGATCCTGTGCTGGCACCAGACGGCGATGCTGGCCGCGGCCGTCCCCGCGTCGTTCGCCGGTGCGGTGCCGGGGCTGACGACCGGCCCGGACTCGGTCGGCTGGATCCTGGCCCGGATGGCGTGGATGCCCTTGTTCGCCGCCCTGCTGCTGCTGATCTCCCGCTACGCCCGCCGCTTCGAGGCGCCCTGGGAGACGGGCAGCCGTGCCGGTCACGCGCGCCGGGCGGCGGCCGGACTGCTCGCGGTGGGCTTCGCGGTGTTCGCGCTGCGGCTGGCCTGAGGCAGCCGCAGCGAACGTTTCGTCCTGGCCGCCGCACAGGAAACAGCCGATGCCATGGGACGCCCGCACGACTGGTGACGCGCAGGGCGGGCGTTCGTTCCTGTGGCATGAGTACACCTGATGCCTCAGTGGCGACAGCGAGGGCGACTGTGACGGGCACCGGCTGCGCACTCTTCATTGCGCAGAGGTCAGAGAAGTCAGAAAGGCCGGAGAGATCGGAAACGCCGGTGTACGGGCAGTTGTTCAGGATCTGGGCTGCTCGCGGTCACACGCTCCCCGGCGTACCGGATCCGGAATGGCACCGGCTCATCTCCTACCGGCATCACCAGAAGGAAACGGAGCGGACGTTGCGGATGCTGCGCTTGCAGAAAAGCTTGCCGACCGGATGACGTGACAGTCACGGACGCTCCCGGTTCACGAAAAAAAAGCACGAACGGCCGGGAATATTGCGCGGGATGATTTTCGTCAGGTATGACCTCACAGGTCCAATCGGGTCATTTCAGGAACTCCCTGAATCCTATTCGGCCGCCACGGCGTTGACCGACCGTGGAAGCCAGGGAGATGTGGAAACGGCACGCCGTTTTGGCCGACGCCTTCTGCGGCGCGGACGACCGCGTGCGTGAGGCTCAGTCGGTGTTCGACGGGGCCCAGGCGGAGCGTGCAAGGACCCTTGCCGCTTTCGCCGTCACTGTGGGTAGCGACGCTGCGGTTGCCGAGCTGCTGGGGCTGAACGAGCGCGAAGTGCGAATCGCCCGCCGTACCGTCGGAAAGAGCGATGCGCGCTCGCTCGCCGGGACGCTGCTCAGCCGTCCGCCGGCCGGAGCTCCGGACATCGGCGCGGCGGCGAAGGCCGCTTCCGGCGACGGCGGTCCCCCACCCGCTCCCCGAGGCGTGGATCCGGCGGTCACCGCACGACCGCAGCCCAGACCGCCCTCCATTCCGGCACCCCGCGTGGAACAGTTCGCCACCCGGCAGGCGGGCCCTGCGGCGCCCACGGGAGCCAAGGAGTGGTCACACACCCACGACTCCCTGCTGGTGGACGGATGGAACAAAGGCACCGACGCCGCGGCCCTCGCCGCCCAGCTCGGTGTCGGGCTGACACAACTGGTCTCCCGCGCCCAGCTGCTGTACGCGGACGGCCGCCTCACGCGGGTACGCCGCGACCGGGGCCGTCACCGGCGTCCCACGGACGAATTCGCCCGTGCCGTCGAGAATGCCGACGGCTTCGACCGCGCCCTTTTTCCGAACACGAACGAGACCCCTTCATGGTCACCGCCGGACGGCGCCCACGGACAGGGGGAGAACGCGCCTCACACGTCCTGGAGCCAGGAGGGCAGTTCCTTCTGTCCCTCCCAGGTCAACTCGGCGCTCGGGAACTCCGGGTACCCCGTTGCGCAGAGATGGGCTCACGACTGGCCGGCCGGGCGCGGAGCCTGGGGCACGTCATGACCGTCAGCACCGACCGGGGCGTCGGGCCCGGTGCCACACCGCCGGAGCTGCCCGCCCAGTCGGAGCAGCAGGGGCAGGGCACCTACTTCCTCACCGGCTCCGGGGACCGCCTGGACCGGACCACCTGCCTCGATGTGTCGGAGAACGCCCGGGCGCACACCGCCTGCCTGGAGTCCGAGCACGTCATCGGCTGGTCCATGGACTACCTCCCCGTCTCCCAGCTGCACGCGATGCAGTGGCTCGGCGCCGGCATCATGCTCGCCGTCACCGCCGCCGTCGTCATCCTCCGGGGCCGCAAGCGGCTCCTGTGACGCGCGGGCCCCCGGGCGGGGGCCCCGGGGCCCCCGCCGGGCCCGGTCACTCGCGCACGGTGGCCGTGCTGCTCATGTCCGGGTAGCGGTCCCCCGCCACCCGGTCCGCGAGGGGCTCCAGAAGCTCCAGCTCCTGCGGGGTCAGGACCAGCCCGGTCGCCGCCACGTTCTCCAGCAGACGGCTGCGCTTGCGCGTGCCGGGGATCGGCACCACGGTCAGACCGTGCACCTGCGCCCGCTGCTGCACCCAGGCCAGGGCCACCTGCGCCGCCGAAGCCCCGTGTGCCGCCGCGATCTTGTGCACCGGCTCCAGCAGCGCGGCGTTCGTCCTCGCGTTCTCGCCGGTGAAGCGCGGCTGGTGCTTACGGAAGTCGTCGGGCGTGAGGTCCTTGGCCGCGTCCGCGAACGCCCCGGTCAGGAATCCACGGCCGAGCGGGGAGTACGGCACGAGGGTCACCCCGAGCTCGGCGGCCGCGGGCACGGCGCTGCGCTCCACGTCCCGGCTGAAGAGCGACCACTCGGACTGGAGGGCCGCGATCGGGTGCACGGCGTGCGCCTCACGGAGCTCGTCCCCGGTGACCTCGCTCAGCCCGAGCTGCTTCACCTTGCCCTGCCGCACCAGCTCGGCCATCGCGCCCACCGACTCGGCGAACGGGACGAGCGGGTCACGGCGGTGCATGTAGTACAGGTCGATGACATCGGTGTCCAGCCGGCGCAGGCTGCCCTCGACGGCCTCACGGATGTACGCCGGGTCGTTGCGCACGCCCCGGTAGTGCGGGTCGTCGGTCCGCTCGATGGCGAACTTCGTGGCCAGCGTGATCTCGTCCCGGTGCGCCCCGACGAACGGCGCGAGGAACGTCTCGTTGGCGCCGCGTCCGTAGATGTCCGCCGTGTCGAAGAGCGTGACGCCCGCTTCCAGCGCGGCCTCCAGGGTGTCCCGGGCCGCAGCCTCGTCGGTCTCCCCGTAGAACTCGCTGATCCCCATGCAGCCGAGCCCCTGCACACCGACCTGCGGCCCCCCGCTGCCGAGCTGTACGGTCGCGATCTTTCCGGTCTCGCTCATCAGGTCAGACCCTTTCCGATTCCGGCACCGCACGGGCGCCGCCATAGAAATCGATCTTGTAGTCGAGTACGGCCAGAGTTCCCTGGAGCTCGGCGATCCGCGCCCTCACGTCCCGCCGGGTCGCCTCCAGCAGTTCCTGCCGTTCGGCGAAGGTGTGGTCGCCCTCGCGGAGCAGCTCGGCGTACCTCACCATGTCGGCGACCGGCATTCCGGTCAGCCTCAGCTTGCCGACGAAGGCCAGCCAGTCCAGATCGCGGTTGCTGAACCGGCGCTGGCCCGTGTGGGAGCGGTCGACGTGCGGCATCAGCCCGATCCGCTCGTACCAGCGCAGGGTGTGCGCGGTGAGCCCGCTGAAGGCGACGACCTCGCTGATGGTGTAGCGGTCCTGGCCCTCGGGGCGCGGATGCGCGGTCGGAGCCGAAGCGCAGGTGTCCGTGCGTGCGGAAATGCTTTCCATCACCGTCATGTCCTCCACGCTAGAACCTTGGAGTGCACTCCAGGCAAGCGATCTCAGGGGCGAACCCGGATTCGGGCTCCCGTTAGGCTCGTACCCATGCAGAGCCTGGCGATGATCGAGAACTGGCCCGTCCCCACCGCGGCAGCCGCCGTCGTCACCTCGGACGGCACGCTCCTGGGTACCCATGGTCCCACCGCGCACCGCTTTCCGCTGGCCTCGGTGACCAAACCGCTCGCGGCCTACGCGGTGCTGGTGGCCTACGAGGAGGGCGCCGTCGAGCTGGACGAACCGGCCGGCCCCGAGGGCTCGACCGTCCGCCACCTCCTCGCGCACACCAGCGGGCTCGCCTTCGACGAACACCGGGTCACGGCGCCCGCAGGGACCCGCCGGCTGTACTCCAACGCCGGCTTCGAGGTGCTCGGCGACCACATCGCCAAGGCCACGGAGATCCCGTTCCCCGAGTACGTGCGCCAGGCGGTGCTGGAGCCCCTGGGCATGACGTCGACATCCGTGGAGGGCTCCCCGGCGAAGGACGGCGTCTCGACCGTGGACGACCTGGTGCGGTTCGCCGCGGAGGTGCAGGCCCCGCGGCTCCTCGACCCGCGTACGGTCCTGGAGGCCCAGAGCGTCGTGCACCCCGGCCTCAAGGGCGTACTGCCCGGATACGGCCACCAGAATCCCAACGACTGGGGACTCGGCTTCGAGATCCGTGACTCCAAGTCACCTCACTGGACCGGGCTTTCCTCCTCCCCCGCCACCTTCGGCCACTTCGGCCAGTCCGGCACGTTCCTGTGGATCGACCCGGTGGCGGGCGCGGCCTGCGTCACGCTCACGGACCGGGCCTTCGGGCCGTGGGCGGCGGAGGTCTGGACGCCCTTCACCGACGCGGTGCTGGCGGAGCTCGCCGCCGCCCGCTGAGCGGCCCTGCGGCCGAGGCACTCGAACCACACCGTCTTCCCGCGCCCGTCGCGGCGCTCCTCCACGCCCCAGCCGTCGGTGACGGCGCCCACCAGCAGCAGCCCCCGCCCGCCCTCGTCGAGCATGTCCCCCACGACCGGGCGGGGCAGCCGGGGGCAGGCGTCCGCGACCTCCACCCGCACACCCCCGGCCGGGAGCAGGAAGATCAGGGTCCGGCAGCGGCGGCCGGGAACGTGCCGCACGACATTGGCGATCAGCTCGGTGAGGGCGAGCTCCGCCGCGTCCGCCACGTCGAGCAGGCCCCAGCCGGTGAGGTACAGCCTCAGGATGCGGCGCAGATGACGGGCGGAGTGCTCGCCCATCGCCAGCTCGGCGCGGTAGACGGCTGCTTCCGCGTCACCGGTCCGGGTATCGGATACGTGATTCATGTCACCAGGATGCAGTGTTTTGATTACTCTCGGCTACGACTTGAAACGAACGCCACCCGGCGTTGAAGCGAGAGGCACTCCGTCATGGCCAACGTGCAGTCGCTCGACCCCAGTGCTTCCCCGTTGGACTTCTACGGCTGGGAGCTGCGCCGCCGCCGGGAGGCCAACAACCTCAAGCAGGGCCAGCTCGGCGAGATCATCTTCTGCACGGGCTCGTTGATCGGCCAGATCGAGACGACGAAGAAGGTGCCCACCCGCGACTTCTCGGAGCGCCTGGACGCCGCGCTCGGCACGGACGGGGTGTTCTCGCGCCTGATCGGCCTGGTGCTGCGGAGCCAACTGCCGCCGTGGTTCCAGGAGTACGCGGACATGGAGGCGAAGGCGGCGTACATCTCCACCTACCAGGCGCAGTTGGTGTACGGGCTGCTACAGACCGAGGAGTACGCGCGGGCGGTGCTGGCCACCGGCATGCCGAACGACCTGGAAGGGCTGGTCGCGGCCCGGATGGAACGGCAGCGAATCCTGGACCGGAAACAACCGCCTCTGGCGTGGACGATCCTGGACGAAGCGGTGCTGCACCGGCCGATCGGTGGGCGCGCGATCATGCGGAACCAACTCACCCGCTTGTTGGAGTTCACCGGGCACCGGTGGATGCGGGTACAGGTGCTGCCGTTCTCGGCCGGTGAACATTCAAGCCTGGCAGGATCCTTCACCGCGATGCGCTTCGACAAAGACCCGGACATCATCTACACCGAGGACCTCATTTCCGGCCATATGACCGCCAACCCCGAGACCATCAGGGAGGCCGCTCGCCGTTACGCTCACTTGCAGGCCGCAGCCCTCTCCATCGAGGATTCGGCGGCATTGATCACCCGTGTGATGGAGGAGCGTTATGGCAATCAGCCCGAACCTGAAGAGCACGGCGTGGCGTAAGTCCAGCTACAGCGGGACCAACGGCGGCGAGTGCGTCGAGTGCACCGTCACCGGCGGCGCCGCCTGGCGTAAGTCCTCATACAGCGGCAACACCGGCGGCGAATGCGTCGAGGTGGCCGACGGCTGCTCCGCCTCCGTCCCCGTCCGCGACAGCAAGAACCCGGCCGGACCCGTCCTGGTCCTGGGCGTGGACGCGTGGCAGGCCTTCGTGGACGGGCTCCGTTAAACCGCACTGACCGGCACGGACCTCGTGAGCCTGGACGCATGGCTGCGGCACTTCGCGGACTGATCCTGCGGGTCACGCCCGGCAGCCTCCGCGTGATCGGGCTCGGACAGGTTCAGCCGCTGTGCGATCACGCGATTTCGGCCAGAACTTCCGGCACCGGGCCCGGCGGACGCGCACCTGGGGGATCGGCCTGCTGTCCTTGGCGTCGCTCCTGTGGACCTGGTGCGCCGTACTGCTGCTCCTGCCGTACACGGTCGACGAGAAACCCGACGACGACCATCCCCGGAAGTGCGGATCCCGGTTGTTCACCTATCGCGGCACGGCCGACGAGGGTCTCCGGAACGGGGATTACTGCGGGGACGAACGCGACTGGCCGGAGGCCGTGGCCCTGCTCGGCCTGTCCCTGCCGGTGTCGGTCGTCGGGATGGGACTCTTCACCACCGGTACCGTGACGCGCCGCATGAGCTCCCACAGCCAGGCCATGCGTGAGCTGGACAAGCTGGCGGAGTCCTCGAAGAGCGGGGCGGACCAGCCGCTTCCGGGACGCGCGGGAGAAGTGTGACGCGGGTGGAGAGGCCGCGCCGCCGGCTGCCGGTCAACCCGGTGGCGGCAGAACGCGTCTTCGGGAGTGACGCAGTCACAGGGACCGACGCGAGGGGATCAGGCCATGGAAGAGGTTGCGGGTTCTGCGGTTGTGCGGGTCCTCAAGGGCATCGGCTGGCTCGCGTTCCACACCGTCGACACGGTGGGTGAGCTGCTCGCCAACCACATTCCGTGGAAGAAGCGGAACAAGCGCTCCGACAAGGACACCTGACTCCCGCCATTCGCCGTGGCCGTGACCACCGCCGGGGCCGCTGTCATGGCCGACTCCCCCCGCTCCGGCCTTGACGACCGTCCACGGACGCGTCAAGCCGTCGTCCTCGTGTCCGAGGATGTGGCGGTGCCCGCGGTACGCCGGTCTGGTCCGGGAAAGCAGTTCGTCGGGCCGATCACCGGAAGTACGGCCTCGTGAGCCTCCGGGCGCTACGCGAGCGTCAGTCGGGCACAGCGGCGAGTCGCGCGGGCGGACGCCGCCACCACGGCGTGCGAGGCGGCCGAGAGCACGCCGGCCAGGGCGAGCAGCGGCCAGTGCGCGGTGAGCGCGGCGGCGAGGGCCAGCGCGAGCGTGGCGACCGCCATGGCGACGCTGGTCGTGGTTCCGGCCCAGGCGACCACCAGGGGCAGCCGGTGCGGGGTGGGCAGCCTGCGGGCGAGCGTCCCGGTGGCGGCCAGGGTGACCGCGGCGAGCAGCGCGGCGGCGATCGCGATGCCGGCCAGATGCACCGCCAGCGCCTGCGCCGTACGCGGAAGCTGCCAAGCCGTACCGGAAGGGCCGGGGGTCCGGGCCAGGAACCAGCAGGCGATCAGGAAGGGTGCGGTGAGAGTGACGGTCCGCGCCGTGTGCCGGGCCTGGGCGATGGTCAGTTCGCGCTGGCAGACCGGCGCGACCTCCTCGACGGTCCCGAAGTCCCGCACCGCCAGGCGGGCGGCCTGCTCGTAGGGCACGCCCTCCGCGGCATGGGCCCGGGCCGTCTCCGCGAGGCCCTCGCGCAGCTCCTCGATCATGCGGGCCTTGGCTTCCCGGGGCCCGTGCAGGGTGGCCCTCAGGGCTGCCTCGTAGTCCGCGACGGGGTCGGCCGGCCGGCCCGCCGCGTTCATGTGGTCAGTCCGGGCGGGGTGGCGGGGTTGAGGACGGAGCCGATCGCCGTGGTGAATTCGTCCCATGCCGTCCGCTCCCCGGCCAGGGTGCGCCGTCCCTCCTCGGTGAGCTCGTAACAGCGCCGGCGCCGTTCGCCTGCGGACTCCCAGCTGCTGCTCAGGAGCCCGATCCGCTCCAGCCGGTTCAGGGCCGGGTAGATCGTGCCCGTACGCAGTTCGAGTACGCCGCCGCTGCGGCGCTGCACGGCCGCGATGATCGCGTACCCGTGCAGCGGGCCCGGTTCCAGCACGGCCAGCAGCAGTCCGTCGAGGTGCCCTCGCACCGCATCCGCCTTCATGAGTAGGCAGCCTACCCAAAAGAGGCGTAGGCAGTGTATGTATTGGCAGCCAACATATGAGCGTGTTCCGAGCAGGAGGCACCCGCAGTGACCAAGCTGCTGCTATCCATCCATGTCATCGCGGCGATCGTGGCCGTCGGGTCGATCACCGTCGCCGCCTCGATGTTCCCGCGCTACGCCCTGCGGGCACTGGACGGCTCGGAGGGGCACGACCGGTCCGCCGGGGTCGCCGCGCTCCTGCACCGCGTCTGCTACGGCTACTCGCTCGCGGGCGTCTTCGTGCCCGTCTTCGGCATAGCGACCGGCGCCGCGCTCGGGGTGCTCACCGACGCCTGGCTGATCGCCTCGCTCGTCCTCACCCTGATCGCCGCGGCCATCCTCGGATTCGCCGTCCTGCCCGGGCAGCGGCGCCTGCTCGCGGAGGGCGAGGACGCGCCCACCGGCGAGGCCGCGCGTCCCGTGGCGGCGCGTCTGACGATGCTCACCGGCATCTTCAACCTCGTCTGGGCGGTGGTCGTCGTCCTGATGATCGTCCGCCCCGGCTCCACCACCGGCGCGTGAACCAGCAGTACCGGTGCCCCCACTCCGTCGCCCACCGGCCGGCGGGCGACTCGGGCTGCCGACCAGGGAGCCGTCGTGTCTCACACCGCGCCGAGCTCCCACACCAGCACCTCGGCGTCCCGCAGCGCCACCAGTTCCAGGCCCCGGGACTCCGTGATCCGCGCCGAGTCCCCCTCCTCCAGCCGCTCGTCGCCGAGGCGCACCCCGCCCCGCACGACATGGACGTACACCCCCGCCGCGTCCGGCACGGCTGTCCGCTCGCCCTCGGACTGCCGGCGTACATGGAGCATCGCGCCGGCTTCCGGGAGGGCGTACGGGGTGGAGTCGGCGATCCCCGCGACATGCGTGTAGGAGGGCGCCCCGCCGGGTTCCACGGGGGCCAGCCACATCTGGATGAACGTCAGCGGGTGTTCCCCGTCGTTGCGCTCGACGTGCCGCACCCCGGCGGCCGAGCTCAGGTGCTGGACGTCTCCGGCCCGTACGACGGTGGCGTGGGAGGCCGAGTCGCGGTGGGTGAGCTCGCCCTCCACCACCCAGGTGACGATCTCGGTGTGGCTGTGCGGATGCTCGTCGAAGCCCGCACCCGGGGCGAGCCGCTCCTCGTTGCAGGCCAGAACGGGCCCGAAGCGCAGATTGTCCGGGTCGTAGAACCGCCCGAAGGAGAACGCGTGCAGCGTCTCGATGCCGGCGGAGCCACCCGTGGCCGGGTCCCCGCCGCGGAAACGGTCCCCGGAGCGGCGTACGTCCATCACGCCCCCACGGTATCCCCGCCGGGTGGCCTCGCGCCCCGCCCCTCCGGGCCCCTGTCCCGATAAGGCAGTCTTGTGTCGTGCCCCGACCCGATCCTGAGCAGCCCGCCTCGCATGCCGCCCACCTCCACGCCGCGACCCTGAAACGGCTGGAGCAGTCCTCCGGCCGGCTGGCCGCGAACGCCATCGCCCGTATGGACGAGACACTGCCGTGGTACCGGGCGATGCCACCGGAGAACCGGTCCTGGATCGGCCTGGTCGCCCAGGCCGGTATCGCCGCGTTCACCGAGTGGTTCCGGCACCCGGAGACACCACAGGCCATCTCCACCGATGTGTTCGGCACGGCTCCGCGCGAGCTGACCCGGGCGATCACCCTGCGCCAGACCGTCGAGATGGTGCGTACGACGATCGAGGTCATGGAGACCGCGATCGAGGAGGTCGCGGCGCCCGGCGACGAGTCGGCGCTGCGCGAGGCGCTGCTCGTCTACGCCCGCGAGATCGCCTTCGCGACCGCCCAGGTGTACGCGCAGGCCGCCGAGGCCCGCGGGGCGTGGGACGCCCGGCTGGAGTCGCTCGTGGTGAACGCGGTGCTGTCCGGCGAGGCGGACGAGGGCGCCGTGTCCCGGGCCGCCGCCCTCGGCTGGAACTCCCCCGAGCATGTGTGCGTCGTCCTCGGGACCGCTCCCGACGGTGACAGCGAGCTGACCGTGGAGGCGATCCGGCGGGCGGCCAGGCACGCCAAGCTCCAGGTCCTGACCGGGGTGCTCGGCCACCGCCTGGTCGTGATCGCGGGGGGCAGCGACAACCCCCTGAACGTCGCGAAGTCGCTGATCGGCCCGTACGCGGCCGGTCCCGTCGTCGCCGGGCCCGTGGTGCCCGACCTCCTCGCCGCCACCCGGTCCGCGCAGGCCGCGGCCGCCGGTCTCAAGGCCTGCTCGGCGTGGCAGGACGCTCCGAGGCCCGTCCTGTCGGACGATCTCCTTCCTGAGCGCGCGATGGCCGGCGACCCGGCCGCGCGCGATCAGCTGGTGGAGGAGATCTACAGACCGCTCGAAGAAGCGGGTTCAGCACTTCTGGAGACGCTGAGTGTGTATCTGGAGCAGGCGAGCAGTCTTGAGGGCGCGGCACGCATGTTGTTCGTGCACCCCAATACCGTGCGCTACCGGCTGCGACGTGTGACCGACGTCACCGGGTGGTCGCCTTCCGACGTCCGTTCCGCGTTCACTCTGCGGATCGCCCTCATCCTGGGGCGCTTGGCCGCCGGAGACACTCAGTCCTAGACTTTTGTCGGACTTCAACAATTCCCCTGACGGTTCTTCGTCCCTGTCCCCACGGGCGTCCGAGGCCGTCCACAAGAGAGAGTGTGAGGGTGCTCGTACTCGTCGCTCCCGGCCAAGGCGCTCAGACGCCCGGCTTCCTGACTCCCTGGCTCGAACTCCCCGGTGCCGCCGACCGCATCGCGGGATGGTCCGACGCCATCGGGCTCGACCTTGCCCACTACGGCACGAAGGCCGACGCGGACGAGATCCGCGACACGGCGGTGGCCCAGCCGCTGCTGGTCGCCGCGGGACTCCTCTCCGCCGCCGCCCTGGGCGCCTCGCCCGGCGTGGTCGCCGGGCACAGCGTCGGTGAGATCACCGCCGCCGCGCTGGCCGGCGTCATCGAGGACGAGGCGGCGCTCCGTCTCGTACGCACCCGGGGGCTCGGCATGGCCGAGGCCGCCGCGGTCACCGAGACCGGCATGGCCGCGCTCCTCGGCGGGGACCCGGAGGTCACGGTCCCGCACCTGGAGAAGCTCGGGCTCACCCCGGCCAACGTCAACGGCGGCGGGCAGATCGTCGCCGCCGGCACCGCGGCACAGGTCGCCGCGCTGACCGAGGACAAGCCCGAAGGCGTACGCCGCGTGGTGCCGCTCAAGGTGGCCGGCGCGTTCCACACGCACCACATGGCTCCGGCCGTGGAGAAGCTGCGTGCCGCCGCCGCCGCCCTGACGGTCACCGACCCGAAGGTGACGTACGTGTCGAACGCGGACGGGAAGACGGTCGCCACCGGCGACGAGGTCATCTCACGGCTCGTCGGCCAGGTCGCCAACCCGGTCCGCTGGGACCTGTGCATGGAGACCTTCACCGAGCTGGGCGTCACGGCTCTCATCGAGGCCGCGCCCGGCGGGACCCTGGTCGGGCTCGCCAAGCGCGCGCTGCCCGGTGTGAAGACCCTCGCGCTCAAGACCCCCGACGACCTCGACGCCGCCCGCGCGCTCATCTCCGAGCACGCAGGCGCCTAAGGAGCCCGAGAGCATGTCGAAGATCAAGCCCAGCAAGGGCGCCCCGTACGCACGGATCATGGGTGTCGGCGGCTACCGCCCGACCCGTGTCGTGCCCAACGAGGTGATCCTCGAGACGATCGACTCGTCCGACGAGTGGATCCGCTCCCGCTCCGGTATCGCCACCCGCCACTGGGCCTCCGACGAGGAGACCGTGGCCATGATGTCCGTGGAGGCCTCCGGCAAGGCGATCGCGGACGCCGGGATCACTCCCGGGCAGATCGGCGGAGTCATCGTCTCCACCGTCTCGCACTTCAAGCAGACCCCCGCCGTGGCGACCGACATCGCGCACCGGATCGGCGCGGGCAAGCCCGCCGCCTTCGACATCTCGGCCGGCTGCGCGGGCTTCGGCTACGGCCTGACCCTCGCCAAGGGCATGATCGTCGAGGGCTCGGCGGAGTACGTGCTCGTCATCGGCGTCGAGCGGCTCAGCGACCTCACCGACCTGGAGGACCGCGCGACGGCCTTCCTGTTCGGCGACGGCGCGGGCGCGGTCGTCGTCGGCCCGTCCCAGGAGCCGGCCATCGGCCCCACCGTCTGGGGATCCGAGGGCGACAAGTCCGAGACGATCAAGCAGACCGTGGCGTGGAACGACTTCCACATCGGCGACGTCTCGAACCTTCCGCTCAACGAGCGGGGCGAGGTCAAGTTCCCGGCCATCACGCAGGAGGGCCAGGCGGTCTTCCGCTGGGCCGTCTTCGAGATGGCGAAGGTCGCCCAGCAGGCGCTGGAAGCGGCCGGGATCTCCCCGGAGGACCTGGATGTCTTCATTCCGCACCAGGCGAACATGCGGATCATCGACTCGATGGTGAAGACGCTCAAGCTGCCGGAGCACGTCACGGTCGCGCGTGACGTGGAAACCACCGGCAACACGTCGGCCGCCTCGATCCCGCTCGCAATGGAGCGGCTCCTGGCGACCGGCCAGGCCAAGAGCGGCGACACGGCGCTCATCATCGGCTTCGGGGCGGGTCTCGTCTACGCCGCGACGGTCGTTACCCTCCCCTAGGCACCCCGGACCTTTCGGTCCACCCGCCCGTACCCTGCAGAAACACACCGAAGGAGCGCCAACATGGCCGCCACTCAGGAAGAGATCGTCACCGGTCTCGCCGAGATCGTCAACGAGATCGCCGGTATCCCGGTCGAGGACGTCCAGCTGGACAAGTCCTTCACCGACGACCTGGACGTCGACTCGCTGTCCATGGTCGAGGTCGTCGTCGCCGCCGAGGAGCGCTTCGACGTCAAGATCCCCGACGAGGACGTCAAGAACCTCAAGACGGTCGGCGACGCCGCCGACTACATCCTGAAGCACCAGGGCTGATCCCGGCCCGTCCCGTGTGTCGCCACCCGGCGGTGGCGCCGCTGATTCACGACCCTCTACACGTGGAGAAGATTTTCCAGTGAGCCCGACCAATCGCACCGTGGTCGTCACCGGTATCGGCGCAACCACTCCGCTGGGTGGCGACTCCGCATCGACCTGGGAAGGTCTGGTGGCCGGCCGTTCCGGCGTCAAGCTTCTCGAGGGCGAACGTTTCGCCGAACTGCCCGTCCGGATCGCCGCCCTCGCGGCCGTCGACCCGGGTGACGTCCTGCCCCGTCCGCTCGCCCGCAAGCTGGACCGCTCGGCGCAGTTCGCGCTGATCGCGGCCCGCGAGGCGTGGGCCGACGCGGGCTTCACCGGCAAGGCCGGTGAGGACGAGAAGATCCAGCCCGAGCGTCTGGGTTCGGTCATCGCCTCCGGTATCGGCGGCGTGACCACCCTGCTCGACCAGTACGACGTGCTGAAGGAGAAGGGCGTACGCCGCGTCTCCCCGCACACCGTGCCCATGCTCATGCCCAACGGCCCGGCCGCCAACGTCGGCCTGGAGGTCAACGCCCAGGCCGGTGTCCACACCCCGGTCTCCGCCTGCGCGTCGGGTGCCGAGGCCATCGGCTACGCCGTCGAGATGATCCGCGCCGGCCGTGCCGACGTGGTCGTCGCCGGTGGCACCGAGGCGGCCATCCACCCGCTGCCGATCGCGGCTTTCGCCAACATGATGGCGATGTCCAAGAGCAACGACGAGCCCGAGAAGGCCTCGCGACCGTACGACACGGCCCGTGACGGTTTCGTCCTCGGTGAGGGCGCCGGCGTCGTGATCCTGGAGTCCGCGGAGCACGCCGCCGCGCGGGGCGCCAGGGTCTACTGCGAGGTGCTCGGCCAGGGCCTGTCCGCCGACGCCCACCACATCGCGCAGCCCGAGCCCACCGGGCGCGGGATCGCCGCGGCGATGCAGAACCTGCTGGACTCCTCGGACCTGAAGCCGTCGGAGGTCGTGCACCTGAACGCGCACGCCACGTCCACGCCGCAGGGTGACATCGCGGAGATCAAGGCGCTGCGTGCGGTGCTGGGCGACGACCTGGACCATGTCGCGATCTCCGCGACGAAGTCCATGACGGGTCACCTGCTGGGTGGCGCGGGCGGCATCGAGACCGTGGCGACGGTGCTGGCGCTGCACCACCGGACCGCACCGCCCACCATCAATGTCGACGACCTCGACGAGGCGGTCGAGGCCGACATCGTGCGTGCCGAGCCGCGCGCGCTGCCGGAGGGTCCGATCGCCGCGATCAACAACTCGTTCGGCTTCGGCGGCCACAACGTGGTCCTGGCGTTCCGTTCGGTCTGATCCGCCGGTCATCCGCCGATCCTGCCGCGAGGCCCGCTTCCCGTCCCGGGAGGCGGGCCTCGCGCATGCCGGGCGCCGCGGCCCGGGGAAAAACGTTCCGGCATTCCGGTCGACGGTCGAGGCCCCGGACAGCGGCAGCCGTCACACCACCTGGTGGAGCCAGCGGACCGGTGCGCCCTCTCCCGCGTGGCGGAAGGACTCCAGCTCGTCGTCCCACGGCTTGCCCAGGAGTTTCGCGACCTCCGTCTCCAGGTCCGTCTCGCCCCGCAGGGACCGCGCCAGGGCGGCCCGCAGCCGGTCCTCGGGGACCAGGATGTCGCCGTGCATGCCGGTGACGGCGTGGAAGATGCCGAGGCCCGGTGTGGAGCTGTAGCGCTCGCCCTCCGCCGTGGGGCAGGGCTCCGCCGTCACCTCGAAGCGCAGCAGGTCCCAGCCGCGGAGGGACGAAGCCAGCTCCGAAGCCGTGCCGGCCCGGCCCTTCCAGGAGAATTCGGACCGCCAGGTGCCTGGCGCGGCCGGCTGTCTGATCCAGTCCAGCTGGGCCCGCACACCGAGCACACCCGCTACCGCCCATTCGACATGCGGGCACAGCGCGCGCGGTGCGGAGTGAACGTAAAGAACTCCACGTGTCGTCACCGGGACCTCCAGTGTGGGACGAGGTTCGCCTTCCCCAGCGGCCTCGCGCCCGTACCGCCTCTTCCCGGCCGGCTCCCGAGGTTGTCATCAGTAAACAGCATCGGGAGTGAATCTCCTGAAAAGGGACAGTATGTGACGTGAGATAACTTACCGGACCCACTGTTTCGCACGCGTGCCGGTCGGGCGCCACTGGTTCGACGGGGAAAAGCTACCGTGCCCCGGGACCGGGTGTGTGACGTACGGTCGGTCCCGGGGCCAGGATTCGCAGAGCATTCACCCGCACAAGCGCGGAGGCCCGCCCCCTGGAGCTGTCCGGTTGTGCCAGGGGCACAATCACCCGTGTGGCCGAAAGGGAAACAGGATGCCCGAGCGTGCGTCACCCCGCCGTGTCCGAAGCGCCGCAGCCACCCTGACGGCGGTCGTGCTCGCCGGCGCCGCCGCGCTCACGGGCTGCGCCTCGGACGGGGGCGCGGACGCCCGGAGCACCACGGGCACCCGGAGCCCCTCCCCTTCGCCGGCACCGGGGTGGGACCCGAGCCCCGCCTCCCTCGCGGCCGTCGGCGATTCCATCACCCGGGGCTTCGACGCCTGCGCGGTGTTCGCCGACTGTCCCGAGGTGTCCTGGGCGACCGGCACCGACGCCGGGGTGCGGAGCCTGGCCGTACGCCTCATGGGGGCGTCGAAGGCGCTCTCGCACAGCTGGAACCACGCCGTCTCGGGCGCCAGGATGGCTCAGTTGCCGGAGCAGATGGCGCTGGCCGCGAAGGACGGTCCGGAGCTGGTCACCGTGATGATCGGCGCGAACGACGCCTGCCGGGACACGGTGCGGCTGATGACTCCGGTCGCCGATTTCAGGGCCTCCTTCGAGGCGTCGATGCGGCAGTTGCGCGCCGCGGCCCCGAAGGCACAGGTGTACGTGTCGAGCGTGCCGGACCTCAAGCGGCTCTGGTCGACCGGGCGCGCGAATCCGCTGGGCAAGCAGATCTGGAAGCTGGGGATCTGCCGGTCGATGCTGGGCGACGCCGACGACATGGGGCCCGCGGCTGTCGCACGGCGCGACGCGGTGCAGGACAGGGTCGTCGCGTACAACGAGGTGCTGCGGGACGTCTGCGCCCGGGACGAGCGCTGCCGTCACGACGGCGGGGCGGTGTTCGACTACCGGTTCACCGGTGAGCAGCTCAGCGAGTGGGACTGGTTCCATCCGGGCCGTGACGGCCAGGCCAGGCTGGCGGAGATCGCTTACCGCGCGGTCACGGCGGCCGGCCCCCCGGCGTAAGGTTCTTGCTCGTGACGACGGGTGCAGCGGTACACAGCGAAGACTTCTCCACGCTCGCGGACGGCACGCCGGTCCGGCGCTGGACCCTGGAACGCGCGAGCACCCGGGTGCGGGTGCTGACGTACGGCGCGGTGGTGCAGTCCGTCGCGGTGCCCGGCAGGGACGGCACCCGGGCCGAGGTGGCCCTGGGGCTGCCGGACGTCAAGGCCTACGAGACGCACACCGGCCCCTACTACGGCGCCGTGGTCGGGCGGTACGCGAACCGGATCGCGGGCGGTTCCTTCGTCCTGGACGGCCGTACGCACCGGGTGACGCGCAACGAGGGCCGCAACACCCTGCACGGCGGCGGGCGCGGCTTCGACAAGCGCGTGTGGGGCGCCGAGGAGGTCCCGGACGGTGTGCGGCTCTCCCTGGTGGCCGAGGACGGCGAGGAGGGCTTCCCCGGCCGGCTGGAGGTCTCGGTGACGTACACCCTGGACGGGGACGGCGCGCTGCGGATCGCCTACCGGGCGACGACGGACGCACCGACCGTGGTGAACCTGACCAACCACACGTACTGGAACCTGGCCGGGGCGGACAGCGGGAGCGCGCTCGGGCACGAACTGCGCCTGGCGGCGGGGCACGTCACCCCGGGGGACGAGGAGTCGATCCCCACGGGCGAGTTCCTGCCGGTGGCGGGGACCCGGTTCGACTTCCGGGAGCCGAAGCCGGTGGGCCCGGGGTACGACGTCAACTACGCGCTGGACGAGGCCGGCGGGCAGCCGGCCGCCGAGCTGTACGACCCCGGGTCGGGCCGCCTGCTGACCGTCCGCACGACGGAGCCGGGGCTCCAGCTGTACACCGCCGACCACTTCGACGGGGACCCGTTCGTGCCGTGCGCCGGGATCGCACTGGAGACGCAGCACTTCCCGGACGCGCCCAACCGGCCCGGGTTCCCGAGCACGGTGCTGCGGCCGGGCGAGGAATTCGCGTCCACGACGGTGTACGGCTTCTCGGCGCGCTGAGCACGCCTGGATCCGGCGGGTGGACGGCCCGCGTCAACACGGACCTGCCATGATCACCGGCGGGTGAACCGGCGCCGATCCGGCGCGTCCGCGGGGCTGTTGCCGCCAAGGTGACCGTCATGACCACAGCTGATGGATCGTCACCCTCCCTCCCGTCCCGCCGCTCCCTGATCGCGGGTGCCACGGCCGGGGCCGCGGCCCTCGCCGTCACCACCGCCGCCCCGGCCGCCGCCGCCCCGTCCGCAGGCACCGCGACGCCCCGGACCGCT
>Ga0196960_10000056_pt1 | contig 42230 bp, 49 predicted proteins | sample S3v_5metaG_FD_183187 | JGI IMG/M metagenome (GOLD analysis project Ga0196960, IMG submission 183187) | Soil microbial communities from Anza Borrego desert, Southern California, United States - S3+v_5 | ecosystem: Environmental > Terrestrial > Soil > Desert | place: USA: California | collected...
CGCCGAGCGGGCGGTCGCCGGCCTCGCCGACTCGCTCGGCCTCAGTCCCCACGAGACCGCCGCCGGCATCCTCCGCGTCGCCGACCAGGAGATGGTGCGGGCGCTGCGGGTGGTCACGGTCGAGCGCGGGGTCGACCCGCGCGGCTTCGCGCTGCTGCCCTTCGGCGGCGCCGGGCCGATGCACGCGACTGCGGTCGCCGCGGAGCTCGGGATCGAGACGATCCTCTGCCCCCGCGCCGGCGGCGTTCTCTCCGCCCTCGGCCTCTGCGCCTCCGAGCGCCGCCGCGACACCGCGCGGACGGTGATGCTGAGCGGCAGCGACCTCACGGCCGAGCGGATCGCCGCCGAGGTGGCGGCGATGGTCGCGGAGACGGGCGCCGGCCTCGACGAGGCGGAGGCGCGACTGACCTACAAGCTGCGCTACGCCGGCCAGGCCTTCGAGTTGCCGGTGCCGGGGCCGCCCGACCCCGACCCCGCGGCGCTGGTCGAGGGCTTCGAGCGCGCCCACGAGGAGCGCTACGGCCACCGCGACCCCGAGGGCGAGGTCGTCCTCGTCGACGTCGACCTGGCGATGGTCGTCACCGGCCCCTCGCCGCGGCCGGTGGCGGCAGCGGGCGAGGCGCCGCAGCGCAGCTCGCGCCGCGTCCTCTTCGACGGCGAGTGGGTCGAGACGCCGGTCCTGCGCGGGGAGCCCGGCGCCGGGACCGAGGTCGAGGGCCCGATGGTCTTCGAGCTGCCCGAGGCGACCTTCGTCGTCCCGCCCGGCTGGGCCACCCGGGTCGACGAGCACGGGACGATCGTCGCGGAGGTGCGCCGGTGAGCCTCGACCCGATAACCCTCCAGGTCCTGGTCGGCGCCCTGCGCGCGGCCTGCGACGAGATGGGCGCGACGCTGATCCGCTCCGCCTACTCGGCCAACATCAAGGAGCGCCACGACTGCTCGACCGCGCTCTTCGACGCCGCCGGCGAGCTGGTGATGCAGGCCGAGCACATCCCCGTCCACCTCGGCTCGATGCCCGACGCCGTCGCCGCCGTCCTCGGCGAGGAGCAGCGCCCCGGCTGCAGCTGGATCCTCAACGACCCCTACCGCGGCGGCACCCACCTGCCGGACATCACCCTCGTCTCCCCCGTCTTCGCCGGCGAGGAGCTGCTCGGCTTCGCCGCCTCCCGCGCCCACCACGCCGACGTCGGCGGCCCGACGCCGGGATCGATGCCCGCCTTCTCCAAGTCGCTCGAAGAGGAGGGCGTGGTGATCCCGCCCACCGTCGCCGACCCCGAGACGCTGGAGCGGCTGGCCGCGCAGATGCGCTCCCCGCGCCAGCGGCTCGCCGACCTGCGCGCCCAGCAGGCCGCCAACCGCGTCGGCGAGCTGCGGCTGGGCGAGCTGCGCGAGCGGCTCGGCGCCGCCGCCCTGCGCGAGGGAATGGCGGAGATCCTCGCCTACACCGAGCGCCGCACCCGCGCCGCCCTCGCCGAGCTCCCCGACGGCGTCTACCGCGCCGAGGACGTGCTCGAAGGCGACTGGGACGGCGACGAGAGGGACCTGCGGCTGCGCCTGGAGGCGACGATCGCGGGCGACTCGCTGCGCCTCGACTTCAGCGGCACCGACGAGCAGGTCGAGGGCAACCTCAACTGCCCGCTCTCGGTGACGAAGTCGGCCACCTTCTTCGCGGTCCGCGTCCTCACCGACCCCGACGCCCCGCCCTCGGCCGGCGCCCACCGCCCGATCGAGGTCACCGCCCCGCCCGGCTCCCTCCTCAACGCCCGCTTCCCCGCCGCCGTCGCCGCCGGCAACGTCGAGACCTCGAGCCGCGTCGCCGACCTCGTCCTCGCCGCCCTCTCCCAGGCCCGCCCCGGCCCCGCCCAAGGGCAGGGGACGATGAACAACCTCACGCTCGCCGGTGAGGGCTTCACCTACTACGAGACGCTCGGAGGCGGCCAGGGCGCCTGCCCCGAGGCCGACGGTCCCGGCGCGATCCACGTCGCGATGTCGAACACGCTCAACACCCCGACCGAGGCGCTGGAGGCGGAGTTCCCCCTGCGGGTGCGGGAGCTCTCGCTGCGCCGGGGCAGCGGCGGCGACGGCGCCCACCGCGGCGGCGACGGGATCGTCCGCGAGATCGAAGCGCTGGCGCCGATGCGGTTCACCCTGATCACCGAGCGCCGCCGCCACCCCCCGCGCGGCCACGGCGAGGGCGGGGACGGGGCGACCGGCGTCAACCTCCTGAACGGCTCGCCGCTGCCGGCGAAGGCAGGGGGTAAATTGCGCCCCGGAGACCGCTTACGGATCGAAACTCCGGGCGGCGGCGGGTGGACGTAGGTCACACATCGCAAATTTCGCAGTTTTTTAGTTGAGATTTCGCTGCACTCGTCTAGAATGCGCGCCCTCGGCGGGCGGAGCAGGCCTCGACAAGGCCTCGTCCGATGCCGTCCAGCCGCACTCGAACTAACCAACTCCTAGCAGGACTAACTTTCAATGCCGATCGCTCTCAAGGAATGGGCAGTAACCGTCCGCGCCCTCGCGGAGGGCGAGCAGTTGCTGACCCTGCGCAAGGGCGGCATCCGGGAGGAGAACAAGCACTTCGAGCTCGAGCACGAGCGGTTCTTCCTCTACCCGACCTTCGACCACCAGCGGAACAACCTGGTCCGCGAGTCCCATCACCCAGAGCTGCGCCGCGCGCTCGAGGAGGGTGTCTGGCCCGACGAGGAGCCGCCGCCGAAAGCGCTGCTCCAAGACGGCGGCATCCCCCAGCCCGATCGCGTCCGGCTGCGCGCCTGGGCCGAAGTGGTCGACCACGTGACGATCAACGACCGTCGCAGCCTCGACGCTCTCTCGCCGTACTACATCTGGACCCCCGACTACGCCGAAAAGCGGCTCGCCTGGAAGCGCCGGCACCCGCTCCACGTGCTGCTGCTGCGGGTCCACCGGATCCCGCGCCCGGTCACGGTCCGCGTCCGCGACGAGTACCACGGCTGCCGCTCCTGGGTCGAGATCGACCGCGAACTGCCCTTCGAGGGCACGCCGGTGATGGCCGACGAAGAGTTCGACCGCGCCCGCGAAGAGATCCGCGAACGCTGCGGCGCCTCCGAGCCCGCGCTGGTCTGATCAACCCCCGCTCTCGTTAGTCTCGCCTCGATGTCCTGGGTCGAGACCGAGTCGCTCAGCTTCACCGCGCGCCACGACTCCGACGACTCCGCCTACGCGGAGCGCACGCTCGACCGGCTCGAGCACCTGCGGCTGCGGCTCGAAGACCGCTTCGAGCTGATCCCCGACGAGGTGACGATCGTCGTCCACACCAACCCGATCTGGCTGACGGCCGCGCACCCGTTCCTCCCCGCCGCGCGCTGGTCGGCGGCCCCGGCCGGTCGCCGCTACCTCGCCGGCTGGCCGATGTCGACCGAGCTGCACGTCCTCAACGACCCCCACATGGAACGGCGCGCCGCCGGCGACGACTCCTACGAAGCGCTGCGCGGCACCGCCGAGCGGCTCTACGCGCAGCTGGTGGTCGCCACCAACAACACCGCCCTTCCCCCCTCGTGGACGCCGCGCCGCTTCGCCCGCTACCTGCGCTGGGCCTGGCTGGTCGAAGGCGGCGCCCAGTACTTCTCCCGCCAGGTCGGCCTCTACCGCGCCGCGGTGATCCGCCGCCTGCGCGAGAGCGCCCGCCCCTCCTTCCCGCCCTCCCCTCGCGACGCGGTCATCCTCGGCGGCACGATCTTCGACCTGCTCGAGAACGAGCGCGGCCCCGAGGCCTGCGAGCGGCTCGTCGACCGCCTCCTCCCCCAGGGGCCCGAGGTGCAGCTCGAAGACGCCTTCGACGCCCGCTTCCGCGACATCGAGGACGCCTGGCGCGACTACCTGCGCGAGATGGTCCGCGGCCCGGTCGCGGTCAGATGAGCCCGACGGCTAACAGGAGCAGCCAGATGCCGAAGATCAACGCGATCGCTGCGAACGAGACGAGATAGATCCGGGCGTAGGCGCCGATCAGCCCATAGCTGCGCGGCTTCCGCCCGCTCTGGCCCTCTTCGAGGTATTCGGCGTTGACGGGTTCCGGCACCTGACTTTCGACTTCCGCCATGACCGCGGTCACCAGCTCGCGCGCCTCCTCGGCCCGATGCGGGTGCACCATCACCCGCCGGGCGCCGCCCCCGGGGTTCATCAGGCCGTAGCCCAGCTGCGGCCCGCTCGGGGCCACCTGCTGCTGGAGGCTCGGGATCTCGTGCTCCTCGAGCAGCGCCTGGATCATCGCCGCCTGGTGCTCGTCCCCGACGTAGGCGATCTCGACCAGCTCGGTCACCTCGGGCCGCCGTTCAGACGGCCTGGTAGAGCAGCCAGGCGATCAGGCAGCCGCCGAGGGCGACGACGAGGATCCAGAACGCCAGGCGGCCCGGCGAGGTGACGCCGGTTTCGCCGCGGGCGAGGCGGCGTTCCTGCTCCAGCTCGGCCACCTCGTCCTGCTCGCTGTCGATCATCGTGTCCGCCAGCACTTCCCGCGCCCGTTTCGCCAGGTCGACGACGACGTAGATGTCGCGCGGGCCGCTGGGGAGGAACTCGGGGTTGTCGAAGCCGGCGGTGCGTTTCAGCATCGAGGGAATGCCGGCGTCGGTGAGGAGCCCCTGCATCATTTCCGCCTCGGGCTGGGTGCGGGCGAAGGCGATCTTGACCATCGGGCCTCCGCCGCCACCGCCGCCGCCTCCCTCGCCGCCGCCACCACCGCCGCCGGAGCCACCGCCGCCGGTGACCCCGCGCTGGTTGGTCGGGCCCCTACGAGACGTCGAGAGCGACATCGGCGATCTTCATGTCCGCCAGGTCGTAGGCCTTCACGTCCGGCGCCTCTTCGTTCTCCAGCGAGACGATCACGTAGACCTGTTCGGGCCAGGCGACGGCCTGGTTGACGTCGGTCTGCGAGGGATAGGCGGCGCTGCGGGTGTGGGAGTGGTAGATCCCGAGCAGCTCTTCGCCCGCCCCTTCGATCGCTTTCAGCGCGTCGAACTGCCCCTGCGGGTCCATCTCGTAGCGCAGCGGGCTGGCCGCCGCGTTCTCCACCCGCACCACGCTGGTCGCCTCGCCGTCGCGGCCGCCGATCATCCCGCAGCACTCGTTCGGCAGGTCCTCGCGCGCGTGCGCGACCATCTCGTCGATCAGGGCCTGCGAAATCTTCACCCGGGCGAGGCTAGCGGACCGCCGCGCCCCCGGTTCGCCTGACCAGGCGTCGCAGAGCATGCCAGGCGGGCTTCGCCGAACCTTTGACATCGAAGAGCCCGGCGAACTCGCAGAAGACGCAGTATGGGTCCGATCCCGTCGTGTCTTTCCAGGTGAACCAGTAGGCCCCGACGAGTCGCCAGCGGCGCCGGTTCTCGAGCATCAGGTCGTAGGCGGCGTTGAGAAAGCGGGCCTGCCCGCGGAGCCCCTTGTCGAACGGGTTGGGGTAGGCACCGTCGGAGGCGACGCCGATCTCGGTCACCAGCAGCGGCTTGGAGCCGTCCCCGGCCCGCGCCATCACCCTCCGCATCGCCCGCAGCTGGTACTCCAGCGCGCCCAGGGAGGTCGAGTAAGGGTGGAGCGCTACGAGGTCGAACGCCTGCCTGGTCCCCGGCAGTCGGTACATGCGCCTCAGGAACTCCCATGGGAACAAGCCCTCCTCGACCGGAGCAAGGCCCGCCGTCACGATCTGCGCACCGGGATCACCGCGACGGATCACCCGTGCCGAGCGGCGCAGCAGCTTCACGTATGCCTTTGCAGAGGGCCGCTTCCAGAACACCCGGAAGTTCGGCTCGTTCCAGATCTGCCAGCGGCGGATCGGCTGCCTCACACGCCGCCCCTCCCAGAAGGAGCCACGGGGGCCATAGCGGGCGACCAGCTGGCGAAGAAGTCTTCCCCACGCCGCAGCCCGCGATCCGCCGAGCGGAGGCACAGCGGCATCCCCGGCCATCCAGGCCGGAGACCCGGTGACGAACGGGAGCACCTTCACGCCTGCCGCCGCGGCCTGCCCGACCGCGTGGTCCAGGCCCGAGAAGTCGTAAGACCCGCGCTCGGGCTCCAGCTGGAACCAGTAGAACGGGATCCTCAAGGTGAGGTCGAGGCGCGCCATCCTCTCCAGGTCCCCGGCGGTGAGGGGCGCCTGCGGCGTGACACCGAAGAAGCCGGCGGAAGCCCGCGCCGGAGCGGCCATCGCCGGCCCCGCGGTCGCCAGAAGGCCGAGCACGACAGCGACGCAAGCCGCCGCACGGCGACAGCGGGTCATCGAGATCGCGAGGCGGGACCGGTGAAGAGACGGGTCAGGATGCGAGCGGGAAGGGGGCAGGTGCGAACGCAGTCGCCGCTGTACTCGCCGAAGACGACGATCCTGCCGCTCGACTGGAACTCCATCGCCAGCGCGTCGCTGATCCGACCCGGCAGCGGAGCGTAGCCCTCCGGGTCATGTCCCCATCGGCGGTCGAGGCGGCCATCCCGGGTGAGACGCGCCACCAGGGCGCGGCTGGCCATATAGGCTTCGCCGTTCGAGCGGCGTCCGGCCAGATAGAGGCGCCCGGCCCGGTCCGCCAGGGCCGGTGAGACACCGACGGCCATCCACTTCAGCCGCACCACCCCCGCCCTGCCGAAGGTCGGGTCGAGCCGCCCGGACGCCAGGATCCGGGCCGCAAAGAGGCCCTTGCTGGAGTTGCCGACGAGGTAGATCTTCCCTTTGGGAAGCGCCACCACCGAGCGCACCCGGGCATTCGTGCCGACCTTCAGGTAGCGCCACGGCGACGACGAGGTGTAGGGGGCAAGCAGGCGCCCGTCGGGCTTGCGGCGCCCCACGTAGGCCGAGAACGGATTTGCAGAAGAGCAACACCTGCGGCCCGCGAGGACGATCCCCCCGCCTCGCGAGAGGGTGAACGCGCTCGGTCCCGATCCCTTGATCGCCAGCCATCCCGCCGACGTTGATTCGGGGGTCCCGGCGCCGAAGGATGGATCTAAATCGCCCTCTGGGGTGTAGCGCGTGAGGATCACCGCCCTGCCGTCTTCAGGGACCCGCCAGAACTCGGTCGCCACTACGATCCGCCCCTCCCGGGAAACGGCGAGTTGGGGCTTGGCCACATCAGCGCCGAAATCGGTGGTGACGACGCCGTCTCCGCCGCCGAAGTCGCCGGCGGGCTCTCCGGAGCGGTCGAACCGAAGGAGGGTCACATCCCCGCCGTTCGTCGCTGCGACAACGGGTTCGCCTCGAGGATTCACCGCCAGCGAGCCGTACAGGCCCGCGCCGTAGAACCTCCCCTCGGTCGGCAGCGTGGCGACGGTGAACTTCGAGCTAGAGCCGTTCTCGCCGAAGCTCGTGTCGAGGACGCCGTCCGGCGTGTACCGCTGCACGTAGAGCTCCGCCGAGCAGGTTTCGCGTGCGCAGGAGCGGTAGCTCTGCAGGAGGAAGATGGCGTCTTCGGGGCCGACGGCCATGTCCTCCCCGTAAGGCCCGTAGGGGCCATCGGGAGCCCAGGGGCCGGGCTGAACGACCAGGCCTCTTTTCCCGAAATCTCGGTCGACCTTTCCGGGACCCGCTTTCGCAAGCGCCCCCACCGAGCCCACGATCAGGAACCCGCAGACGAAGACTGCGAGTGCGCTGCTCAACCTGCCCATTGCCACCCCTTTCGTTCGACCGTCGCCGGCTCAAACACCGGGAACGCGGGGAGTTTCGGTGCGCTCCGGAAGAGCAGCTACCACCAGACCGTGGAGTCCAGGTTCTCGATCTCCTCGATCGGCTTCGTGTAGACGCCGGAGGAGAGGTACTTCCAGCCGTCGTCGGGGATCAGGAAGACGACGTTGCCGGAGTCGAGCTCGCCGGCGATGCGGTGGGCGATGTAGGCGATCGCCCCGGCCGAGACGCCGGCGAAGACGCCCTCCTCGTCGAGCAGTTTCTTGGTCCAGACGATCGCGTCGCGGTTGGAGACCATGATCTTCCGGTCGAGCAGCGAGAGGTCGATGATCGGCGGGATGAAGCCGTCGTCGAGCGAGCGCAGGCCCTGGACCAGCTCGCCCTGTTTCGGCTCGGCGGCGACGACCAGCGTCTCGGGGTTCGCCTCCTTGAGCCGACGGCCGTTGCCCATCAGGGTGCCGCCGGTGCCGAGGCCGCCGACGAAGGCGGTCACCTCGTCGAGCTCTTCGAGGATCTCGACCGCGGTGCCGTTGTAATGGGCGTTCGGGTTGGCCTCGTTGCCGTACTGGTAGGGCATGTAGAAGCCGGGGTCCTTCGCCATCTCCAGCGCCACCTCGACGGCGCCGTTGGAGCCCTTCGCCCCCTCCGAGTAGACGACCTCCGCCCCGTACATGCGCAGCAGCTGGGTCCGCTCCTCGGTGACGTTGTCGGGCATCACCACCTTCAGCGGGTAGCCCTTGCGGCGGCAGATCATCGCCAGCGCGATGCCGGTGTTGCCGGAGGTCGGTTCGAGGATCGTGTGGCCGGGTTCGATCGCGCCCTCGGCCTCGGCCGCCTCGATCATCGACCGCGCCACCCGGTCCTTCACAGACCCGGTCGGGTTATGCCCCTCGAGCTTGGCGTAGATGCGGACCTCGGGCTTCGGCGAGAGCCGGGGCAGCTCGACCAGCGGCGTGTTGCCGATCGACTCGACGACGTTGCCGAAGCGTCCCCCGCAAGGTTTGTTGAGTATCTCTCGCGCCATCGCCTGCCTTTACTTCAGAAAGTGTAGCGTCGGGCAGGGTAGGCTCGCACCCGATTGGAAAGCCCCTGTAACGGGGAAGTAAACGCCGCAGCCTGAAATCAGGCGGGCGTCTGTCCATTCTTGATCGGAGGAGACTCGATGAGAAAGACCCGGCTGACCGCTTTTTTCGCGGTCTTGCTCCTTGCACTCGCGTCACTGGTCGTGGCCGGCTGCGGGGGTGGCGATGACGAGACGACCGCCGGTGGCGGCGGGGGCGGGGGCGGGGGCGAGCCGCTGACCGTCGGCTCGGACATCCCGTATCCCCCGTTCGAGATGGGCAAAGCGCCCAACTACGAAGGCTATGACGTCGAGCTGATGGAAGCCGTGGCCGAAAAGATCGGTCGCAAAGCGGAGTTCCAGGACACCTCGTTCGACACGATCTTCCGCGACCTCGCCCAGGGCCGCTTCGAAGCGGTCGCCTCGGCGACGACGATCACCGACGAACGCGAGGAGACCGTCGACTTCACCAACCCCTACTACTTCTCCGAACAGGCGATCCTGGTCAAAGAGGGCGGCGAGAAAATCGAAGACGCCGAAGGCCTGAGCGGCCTGACGGTCGGGGTCCAGCAGGGCACGACCGGCGAGGAATTCGTCGAAGAACAGGACAACGCCGACGAAGTGCGGGCCTACCCGCAGGGGCCGGACGCGGTCAACGCGCTCAACTCCGGCGTGCTGGACGCGGTCGTGATCGACATCCCGGTCGCCGAAAACGCCGTCGAGGCCGGCGGGGTCGAAGTCTCGGCCGCGATCCCGACCGAAGAAGCGTACGGCTTCGTCGTCCCGCAGGGCGAGGAAGAGCTGCTCGACGAAATGAACAAAGCCCTGGAAGAGCTGAAGGACGACGGCACCTTCACCCAGATCTACGAAAAATGGTTCAAACGGGCGCCGACCAAAGCCCTGCTGAACGCGACGCACGAACCGAGCTGAGGCGGTCGCAGCCAGAGGAGCTGGAAGGGGCGCCCGAGACGGCGCCCCTTCTGTTCCGGCGCATCAGGGCGAGACACGGGTAGAAGAGGCTCATGCAGGAACTGATCAACCAGTACTTCGACGTCGACTTCATGGTCGACCACTTCGACGAAGTGCTGGAGGGCTTCTGGTTCACGATCCAGCTCTCCGTCGTCTCCGGCGTCCTCGCCCTGATCTGGGGGCTGATCCTGGCGCAGCTGCGCCAGATCCCCGGCAAAGCCGCCCTCCCCGTCCGCTTCGCCACGATCGCCTACATCGACGTCTTCCGCGGCGTCCCGCTGCTGATCATGATCCTGCTGATCTCCGGCAGCGTCCCGCTGCTGGACTTCCTCCCCGAGTGGCTGCGGCTCCCCCAGTGGTTCGGCAAACCGGACAACTTCTGGTTCGGCGTCTTCGCGATCACGATCACCTACGGCGCCTACATGGCCGAGGTCTACCGCTCCGGGATCGAATCGGTCCCCCGCGGGCAGATGGAGGCGGCCCGCTCGCTGGGGATGAGCCACCGCCAGGCGATGCGCTTCGTGATCGTGCCGCAGGCGGTGCGCAAGGTCTTCGCGCCGCTGCTCAACGACTTCATCGCGCTGATGAAGGACACGACCCTGGTCAGCGCGATCGCCCTCAGCGAGGTCGCGCTGGTCGGCCGCGACCTGCAGTCGCAGTTCCTCAACAGCTCCGGGCTGATCCTGGGGGCGATCATGTTCCTCGTCGTCACCCTCCCCCTCGCCCGCCTCGTCGACCGGCTGATCGCCCGCGAGCAGGGCCGCTTCACCCGCGGCGCGCCCCGCGTGGAGGCGCTCTGATGAGCGTCGGCACCACCACCGGCGGCTCGATGGTCAGCCTGCAGGGGGTCTGCAAGCGCTTCGGCCATCTCGAGGTGCTGCGCGGCGTCGACCTCGAGATCAAGCGGGGCGAAGTCGTCTGCGTCCTCGGCCCCAGCGGCTCGGGCAAGAGCACGCTGCTGCGCTGCGTCAACCTGCTCGAGCCGCCCGAGGAGGGCGACATCCACCTCGAAGAACGCAGCATCTGCAAGGGCTCCGGCAGCGGCGAGCAGGGCTGGGAGCTCGACTTCGTCCGCCAGCGGGTCGGGATCGTCTTCCAGCAGTTCAACCTCTTCCCCCACAAGAGCGCGCTGGAGAACGTGACCCTGGCGCAGGAAAAGGTCCTCGGCCGCCCCGGCGCCGAGGCCCGGCAGAAGGGGACCGAGCTGCTCCAGCGCGTCGGCCTCGGCGACAAGCTCGACGAGTACCCCGAGCGCCTCTCCGGCGGTCAGCAGCAGCGCGTCGCGATCGCCCGCGCGCTGGCGATGGACCCGCACGTGATGCTCTTCGACGAGGTCACCAGCGCCCTCGACCCCGAGCTCGTCAAAGAGGTGCTCGACGTGATGCGCGAGCTGGCCGAGGAAGGGATGACGATGATCTGCGTCACCCACGAGATCGGGTTCGCCCGCGAGGTCGCCGACCGCGTCGTCTTCATGGACGAAGGCCTCGTCGTCGAGGAGGGCCCGCCCTCGCAGGTGATCGACAACCCCCGCCAGGAGCGGACGAAGAAGTTCCTCGGACTGGTCCTGGAGCGCTGAGGCGCGGCCGCTAGGCGGCGCCGCCGGCCATCGCCGGGAGGATGACGACGGTGTCGCCGTCTTTGACCGCGGTCTCGAGCCCGTCGAGCACCCGCACGTCCTCGTCGTTGAGGTAGACGTTGACGTAGCGGTTGAGCTCGCCGTCGTCGCCGAACAGCTGCTCCTTGGTGTCGGGGTACTCCCCGGTCAGCGACCGCAGCACCTCGCCGACGTTGCCGCCGCCGGCCTCGACGTCGGCCTGGCCGCCCGTCTTCGCGCGCAACACCGGTGGGATCTTCACGGTCGCCATGGAGCGGTGATCCTAATGGAGGCGAAGCCTTTTAGCGGTCCCCGCCGGCGCCGGCGCAGAAAGCGTCGTAGTCGGGGAACCTGCCCATCTCCGACTCCGGGATCTCCTCGGCGTTCTCGCCGCAGATCGGGCACTCGGGGTCGCGGCGGACCTTGAGCTCGGTGAAGCTGGTGCCGAGCGCCTCGTAGAGGAGCAGACGGCCGACCAGCGGGTTGCCTTTGCCGAGGATCAGCTTGATCACCTCGTTGGCCTGCAGCGTGCCCATCGTCCCGGCCATCACCCCGAGCACCCCGTTGGCGGAGCAGCTCGGCGCCAGCTCGGCCGGCGGCGGCGTCGGGTAGAGGCAGCGGTAGCAGGGGCCCTCGTAGGGGACGAAGGTCGAGATCTGCCCGTCGAAGCCGAGGATCGAGGCGGAGACGACCGGCTTGCGCAGCCGCACCGAGGCGTCGTTCAGCAGGTAGCGGATCGGGAAGTTGTCGGCGCCGTCGACGATGATGTCGTAGTCCTTGATGATCTCGAGGATGTTCTCGGCGCTGAGCCGGAGGTTGTGCTCGACGACGTTGACGTCGGGGTTGAGCGCCTCGACGAAGACGCGGGCCGATGCGGTCTTCGGCATCCCGATCCGCTCGGTGTTGTGGATCACCTGGCGCTGCAGGTTGGAGGCGTCGACGACGTCGTCGTCGATCAGCCCGAGCGTGCCGACGCCCGCGGCGGCGAGGTAGAGCGCGGTCGGGGCGCCGAGGCCGCCGGCGCCGAGCAGCAGCACCTTCGCGTTCAGCAGCTTCACCTGGCCGTCGACGCCGACCTCCGGCAGGAGGATGTGGCGCGAGTAGCGCTCACGCTGCTCCGGGGTCATCCCGTGCGCGGCGACGACCGGCAGCCCCTGCTCCTGCCACTGCAGGATGCCGCCGCTCATCGAGGCGACGTTTTCGTAGCCCAACTGCTGCAACTGCGCCGCGGCGATCGCGGAGCGGTTGCCCGAGCGGCAGTAGAGGATCGTGCGGGCCGACTTGTCCGGCGCGGCGGCCGCGATTTCGTCGGCGAGCAGGCCCGGCGGCACCAGCTTGCCGCCCTCCAGGTGGGCCTCCTGGTACTCGTGCGGCTCGCGCGTGTCGATCAGGACGACGTCGCCGCCGTTGATCTCCTCGGCGGCCTCGAAGGGTTCGATCTCCTCGATCGTCTGAACGCGCTCGGTGTCGGTTGCCATTGAAGAATCCCCTAAATCCGGATCAGCATTACTTCAAAAACTATAGCGACACGAAAAAGCGGCCCCGGGGAAGGGTCCCGGAGCCGCTTGATCTTCCCGAGAAGCCGAACGCTAGACGAGGGTCGGGCGCATCTGGCGCAGGCGGCGCACCCGCTCCTCGATCGGGGGGTGGGTTGAGAACAGGTTGGCCATCCCCTTGCCGCTGAACGGCTTGACGATGTAGAGGGGCTCGGCCGCCTGGTTGACCTGCATCGGCATCGCCGCCGCGCCCTGCTCCAGCCGCAGCAGCGCGCTCGCCAGCGACTCCGGGTTGCCGGCGATTTCGGCGCCCCCGGCGTCGGCCGCGTACTCGCGCTGGCGCGAGATCGAGAGCTGGATGATGGTCGCCGCGAGCGGGGCCAGCAGCACCATCGCCAGCGAGGCCACGAGGCCGAGCGGCGACTCGTCGTCCCCGCCGAACCACATGAACATGTAGGCGAGGTAGGTGATCGCCGAGCCTACCGCCGAGGCGATCGTCTGGATCAGGATGTCGCGGTTGCGGATGTGCGCGAGCTCGTGCGCGAGGACGCCGCGCAGCTCGTCCTCGGAGAGGAGTTTGGTGATCCCGCGGGTCACCGCCACCGCCGAGTTCTTCGGGTTGCGGCCCGTGGCGAAGGCGTTGGGCTGGTCCTGGGGGATCATGTACAGGCGCGGCATCGGCAGGTCCGCGCGAGTCGTCAGTTCACGGACGATCTGGTAGAGCCGCGGCGCCTCCGACTCCTCGATCGGCTCGGCGCGGCTCATCTTCAGCGCCATCTTGTCGCTGAAGAAGTACATGAGCAGGTTCATCGCCAGCGCGATGAAGAGGAAGGTCAGCGCGGTGCTCGGTCCGCCGATCGCGGCGCCGATCACGACGAGGAGGCCACCGAGCGTGGCCATCAGGATCGTGGTCCGCAGTTTCGCGCCCCAGCTGGATTGTTTGGTGGTGGTCATCGTTGTGATCGCTCCTAGGTCGGGTGGTCGTCCAAGTATCCGACGAAAGCCGCAAATCGCCTATAGGTGGCAACCCCCTACCCGAGCGGGGCGATCCCCTATGCCGCTTAGGCTTGCCCCATGACTCTCCTGGTGATCGGGCTCTGCCTGGTGGTCCTGGCGCTGGCTCTCGCCCTGGTGCGGGAGCGGCGGCGCTTCCGCCCGCTCGAGGACCTGGTCGAGGCGATGGAGAAGGTCGACCTCTCGAGCCCCCGGCTCCACCTCCCTCCCTCGATCGACGGGGTCGGCGAGACCGAGGAGGTCGAGCGGATCGAGCTCGCCTTCCTGCGGATGATGCGGCGGCTGGAGGCCGAGCGTCGGCGCGCGGGGTCCGCCGCGCTGCACGCCCAGGAGGAGGAGCGCGCCCGCGTCGCCCGCGACCTCCACGACGAGGTGAACCAGTCGCTGACCGGGCTGCTGCTGCGGCTGGAGGCGGCGCGAGAGGCCGCCCCGCCCGAGCTCGAGAAGGAACTGGCCGAGACCAAAGCCCTGGCGAACCAGGCGATGACCGAGCTCCTCACCCTCGCCCGGCAGCTGCGACCGACGGCGCTCGACGACCTCGGGCTGGCGGCGGCGATCGAAGGCCAGGTCGAGCAGCTGAAACGGGGGGAGATCGAGGCGCGCCTCAGCACCGACGGCGATTTTTCCGACCTCGGCGACGACGCGCAACTGGTCGTCTACCGCGTCGCCCAGGAGGCCCTCTCCAACGCCACCCGACACAGCGGCGCCGAGCAGGTCGAGGTGCGGCTGCGGCGACTCGAGAGCGGCGGCGTGGTCCTCGAAGTGGCCGACGACGGTCGCGGCTTCGCCTTCGACGAGTCCCAACGAGGCCTCGGCATCGGCGGCATGCGCGAGCGCGCGCTGTTGGTCGGAGCAGAGCTGACGATCGAGTCGCGTCCCGAGCACGGCACCACCGTCCGCCTTGACGTGCCGGGAGAATCGGCCCGATGAGGGTCCTGATCGCCGACGACCATGGGATCGTCCGCTCGGGGCTGCGGCTGCTGCTGGAGCGACAGCCGGACATCGAGGTCGTGGCCGAGGCGGGCGACGGGGCCGAGGCGCGGGAGCTGGCGGTGCGGGAGCGGCCGGACCTGGCGATCCTCGACGTGAAAATGCCGAAGCTGACGGGGCTGCAGGCGACGCGGGAGATCAAGAAGCAAGCGCCGGAGGTCTCGGTCCTGATCCTCTCGATGCACGACGACGAGCGCTACCTGTTCGAGGCGCTGAAAGCGGGCGCCTCCGGCTACGTGCTGAAGGCGCAGGCCGACACCGACCTGCTGGCGGCGATCCGGGCGGTCGAGCGGGGCGAGCCGTTCCTGACGCCCGAGGCGCAGCGGACGCTGATCAAGGACGTGCTCGAGCGCGGCTCCAGCGGCGAAGAGGAGCTGACGCCGCGCGAGGAGGAGATCGTCAAGCTCGTCGCCGAGGCGCACACGACGAAGGAGATCGCCGAGCTCCTCCACCTCTCCGAGAAGACGGTCGAGAACCACCGCGCCAACGCGATGCGCAAGCTCGGGATGCGCGACCGGGTCGAGCTGGTCCGCTACGCGATCCGCCGCGGCCTGATCGAGCCCTGATCACGGGGGGCGAGCATAACCGACCTCTTCAGTAGGATTTGAAACCGATGCTGTTCTCGACCAAAGCCGAGTACGGAGTTCGCCTGATGGTCGAGCTGGGCCGCCAGCCCGGCTCGCAGCCGGTCTCGCTGGGCTCCGTCGCCGAAGCGGAGAACCTGCCGCTCTCCTACCTGGAGCACCTGGTGGCGAAACTGCGCAAGGCCGGGCTCGTCACCTCGACCCGCGGCGCCCACGGCGGCTACCGCCTCGCGAAACCGGCGGCGGAGATCAGGATGGACGCGGTGGTCGAGGCGCTGGAAGGGCAGATCGCGCCGATGGAGTGCTTCCACGACGCCCCTGAAGGCAAAGTCCTCTGCTCGCACGAGAGTGACGGCGACCACGCCTGTTCGACGAAGCTGCTGTGGATGCGGGTGCAGGGAGGCGTCTCCAAGGCGCTGGCCGGCACCACCCTGGCCGAGCTGGTGGAGTTCTCCACCAAGAGCGAGCCCACTCGCCGCGCGGTAATCGGCAGCGCCGCGTAAGAAGCGCCGCGCGAACAGCACCAACGACTTGGAAAACCAGAAACGGAGCGAAATTGGCTGAGCTTGAGATCCGCAACCTGCACGTAGAGGTCGAGGACAAGAAGATCCTCAAAGGCCTCGACCTCGACGTCGAGAAGGGCAAGGTCCACGCGCTGATGGGCCCGAACGGCTCCGGCAAGTCGACGCTCGCCAACGTGATCATGGGCCACCCGGCGCTCGAGGTGACCGAGGGCACGATCACCTTCAAAGGCGAGGACATCACCGACGCCGACCCCGACGAGCGCTCGCAGGCCGGCCTCTTCATGGCCTTCCAGTACCCGGTCGCGATCCCCGGCGTCTCGGTCAGCAAGTACCTGCGGATGATCATCAACGCCCAGCGCGAAGCGCGCGGGGAAGACCAGATCAAGATCAAAGACTTCGCCCGCACCGCCCAGGAGGCGATGGAGCTGGCGAACATCCCCAAAGACTTCTCCAGCCGCTACCTCAACGACGGCTTCTCCGGCGGCGAGAAGAAGCGGATGGAGTTGCTGCAGCTGGCGCTGCTGCGGCCGGAGATCGCGGTGCTCGACGAGACCGACTCCGGCCTCGACATCGACGCGCTGCGGGTCGTCGCCGAAGGCGTCAACAAGTTCGCCGGCCCCGACATGGGCGTCCTGATCATCACCCACTACCAGCGCATCCTCCACATGGTGAAGCCGGACCAGGTCCACGTCATGTACCAGGGGCGGATCGTCAAGCAGGGCGGCCCGGAGCTGGTCGGCGTGCTGGAGGAGAAGGGCTACGGCTGGATCAAAGAGGAGGTCGAGGCAGGCGCGGCAGCCGCCTGACCTCGCTGCGATGGAGCCGGTGAGCGCCAAGAGCCCCGCCGCGGCAGCGCCGTTCTCCGTCGAGAAGGTGCGCTCCGCCTTCCCGGCGCTGGAGCGCGAGGTCCACGGCCGGCCGGTCGCCTACCTCGACAGCGGTGCCAGCGCCCAGCGGGTGCTGGCCTCGATCCAATCGGTCGACCGCTACGAGCGGCGCCACCACTCCAACGTCCACCGCGGCTCCCACACCCTCTCGGCCGAGGCGACCGAAGCCTACGAGGGGGCGCGGGCCACGGTCGCCGACCACATCGGCGCCGCCGACCGCCGCGAGGTCGTCTTCGTTCGCAACGCGACCGAGGCGATCAACCTGGTCGCGCGGGCCTGGGGCGAGGCCAACGTCGGCGCGGGTGATCGCCTGCTCCTCACCGAGATGGAGCACCACTCGAACATCGTCCCCTGGCAGCAACTGGCCGAGCGGGTCGGGGCGCAGATCGACTGGGCGCCGATCGACGATGAGGGCCGGCTCGACATGGACGCCTTCCGGGGGCTGCTGGAGCGCGGACCGAAGCTCGTTGCCGTGGCGCACGTCTCCAACGTGCTCGGGACCGAGAACCCGATCGCCGAGATCGCGCAGCTGGCCCACGCGGCCGGCGCGCTGGTGCTGGCCGACGGCGCCCAAGCGGCGCCGAAGATGCCGCTCGACATGGCGGCGCTCGGCGTCGACTTCTACGCGATCACCGGCCACAAGCTCTACGGCCCGACCGGGATCGGCGCGCTCTGGACCAGGCTCGACCTGCTGCGGGAGATGCCGCCCTTCCTCGGCGGCGGCTCGATGATCCGCAAGGTCACCCGCGACGGCACCACCTATGCCGACCCGCCCGCGCGCTTCGAGGCGGGGACGCCGGCGATCACCCAGGCGATCGGGATGGCCTCGGCCCTGCGCTGGCTCGACTCCGACTCGATCGGGATGGAGGCGGTGCGAGCGCACGACGAGCAGATCGCCGACTACACGCTCGAGCGACTCGCCGACGTGCCGGGCCTGCGCGTCTTCGGCCCGCCCCGCGGCCCCGGCCGCCTCGGCCCCGTCTCCTTCGAAATCGAGGGCATCCACGCCCACGACATCTCCGAGATCCTCGACCGCCACGGCGTCGCCGTCCGCGCCGGCCACCACTGCGCCCAGGTCCTGATGGACCGGCTCGACATCGCCGCCACGGCGCGCGCCAGCTTCGGCGTCTACACGACGACCGAGGAGATCGACCGCCTCGTCGACGGCCTCGAAGACGCGCGCCGCGTCTTCGGCCTCTAACTAGCTACAGGGCGTTCGTCGTCCAGGGCGCCGCCTCGGGGGAGGTGCGCATCGTTATGGTTCCCGCGCTCTTGAATATTCAAGAGTTTCTACCCATAGAAAGGAACCGATGATTCGCAAGCTCATGCCCGCACTGCTCATGGCCCTCGCCGTGGTCGCAGCGCTTGCCTCCCCGGCCTCGGCCAGCACCTTCACAGCGGAAAAATATCCCGCTGCAATCGAAGGAACGCAGGTGGGCGAACACGTCTTCACCATCGAAAACAACCTCACCGTTCGATGCCAGAACGCGACCTTCAGCGGGACTCTCTCTGAAGCCTCGACGACAATCACAATCACTCCCGCTTACACGGTCTGCACGGCGTGGGGGTTCAACGCAACGGTGAACTTCAACGGCTGCGACTACCTCTTCCACGCGGGCAAAGAAGTGGCTGTCGACAAACATTCCGGCACGGTCGACATCGTCTGCTCTCCCGGGAACTCGATCGTGATCTCCGGCGGCGGAGGCATCTGCCAGGTGACGATCGAAGCTCAGACCGGCCTCAGCACGAGCAACATCGAAAACAACACAAGCCCGATGGACGCGACCGCGACCGGCTCGCTCACGGGCATCAAATACACCAAGACCAAAGATGCCTTCGGCTGCCCGTTCGCGGGCACGGGCACGAAGACCGATGGCGGTTACGCGGGCACCGCGACAGCCATCGGCAGATCCGGAGGCGTCCAGGTCGGCATCTCCGTCAGCTGACGGCGGCGATCACCGGAGGCGCGGGTCGTTCACGGCCCGCGCCTCTCCCCTCCCGTCAGTCGACCGGCAGCACCCCTGATTTGTCGCCCTTGCATTTGCCGCGCTTGGCGACGGTCGCGTAGTAGGCGCCGGAGGTCAGCCGTTTGCCGACCGGGATCTTCCACTTGCCTTTGGCGTTGCTGCGGTCGCGGCCGAGCAGGACCTTGCGACCGTTGCGCTCGCGGAACATCTTCACCTTGCGGTTGGCGAGGCAGCTCTGGCGGGGCGAGACGAGCTTGCCGTGGAAGGCGGGGAATTTGAGGCTGACGACGACCTTGGTCTTGAAGGCGGCCGCGCCCGTGGCGGGGAAGGCGAGCATCGCGCCGGCGCAGGCGACGGCGAGCAGGGTGAGCAGGAAGCGACGACTGGTTGACATGGATTCCTCCGGGTTGAAGTTGCCCGATCACTCTAAATGCGCCGCCCTCGGCCTGCGGTAGCCTCGAACCATGGACGAGCTCTACCGCGACCAGATCCTCGAGCACTACAAGCGGCCGCACAACTTCGGCCGGCTCGATGAGCCCGACCTCGAGTTCGAGGACACGAACCCCTTCTGCGGCGACGAGCAGCACGTGACGATCCGGCTCGACGAGGACGAACGCGTCGTCGAGGTCGCCTTCGACGGCAAGGGCTGCGCGATCTCCACCGCCGCCACCTCGCTGCTGACCGACGAGCTGGTCGGGATGAGCCGCGAGGAGCTGCTGCGACTGCCGAAAGACTTCGTCCTCGAGCTGCTCGGGATCGACATCTCCGCGACGCGGATGAAGTGCGCGATGCTCGGCCTCAAGGTCGTCAAGAGCGCCTCCCTCGGCAAGCCCGCCGAATGGGAGGACGAGGGCGAGGCCGGCGACCCGACCGAGGCGGTCGCCGACCTCGGGCAGATCTAGGCGAGGCCTTCCTCTTCAGCCCGCGCGATCGTCGCCTCGCTCGGCTGCATCACCGCGAAGAAGGCCCCGAAGGGGTCGCGGACCACAGCGAAGCGGCCGGCGGGGATGTCCATCGGGCCGAAGATAAGGTCGCCGCCCAGCTCCTTGATCTTGTCCACGGCCTCGTCGGTGTCGACGCTGCCGAAGTAGACGAGCCAGTGCGAGGGCACCTCGTCGGGGACGCGGCCGCTGACGTCGAGCATGCCGCCGACGCGCTTGCCGTCGAGCCGCCACTCGACGTAGGTTCCCATCTCCCCCATGTCGTGTTCGTCGGCGGTCCAGCCGAAGACGGCGCCGTAGAACTGCTTCGCCCGCTCGGGGTCGCGGGTGTTGAGCTCGTTCCAGCCGACCGTGCCCTTCTCGTTGACGAGTTCGGCGCCGGCGAACGTACCCGGCTCCCAGATGCCGAAGAAGGTGCCCTCGGGGTCGGTGAAGACGGCCAGCTTGCCGTAGCCCGCCACCGCCATCGGCGGCGCGATCTGGGTGCCGCCGTTCTCCTGGATCGCCGCCGCGGTGGCGTCGGCGTCGGCGACCGAGATGTAGGTGCTCCAAGCGGGCGGCTGCCCCTCCTGCATCAGCGGCATCACCCCGGCCACGTCGTGGCTGCCCATTTTCGCCCGCCGGTAGCCGCCCATTTCGGAGGAATCGGGCAGCTCCGGGATCTTCCAGCCGAACAGGCCCCAGTAGAAGCGCTCGGCCGCTTCGAAGTCCGGCATCGCCAGGTCGACCCAGCAGGGGGTCCCGGGGGCGTAACTGGTTCTCTCGCTCATCGTCAGGGTTCCTTTCGTCGGGGTGGTTCTGTAGATAAGACCACCTCGGCGGGCCGAACTCATCGCCCCGCTAAAATCCGACCGTAGAAGTAGGATTAAGTTTCGAGTCGCACGAGCGACTGCAGCGACCTAGGAGCATCCCCCCTCTTGACCGACACCGCAGGAACCAAGATCCCCGTGTGCCCGGCAGCCGAGCTGCCGCCGGGCGAGATGCGCCTGGTCCAGCACGACGGGAAGAAGATCGGCGTCTTCAACTGCGACGGCGTCTTCTACGCGATCGAAGACCGCTGCTCGCACGACAACGGTCCGCTCGCCGAGGGTGAGTTCGACCCGGCCACCTGCACGGTCGAATGCCCCCGCCACGGCTCCCTCTTCGACCTCAGCACCGGCAGGCCGAAGACGCTCCCCGCTTTCCAGCCGGTCCACACGTTCCCGGTAGCGGTCGAGGACGACACGATCACTTTGGAGGTCAACTGACATGGCAACGCCCGAGGTGCTCGCCGAGAAACGCGAGCTGGCCGGCATCAACGCCGACTACAAAGAGAAGTTCGGCTTCAACGATCCCGAGACGGGCTACGCCTACAAAGCTCCGAAGGGGTTGACCCGCGAGGTTGTCGAAACGATCTCCGACTACAAGGAAGAGCCCGCCTGGATGCGGGAGTTCCGCCTCAAGTCGCTGGAACACTTCGAAAGCCGCCCGACCCCGAAATGGGGCGGCGACCTCGACCAGATCGACTTCGACGACATCCACTACTTCGTCCGCGCCTCGGACAAGAACAGCCGCGACTGGAGTGAGGTCCCGGAGGACATCAAAAACACCTTCGACCGCCTCGGCATCCCGGAGGCGGAGCGCAAATTCCTCGCCGGGGTCGGCGCCCAGTACGAGTCCGAGGTCGTCTACCACCAGGTGAACGAGAAGCTCGAGGCCCAGGGCGTGATCTTCACCGACATGGACACCGCCCTGCGCGAGCACGAGGACCTCGTGCGCGAGTACTGGGCGACGGTGATCCCGCCCAACGACAACAAACTCGCGGCGCTGAACAGCGCCGTCTGGTCGGGCGGCTCCTTCGTCTACGTCCCCGCCGGGGTCAAGGTCGAGATGCCGCTGCAGGCCTACTTCCGGATCAACACCGAGAACATGGGCCAGTTCGAGCGGACGCTGATCATCTGCGAGGAGGGCGCCGACGTCCACTACATCGAGGGCTGCACGGCGCCCGTCTACTCGAGCGACTCGCTGCATTCGGCGGTCGTCGAGATCATCGCCAAACCGAGCTCGCGGGTCCGCTACACGACCGTCCAGAACTGGTCGCAGAACGTCTTCAACCTCGTCACCAAGCGCGCGGTTGCGCACGAGAAGGCGACGATGGAGTGGGTCGACTGCAACCTCGGCTCGAAACTGACGATGAAGTACCCGTCGATCTACCTGCTGGGTCCCGAAGCCCACGGCGAGATCCTCTCGATCGCCTTCGCCGGCGAGGGCCAGCACCAGGACGCGGGCGGCAAGATCATCCACGGCGCGCCGAGGACGTCGTCTTCGATCTTCTCCAAGTCGATCTCCAAGGACGGCGGCCGCTCGACCTACCGTGGCCTGCTCGAAGTCGCCGACGGGGCGAGCGAATCGCGCTCGAAAGTCGTCTGCGACGCGCTGCTCCTCGACGAGGACTCGCGCTCGGACACCTACCCGACGATCCGCATCGACGAGAACGACGCCGACATCGGCCACGAGGCGACCGTCTCCAAGATCGGCGACGAGCAGCTCTTCTACCTGCAGAGCCGCGGGCTCGACGAGGAGGAGGCCTCGAAGATGATCGTCAACGGGTTCATCGAGCCGGTGACCAAGGAGCTGCCGATGGAGTACGCGGTCGAGCTCAACCGGCTGATCGAGCTGCAGATGGAGGGCTCCATTGGCTGAGGTCGCGGTCCAGCCCGCCTGGCTTTCCGAGAGGCGCCAACGCGGCGCCTCTCTCGCGCAGGAGTTCCCCCTCCCCGACCAGAAGACGAAGGGCTGGGAATTCACCGACCTCTCGACGCTCGACCTGGCTTCGTATGAGGAGTCGAGCGCGACGCCGGTCGTCTCCGGCGCCGAGGGCGCGACCGTCCTGCCGCTGAGCGAGGCGCTGACCAGCCACGGCGACCTCCTGCACGAGCGGCTGGGGTCGCTGGTGCCGGTCGAGGATCCGTTCGTCGCCCGCAACGAGGCGGCCTGGCGCGACGGCGTCCTCGTCTACGTCCCCAGCGGCGTGCGGCTGAGCGAGCCGATCCAGATCGAGCTGCCGGTCGACACGGCGGGCGCGTCGATCAACTGGCGGACGCTGATCGTGCTCGAGGACGGGGCCGAAGCGGAGGTCTGGGAGCACTGGTCCTCGCCGGCCGACGACGTCGACGCGGTGCTGAACTCGGTGGTCGAGCTGGCCGTCGGCCAGGCCGCGACCCTGCGCTACGTCAACACCCAGGACATCTCCGAGAAGGCCTGGATCTTCGCCACCCAGCGCGCCCAGGTGGAGCGCGACGGGCGCCTCGACTGGGCCGCCCTCGGCTTCGGCTCGGCTCGCGGCAAGGTGCGGATGGAGACCAACCTCGCCGGGCCGGGCTCCGAGGCGCGGGTCACCGGCGGCTACGCCGGCGGCGCCGGGCAGCACCTCGACTACGACACCACCCAGGAGCACGCGGCGCCGAACACCAACTCTGACCTCGCCTTCCGCGGCGTTCTCGCCGCCGGCGCGACGGCGGTCTGGCGCGGGATGATCAAGGTCGACCCGGGGGCGCAGCAGACCGACGCCTTCCAGGAGAGCCGCAACCTGCTGCTCTCGCCCGAGGCCCACGCCGACGCGATCCCGGGCCTGGAGATCCTCGCCGACGACGTCCGCTGCACCCACGCCGCCGCGATCGCCCAGGTGGACAAGGAGCAGCTCTTCTACCTCACCTCCCGCGGCCTCGGCGACGAGGCGGCGAAGGCGCTGATCATCGAAGGCTTCCTCGAGTCCTTGGTCGAACGGCTGGCCGAGGGCCCGGTGCGCGACAGCATCTCCGAGGCGCTCGAGACGCGCCTGGCCGAGATCCTCTAGTCCTCGGTCCGTCGGAGCCATCGGCGATGCTTGCCTCGCCGTGAAGGAGGATGTGCTCGAGCAGATCGTCGATGACTACCTCAACTTTCTGGGGTACTTCACGATCCACAACGTCCCCTTCCACCCGGACAAGCTGGGAGGCGACTACAACGCGCGAGAAGACTCGGTGCCCTCCGACATCGACGTGATCGGGTTCAACCCGAGGAAAAGAGGAGTGGAGCGGGTCGTGGTCGTCACCTGCAAGTCATGGCAGGGCGGCTTCCACGCCGAGAGGCTGCTCGAACAGATGCAGGGGAAGAAGAAAAACCCCAAACGGGAGACCTGGCGCCACTTCCGCGAGCTATGGGTGCCGAAATGGAGCGACGCCTTCCGGAAGGAGATCGAGCGTCGCACCAGCGCGAACGTCTTCACCTACAAGATCGCCGTTACCCGCTTGATCGGCGATCCCGCCGGCTGGTCGGCCGACCCGAAGATCGCCGCGAACCTTCCCGATTGCCCGGTCGGCTTCCTCGAGATGCGTGATATGTGGGAGACGATCCTGAGCGGGTTGACCGAACGTCCCGCCGCAAGTGAGCTAGGGCGACTCGCCCAGCTGCTCAAGGCCGCTCGCGTGACCGACTAGTCCTCCCGCTCTGCCCGCCGCTGGGCGATGAAGCTCTTGGCTATCGCGGCGCTCACGATCAGCACGGGAACCACGTAGAGGAGCCAGATGAGCTGGTGGCCGATGTGGGCGAGGAGGAGCACTCGTTCCTCCCCTACCCGTTCGCGACCGAAAGCAGGTACAGGCCGAAGCAGGTGAAGGCGACCATCACCGCCAGCATCCAGTACTGCGAGGCGGTGGCCTTGCGGTAGTCGGACCAGTAGACGAGGGCGCGGTCGTGGGCGAGCATCAGTCCCATGACGTGTCCTACGACGAGCGACGCCACTTGGACGTACCAGATCGTGTTGGCGCTGATGACGTTGTAGTCGACGCCGGCGCCGGCGGTGCCGAAGAGGTCGGCGCCGGTCCCGAGCGGGTCGGAGAGCAGGTAGGTGAACTGGGCCTGCTCCTGGAAGACGAAGAGGCTGAAGTAGTGGGCGACGAGGTAGGCGAGGGCGATCGGGATCAGGGTGTGGGCGAAGCCCGCGCGCAGCGTCGACAGCGACGGGGCGCCGGGGACGGTCCTCATCCCGCGGACGCCGAGCGTGTAGACGAGGGCGACGGCGGCGAAGCAGAGGAGCATGAAGAGCGTCTCGCTGAGGCGGAGCGAGGCCGTCAGCCCGATCCCCGCGTCGGCGAGCCACTCGTAGACGGTTTCGATCGGGTCCTGGATCGCGCCCTCGGAAGCGCCGTCGAAGCTGGTGGTGGCGATCGAGGCGATCACCACGGCGGCCGAGCCGGGGACCGTCGCCCAGCCGGTCGCGGCGGAGAACGGGCGCCTGCGCTCGAGCCTGCCGTCCCGCGTCCCGAAGATCCCGAGCCGGCCGAACATCCCGAAGTAGACCGAGAAGACCTCCCCCCGGTCGCACCACTCCTCGACCCCGAAGGCGGCCATCATCGCCAGCGTGTAGACGCTGTAGACGAGGGCGGCGACCGCGGCGGTCTCCGGTTCGAGCACGACCCCGCCGCTGCCGTAGATGACCTCGAGCCAGACGACGGCGAGCAGGCCGATCGCCGCCGGCCAGCGGCCGAGCCGCTCCGGGTAGGCGAGGTGGGCGGGGCGCTGCCCGGCGATCGCCTGGAAGCCCGCCCCGGCGGCGCGGCCGATCGCCCGCCACGGGTTGAACGGCCGGAAGACGTCGCCGAGGATCGCCGAGAAGAAGGGGAAGCCGAGCCAACAGGTGACGAAGAGGAAGGTCAGCGCGAAGTTGCGGTCGGGGGCGACGGTCCCCTCGAGCCCGGCGTAGATCGCGACCCCGAGCAGGAAGACGCCGAGGAGGCCGCAGACGATCTGCGCCGGGAGGCCGAGGAGGGCGCGGGAGAGCCCCGCTCCGAGCGGCCGCTCGTGCCGCTGCTCGAAGCGGGGGCTGCGCCAGCCCGCCGCCAGCGCGAAGAAGGAGACGATCAGGACGATCGACGCCCCCCAGGCGAAGAGCCAGGCGGGGACCGGCAGGTCCTCCCTGGCCGACAGCGCGTGCGCCAGCGGCAGGTAGTTCATGGATTGACCCTCAGCTCCGCGATCTGGATCCCGAGCTGCTCCAGCTCGGCCTCGTAGATCCCTTCGAGGTCGGCCGGGAAGGCGAATTCGACGGTGCCGCCGGCGGGCACGTCCTTGGCGAGGTCGTAGCCGTGGACGTGGATTTCTTCCGCCGCGTCGGAGGTGACGCGGAAGCGGATCTCATCACCGGCGCTGTACTCGAGCTCCGCGATGCCGTCCACCGGCTCGCCGTCGCGGACGACGATCGTCGGCACGTCGCCGGCGGCCTGCGGATCGTCTTCGGTCGCGGCCATGCCTTCGAGCTCGGCGCAGGCGATCTTGTCGCTGTGCGCGTGCTGGGGCTCGCCCTCGTGGCCCTTGCCTTCCTTCGAGTGGTCCACCCCTTCGTGGACGAAGACCGTTTCGGATTCGTGGGCCCCGTATGAGGTCATCTCGTGGTGGGACTCGTCGACGTGGAGGACGACGGAGCCGGCTTCGCCGGGCGGGACTTCGCGTTTGCTCGAAGCCGTGGCTTCGCCTTCGCCCGCGGCGTCGGAGGTGAACCGCAGGTGGATCTCGTTCGGCGGCTCTTCCGAGCCCCCCTTCTGGAACTGGAAGTGCGGGCCGCCGGGTTCAGCCTGGCCGCAGCCGCCGGTGTGGAGATGGGCGATGTAGGGGGTTTTCGGCTCCAACCCGCTGACCGAGATCGAGACGGTGGTGCCGCCGTTCGTGCGCTCCAGCTCGGCTTCGCCGGTGACCTTCGAGGCGGCGGCGGGAGCGTCGGCGACCGCCGCGAACTTGCCGCGCACCGCCTGGCTTTCTTCGCCGGCGGTCCCGGTGGTGCTGTCGTCGCCACCACCACAGGCCACCAAGGCCACTGCCGCGACCAGCACGAACAGGGCAACCGTCAGTTTCCGTACGTCTTTCATCTGCAGATCCTCTCTTTCACGCTCTTTCCTGGCACGCAAGATGCCCGCGCTCGTGGACCCCGGACGAGGGGCGTGCGCGAGCGGCTAGGCGGCGGTCGGCGGAGCGCGCCCGGAGAGGGAGAGCGCGAGGAGCAGGCCCCCGGCCGCGGCGAAGGACGGCGCGCGGCGTGGGTCCGAGCGGCGGCCGGAGGCGCCGAGGCGAGGCCGCCGCCAGGCGGCGATCCGCTCGGAGAGGCGGACGATCGCCTCGCAGCCGGGGTAGCGGCCGAGCAGCAGCATCACGAGCAGCGCCGACAGCGGCAGCGCCGGAAGCAGGAAGGCGATGAGCTCGGCCATGGCAGCCAGGATAACGTCCGCCCTCGTGCGCCCCGGCCGCGACAACATCCCCGCCCCCGACCTGCCGACCGACCTCGCCTGGGTCGGGGTCGAACCGGAGTCGATGCCGGCGCTGACCGCCGGCGGGCCGGCGCTCGTCCACTTCGTCGAATACGCGCAGCTGAACAGCGTCCGCACCCTCCCCTACCTGGCCGAGTGGGACCGGCGCTACCGCGAGGCGGGGCTGAGCGTCATCGGCGTCCAGGCGCCGCGCTTCCCGTTCGCCGCCGAGCCGGAGCAGGTCGCGGCGGGGCTGGCGGAGCTGGGGGTCGGGTTCCCGGTCGCGATCGACGCCGAGCACGAGCTCTGGAGCGCCTACGGCTGCGAGGGCTGGCCCAGCCTCTTCCTCTGGAGCCTCGGCGGCTCCCTCGCCTGGGTCCACTTCGGCGAGGGCGAATACCGGGCGACCGAGGAAGCGATCCAGGCGGAGCTGCGGGAGGTCGACGCGCTGCGGGAGCTGCCCGAGCCGATGGCGCCGCTGCGCGCCACCGACGGGCCGGGCGCGCGGGTGATCCCGCCGACGCCCGAGGTCTTCCCCGGCGGCTCCTGGCAGCGGCCGTGGGTCGCAGGCACCGACGGCGAGGACCTGGCGCTCGACTACCAGGCGGGCGGCGCCTTCGCGACGGTCGAGGGCGAGGGCGAGATCCAGGTCGAGATCGACGGCGAGTGGAGCACGGTCCCGGCCGGCCCCGCCCCCGGGCTGCGCACGCTGGCCGAGCACCCCGGGCACGAGGCCCACAACCTCGTCCTCCGGCCCTCGCCTGGTATCAAGGTCTGGTCGATCAGCTTCGCCCCGGGCGTTCCCTGATCGCCGCGTCCCTCTGACCAGTCCACCCCACGAGGAGGAATCGATGATCACCAAGACCGACTTCATCGGCGTCCCGTCCACCGACGCGGAGCGCACCCGCGCCTTCTACGTCGACACCCTCGGCCTGCGGCCCGACGAGAACAGCCGCTTCGAGTTCTGGGTCGGCGACACCTGCTTCGGGATCTGGGAACCGGCCAAACAGGGGATGGAGTTCGCGCCGCAGAAGAACGCCCACCCGGCGCTGCACGTCGACGACGTCAAGGCGGCGCGCGAGGAACTGGAAGCCAAAGGCGTCGAGTTCTTCGGCGAGATCCTCGACACCGGCGTCTGCCAGATGGCCTTCTTCACCGACCCCGACGGCAACGACCTGATGCTGCACAACCGCTACGCGCCGTACGAGTAGCGACTGCTGAGTTAGCCCGCCTATAGCCGGGTCAACTCAGCGATCGTCGCTAGGCGCGGGCGGCGACCTCTTCGCGGATCTCCTTTGGGAGCATGAAGCGGACGTCCTCGTGGACGGTCCGCAGCTCGGAGACGTCGGCGGCGCCGCGGTCGCGGAAGAAGGAGACGAGGCTCTCGACGAGCTCCTCGGGGGCAGAGGCGCCGGAGGTGATGCCGACAGTCTCGACGCCCTCCAACCACTCCTCCTGCACCTGGGTGTGGTTGTCGATCAGGTGCGAGGCGGCGCCGTGTTCACGGGCGACCTCGACCAGGCGGTTGGAGTTGGAGGAGTTGGTCGAGCCGATCACCAGGACCAGGTCGCACTCGCGGGCGAGCTGCTTGACGGCGATCTGGCGGTTGGTGGTCGCGTAACAGATGTCGTCTGACTTGCTGCTGACGATGCCGGGGAACTTGGCCCGCAGGGCGGCGATCACTTCCGCGGTCTCGTCGACCGAGAGCGTGGTCTGGGTGATGAAGGCGACTTTGTCGGGGTCCGGGACCTCGAGGCTCTCGACTTCGTCGGCGGTTTCGATCAGGACGATGCTCTCGGGCGCCTCGCCGGTCGTCCCTTCGACCTCCTCGTGGCCCTCGTGGCCGATCATGATGATCGTGTAGCCCTGGGCAGCGAAGCGGCGAGCGGAGACGTGGACCTTGGTCACCAGCGGGCAGGTCGCGTCGATCGTCTGCAGGTTGCGGGCGGCGGCGTTCTCGTGGACCGCCGGGGCGACCCCGTGGGCGGAGAAGACGACGATCGCGCCCTCGGGCACCTCGGTCTCCTCCTCGACGAAGATCGCGCCGCGCTTGGCCAATTCCTCGACGACGTGCTTGTTGTGGACGATCTCCTTGCGCACGTAGACGGGGGCGCCGTGGAGCTCGAGCGCGCGCTCGACCGTCTGCACGGCGCGGTCGACGCCGGCGCAGTAGCCGCGCGGCGCGGCGAGGAGCACCCGCTTCGGGGCGGTTGCGGTGGCAGGCATATACAGAGAGTACCGGTGGAGCCCTTGCGACCCGCCGCGCGAGAATGCTCCCAAACTGCGGCCTGAGTAGCCTTGCTGGATGGCAACCTCCGGCCGCCACCTCGATCGCCTCACCGCCGTCGACGCCTCGTTCCTGACCAACGAGAGCTCCAGCAGCCACATGCACATCGGCGCGATCCTCATCTTCGAGGGACCGCCGCCCCGCTACGTGGATCTGGTCGAGCACGTCCGCAGCCGACTGCCGCTGGTCCCGCGCTTCCGCCAGAAGCTGGTGGTGCCGCCGCTGGAGGCCGGTCGGCCGCTCTGGGCCGACGACGTCAACTTCAACCTGACCTACCACATCCGCCACACCGCGCTGCCCGATCCGGGCGGCGAAGAGCAGCTGAAGCGGCTCGCAGGGCGGATCTTCTCCCAGCAGCTCGACCGCTCGAAGCCGCTCTGGGAGCTGTGGCTGGCACAGAACCTCGAGCGCGACCGCTTCGCGATCCTGACCAAGACCCACCACGCGATGGTCGACGGGGTCTCCGGCGTCGACATCGGCACCGTCCTCTTCGACGTCGAGCGCGATGCCGCGCCGCTGGAGCTCGAGGACGACTGGGTGCCGCAGCCCGAACCGGGGACGACCGAGCTGGTCGCCCGCGGGATCGCCGACGCGGTCGCCACCCCGATCAAGCTGGCCGAGCGCGCGGTCGACGTCGTCCGCAACCCGGAGACGACCGCCCGCAAGACGGTCGAGGCGCTGGAGGGGCTGGGCGAGATCGTCAGCGCCTTCGCCGACCCCGCCCCCGACGTCCCGCTGAACGAGGAGATCGGCCCCCACCGTCGCTACGTCTGGGCGCGCTCGGAGCTCGACACCTTCAAACGGATCAAGGACACCCTCGGCGGCACCGTCAACGACGTCGTCCTCGCGGTCATCACCGGCGCCCTGCGCAAGTGGCTGCACGGGCGCGGCATCCGCACCGAGGGGCTGGAGCTGCGGGCGCTGGTGCCGGTCTCGATCCGCAGCGAGGACGAGCGCGGCAACCTCGGCAACCGGATCGCGCTGATGCGCGGGCCGCTGCCGGTCTACATCGAGGACCCGGTGCGGCGGCTGCGCACGATCAGCGACGCGATGGCGGGGCTGAAGCGCTCCAAACAGGCGTTGGGGGCGGAAGTGATCTCCCGCTTCAACGACTTCGCGCCGCCGACCCTGCTGGCGCAGGCCTCGCGGATGAACTTCTCCACCCGCCTCTTCAACCTCATCGTCACCAACGTGCCCGGGCCGCAGATGCCGCTCTACGTCCTCGGCAAGGAACTGGAGAACGTCTTCCCGGTCGCCTTCCTGCCGCAGAACCACTGCCTCGCGGTGGCGATCATGAGCTACAACGGCAAGGTCGGGTTCGGCCTGCTTGCCGACTACGACTGCATGGAAGACATCGAGGTCGTCAGCAACGGCCTCAACGAATCCCTCGCCGAGCTCGAGGCGGCGGCCGGCAAGGCCGTCAAAGCCGCTTAGGGCTTTTTTCACCTGGGTAACGAGGAGTACACCCCCATGCCCCTGCTCGTAATCCTCTTCATCGTCGTCCCGATCCTGGAGCTCTACGTGATCATCCAGGTCGGGCAGCTGATCGGGGTGGTGCCGACGCTGCTCCTGCTGCTGGCCGACGCGCTGCTGGGGTCGTGGCTGCTGAAACACAAGGGGCGCGGGGCCTGGCGGCGGTTCAACCAGGCGCTGGCGGAGCGCCGCTTCCCCGGCAAGGAGGTGGCCGACGGGGTGCTGATCGTGATCGGCGGCACTCTGCTGCTGACGCCGGGCTTCCTCACCGACGTCTTCGGGCTCCTGCTGCTGCTGCCGCCGACGCGGGCGCTCGCCCGGCGGGTGCTGAAGCGGTTCACGATCGGGCGCTTCGCGGTGGTCGGCATGGGAGGCGGCGCCCCGGGGCCGTTCGGACGGCCCTCCCCCGCCGACGGCCGTCCCCCCTCTCGCGACTACGACTTAGAGGGGACCGCCGAGGAGGTGCCACCGCAAGATGGCCACGAGCCACGGCTCCCGAGGACCGACAGGAGCTGAGTTGGCGACGGAGGAGCAGCAACTGCAGCGGCTCCTCGCGCGTAAGCCGAGCCCCGAGGACCGGGCCTCCTACCACGCCCACTTCACCCACCCGGCGGTGGAAAGCTGGCTGCGCCCCCCTCCCCTGCCGCCGTTCAACAGCCTGGTGCTGGACGAGCTGCTGGAGGGCGACCGCGCCCACTGGTCCGACCACGGCTTCGGGCCCTGGGTCCTGGTCGAGAGGGAGAGCGGCCGGTTCGCCGGCCGCGGCGGCCTCGCCTGGACCGCGGTCGAAGGCGTCGCCGAGGTCGAGCTGCCGTGGAGCATCGAGCCGCACCTGCACGGGCGCGGGCTGGCGACCGAAGCCGCGACAGCGGCGACGCAGTGGGCGCGGGACCTGCGGCTCGAAGAGGTGGTGGCGCTGATCCTCCCCTCCAACCACGCCTCGCAGCGGGTGGCGGAGAAGACCGGCTTCACCCCGCGGGAAGAGGTCGTCCACGCCGGCCTGCCGCACTTGTTGTTCCGCCTGCGGCTGGACTGAGGGGCGACCCCTCGCCCGTTCTTTTGTCCGATCCGTTAAAGGTGATGCGTTGGTTGGTCGATTTGTCCAATCAATGTTCGGATCGCTGCAATCTCAGGTCGGCGCCTCTCCCGAGGAGACGCTGAGCGCCCTGCTCGGCGCGGTCCAGGAGCTCTCGCTGGCGCGTACCGCCGATGACGTCCAGAAGGTCGTCCGGGTGGCGGCGCGGGAGCTGGCCGCGGCCGACGGGGCGACCTTCGTCCTGCGCGACGGCGACCGCTGCTTCTACGTCGACGAGTACGCGATCGCGCCGCTCTGGAAGGGCCAGAAATTCCCCTTGGAGGCGTGCATCAGCGGTTGGGCGATGCTGAACCGGCAGTCGGTCGCGATCGAGGACATCTACGCCGACGACCGCATCCCCCACGACGCCTACCGCCCGACCTTCGTCAAGAGCCTCGTCATGGTCCCGATCCGGCGGGTCGACCCGCTCGGCGCGATCGGCATGTACTGGGCCGACCACCACTCTCCCAGCGAGCGCGAGCTCGCCGCCGCCCAGGCCCTCGCCGACAGCACCGCGGTCGCCCTCGAGCACGTGCGGGTGCTGGGCGAGCTGAGGGAGAGCGTCGCCCTCGCCGAGACCGACCCGCTGACGCAACTGCCGAACCGCCGCGCCTGGGACGAGGTCCTGCAGAGCGCGATCGAGTCCGGGGTACGCCCCCTCTGCGTCGCCCTGATCGACATCGACCACTTCAAGGGCTACAACGACTCCGAAGGCCACCAGGCCGGCGACAAGCTCCTGCAGGGCGCCGCCACCGCCTGGCGCGAGGCGCTCCGCTCCGGCGACATCATCGCCCGCTTCGGCGGCGACGAGTTCGCGGCGCTGATGCCCGAGTGCGAGGTCGACGACGCCGAGGGCATCTGCGAGCGCCTCTGCGGTGCCCTCCCCGAGGGCCGGACGGCCTCGATCGGCGTCGCCAAGTGGAACGGCCTCGAGGACGCCGAAAGCCTCCTCGCCCGCGCCGACGCGGCGCTGTACGAGGCCAAGCAGTCGGGTCGCGGCTGCGTCTCGGTCGCTGCCTAGCGACACCGTCAGCATTAGATGGGACATAGCTTGCTGATGCCCCTTCGCAGGTCGCATCGTAATCTCGGCTCTCATTGGACACCGCTTACTCCAATTGCTTGGAGGCCCGCACTAGTGGGGCCGCTGCTCAACGCCTGAATGCCTCGATCGATTAGTTTGCTCTGATCAGGTTCTACTCAGGTGGCTACCACTGGCTGAGAGGCCAGATCTAACGGCAGCAACGCGGGGGCAATGGCGCGGGTTTTCGTCCAACTACGCAATTCGAGGTTACCGTCGTGAAGCTCTGGCGTCTTCTGCCGAAGCGATCAGCGGCTCGCATGACTAATGCGATGCTCAGAAGCGCGTGGATAGATGGCCCACGGAGTTATGTCCTGCTCCGCGCTCGTATGCGGTTGGCTGGCGCACCCCATCTCTCTGCGCCCATCCTGGTCTCGATAGTTGCCCTAGTACCCCCATTCCTTGCAGGAATAGGACACTCCACCCCCGAGTGGCTTAGTGACGCTTGGCAGGTAACCGGGGTATTGATCGGATTCGCGCTCGCGTTGTTTGTCTTTCTCATGGAGGCGCTCGTGGATCGAAGTCTTCGCTCACGCGCCACGTTTCGTACCGTCATTCGAGAAGCCGGACTCGAATGGCCCTTAGGCCTAGGACTGGCATTCATCGCCTACGCCGCAGTTGCATCTCGATGGAGTGCAGAAAGCGAAGGAATAGCTGCCTGGGCCGAGACGTGGTTGCTTATTGTCTTTACCCTTCAGGTTGCCTCATTTGCGTGGGTATTCGTACGGGGAATTCAGCTAACGCCACCCGGCGCGCTCACCGCCATGATTCGTCGGTCATTTCGAGACGCCGCCCATGAAGCTGCTCGGCGACAACTCCAGCGCCGGGTGAGCAGAACCTTGATCGATGTTGCATGCAAGGAGGCGTCCGCCGACGCTGAAATGCCAGAGGTGATCTCCTACTCGCCCATTGCATTCTTAGGTTCGCCTGTCGAGGTAAAGCAACCCGGCGAAATTAAAGACGTTGATCTAGGTGCAGCTAAACGTCTTGCCTCACTTCGACCAGCCGGAAAGATAAGTCTTATGGCGTCGATCAACAGCCAGGTCGAACCGGGAGTAGAAATTGGTCGGCTCGAAGGCCTAGGTCCCTTCTTTGCCGCCGAGATACGCCGCTCAGTCGCAATCGGGAAACGAACGGAGGATCTCGAAACCCGACAGATCTTCCGTGAAGCGATCGACTTTGCGCGTCGAGCCCAAGCGAGCAAGTCGGCAGCCGACTTAGATTTGGCGCTCGACGTAATTGTCGATGCATTCACCGAGGTGGCCGGATCTTGGAATGCCTTTGGCGTCCGCTATGAAGCCGGGCAGGTCAACGAGTTCTTGTGGATCTCGGACGGCGACCAGATGTACCAGGATCTTCGCGACCTCTCCATTGACTCCATCAACGGCGGTGACCCAAGGTTCATCCACGCACTGTCCACCTTGTCCTATCGCCTCATAATTGCTGGCTACGAACACGATGCGCCTCTCTTAGCCGAACATGGCGAAGCACTGAGCATCGGCCTAGCGTCCCTCTTGAGATGATCCGCGACCCTGAGATCCGCCGCTTGGTCGCTGAGCAAGCCAGCAGTACGCCGATTGAGGCCTACAAGAACATCCGATATCGGTTCGAGAGTTCGAACGAATCTGCAGACAATCGGCTACGGGCAGCCAATTTCCTTGTCAGACTCACCGGGGGTCTAGTGCGAATCTTGAAGAACCTGGCCGAAGCTGACGAGTTCGATGCCTACGCCTCTGCGCTGCGTGTTTGGAAAGAGGCGCGAGGAAATTCAGAATTTGAGCGCCGACTTGATGACTTAAGTTTCTACGCCGCTCACGGTGACCGCGAGACTAAGCGACGCCTAGACAGAGAAATCGATGAGCTCAGGCCGCTCGCTGATGCAGACAAGCAAATCTCTGTTTCACGAGCAGCCGGGTTTCTTCAGCTTGGAGGTTGGCTCGCAGGAAGGCTTCGTCGTAAACCTGAGGATCGGAACTATCTTCGCTATCTGCCGCCACTGGTTGCAGAAGTTGATCGCGACTCTGTAGTGCGCGTCTTATCGCAGTACTTTGCCGACCATTCCTTTGAACTTCTCAGCAGCTGGTACTCAGACGAAATGCTCACGTCCGGAGCGTCGTCGTGGTCCGGCGACAGGAGTGGCGACGGACTCTATTGGGCGGCATTTCTGCTGCTCGCCCAAACTCCGCCGGACACCAGGATCGAGGTTCCACCCTCATCCAACGTGTCTTGGGCCTCGACTCAGATGCAAACTCAACTACAAGCGGTTGTTGACGACGCTGACCTGTGGGCCGATCTGCTTCCGGCGGACGATCTCTATTCGCGCAAATCAAATCTTGAATTGGCTTGGAAGGAGGCAGAGGGGATACAACAGGAGGTTGAGCGGATCGCTATCGTCAATGCCCAGCTAGATCGTGGGGTTGTCGATGCCTTTCGTCGAGGGAATCAGGAGGCATTCGAAGCCGCACAGACTGTAAGCAACGCGTTCCGCATCGTGGGCCATCGCTCCCTGATCAGGTCCGCCTCGGCATTCGAGAATCGCGCTCGCATCATCCGAGAGGTTTTCCCTAAGTCTTGGTTCATCGAAGACCGTTACGTCGGTGGCCTGAACGAGAACATCGGGAAGGAGTTCGCGCGGGACCAGGATCAAATTCTGTTCTCGGAACTGCTTAGCAATGCTGAGCCCGACGCGCAGCCCGTAGGTTCGCAACTCGGCTCTCTGACTTCCGCCATCCGCTCACTGGCTAACGAAACGCGGAATCGAGTAATTGTTCTGGCGCCTGATCATTTCATGCTCCGGGAGCGGATCTTTGAGGCGCCGGGGTTCAAGCATGAGGCCGATCGTCGCGCATTCGGAGTTCTCGCCGGAGCGCCAGTTTTCCTCGTTCCTGGGATTGAGCGGCAGCCGCTCGTTCTTCTAGATCTCCAGCATGGTGAGCTAACCGAATTCGTGGCAGAGGGTCAACAGTCTCCGCTTTGGATTCAAGTCACGACGCTTGACCTTGACTCTGCCCTTGCGGAGGTGGCGAAAGGCTTCCAGTTCAATGACGAGCCCGACATGGACGACGAGGAGGTGGCCAGCAAGCTGGCTTCAGAGCGAGTCTTGGTCAGTGCCCGACTCTCGTGGGACCTTCAATTCAACCCAGTCGGAATCCACCAGTTCATCTGGGAGGAGGGTGGCGTTGCCAACTAAGCACCGTCAATAATCTCCGCCGATCAACAACGGGCCCCATGGGGACACCGAAGGATGGAGATGGGTCGACTAGGCCCCGACCGACCCCCTGCCGCCTCTAATTCGCGCTTAGAACCCCAGGGCGAACTTGGCGTCCTCGGACATCATCTCCGGGGACCAGGGGGGGTCGAAGACCATCTTCGGATGGACGGCGGTGACGCCGGGGAGGTCGCCGACGAACTCGCGCATCTGCTCGGAGACCTGGGGGCCGATCGGGCAGGCGGGGGTCGTCAGGGTGAAGGTGACGTAGACCTCGGGACCCTCGATGTTGACGTCGTAGACGAGGCCGAGGGAGACGAAGTCGAGGCCGAGCTCGGGGTCGATGACCTCCTCGAGGGCCTCGTAGACGTCGTCCTCGGTGAGGGCTTCTTCGGTGGCTGCGGGGTTGTCGCTCATGGCCCCATGGTAGCCGGGCGCTAACGCGGCTCCGGGGGCGGCCCCTGCGGAGCCGGCGCCAGCTCCAGCTGGTACCAGGCGACGTCGTGCCAGGCGCCGTTCTTCCAGCCGATTTCGCGGTTCACCCCCACCCGCTCGAAGCCGAGGCCCTCGTGTAGGGCGACGCTCGCCTCGTTGGGCAGGGTGATCCCGGCGTGGGCCATGCGGAAGCCGCGTTCGCGCAGGCGGTCGAAGAGGGCGACGTAGAGGGCGCGGCCGGCGCCGCGGCCCTGCTCGGCACCGTCGACGTAGACGGAGACGCCGACCGTCCAGCGGTAGGCAGGGCGCCGTTGGAATGGATAGGCGTAGGCGTAGGCGATCACCCGCCCCTCGCGCTCGGCGACGAGCCAGGCGTGGCCGGCGGCGAAGCGCTCGATCCGCGCCGCCATCTCGGCTGCGTCCGGCGGGCGCTCCTCGAAGGTGACGGGGGTGTCCTCGACGTACGGCGCGTAGATCTCCGCGCAGACGGCGGCGTCGCGGGCGGGGTCGGCGTCGCGGATGCGGAGGTCCGTCATCGGCAGGGCAATCTAGAGCGCGGGGGCGAAGTAATCACTTAGGCTGCCGAGCATGAGCCAGGAGGGCAAGATCGTGCGGCGGTCGATCGGGATCGTCTTCTCCGACGGGGGCCTGCTGGCCCTCACCGCGACTCTGCCGGAGGCCGGGGAGGCGCACGGCGACGAGGAGGTGACGGCGGTCATCTGCGACCCCGACGGCGCCCCCGCCAGGTTCGAGGAGGCGCTGCTCTCGACCGAGTACGGCGAGGACGGAGTGCAGCGCCGGGCGACGCTGGAGCTCTGGCCGGACCTCGAGGAGATGCGGCCGCTGCGCGGGGCCGGAACCCTGATCAACTCGGTCTGCGTGCGCCGGCAGGGGGTCGACTCCCAGATCGCCTTCTTCCGCTGGACGGTCGAGGGGCGCGAGGGGCTCGGCACCTACGAGGTCGCCCGCCACTGCGATGGCTGAGATCAAGGCGATCGTCTGCGACTTCGGCGGCGTCCTGACGACGCCGCTGCTCTCCGCCTTCGCCGCGGTTCAGGACGAAGTCGGGGTCTCCGCCGAGAACCTCGGCCGGGCGATGCGCGAGGGTCTCCAAGAGGGCGAGGAGCTGCCGCTGTTCCGGCTCGAGCGGGGCGAGATCAGCGAGGACGAGTTCCTCGACCGGCTCGAGGACGGGCTGGAGTCGCTGCTCGGCCACCGCCCCCACCTGCGTCGCTTCCGCCACACGTTCTTCGGCGCCCTCGACCCGAACGAGCCGATGATCGAGCTGATGCGGGAGCTGAGGGCGAGCGGGCTGAAGATGGCGATGCTGACCAACAACGTGCGCGAGTGGGAGCCGCTTTGGCGCTCGATGCTGCCGGTCGACGAGATCTTCGAGGAGATCGTCGACTCCGCCTTCGTCGGCTGTCGCAAGCCGGAACGGCGGATCTACGAGCTGACGCTGGAGCGGATCGGGATGCCGGCCGAGGCCTGCCTCTTCGTCGACGACCTCCCCCACAACTGCGAGGGCGCCAAGGCGGTGGGGATGAGCGCCGTCCACTTCCGCGACAACGAGCAGGCGATCGGCGAGATCCGCGCCGCAGTCGGGCAGGCGAGCGCGGCGGGCTAGCTAGGCGCGCTCGCGGGCGGCGGAGGCGCCGTCGCCGCTGGGCGCCAGCGCCTCGCGCCAGCGGCGGGCGAACGGCAGGCGCCAGCTATGGGGGGCGATCAGACCGCCGATCTCCGCCGGGCCCCACGATCCCTGCGGGTACGGTTTCACCGGCGGCGGGTCCTGCAGCAGCGGTTCGGAGACCTCCCAGAGGCGCTCGACGTCGCGGGCCGTGGTGAAGAGGGTGCGGTCGCCGAGCATCGCGTCGCGGATCAGCCGCTCGTAGGCCTCGACGGTCTCGCCGTGGTACTCGGTTTCCTCCAGCGAGAACTGCATGCTCGCCTTATCGAGAACCATCCCCATCCCCGGCCGCTTGCCGTAGAAGGAGAGCGAGACGCGGGAGGATTCGCCGAGGTCGAAGGTGAGGTGGTCGGGACCGTAGCGGCCGACCCGCGAGTGCTCGGGGAACATTGCGTGCGGCGGCTCGCGGAAGGCGATCGAGATGATCCGCGTCCCTTCCCCCATCCGCTTGCCGGTGCGGAGGTAGAACGGCACCCCGCTCCAGCGCCAGTTGTCGATCTCGCAGCGCAGGGCGACGAGGGTCTCGGTGCTGGAGTCGGGATCGACCTTCTCTTCGTCGCGGTAGCCCTCGTACTGGCCGCGGACCACGCTCCTCGGGTTCAGGGGCTGGAGGCTGCGGAAGACCTTGTGCTTCTCGTCGGTGATCGGGTCGGGGGCGAGCGAGGTGGGCGGCTCCATCGCAACGAAGGCGAGGATCTGGAACAGGTGGGTGACGACCATGTCGCGGAAGGCGCCCGTCTTCTCGTAGAAGGCGCCGCGGCCCTCGATCCCCAGCGTCTCCGGGACGTCGATCTGGACGTGGTCGATGTGGTTGCGGTTCCAGATCGGCTCGAAGAGGCCGTTGGCGAAGCGCACAGCGAGGATGTTCTGCGCCGCCTCCTTGCCGAGGAAGTGGTCGATGCGGAAGACCTGGTCCTCGTCGAGGACTTCGTGGACCATCTCGTTGAGCTTGCGGGCGCTGGCGAGGTCGGTCCCGAACGGCTTCTCCATCACCACCCGCGCGCGCTGGGAGATGCCGCAGGCGCTGAGCATCTGGATCACGTCGGGGGCGACGACCGGCGGGACGCTGAGGTAGTGGAGCAGCCGCATGTCGGGGCCCAGCTCCCCTTCGGCCTCGCGCACCGCGTCCCGCAACCCGTCCGGCGCAGCCGAGAAGGGCACGTAGGAGAGCCGACGCGAGAACTCGTGCCACTCCTCCCCGCCGAACGCCTGGCGGGCGAATTCCCGGCAAGCCGATTCGGCGATCGCCCGAAAGCGCGCGTCGTTGATCTCTCCCCGCGCGACCCCGATGACCCGGAACTCCGGCAACATCCCAGCCTGGAACAGCCGCAGCAGCCCCGGCAGCAGCTTCCGCCGCGCCAGGTCGCCGGTGGCGCCGAAGATGACGATCGCGTGCGGAGGGACGTCCAAGAGGTCGAGCTTAGCCCGCGACCGCGACTGCCATCTCTTGCTTCGAGCTCTCTAGCCCTGGACCGGCTCTCGCCGTCGGCCCTTGCCAGCCCGATGGCGCCTCACCAGCTCGATCTCGGGGACGGGGCCCTGAAGGTGCAGCTCGAGGGAGAAAGGGCGGCGCCAGGCGATGATCAGGGCGAGGACGAGGGCGATTCCCGGCAGAACGAGAAAACCTTGGACGAACCCGTTGAGCAAGATGCCGAAGCCGATTCCCACGACCATGGTGATGACCGCGCTGACGGCGATCGTGAGAAGGGAAACCGCGTTCTTGTGGGTCTTCATTTCTTTCATTATGCGCTTTCTGGTGGAAACTTGTTGTCTGACTACCTTCGCAGCTCCCTGACCGCGATCAGCATCGCCATCACGCCGGTGAGGAAGACGAGCGCTGAAAGCGGCCCTGGCTCTCCGTAGACGAGAAGGCCGCCCCAGGCGATCCAGCCGGCGGGAAAGATGTAGCCGCTGAGTCGCAAGTCGACCGGTCGCTTCCTGTGCTGGTCGACGAATGCCGCAACGGCGGCTTGGACGACGCCGAAGCCGCCCCAGATGCCGATCAGCAGAACGAGCCAGTCGAGCCAGTCGCTCGGAAGGGGCTGGTCGAGGAAGATTCGTGAAGCCGCAGCGAGAGCCACTCCCCTCTAAGTCCTGGCCCCACCAGGTTCTCCCCCCTTCTAGACGACTTTAGGGGCGGGCAGTCTCAGTTGTCGCTGCCCGCGCGGTCCCAGACGTACAGCTCTAGGGCCTCGGTGGCGAGCTGCATCAGGCGGGGTGGGCCGAGGAGGCCGAGGACGAGCTCGAGGGCGTCCTCCTCGGTGACGCCGGAGTCGACGGCCTCCTCGCCGCGGAAGCCGGCGGCGAGCTTGAGGGCCTCGCGGCGGTTCTCGCCGAGGGAGCCGAAGGCGGCCATGAGGAAGTCGCGGTTGGGAACCGGCTGACCCGACTCGAGGGAGCCGTGCCAGGCGGCGAGCATCGAGAGGTCGTGCTCGTCGAGCTCGGCGATCGCCTTCGCGTAGTGGACCTCGAGCTCGGAGTCGGGGATCTCGTCCACCCACGCCCGCACCGCCTCCCCGAGGAGCTGGCGGCGCGCCTCACGGCCGATGGAGTCGGCGATGGCGCGGATGGCGTCGGCTGGGTCTACGAAACAGATGGACATCGGCTGGAGAGAAATTTAGAGGGGGCCGACGACGCCAAAAGATGCCCGCTAACTCCCCAGTTTGCGGGGTCGTGCGGAGCGGCACCGGGGCTGTGCGAAGTCGACGCCGGAGCCGTCCCTAGGCTCGGGACGCGTGCCTCTGAAACTGATCTACGGACCCCCCAACTCGGGCAAGCGCGGCGAGGTGCTGCGCGCGTTCGCGGACGTCCTCGACCGCGACCCCGTGCTGGTCCTGCCGACCACCGACGACGTCTTCGACTTCGAGCGCGAGCTGGCCGGCCGCGGCGCCCTGCTCGGCGGCTCGGCGATGACCTTCGGGGCGCTCTTCCGCACGATCGCCACCGCCGCCGGCTCGCCCCCCGGCGCCGAGCTCTCCCCCACCCAGCGCCTGCGCGCGGTCGCGGTCGCGGTCGAGTCGCGGCGGGACCGGCTGGGGCCGCTGCGCCGCTCCGCCTCCCGACCACGCTTCGCCACCGCCCTGGAGCGGCTCTTCGACGAGCTGCAGGCGGCGGGGGTCGAGCCCGAGCAGGTCGAGGCGAGCGCGGGCACGCTCGAAGGCTCCGCCTACCTCAGCGACCTCGCCGCCCTCTACGGCGGCTACGAGGAGGTGCGCCGCCGCACCGGCCGCATCGACCCCCACGGCATCGCCCGCGAGGCGATCGCCCACCTCCGCCGCGACGGCTCCTTCTGGGGCGAGCGGCCGGTCCTCCTCTACGGCTTCGACGACCTGACCGAGAACCAGCTCGAGCTGGTCGCGGCGCTGGCCGAGCAGGCGGCGGTGACCGTCGCGCTCCCTTATGAGGACGGGAACCCGGCGCTGGCGGCGCGCGGCAGGCTCCTGGGACGGCTGCGGGAGCGGATCGGGGCGAGCGAGGAGGTCGTCTTCGACCCGAACCCCGGCAACACCGTCAGCCCGCTGCTCTTCCACCTCACCCTCTCCTTCGGCAAGCCCCGGCCGAAGCGAGCCGAAGCGGACGGCAGCCTCACGATGCTGCGCTCGGCGGGGACCCGCGCCGAGGCGGAGGCGATCGCCGCGCACGTGTCCCGCCTGGTGCACCGGGGGGCCGACCCGGCCGAGATCGCGATCACGCTGCGCGACCCCTCCCGCCGCGGCCCGGAGATCGCCGCCGCGCTGGAGGCCAACGACGTCGCGGTCGCGTTGGAGGCCGAGGTCCCGGTCGCGAACACGAGCGTCGGCGGCGCCCTCGTCGCCCTGCTCGAGGCCGAGTTCGGCGCCCGCCGCGCCTCCGACTTACTCCGCTACCTGCGCGGGCCGTCGGGGTGGCCCTCCCACATCGTGGACTGGTTCGAGCGCTCGCTCCGCCGCCACCGCGTGCGCGACGCGGACGCGGCCCTGCTGCGCTGGGAAGAAGAAGGCTGGGACCCGCCGCGCGACCTCCTGCGGCTGCGGGCCGCCGCCGAGCGCTCGCCGGCCGAGCTGGCGGCGGAGGTCGGGGCGCTGGCGGCGACGAT
>Ga0196960_10000057_pt1 | contig 41991 bp, 36 predicted proteins | sample S3v_5metaG_FD_183187 | JGI IMG/M metagenome (GOLD analysis project Ga0196960, IMG submission 183187) | Soil microbial communities from Anza Borrego desert, Southern California, United States - S3+v_5 | ecosystem: Environmental > Terrestrial > Soil > Desert | place: USA: California | collected...
CGCCGCTGGCCGCGCGCCCCGCCGCCCGCGTCGCCGTGCCCGCCGAGCTGCCCGGGCTGTCACCGGCCCGGCGGGCGGCGTTCGGGGCGGCCGTCGAGCGGCTGGCCGCCGACGGGGTGGTCGTCGAGCCGATCGACCTGACGCCGTTCCTGGAGGCGGCCCGGCTGCTCTACGACGGCGGCCTGGTCGCCGAGCGGCACGCGGCGGTCGGCGCCTTCGTCGACGCCCATCCGGACGCCGTCGACCCGACCGTCGGCGCGATCATCGCCGCGGCCGGCGCCGTGCCGGCGACCCGGCTGCTGCACGACCGCGAGCGGCTGGAGGAGCTCACCGCCACCGCCCTCGCCGGGCTGGCCGGGTTCGAGGCGCTGCTGGTGCCCACCACGACCGCCCACCCGACGCTGGCGGAGGTGGCGGCCGACCCGGTCGGCGTCAACTCCCGGCTGGGCACCTACACCAACTTCTGCAACCTCATGGACATGTGCGCGGTGGCGGTGCCGTCGGGCACGGTCCTCGACGAGGACGGCGAGGAGCTGGAGTTCGGCGTGTCCGTCGTCGCGCGCGCCGGAGCCGACGCCGTGGCGCTGGACCTGGCCCGGCTGGTGCAGCTGCCGACCCCGCCGGTGGCCCGGCCGGGCGCCGCCGCGGTCGCCGAGGCGCCGGAGCTGCCCTGGCCGCTGCATGCCGGAGCGGCCGCGACCCGGCTGCTGGTCGTGGGCGCGCACCTGCGCGGCCAGCCGCTGGACGGCGAGCTGGAGGACCGCGGCGCCCGCTGGCTGGGCCCGGCGACCACCGCGGCGGCCTACCGGCTCGCCCGGCTGGACACCACGCCGGCCAAGCCGGGTCTGGCCCGGGTGGGGCCCGGAGCGGGGGTGGCCGTCGGCGGCGAGCTGTGGCTCGTCGGCACCGACCGGCTCGGCGACTTCCTGGCCGCGCTCCCGGCGCCGATGAACCTCGGCCGGGTCGAGCTGGCCGACGGCTCGGAGGTCGTGGGCTTCGGCTGCTCGCTGGAGGCCTGGCGAGCCGGCGAGGACATCAGCGCGCACGGCGACTGGCCCACCGCCCAACGGGTCGCCGCGGCCGGCCCCCGCACGTTCCCCTCGACCACGTCTGGAGCCCTCTCATGATCGTCGCCGGTGTCGGCGTGTGCCTGCTGGTCCTCACGGCCAGCGGGCTGGTCTCCGCGCGCAGGGTCCGTGGCGACTCCGCCAACTACCTGGTCGCCGGGCGGAGCCTGTCCGCGGGTCTGGTGGGGGCGGTGCTCGTGTCGCAGGCCGTCGACTCGAACGCGACGCTCGGCAACGCCGACCTGGCGGCGACCTTCGGCTGGTGGGCGGGCGCGGCGCTGCCGATCGGGCTGGCGGTCTGCCTGCTGCTCATGGGCCTGTTCTTCGCCCGGCGGATGCACCGGGCCGACGTGGTGACCCTGCCGGAGTTCTTCCGCCGGCGGTTCGGCCGGGGCATCGAGCTGTCGGCCTCGGCCCTCACCGTCGCCAGCTTCGCGCTGCTGCTCGCCGGCAACCTGGTGGCCCTGGGCTTCCTGCTCGAGCGGTTCCTCGGGGTCAGCTACACGGTCGGCATCCTCCTCACCATCCCGGTCGCGCTGCTGTACACGATCACCGGCGGCATGTTCGCCAGCGTCTACACCGGGGTGGCCCAGGTGGCGATCAACGTCGTCGGGGTGATCGCGCTGGTGATCTGGATGGCCACCACCCACGGTCTGGACGCCCCCGACGGCCTGGGCGCCGGGAACCTGGAGCAGCTCACCTCCGCCGACTCCGGCGCGGTCATCAACTGGGCGACGATCATCGCCCTCGGTCTGGGCAACCTCGTGGCCATCGACCTGATGCAGCGGGTCTTCTCCTCGCGCAGCCCGGGAACGGCGCAGCGGGCCTGCTTCTCGGCGGCGACGGGGATCCTGCTGTTCTGCCTGCCGCTGTCGTTCGTGGCCATCGCGGCGGTGACCGTGGTCGGGGACGCGGCCGCCGACGGGCCGATCCTCTACACGCTGCTCAGCGACCACGCGCCGGTGTGGCTGGCGGTGATCGTGATCTCCGGTCTGCTGGCGGCCACGCTGACCACGGTGAGCGGGGTCCTGCTCAGCACGGCGTCGGTGCTGGTGCGCAACGTGCTGCGCCTGGACGCCGACGCGCCGGTGATGACTCCGCGGGTCCTGACCGCGACCCGGCTGGCGACCCTGCCGATGGCCGCGATCGCCGCGGTCGTGGCGCTGCGGGTGCCGCAGACGGGGATCCTGCTCACCCTGTCCTTCGACCTGCTCCTGGCCAGCCTGGTCGTGCCGTTCGCCCTCGGGCTCTACTGGCAGCGGGGTGGCGCGGCGGCCGCCGCGGCGGCGATCGTGGTCGGGATCGGGGTGCGGCTGACCCTGTTCGTGCTGACCCCGACGATCTACGGGGTGGAGAACACGCTGCTGCACGTTCCGAACGACCTGGTGACCGCGTCCGTGGACGGCTGGTCCACCATCTGGGCGGCCGCGGCGTCCCTGACCGCCTACCTGGTCGTGGCGCTGCTGTCCCGGCGCCGCGTCGCCGAGGACGTCACAGAGGCCGCTGCCGAGGACACCGCAGGCGGCACCGCCGTTCCGGTGCCGTCGCCCGAGCCGGACCTGGTCGGCGCCCGGTGACGCCCGGAGTGCCGGCGGCGCGCGCCGCCACCGGACGCCCTCGGCTGGAGGGCCGGCGACGTCCGGGGGACACCGCACGCGAGGAGGTGCTCGACGCGGCGGGGGAGCTGTTCACCACCCGCGGCTACGCGGCGACCTCGACCCGGCAGGTCGCCGAGGCGGTGGGCATCCGGCAGGCGTCGATCTACCACCACTTCCGGACCAAGGACGACATCCTCGAGGCGCTGCTCACCGGAACGGTGACCCGGCCGCTCGCGGCCTGCGCCGTCCTCGAGGCGCTGCCCGTCCCGGCCGATGTCCGCCTGCACGCCCTGACCCTCGTCGACTGCACGCAGCTGTGGGACAACCCGTGGAACGTGGGGATCCTGTACCTGCTGCCCGAGGTGCGGACCGAGCGCTTCGCACGCTTCCACCGCCAGCGGTACCAGCTGCGGGACCGGTACCGCGCGCTGTCGCGGGCGGTGCTCGCGCAGCTCGGCCCGGAGGAGGGGGACCACGGCACCGACGTGGACGACGACGTCGTCTTCCGGCTGAGCGAGACGCTGCCCAACCTGCGGGCCGACGGCCTCGGCCGTGCCGACCAGCCCGCGCGCACGGCCGACCTGGGTCTGCGCGTGCTGGGCTGGCGGGGGGACCGGGTGGCCCTGCGGGCCGCTTCCGCCCGCGCGGTGGAGGTCACGGACCGGCTGGCTGCCGACCCCGTCGTCGGAGAGCGGGCGGTGGCACTGGCGGGATCGCCGGCCTGATCCGCGTAGCGCCCGGCCGCGGACCGTCAGGGCGTGGACGCCGGCGCTGCGCTCGGCACGAGGCGCCGGCTCCACGAGCGGAGGCGGGGAAGGAGCCCGCCGTCGATCGGCGGGTGCAGCGGTGCGGCCGGATGCCCGGCCGGCGGTCCGGCCTCCGGCTGGAGGGCGGACCGGCGGCGTTCGAGCGACCGGATCTCCGACCGCAGCGAGGACCGCCGGCGCCGGAGGGCTTTGACCTCGGTGCGGACAGCGGTGAGGCTCGTCGCTGCATCCCGGGCCGCGAGGTCCCGGATGGCGGCGGCTTCCTCGTCGGCCCGCCGGCGCTGCTCCCGTCCGGCGTCCAGCATCCCGACGATCTCCGCGCGGGTCCGGTGCCGGGCGGCGGCCGTCTCCTCCTCGGCCCGCAGCAGACTGCGCCGGGCGTCCTCGACGATGCGCTGCGCGGTCGCCTCGGCCTCGGTGAGTCGCGCCGCGGCCTCCGCCTGCACCTGCCTGCTCGTCCGCTCGGCCTCGTCGAGGACGCGGGCCGCGTCGGCGATCAGCGTCTCGGCCCGCGCCCCCGCCGCGGCGACCGTCCCGCGTGCCTCCTCGTCGGCCGCGGCGAGGGCCCGGCCGGCAAGGGCGAGCATCTCCTCCGACCGGGTGGAGGCGGCCGACCGGCAGGCCTCGGCCTCGGCCCGGATGCCCTCCGCCTCGGCCCGGATGCTCTCGGCCTCGTCGGCCGCGGCGGCGAGCATCGACCCGATCCGTCCGGACACGTCGAGGAACTGGGTACCGCCGGCGGAGTGGGCGAGCAGACGACGGGCCTCGTCGAGAGCCGCCCGGGTGCGGAGGTGGCGCGTCTCGAGGTGCTCGCGCTCCCGATCGGCCGCGGCCAGCTCGTCCTCCGCCCACCGGACGTAGGTGTCGACCTGGAACCGGTCGTAGCCGCTCACGGCGCGGCGGAACAGCGGGCCGGCCCGGAGGACGGTGGGCAGGTCGCCGGAGACGTTCGGGCGGCTGCGCTCGTCCGGCCCGGCACCGGGAACCGTCTCGACCGGTCCTGCAGGGGCCGCGGTCCACCCGCCGGCATGGAGCTCCAGGGTCATCCCACCTGCCTTCTTCCGGTGCGCTTCGAGCTCGGAACGCTACGGCGGGCGGGCCGGCGCAGCGGGCCGGCGAGTGATCTGGATCACCCGAAGGGGTGGGCGGGGGTGCCGCGGGCCGCGATGGTCCGGAACCTGGTGCCATGAGCCCCGCGCCGTCCGCCCCGCTGCCCGGCAGCATGACCGTGCCGCCCTGGTACGGCTGGGAGGCCCTCCTCGTCCCGCTCGCGGTGGTGCTCGTCGTGGCCGCGGTCGCGCTCCTGCTCGGGAGCAGCCGCGCCGGCGCGGAGCGACGCACGGAGTGGGAGGCATGGCTGGGCGCGCGGTCGAGGCGCGCAGGCCTGGACGTCCCGGAACCGGGACCGGCCGGCACGCCCGCCGCGGAAGGGGCATCGGAGCCATGCTCGCCGACGTCCCGGCCGGTACGTCTAGGAGCCGGAGGACCGGCCGGCGGGAGCGCGCCGAGCGCGGGCGACGAGGTCGGGGATCTGCGCGGCCGGCACCGGACGGCCGATGTGGAAACCCTGTGCCCGGTCGCACCCGTACCGGGCCAGCGCCTGCAGGGTGGCCTCGTCCTCGACGCCCTCGGCGACGAGCACGAGGCCGAGTGAGCGCCCCAGATCGATCGTGGACTCGACGATGGTCGCGACCCGCCGGAACTCGAGCAGAGGGACGACGAAGGAGCGGTCGAGCTTGAGCTCGGTGGCCGGGAGGTCGCTGAGGTAGGCGAGGCTGGCGTACCCGGTGCCGTAGTCGTCGATGGCGATCCCGATCCCGGACCTCCGCAGCGCGGCGAGGACGGCGACGGCGCGGTCCCGGTCCTGGACCAGGATGTCCTCGGTGACCTCCAGGGTCAGCGCCTCGGGCGGGAGCCCGGCCCTGGTGAGCAGGGCCTCGACCCGGCCGGCCAGCCCGTCGGCCAGGAGGTCCGACGGGCTGATGTTGACGGCCACGTCCAGGAGCAACCCGGCGCGCCGCCACTGCGCGCACTGCGCCGTCGCCCCGGCCAGCACGGCCTCGGTGATCGCGGTCATGAGGCCGGAGGACTCGGCCACGGGCAGGAACGCGTCGGGGGGAAGCAGTCCGCGGGTCGGGTGCTGCCACCGGACGAGGGCCTCCACCCCGGTGACCGCACCGCGGCGCAGATCCAGTTGCGGCTGGTACAGCAGCACCAGCTGGCCCTGCTCGATGCCGGACCGCAGCCGTGCCGCCATCTCCAGGCGGTGCAGTCCCTCCCCGTCGCGGGCCTCGTCGTAGAGGGCCACGCCTGCCCTGCGCCGCTTCGCCGAGTACATGGCCAGGTCGGCGCGCTGCAGCAGGCCGGTCGCGGTCGTCCCGTGCGCCGGAGCCAGCGCGATCCCGATGCTCGCCTCGGCCGTGAGGAGAGCCGCGCCGAGCTGCACGTGCTCCCGCAGTCGGGCGCGCAGCCGCTCGGCCAGGGCCTCGGCGGAGGAGGCGGAGGCGGAACGCAGGAGGACGGCGTACTCGTCGCCGCCCAGCCGGGCGAGCACGTCGCCCTCGCGCACCACGGTGCGCAGCCGTTCGGCGACCACCTGCAGGAGTCGGTCGCCGGTCTGGTGACCGAGGGAGTCGTTGACCTGCCTGAACCGGTCCAGGTCGACCAGCAGCACTGCCAGGGAACTGCCGGGGCCGAGCCGCCTCGTCGCCGCGCCGAGGTCGTCGTAGAACGCCCGCCGGTTCGCCAGGCCGGTGAGGTCGTCGGTCCGTGCCTGCCGCCGCATCTCGGCGGCGGCGCGGACCTCGCGGAAGGTGAGCACGGTCCGGCCGATCACGCCGAGGCCGGCGGCGAGGGCGAGGGCGGTGGCCTCGTCCGGCAGTTCGGCCGTCGTCCCGGCGAAGAGCAGGCCCAGGACGGCGAGCGCGCACACGGTGGGGATCGCGAGCACGGCGACCGGATCCGGCGCCAGTCGTGCCGTCCGGCGGGCCGGGAGGACGGCCGCCGCCGCGAAGCAGACCCGTCCCAGCAGCCAGCCGAGGTCCAGCGGCCCGCCCGCGCTGTACGTGCCCGCGGCGGCCTGGTCGGCGTACAGGGCGTCGGTCACGACGAGGACGAGGAAGCCTCCGCACAGCAGCCACCACCCGGCGTCCGCCGAGCGGCCGAGGATCGTGATGGCCGAGACGACCAGGACGACGAGGAGCAGGTCGCCGACGGGATAGGCGACCGTGGCGGCGATGCCCAGGACGGTGCCGGCCGCCGGGGGAACCGCCGCGCCGGGGAGGAACGCCGCGGCGAGGGCCGCCGCGGTCAGGCCGCCGATGAGCCCGTCCAGCCACATGCTGGGCAGCAGCCGGCGCAGCCGCGACCGCAGGAGCAGCACGATGGCGAGGTAGGACAGGGGGTAGAAGCCGAGCCAGCCGAGATCGGCCGCCGACGGGGACGGAACCGGGTTCCGGTACTGGAAGAAGGCGTAGTAGCTGATGCTCCCGGCCAGCGCGCACACGAGGCCTGCGGCCAGGCAGGCCCAGGCACTCCTCTCCCGGCGGTCGCGCCAGGCCCGCAGCAGCACCAGGCCGACGACCATCGCGTCCACGACGGCGTTGAGCCACCCGTCGACCAGCGGGCGGAAGCCGTCCGTGCCCCTGACGCCGGGGAGGAGGGACCCCGCGTAGACCAGCGCCAGGACCAGTGCCACGGCCCGGAGCGCGTGCTCCGCGCGGGATGGTCGGACCGTCACGTCTGCTCCTGCCATGCTCCGGCTCGGTGGCGCCGGGGGTGGCCTCCGGTAAGGAGACTGCACCGACGTGCATCGCCCGGCACCTGCAGGCCGGCGGTCGTCGTGTGCGGAGCAGGATGACCCAGCGCGCGGGCCGGAGCGGTGCCCGGGTGCTCCGGAGGGCGGAACGACGGCACGAGGAGGTGCGGGGTTGGCCAGCAGCGAACTGGACCTGCGGAGCCGGTGGTCGGCGGGCCGGCCGTGCCACGGCGTGTGGAACGTGCTCCCCGGAGCCGTGACCGGTGAGGTCCTGGCGCGGACGGGCGCCGACTTCGTCGTCGTCGACCTGCAGCACGGCGCCACCTCCGAGGCGGAGCTGCCCGGGGTGACGGCGGCGGTCACCGCTGCCGGCTCGGTGCCGCTCGTCCGGGCCCGCAGCCCCCTCGTCCCCGACATCGGCCGCCCGCTCGACCTCGGTGCCCGCGGCGTTCTCGTGCCCAGCGTGCGGAACGCCGAGCACGCCCGGGAGGTGGTCTCGGCCTGCCGCTACGCGCCGACGGGGAGCCGGTCGGCCGGCCGGCTCTCCGGTGCGGGCGGCGAGCCGCTGGCGATCGTGATGGTCGAGACCGCGGGCGCGCTCGACGACCTGGACGCGCTGCTGGCGGTGGAGGGGCTCGACGGTGTGTACGTCGGCCCGGTCGACCTCTCGCTGTCCCTCGGGCTGGCCGGCGAGGAGCACCGGGCGGAGCTGCGGACCGTCCTGTCCTCGGTCATCGCCCGCGCCGTCGCCGCCGGCGTCCCGGTCGGCGTGCACGCCTTCGACGGCCAGGAGGCCGCCGGCTTCGCCGCCGAGGGCGCGACGATCGTCACGGTCGCCGTGGACGCCGTCTCCCTGGGCGCGGGCGTGGGGCAGCACCTCGCGGCCGCCCGGAACCGTCCGGCGGCGGACCGGCGCTGACCGTGCCGCCGGCGGATCATGGACCGATGACGGAGCCCGCCCACGTCGTCGCGCTCGGCGACTCGATCTCCATCGACGACTACTCCGGTGGACCGGGCCGCGGCGGGGCCAGCCTGCTCTTCGCCAACCGGGACGACGACTTCCCGGACTGGCGCGGTCGCGACCTGCGCACGGTGTGGCCGGGGTCGACGTTCTCCCTGCTGGCCACGGACGGCGCGACGACGCGCACGCTCCTGGGCACCCAGCTGCCCCGGCTGGCGGCGCTTTCCGTGCGCCCCTCGCTGGTCACGGTGACCATCGGGGGCAACGACCTGCTGGCGGCGTACGGGGACACCGCGACCGCTCGCGACGTCATCGACCGGGTACGGGGAGCACTGTCCCGTGCCCTTCCGGAGATCACCGGCCGCCTCGCCCCGGACGGTCGGGTCGTCGTCGGCACCGTGTACGACCCCAGCGACGGCACGGGCGACACCGCTCGGCTGGGGCTGCCACCGTGGTCCGACGCCGTGGCCGCGATCGCCGAGCTCAACGACGGTCTGCGCCGCGTGGCGGGTGAGCACGGCGCAGCGGTGGCCGAGATCGCCGGGCACTTCCGCGGGCACGGGCTGCTCGCCGGCGACCCGACGCGGCGCGAGGCCCGGCCGGCCGACCGGAGCCTGTGGTTCTGCAATCTCATCGAGCCCAACGCATGGGGGGCCGGCGGCGTGCGCGAGGCGTTCTGGACGGCGATCCACGCTGGTGGGCGGGCCTTCCGGTAGGTCCGGCGGCCTCCGGCCGGCGCGTGGGGTGACCTCCGGCCGGTGCGCCGGGCGGCGAGGGGCCCGCACGGGTTAGCATCGGCAGCGCACCGCTCACGGGGCAGGTTCCGCCTGCCTGGCGACGTCGGCCATCTGCGTCGTCGCCCCGGTCATCGACCGGCGGTCCCGGGTCCACCGGGCGCGGGTGCGTCGGGCCCCGAGGCGTCGAGTCCTCGGATCCACGGCGACGGGTCAGGGTCCGGCGACAGCCGGCCGGGCCCGCTCTCCCGTGGTGTCCGTCGCCCGTCCGCGGTGGTGCGCAGCAGCCTGCCGCGGCCACCGTGCCGGGCAGACCGGAGGAGGAGTTCGTGTCTCGACCAGGGCAGCGCCGGGCCGGCGCTCGCCGTACCGCCGCACCGCGCAACCAGCGACGGGTCCGCGACGGCGACGTCATCCCGGTGATCGCCCGGGCGGTGCGCGAGGTCGAGGCCGCCGTGGAGCGGGGACGCGTGACGCCGTCCGTGCGCACGAGGTTCCAGGTCGTCGCCCTGCTGCTGCGCGAGGAGCGCGCCCGTCTCCGGGCGGAGGAGTCCGGCTCCGCCAGCTCCCGGGCCGAGCGGCTCAAGCGGCTGGACGGCATCGCCCAGATCCTCGCCACCACCGCCGTGCGCGACTCCGGGCTCCTCGCGCTGCTCGAGGAGGACGCCGTCGTCACCGGTGCGGCCCAGGCGATGAAGCGGGAGATGCTGGAGGCCGCCGGCATCGAGCAGGCCGTCGAGGAGGTCGCCCCGCCGGAGCCCGCGGCCGCTCCTCCGGTTCCCGAGCACCGGGTCGTGCCGCAGTCGGTGATCTCCCGGCAGCTCGCCAACCCGTTCCTGGCGCCCGACTACGACTCCGTCCGACCGGCACCGGCCCGCCCGCGCCGCCTGGCCGGCTGGGAGCTGATCGACCCGCTCCTGCGTTCCTTCGAGCGCGCCGCGGGCGGGGACTCCGCCTGCATGGACCTGCCCTTCCCGACGTCGCGGTTCGTGCCGGAGGGCCTCGAGCTCATGCCGCACCAGGGTCAGCTCGTGGCCGCGGCAGCCGCCGGCCACCGGACCTTCCTGCTCGCCGACGAGCCCGGTCTGGGCAAGACCGCCCAGGCGCTGCTGGCCGCGGAGGCGGCGAACGCCTTTCCGCTGCTGGTGGTCGTCCCGAGCGTCGTGAAGACCAACTGGGCCCGGGAAGCCGGGCTCTGGACGCCGCACCGCGCGGCCACCGTCGTCCACGGCAACGGTGAGACGGTCGACGGGTTCGCCGACATCGTCGTCGTGAACTACGAGGTGCTCGACCGCCACGTGGGCTGGTTCGGCGACTTCGGCTTCCGCGGCATGGTGGTCGACGAGGCGCACTTCATCAAGAACAAGACGTCGCAGCGGTCGCAGCACGTGCTCGAACTGGCCGAGCGCCTCCGCAGCCGCTTCGCGCGCCCCCTGCTGATGGCCTTGACCGGCACCCCGCTGATCAACGACATCGAGGACTTCCGGGCCATCTGGCAGTTCCTCGGCTGGATCGACGAGTCCAAGCCGCTCGGCGAGCTGATGGACGCGCTCGAGGACACCGGCCTGACGCCCGCCGACCCGGGCTTCTACCCGGCCGCGCGCCGGTGCGTGATCGACCGGGGCATCGTGCGCCGCCGCAAGGTCGACGTGGCCGCCGACATCCCGGCCCGCCGCATCGCCGACCTCCCCGTCGAGCTCGACGAGAAGGAGGGCCGCTCGATCCGGGCGGCCGAGCGCGACCTGGCCCGGCGGCTGGTGTCGCGGTACGAGAGCGCGCTGGCCGCGCGGACGTCCGGAGCCGCCGACGGCGGCATCGACAGGGCGCTCGTGCGCAAGGTGGCCGGCTGGGAGCTGAAGGACGCGACGACGACGTCGGCCGGCGAGAACGTCTTCGGCATGATGCGGCGCATCGGCCGGGCGAAGGCCGGGCTGGCCGCCGACTACACCGCGCAGCTCGCCCGCAGCGCCGGCAAGGTGGTGTTCTTCGCCAAGCACGTCGACGTCATGGACACCGCCGAGGAGACGTTCACCCGGCAGGGGATCCGGTTCTCGTCCATCCGGGGGGACCAGGCGCCGGGAACGCGGCAGCGCAACATCGACGCCTTCGTGAACGACCCCGGCGTGGCCGTCGCCGTCTGCTCGCTCACGGCGGCCGGCGTGGGGATCAACCTGCAGGTCGCCTCCAACATCGTCCTCGCCGAGCTGTCGTGGACCGACGCGGAGCAGACGCAGGCCATCGACCGCAGCCACCGCATCGGGCAGAGCGAGCCGGTCACCGCCTGGCGCATCATCGCCGCGCAGACCCTCGACAGCCGGATCGCCGAGCTCATCGACAGCAAGGCGGGGCTCGCGGCCCGGGCGCTCGACGGCTCGGACGAGGAGGTCTCGTCCTCGGCGGACGTGCAGCTCGAGGCGCTGGTCGCGCTGCTCACCGACGCCCTGGCGGCCTAGCGGTCGCGCGGCCGCCGTCCGGGTGCCCGCCCGGGCCGGTGGGGTGGCGGCCGACCGCTCGGGCGGACCCGCTCGCACCCGGTGCCGGTCGGGAACCGGCGTGCCGGGATACTGGTGTTCCCGTGACCTGCCGCTGGAAGGCGGTCGAGGAGGTACCTGGACGTGCCGAGAGCCCTGCTCCTGGAGAACATCGACCCGGTGGCAGCCGACCTCCTCGGCTCCGCCGGGTACGAGGTCGAGTCGCTGCGCGGAGCGCTCGACGAGGCCGACCTGGTCGCCGCGCTGGACGGCGTCGACGTGCTCGGCATCCGGTCGAAGACCCAGGTGACCGCAGACGTGGTCCGTGCGCGACCGGATCTGGTGGCGGTGGGTGCGTTCTGCATCGGCACCAACCAGATCGACCTCGGCGAGGCTGCCGCGCACGGGGTCGCGGTGTTCAACGCGCCGTTCTCCAACACCCGCAGCGTGGTGGAGATGGCGATCGCGGAGATCATCATCCTCGCCCGGCGGCTGGTCGACCGGGACCGCGCGCTGCACGCCGGCACGTGGGACAAGTCCGCGGCCGGCAGCCACGAGGTCCGCGGGCGCACGCTGGGCATCGTCGGCTACGGGAACATCGGCAGCCAGCTGTCGGTGCTCGCCGAGGGGCTGGGCATGCGGGTCCTCTACTACGACCTCGAGGACAAGCTCGCGCTCGGCAACGCCGAGCGCTGCGACACCCTGGAGGAGCTGCTCGAGCGCTCGGAGACCGTGACCCTGCACGTCGACGGACGGGGCGGCAACGCGGGACTGTTCGGCGCCGAGCAGTTCTCCCGCATGCGCCCGCGCAGCCTGTTCCTCAACCTGTCCCGCGGATTCGTCGTCGACCACGAGGCGTTGCGCGACCACATCCTCAGCGGTCACATCGCCGGCGCCGCGGTCGACGTGTTCCCGGAGGAGCCGCGCGAGCAGGGGGACGCCTTCACCAGCGTCCTGCGCGGGCTGCCCAACGTCATCCTCACGCCGCACGTGGGGGGCTCCACGCAGGAGGCCCAGCACGACATCGGGCGCTTCGTCGCAGGCAAGCTCGTCGACTACACCGGAACCGGGACGACGACGCTGAGCGTCAACCTGCCCACTGCGGTCCTGCACGGCTCGTCCGCCGCCCGGTTCGCGCTGCTGCACCGCAACGTGCCCGGGGTGCTGGCGCGCGCCGACGCCCTCGTGGGCGAGCACGGTCTCAACGTGGACGGCCAGGTGCTGTCCACGCGGGGCGAGCTCGGGTACGCGGTCACCGACGTCAGCGCACCGCTGCCGCCGGAGCTGGTGGCCACCCTGGAGGCCCTTCCGGAGACCGTCCGGCTGAGCACGTTCGGCCTCGGCGGGGCCTGACCCCGGCCGGCGCCCGATCCGCCGGCAGGGCAGCGGGCGGCGTGGACGAGCGCGGGCGTCAGCGACGCACGGGGTCCAGTGACGGGGTGCGCCGCAGCATCAGGGCGAGCACGAGGGTGACCGCGACGAGCGACCCGGCGAGCAGGATCACGGCGGGCCACGCGCCGACCGTCCAGGCCCGGCCGGCCACGCTGCCGAAGAGCGACGAGCCCAGGTAGTAGGCGAACAGGTACAGCGACGCGGCCTGGCCCGGGGCCGCTCCACCGGCATGGGCCCGGGTGGGCACCCAGCCGCTCGCCACCCCGTGCACGGCGAAGAAGCCGGCGGTCATCACGGCCAGGCCGATCACGACGAGCGGCAGCGCATCGGGCAGCGTCAGCAGCAGGCCCGACAGGTAGAGCAGACAGCCGGCCGGGACGACGCCACGCCGGGAGAAGCGGTCGGCCAGCCGGCCGGCGACCACGGAGGCGAGGGTTCCGATCGGATAGACGAGGAAGACCAGCCCGGCCGCACCGAGCCCGAGGTCGAAGGGCGCGGAGGTGAGCCGGAAGCCGACGGCGTTGAACACCGCCACGAAGGCGCCGACGGAACACGCACCGATGGCGTACAGCGCGAGCAGGGCCCGGTCGCCGAGGGCACGGCGCGTCATGCTCGCCAGGGACCCGATGCGGGCCGGTGCGGGCACGAAGTTGCGCGATGCCGGCAGCAGCAGCCGGACGGCGACGGCGCAGCCCAGCCCGACGGCGGCGATGGCGCCCAGCGCCCACCGCCAGGAAGCCAGCTCGGCGATGGGGCCGGTGACCAGCCGGCCGGTCATCCCGCCGATCGCGGTGCCGCCGATGTACACGCCGGCGGCGCGGGCGTGGGTGTCCGGATGGAGCTCCTCGCGGAGATAGGCGGTGGCGACCGCGGGCAGCCCGGCCAGCGTGACGCCCTGGAGCAACCGCAGGCCCAGCAGCACGTCCCAGCTCGGCGCGACCGCACAGGCGAGGCCCACGAGCGCCGACGCCGTGAGCGAGAGGTGGATGAGCCGCGTCCGGCCCACGACCTCCGACAGCGGACCGGCCACGAGCAGCGCGCCCCCCAGGCCGATCGTCGTCATGGACACCGACAGCGTGCTCTGCAGAGCGGTGACCCCGAAGGCGCGGGGGAACTCCGGCAGCAGGGCCTGGGTGCTGTAGATCAGGGCGAACGTCGCCACGCCGGCCGCGAACAGGGCGACGGTGATCCGGCGGTACCCCGACTCACCGACGCGGTGGCCGAGGTGTCCGGACGGCCGGGACACCGTCGGGACCGGCTGCGTCGCGACGCCTTCCCCGCCCCGGCCTCGCTGCCGTCGGCGTGGACGACGGAAGAGGCGATCCGTGGTCACGGCTGCGGCGCGTTCCCGTGCATCTGCCGGTGCGGGTCGACCCTCGACTCGACGATCGACTGCACCGCTGCCGCCGAACGGACGTCGTGCGGCAGAACCGACGCGTACCGCCCGGGCTCCCGGTCGAGCAGCCGGCCGGCGACCGGCAGGGGCAGGTGGAACTGGGTCGGCTCGTCGGGAGGTGCCACGGGGACCATCTCACCCTGGCGCATCCACGGCCGACCGAGCGGGCGGCGGCGCCCGGCCTCCGCCGGCTCGCCGGACGACGGGGACCCCCTGTCGGTCGCAGTCAGACGAGGATGCGGTGACCGTGCACCCGGTCCCCGGCCTCGGCGGCGAGCAGGATCCGACGGGCCGGGCGGAGCCGGCCCTCGCGGACCCTGCGCGCGCCGTCCGGGTCGGCTCCGGCGAGTCGCTCGGTGACCTGGAGCTCCTGCTTGTTCTCGAGGAGCTTCACCAGGCGCCCGAGGTGGTGGGCGGCCGAGCGTTGGATGAGGCCGGAGATGTACGGCTCGCCCGGACGGCGGGTGACCGCGTCGACGGCCTCGACGACGACGTCCGGGACGCCGAGCTCGCGGAGCCGGCCGACGTCGTACCGGCGTGCCGGGTCCGGGTGCTCGCCCGTGCCCTCGACGATGCGGCGCAGCACACCGGCCATCTCCGCGTCCGGTCCGTACGGGCGCAGGGCGTCCGCGATCGGCAGCAGCTGGGCGAGGTAGTAGTCACGGCCGTGCTCGTCGACCTGTCCCTCGTGCGCCCGGAGGGCGAGCAGGTGCGCGTCGGGGACGGTGAACGGCACGGGGCCGAGCTTAGGCAGCGTTCCGCCGGTGCGGCCGGGCACCAGCAGGGCGCCGGGGTCGGCCGGCGCCTCGTCCGGCCGGGCCGGAGTGTCTTAACGGCTGTGAAACGTCCAGCGTGCAGCCGCGAAACGACCCGCTCCTAGTTTCCGTCTCAACCACGGACGCCGGACCGGCACACCTCCCCGTGCCGGGCCGAGAGCGCCACCGAGAGACGGAGCACCTGATGACCCTTCGCGCTGCCCGCGCCGGAGCCCTGCTGGCCGCCGCTGCCCTGACCCTCGCCGCATGCGGGTCCGACGACGGCGGCTCCTCCGCCGCCGCCGGCGACTCCGGGCTCGGCGACCTCACCCTCCAGCTGTCGTGGGTCAAGAACGCCGAGTTCGCCGGCGAGTTCTTCGCCGACAGCGAGGGCTACTACGAGGACGCCGGCTTCGGCTCGGTGACGATGGACCCGGGCCCGGGCGCCATCGAGACGCTCGTCGCCACCGAGGACGCCGACTTCGGGCTCAGCAACGCCGTCTCCACCGCTCAGGTGATCGCGGAGGAGGAGGCGCCGCTCAAGATCGTCGGCACCAAGTTCCAGAAGAACCCGTTCACCATCCTCTCGCTCGCCGACGGCGGGAACATCGCCACGCCCCAGGACCTGGTGGGCAAGAAGATCGGCGTCCAGGCCGGCGGCAACGAGACCCTGTTCGACGCGCTGCTCGAGGTCAACGGCATCGATCCGGCCGACGTGGAGAAGGTGCCCGTCGAGTACGACCCCGCGCCGCTCATCGACGGCGAGGTCGACGGCTTCCTGGCCTACCTGACCAACGAGTCCATCACCGTCCAGGCGCAGGGCATCGGCGTCACCAACCTGCCGTTCGCCGACAACGGGTTGCCGTTCGTCGCGGAGTCGGTCATCACCACCGACCGGATGATCGCCGAGGAGCCGGAGAAGGTGAAGGCGTTCCTCGAGGCCGAGATCCGCGGGTGGAAGGACGCGCTCGCCGACCCCGCCGAGGGTGCCCGCATGGCGGTCGAGGAGTACGGCAAGGACCTGCAGCTCGACCTGGAGAAGGAGCTCGAGCAGTCGGAGGTGCAGGCCGGTCTGATCGTCACGCCGGACGTGGAGGCCAACGGCCTGTTCACCATCACCGACGAGCTGATCGAGCAGAACATGGCCACCCTGGAGGCGGCCGGCATCGACATCGAGGCCGCGGACCTCTTCGACCTGTCGCTCCTCGAGGAGCTGCTCGACGAGAAGCCCGAACTCGCCGAGTTCACCTCCTGAGCCGACCGCACCCGTTGGAGCAGCCCGTGATGTCCGACGTCGTCATGCCCGACGTCGTCCCGGCGTCGACGCGCGCCGGCGCCGGGGGAGCAGTCGCCTCCCTCGGCACCGGCGTGCGGATCGACTCCCTGACCAAGACCTTCCGGGCCGGCCGCCGCACGGTTCCGGCCCTGGAGAACGCCACCCTGTGGACCGACAAGGGCAGCTTCCTGTCCCTGCTCGGCCCGTCGGGGTGCGGCAAGTCCACGATCCTGCGCATCCTGGCCGGGCTGGAGCAGCCGACCTCCGGCTCGGCGCTCGTCGAGGGCCGCACCCCGCTCCAGCTGCGCCGCGACCACGAGCTCGGGATCGCCTTCCAGGACTCCGCCCTGCTGCCGTGGCGGTCGGTGCTCTCCAACATCCGGCTGCCGTTCGAGGTCTCCGGCCGGAAGCCGGACGACGCGCTGGTGGCCGAGCTGATCCGGCTGGTGGGCCTCGAGGGCTTCGAGAAGGCGAAGCCGGCGCAGCTCTCCGGCGGCATGCGCCAGCGTGTCTCGATCGCCCGGGCGCTGGTCGTCAAGCCGTCGGTCCTGCTGCTCGACGAGCCGTTCGGCGCGCTGGACGACATGACCCGGCAGCGGCTGAACATCGAGCTGCTGCGCATCTGGACCGAGAAGCCGGCGACCACGCTGATGGTCACCCACGGCATCTCCGAGGCGATCTTCCTGTCCGACCAGGTCGCGGTGATGAGCGCGCGGCCCGGGCGGATCGAGGAGGTCCTCCAGATCGACCTGCCGAGACCACGGACCCCCGACCTCATGCGGACGCCGGAGTTCCACGCCCTCCACGACCGGGCCTCGGAGCTGCTCTTCGGCGGTGCGGCCGGCGCACCCGCGGAGGACTGAGAACGTGCACCTGTCCCGTGAATCGGTCCGCTCGCTGCGCACCGGGGCGCTCGGCATCGTCGCGCTGATCGCGCTGTGGTGGCTGGCCGCCCGCACCGTGCTGTCGGGCGCGCGGGTGCCGACGCCGGATGGCGTGCTCGCCACCGCTGTCGACGACGGCTGGGGCTTCTACTCCCTGCACTTCGGGATGACGCTGCAGGAGGCCGCCGTCGGGTTCGGGTACGGCACCCTCGCCGGCCTGGTGGTCGCCTCGCTGGTGCTCCTGCTGCCGTTCGCCGAGCCGGTGCTCATGCAGGTGGCGGTCACGACCTACTGCGTGCCGCTGGTCGCCATCGCACCGGTGCTCTTCATCGTCATCGGCAATCCCGACGAGGGTCAGCGCTCCGGTACGGCCACCGCGCTCGCCGCGCTCTCGGTCTTCTTCCCCACCGTCGTCGGCACGGTGCTCGGCCTCCGCTCCGCCGACCGGGCCAGCCTCGACGTGGTGAGCGTCTACGGCGGTGGCCGGGCGCGCCAGCTGCAGAAGGTCCAGCTGATCGCGGCACTGCCCTCGATCCTCGCCGCGCTGCGCATCGGCGCGCCGGCCGCCTTCCTCGGCGCGATCCTCGGCGAGTACGTCGGGGGCGTGCAGCGTGGCGTCGCGCTCATCCTCAAGATCGCGCAGCAGAACGTCGACGTCGAGCAGGCCTGGGCGGTCGGCATCGGCTGTGCCCTGCTGGCCGGCGCCTTCTACGCCCTGTTCGGCCTGGTCGGGCGGCTGGTCACGCCGTGGTCGCGAGGGACGGCGTCGTGAGCACCATGCTCCCTGGTGCCGATCAGGCGGCCGGCCGGACCGGCTCGTTCCTGCGGGCCGTGCTCCGCCAGGTCGCGACCACGGTGCTCGTGCTCGTCGTGGTGGTCCTCCTGTGGATCGCCGCGCTGCGCGTCTGGGACGTCTCGCCGTACGTCGGCAAGAGCCCGGGGGAGGTCTGGACCAGCCTCTTCGGCGAGGACGACTCCGCCCAGCTGCGCACGGAGATCTGGGCCCTGCTGCAGCAGACCCTCACCGACGCCGCCGTCGGGTTCGCCGCCGGCATGCTGACCGCGATCGTGCTGGCGGCCGTGGTGGTCCGCTACCAGGCGGCCCAGGGCGCGGTGATGCCGATCGCGGTCGTGCTGCAGACCGTTCCGCTCATCGCGCTCGCACCGATCCTGATCCTGCTCGCCGGCCGCGGCTACGCCATCGTCGCCATCATGAGCGCGATCGTCGTGCTCTTCCCGGCGCTGGTGAACATCGTGACGGGCCTGCGCTCGGTCACGCCGCAGATGCGTGACCTGGTGCTCGTCTACGGCGGGTCGCCGTCGACCGTCCTGTTCAGGGTGGGCTTCCCCTCGGCGCTGCCGGCGCTCTTCGCCTCGGTGCGGATCGCGGTGCCGGGTTCCCTCACCGGCGCGCTGCTGGCCGAGTGGCTGGCCACCGGCAAGGGCATCGGGTACGCCGTCGTCTCCGCGGCCAACCGCTCGCAGAACGCGCGCGTCTGGGCGCTGGTCGTCGTGGTCACCCTGACCGCGGTGCTGCTCTACCTCCTCGCCCAGCTCGTCGAGACCGCCGTGCTCAGCCGGTTCGGCCGGACGGCGGGCTCCCGTGGCTGAGCCGGCGGCCCCCGTGCTCTCCACACGCGTGCACTCGACGCCCGTGCCGGCCGACCCGGCCATCGACGGGATGGTCGCCGCCCTGCCCAAGGTCAGCCTGCACTGCCACCTCATCGGCAGCGTGGCACCGCAGACCGTGGTCGACCTGGCCCGCAAGCACGGCGTCCCGCTGGGCCGGTCCGCCGAGGAGCTGTACGACCACCAGAGCTACGAGGACCTCGGCGAGTTCCTCCGCGTGCTCGACGTGATCGGCTCGCTGATCCGCGACGTCGACGACTTCGCCCGGGTGACCTACGAGTCGCTGACCACCGGCGGCGCGGACCACGGAGTGCTCTACCGCGAGGTGCACCTGAGCCCGCCCGGCCATCCCGGCGTGCCGTACCCGCGGATCCTGGAGGGCGTCCTCGCCGGCGCCCGGGCCGCCGAGGCCGACGCGGGGATCCGGGCCGGCTTCGTCGTCGGCATCTGCCGCGAGCGCAGCGGCGGAGCGGCCGTCGAGCTGGTCGAGCAGGTGGTCGAGCACCGGGTCGACGAGGTGCTCGGCATCGGTCTGGACTACGCCGAGGTCAAGGGCCCACCAGGCCGATTCGTCGAGGCCTACCGCCTCGCGGCGCGCGCCGGCCTGCAGCGGACGGCCCACTCGGAGTCCGGCCCGCCGCACCACATCGAGGTCCTCCTCGACCAGCTCGGCTGCAGCCGGATCGACCACGGCTACTCCGTGGTCGACGATCCGGCCGTCACCGCCCGGTGCGCGGCCGAGCGGGTGCCCTTCACCTGCACTCCGGTCAGCTCCGACATCGGTCGCTACTCCGGCAGCGGCGACGGCAGCCACCGGCGCATCGCGGAGATGGTCGACGCCGGGCTGTGCGTCACCATCGACAGCGACGACCCGCCGATGTTCGGCACCGACCCGACCCACGACTACCGCGTGCTGGCGCACGCGCTCGGCTACCGCCGCGATCAGCTCGCCGGCTTCACCCGCAACGCCGTGGCGGCCTGCTGGCTCGACGGCACGGACAAGGCCGCCCTGCTCGCGCGGGTCGAGGCGGCTGTGGCCACCACTCCTGACGTTCCGCCCGCCCTCGAGGAGGACTCCGCATGAGCACGCCCTTCCGCGTTCCCACCGTCGACATCTCGCCCTACGTGGGAGCCGGCAGCGCGGAGGAGCGCGCGGCGACCGCCGCGGCCTTCGACGAGGCGGCCCGCACCGTCGGGTTCGTGCAGGTGGTCGGTCATGGTGTTCCCGCCGCGGTCACCGACGCGTTCGCCGCCGCCCTCGACCAGTTCTTCTTCCTCCCGCTGGAGGTCAAGCGGCGGTACCGGACCCCTCCGGAGGTGAACCGCGGCTACGCGCCGCCCAAGACCGAGTCGCTGAGCCTCAGCCTCGGGCTCGCGCCGGCCAACCGCATGCACGACTTCTTCGAGGCGTTCAACATCGGCGCCGCGGTCTCGGACTTCCCGGGCCTGGACCTGCCCGAGTCCGACTACCCCGAGAACGTCTGGCCGGCCGAGGCGCCGGAGTTCCGCGCCGCGGTCTCGGCCTACTTCGACGAGGCGTCCCGGGTGGCGCGGACGCTCACCTCGATGTTCTCCGACGCGCTGGGGCTGCCGCAGGGCTTCTTCGAGCGGTACACCGACCACAGCCTCGACGTGCTCCGGATGAACAACTACGCCCTCGAGCCGGGGGGCCTGGAGCTGGACGGCGACCTGACCGGGATGGGGGAGCACACCGACTACGGGATCGTGACCGTGCTGTGGGCCGACCAGGTCGCGGGCCTGCAGGTGCTCGGCCGTGACGGGGGCTGGCACGACGTCTCACCCGACGACGGTGCGCTGCTGATCAACCTGGGCGACCTCATGGCGCGGTGGACGAACGAGCGCTGGATGTCCACCCTGCACCGGGTCAAGCCGCCGATCGTCGACGGCACCATCCGACGGCGGCGCAGCGCGGCCTTCTTCCACGACGGCAACATCGACGCCGTCATCGAGACCCTGCCGACCTGCAGGGGCGACGGCTCGCCCTATCCGCCGATCACCGTCGGCGAGCACATCCGCGCCAAGCTGGCCGGCTCGCGGGCCGGAGTGGCCAATGCCGACGCCGAGCGCGAGGCCGCCCGGGTGCTGGCGGCGCAGGCCGGCGCCTGAGCACGGTGCCGGCCCGACGACGTCGGGCCGGCACCGCCGTCACGACCAGGCCAGCGGCGCCTCGTCGGCGTCGTCGGCCAGGACCGTCCCCTCGATGAGGCCGTAGGGGCGGTCGGCGGCCAGGTAGACCTCGTTGTCGTTGACCAGGTCGAAGGGCGCGAGGTCGACGAGGAAGTGGTGCTTGTTCGGCAGCGTCAGCCGCACCTCGCAGATGTCGCCGACCGCGCCGAGGATGCGGGTGCCCATCGCGTAGAGCGTCTGCTGCAGCGAGTAGCTGTAGGTGTCGGCGAACGCCGCCAGGAGCGCTTCCCGGGCGGCGTCGTGGGCCGCGGCCCAGTCCACGGCCGTGCTCCGGAACCGCCAGCGCACGCTGACCTGGGTGGCGAGGATCCGGTCCCTGGTCTCCGGCAGCGTGGTGAGCTCGTCCTTGACGAACCCCCAGAACTCCGAGTTCGTGGTGTTCAGCAGGACCAGGTCATCGATGCCCGAGACCACGGTGGTGCCGAGGGTCTCGTCGTGGACGACGGTGGTGGTCCGCACCTCGCCTCCGTCGCGGACGAAGGAGTGCCCCGCCGGGCCGGGGCGCCAGCCGTACTGCTCGACGGCGATCCGGGCGCGGGTGATCGGCGGCTGGCTGCCGACGAAGTGCTCGCCCAGCGCCAGCGCGAAGGCCTCCGGCTCCACGTCGCCGAGGCGCTGGGCGAAGGCGTAGACGGTGTTCTTCTGCGTGTCCGTGGGCAGCACGTGCCCGTTGTCGCCCGACAGGTGCACCGCGGCGAGGTCGCCCGACAGGCTGGACGACACGTTCCAGTCGCGGAGGGCGTCCCGCTCGCTCCCGCGGCTCACCCGCAGGACCCGGACCTCCGCCTTGCCGTACCTGTTGCTCCCGAGACGGGGCATGGTCACGTCCTTTCCGAGGGTGCCGGGCGACGGAGGCCGCCGCCCGGTCGTGAGTGCGTCGGGTCCCCAGGGCGTCGGGTCCCCAGGGCGTCGGGTCGTCAGTGCGCCGGCTCGGCGCCGAGCGGCTGCTCGTGCAGGTGGCGCGCGTGCGGGAGAACCGGCAGGCCGGCGGACCCGGACGCCGGCTCGTCGCCGGTGCGCAGGGCGGCGTGCACGCGGTCGGCGGTGAACGGCAGCCGGGTCAGCCGGACGCCGGTCGCGTCCCGCACCGCGTTGGCCAGCGCGGGCGCCACGGGGTTGAACGGCGCCTCGCTCATGGGCTTGGCGCCGAGCGGGCCGAGCGGATCGTCGGTCCGGGCGAAGAGCACCTCGGTCGGCGGCAGGTCGCCGAACGCCGGCACGTGGTAGTCGCGCAGCGTGCGCGTGGTGACCAGCCCCCGGTCGTCGACGTCCACGTGCTCGTAGAGGGCGGCGCCCAGCGCCTGGGCAGCGCCGCCCTGGACCTGGCCGCGCAGCTGGCGCGGGTTGATCACGGTGCCGGCGTCCACCGCCTGCACGCTCCGCAGGATCCGGATCTCGCCGGTGTCCGGGCGCACGGCGACGCGCAGGCCGTGCACGGCGAACGCCGCGGTGCGCGGAGTGCCGTCGGCGCGGCCCTCGGTCTCCAGCCGGCCCGGCGTGCCGAGCCGGACGAGTTCGGCCATGGCCTCGGCGGCGCGCAGGGTGGCGGCGCCGGCCACCATCGTCCCGGTGGAGCCGAACGCCCCGGTGTCGTGCTCGACGAGGGCGGTGTCGGAGGAGACCACCCGGACCGACTCCGGGCTCACGCCGAGGGCGGCGGCGGCCAGCTGCGCGTGCACCGTCGTCGTGCCGTTGCCGAACTCGGCGGTGCCCACGAAGAGGGTGACCGTGCCGTCGGTATCGCGCACCAGGCGGGTGGTGGCGACATGGCCGCCGGGCGGGGAGCTGTCGAGCATGGTGATGCCGACGCCGCGGCCCACCAGCCATCCCGGTTCCTCCGGGAGCGGCTCGCCCCGGCCGTCGTCCAGCGCCGCCTGCACCCGGTCGATGCACTCGTCCAGGCCGTAGCTGTGCAGCCCGACGTCGGAGTGGTCGCCGACGATCGAGACCAGGGGGTCGCCGGGGCGGACGACGTTGCGCCGGCGCAGCTCGACGGGGTCCAGGTCGAGCCGGCGGGCCAGCTCGTCGAGGGTGGACTCGATCGCGAAGGCCGTCTGGCTCAGGCCGTAGCCGCGGAAGGCCCCGGCGGGGACGGTGTGGGTGTAGGCCGACACGGCCTCCACGTGCTTGACCGGGCAGGTGTAGAGGGCGATCGACTCACCGCAGGCGTGGAAGAGCACGCCGGGGCCGTGGTTGCCGTAGGCGCCGGTGTTCGCCAGGACCCGCACCTCGAGGGCGGTCAGCGCCCCGGAGCGGTCCGCGCCGGCCCGCACGGTGATCTCCATGGGATGCCGGGTGGACGTGGCGGTGAACTGCTCCTCCCGGGTGAACTCCAGCTGCACCGGCCGGCCGGTCCGCAGGGCGGCGAGGGTGACGACGTCCTCGGTGAACATCTCCTGCTTGCCGCCGAACCCGCCGCCGATCCGGCCGGTGACCACCCGCACCGCGTTCCGGGGGAGGTCGAACAGCCGGCACAGCGCGTCGCGGGTGAGGAAGGGCACCTGGGTGCTGCTGCGCACCACGACCCCGTCCCCGTCCGGCCAGGCGATCGCCGCGTGGGTCTCCAGGCTCACGTGCTGCACCCGCTGCACGCCGAAGGAGAGCTCGACGGTGGCCGCCGCCTCCGCGAGCCCGGCCGCCAGGTCGCCGATCCGGCTGGAGATCCGCGCCGCCGTGTTGTGCCCGGGGTCGAAGATGCGGGCGGCGGCGGCACGGTCGACCTTGTCGCCGTGCACCAGCGGAGCACCGGGCGCGAGAGCCGCGCGGGGGTCGAGGACGGCCGGGCGCACCTCGTAGTCCACGACCAGCCGCCGGCACCCCTCCTCGGCCGCGGCCCGGGTCTCGGCGACCACCGCGGCGACCCGCTGACCGGCGAAGCGCACGGTCCGGTCGAACAGGAGGGTGTCGTCGGGGTCGTCCTCGATGTGCTCGTGCCGGGCGGTGGAATAGGCGACGGGCGGCGCGTCCTCCCAGGTCAGGACGGTCACCACGCCAGGGACGGCGAGCGCCCCGGTCGGGTCGATCGACCGGATCCAGGCCGAGGCGTGCGGAGAGCGCAGGAGCGCGGCGTGCAGCAGCCCGGGCACCTCGACGTCCAGGGTGAAGCGGGCCCGCCCGGTGACGATGTCGGGGCCGGCCGGAGCAGGGACGTCGGAGCCGACCGGGCCGGTGTCCGGCGGCGGCGGAGGAGCCGTGCCTCCGACGGCGTCGGCGATCGGCCGGTAGCCGGTGCAGCGGCACAGGTTGCCCTTGAGCGCCTCCGGGAGGTCGGCAGCCTGCTCCGGGGGCAGCGAGGCGGCGGTCATGACCATGCCCGCGGTGCAGAACCCGCACTGGAAGCCCTGGGCATCGAGGAAGCACTGCTGGACCGGGTGCAGCACGGTCGGCTCGGCCGGGTCGCCGGAGGCGGGCTTGGCAACGAGGTCCGCGGCGGCGAGGCCCTCGATCGTCGTCACCGTCCGGCCCACGGCGCGGCGCGCGGGGTAGATGCAGCTGTGCACCGGTTCGCCGTCGACCCGCACGGTGCAGGCGCCGCAGTCGCCGGTGTCGCACCCCTTCTTGACCCCGAACCAGCCCTCCTCCCGCAGATGGGTCCGCAGGCACTGGCCGGGGGCGGGCACCCGGGCGGCGGCGCGGCCGTTGACGATCACCGGGCCAGCTCCGCCCGGACGTCCTCGGCGAGCAGCCCGGTCATGTGCCGGCGCCAGGACGGCAACCCGTGGACGTCGTCGTGCCAGGTCGGGCCCGCGGTCTCCAGCGCGGCGGCGAGGTCGGCGGCTCCGGGCAGCCGGTCGAAGCGCAGCTGCAGCGGGCGCACGGTCGAGGCGGTCACCGTCAGCACCGCACCGTCGGAGCCGGTACGGCCGATGACGACGGCGGCCGAGCGCCCGTGCGGGGTCAGGGACGCGCGCCGGAAGGCGGTGCGCGAGCGGAGCGCGGCCGCCGGGATGCGCACCGACCGCAGCAGCTCACCGGGGCGCAGGACGTTCGAGCCGTTGCCGGTGACGAACGCCGTCACCTCGACCTCCCGCACCGACCCGTCGGCGGCCCACAGGGTGCACACCCCGTCGAGCGCCGCGGTCAGGGCGGTCATCGGGCCGGCCGGCAGGCTCATGCAGAGGTTGCCGCCGACGGTCGCGGTGCTGCGCACCTTGAACGATCCGAGCAGCGCGGCGCAGCACGGGCCGATCAGCGCCGCCGCCGGCCACTCCGCGGGCGCGGCGAACCGGGCGAGCTCGGCGAGGGTGCAGGTGGCGGCGATCTCCAGGCCGTCGGCGCCGGCGGTCAGCGCGGGCCAGCCGAAGGCCTGCAGGTCCAGCAGCCGCCGCAGGTGCGGCTGCGGCTCGGAGAACAGCCAGGTGCCGCCGGCCAGCCAGGCGTCACCGGCCTGCCAGGCGCCGACGCGCGCCGGGACGAACTCCTCCACGGTGCCGAGGTCCATCAGCGCTCCTCCCGCATGGCGGCCGCGGAGCGGTGGACGGCGGCCGCCAGCTCGTCGGGGTCGGCGGTGCAGAGCCGGCCGTCGGCGACCACGGCCCGGCCGCCGACGTAGAGCCGGTCCAGCCGCGGGGCACCGAGGACCAGGGTGGCCACGGGGTCGGCGATCCCCGCACCGGCCAGCCCGTCGACGCGCCAGACGGCGACGTCGGCGAGCTTGCCCGGCTCCAGCGAGCCGATCTCGTCCTCGCGGCCCAGGCAGCGCGCGCCACCGGCGGTGGCCATCTCCAGCGCCTCGCGGGCCGCCAGCGCCTGCGGTCCGCCGGCGGAGCGGGCGACGAGCAGCGCCTGGTGCAGCTCGTCGACCAGCCGGCCGGACTCGTTGGACGCCGAGCCGTCCACGCCCAGGCCCACCGGAACGCCGGCGTCCAGCAGCTTGCGGACCGGGGCGATGCCCGCGCCGAGCCGGCCGTTGGAGGTCGGGCAGTGCGCCACGGCGGTGCCGGTCGCGGCCAGCCGTGCGATGGCGGGATCACCGAGGTGCACGCCGTGGGCGAGCCACACGTCGGGGCCCAGCCAGCCGAGGTCCTCGGCGTACTCGGTCGGGGTGCGCCCGAAGACCTCGCGGCAGTAGTCCTCCTCGTCGGCGGTCTCGGCCAGGTGGGTGTGCAGCCGGACGCCGTGCGTGCGGGCCAGCCCTGCCGCCTCGCGCATCAGGTCGGCGGTGACCGAGAACGGCGAGCACGGGGCGACGGCGATGCGCACCATCGCGTCCGGCGCGGGGTCGTGCCAGCGCTGGATGGCCGCCTCGGTCGCCGCCAGGACCGCGTCCCGGTCCTCGACCACGGAGTCCGGCGGCAGCCCGCCCGCCGACCGGCCGAGGTCCATCGAGCCCCGGCACGGGTGGAACCGCAGGCCGATCCGCGCCGCGGCGGCGATCTCCGCCGCCAGCAGGTCGCCGCCGCCGGCGGGGAACACGTACTGGTGGTCGGTGCTGGTGCTGCAGCCGGAGAGGGCCAGCCAGGCCAGGTTGCCGGCCGCGGCGTCGAACAGCCGCTCGGCGTCCAGCCGCGCCCACACCGGGTACAGCTCGGTGAGCCAGCCGAACAGGGTCGCGTCGGCGGCGTAGCCGCGGGTCAGCCACTGGTAGAGGTGGTGGTGGGTGTTGACCAGCCCCGGGGTGACCAGGCACCCGGCGGCGTCGACGCGGGTGACGTCGGCGGGCAGCAGGCCGGCCGGCGGCGCGCCCGCGCCCACCGCGGCGATGCGGCCCTCGTCCAGGGCGACGTACCCGTCGGGATGCTCCGTGCCGGCGGCGTCCACGGTGGCGATCGCGGCGTTCTCCAGGACGATCATCAGCTGCCCCGGTAGGTCGAGTAGGCGAACGGGCTCAGCACCAGCGGCACGTGGTGGTGCGCGTCCGGCACGGTGATCCGGAAGGCGATCACGACCTCCGGGTAGAAGGCGTCCGCCCCGGCGTAGCCGGCCACGTCGAAGGTCAGCCGGTAGGTGCCCGCCGGGAGGTCGCCGGCGAGGTCGGCCACCCGCCCGTCGGCGTCGGTGACCCGATCGGCCACGGCCGAGCCGTCGGCGCCGCTCAGCCGCACCGCCACGCCGGCCGCGGGTCGCCCGGTCGCGGTGTCCAGGACGTGCGTGGAGACGCTCACGCCAGCGCCTTGGCCAGGCGGAGCTCGACGATCGCGGCCAGCTCCCGGCGGACCACGTCGCGCTCGGTGCCCGCGTCGTGCGCCAGCCGTGCGGTCACGTCGTCCAGCAGGTCGGCGGCGCTGCGCCCGGTGGCGCAGACCAGGTAGACGTGCCCGAAGCGCTGCTCGTACTCGGCGTTGCGCCGGCGCTGCTCCGCCTGCGTCTCCGGCTCCGCGGCGGCCGCTCCCTGCTGCTCCTGGCGGGACCAGGCCGCCTCCCGCCCGTTCCCCTCCGGCCGCTCGCCGATCCGCGGATGGGCGGCGAGCGCCTCCTCGACGTCCGGCCAGGCCAGCTCCAGGACGGCCGCCTGGGCGGCCGCCGTCAGCTCCGGCAGGGAGCCGTAGGGCCGCCCGGCCAGCATGCCCGCCACCCAGGTGCGGCTGGCGCAGCAGGAGCGCAGCAGCGCGTCGGCACGGGGCTCCGGCGCCGCGTCGAACTCCTCGACGGACGCCATTGCGGCACTTCCTGTCTCGCTCATCGGTCGGCACGCTAGCCGCGATCTGTTGCGCCGGCGTTGCTCGCGTTTCTCCCGTATTTCGTCCCCGATCCGCGTGCCGGCCCCCGCCGGCGGGATGCCAGGATGGCGGCCCGCAGGGCCCGGACCCACCGGCCCGGAGCACCCCCGGCCGCCCGGGAGCGCTGGAGAGGAGAACCGTGCCCCCAGCAGAGCTCGCCCTCGTCGCCGACCGCATCGTCTGCCCGGACGGAGAGCGCGCCGGTGCCGTCCTGGTGGCCGGAGGGCGGATCGTGGCCATCACCGGCACCGTTCCGGACGGGGTGCGCACGGTGGCCGTCGAGCCCGGCTGCGTGCTGCTGCCCGGGCTGGTCGACAGCCACGTGCACGTCAACGAGCCCGGCCGGACCGAGTGGGAGGGGTTCGCCAGCGCGACGGCCGCCGCTGCCGCCGGCGGCGTCACGACGATCGTCGACATGCCGCTCAACAGCATCCCGCCGACGGTGGACGTCGCCGCACTCGAGGTCAAGCGCGCGGCCACCGTGGGCAAGCTCGCCGTCGACGTCGCCTTCTGGGGCGGCGCCGTGCCGGGCAACGCCGACCAGCTCGGCCCGCTGCACGCGGCCGGGGTGGTGGGGGCCAAGTGCTTCCTCCTCCCTTCCGGCGTGGACGAGTTCCCCCCGCTGGACGCCGCCGGGCTCCGCGAGGCCATGGTCGCGATCGCCGCTGCCGACGGTCTGCTCATCGCGCACGCCGAGGATCCCGACGTGATCGCGGCGGCTCCGCCGTCGGGCCGCAGCTACGACTCCTTCCTCCGGTCCCGGCCGCCCGGAGCCGAGACGCGGGCACTGGAGCTGCTGATCGGCACCGCGCGGGAGACGGGGTGCCGGGTGCACGTCGTGCACGTCTCCGCGGCCGAGTCCCTGGCGCTGATCGCGGCCGCCAAGGGCGAGGGGCTGCCGGTGTCGGCGGAGACGTGCCCGCACTACCTGGCCCTGTCCGCCGAGGAGGTGCCCGACGGCGCCACCCAGTTCAAGTGCTGCCCGCCCATCCGCGACGCGGGCAACCGCGACCGGCTGTGGAGCGCCCTGGCCGACGGCACCCTCGACTGCGTGGTGTCCGACCACTCGCCGTGCACCGTGGACGCCAAGCGCCTGGACGTCGGCGACTTCGGGCTGGCCTGGGGCGGGATCGCCTCGCTGCAGCTCGAACTGCCCGTCGTCTGGACGGAGGCGGCCCGGCGGGGCTTCACGCCGGGCGATGTGGCCCGCTGGATGGCCGCCGCGCCGGCCCGGCTGACCGGTCTGGCCGACCGGGGCGTTCTCGCCGTCGGCGCCTCGGCCGACTTCTGCGTCTTCGCGCCGGAGGAGACGTTCGTCGTCGACCCGGCGCGGTTGCGGCACCGGAACCCGGTCACCCCCTACGCCGGGCGGACCCTGCGCGGGGTCGTCCGCAGCACCTGGCTGCGCGGCGAGCCGGTGTACGACGCCACCGATCCGGACCGGGTGCCCCGGACCGGGCGGACGATCGTGCCGGCATGAGCGCACGAGGAGAGGAACCGATGGACGCCGGAACGCCTGCGGGCGATGCGGACCTGGGAGCCATGCCCGACGCAGGAGCGATGCCCGACGGAGGAGCCGTGCCCGACGGAGGAGCCCTGCCCGACGTGGCCGGCCGGGCGCTCGGCGGCAGCGTGGCCTGGTGCAACGACGAGTTCTTCGCCGACGTGCACACCCTGCTCTCGGCGGCCCCGCCCGCGCACGACCCGGCCGCGTTCGGCCCGCGCGGCAAGGTCTACGACGGCTGGGAGACCCGCCGGCGTCGCACTCCCGGGGACGACGCCGTCATCGTCCGGCTGGCCGCACCCGCGCTGGTCCGGGCCGTGCACGTCGACACCGCGTTCTTCCGGGGCAACTTCCCCGAGGCCGCCGCCGTCGACGGGGTGGCATTCCTCGGCCATCCGGACGCCGGGCAGCTGCGCGAGGCGCCGTGGACCGCGCTGGCCGGCTGGACACCCCTGGCCGGGGACACGGTGAACGTCCTGCCGGCCGAGGGCCCGGACCGGCTGGTGACCCACGTCCGGCTGCGCATCCGCCCCGACGGGGGAGTGGCCCGCTTGCGGGTGCTCGGCGAGGTGCTGCCCGATCCGCGCTGGCTGGGCGGCCGCCCGGATCTCGCCGCCACGCTCACCGGCGGGCGGGTCGTCGACTGCAGCAACATGTTCTACGCATCCCCGGCTCACGTGCTCGCGCCCGGACGGGCCGCGGTCATGTCCGACGGCTGGGAGACCGCGCGCCGCCGCGGTCCGGGCAACGACTGGCTCGTCGTACGGCTGGGCGCACCCGGCCTGCTGCACGACGCCGTCGTCGACACGTCCCGGTTCGTCGGGAACGCGCCCGGATGGGCGCGGCTGACCGACGCCGACACCGGCCGGGAGCTGCTGCCGCGCACGGCACTGGTGCCCGACACCGTCCACCGGTTCCGGCTGCTCCCCGGGGAACCGGTCCGCGCCGTCCGGCTGGACATCTACCCCGACGGTGGCATCGCCCGGCTGCACGTGCACGGCGAGGTCGACCCGGCGTCCCGCGCGGCGGTCGCCGACCGCTGGCTGTCGCTGCTGCCGCCCGACCAGGCCGCCGGCGTGCGCCCGGACGAGCTGTTCAGCTGAGGATCGGGATGCTGCCGGACGACCTGCTGGCCGATGTGGACGCTGCGCTCGCCGCGGACGACGCGGAGCGGGCCCGCCGCTACCCGGGCCCGCCCCCCGGCCGGCAGCCGGTGCACACGGTCTACGTCCCGGCCGACCGGATGAGCCCGGGCACCGTCGCGGAGTGGGGAGCCGGCGCGCTGGCGGTCCTCGACGCGCACGGCCCGCTGGCGGAGTTCGCCTCCCTGGAGGAACGGATCCGCGGCAAGCTGCACGCCGAGCCGGTCGAGGACCTCCGGGTCGACGCCGAGGACGGCTACGGCTCGCGGCCCGACGACGAGGAGGACCGCCACGTGCGGGCGGCGGCCCGGGCGGTTTCGGCGATCCTGGAGGGCCCCGCGGCGCCGCCGTTCGTGGGGCTGCGGTTCAAGTCGCTGGAGCCGGCGACCCGGCGGCGCGGGCTGCGCACCGCCGATCTGTTCCTCGAGACGTTGCTGGCGGCCGGACCGCTGCCGGCCGGATTCCGGTTCACCCTGCCCAAGGTGACCTCGGTGGCCCAGGTCGAGGCGATGGTCACCGTCTGCGCCGCGCTGGAGGAGGGCTACGGGCTCTCCTCCCTGCGCTTCGAGATCCAGGTCGAGACCCCGCAGGCCGTCCTGGGGGCCGACGGCCGCGCGCTGGTCGCCCCGATGATCACCGCCGCGGCCGGCCGCTGCGCCGGCCTGCACTACGGCACCTACGACTACAGCGCGGCGCTGGGCGTGGCTGCCGCCGAGCAGAGCCTGCGGCATCCGGTCGCCGACCACGCGAAGGCGGTTCTGCAGGTGGCCGCCGCGGGCACGGGCGTGCCGGTGTGCGACGGGTCGACCAACGTGCTGCCGGTGGGGGAGCCCTCCGACGTGGAAGCCGCACGCCGGCTGCACGCCGGGCTGGTCACCCGCTCGCTGCGGCGCGGCTTCTACCAGGGGTGGGACCTGCACCCCGGCCAGCTGCCCACCCGGTACGCGGCGACCTTCGCCTTCTTCCGGGAGGGGCTGCAGGAGGCCGCCGACCGCCTGCGGCGCTGGCTCGACCGTGCCGAGTCCGGGCTGCTCGACGAGCCGGCCACCGCCCGGGCGCTGGCCGGCTACCTGGTCCGCGGCCTCGACAGCGGGGCGCTGGACCCCGCAGAGGTCACCTCCGCCGGCGGACCGGACCGGACCACGCTCGACCGCTTGCTCACCGCGTCCTGAGGAGAGGAACCCCATGACCAGCAGCACCGGAACGGGCGGATTGCAGGTCGACCCCGCGCTGCGCGACTTCGTGGCCGACGAGCTGCTCGCCGGCCTCGACCTGGAGCCCGGCCGGTTCTGGGCGACGGTCGCCGACCTCCACGAGCGGTTCGCCGGGCGGGTCGAGGAGCTGCTGCGTCGCCGCGACGAGCTGCAGGAGGCGATCGACGCCTGGCACCGGGAGCACGGCCCCGGCGATCCGGACTCGCTGGAGGCGTTCCTCGGCGAGATCGGTTACCTCGTGCCCCTGGAGGAGCCGACCATCTCCGTCGACGGCGTCGACCGCGAGATCGCGGCGGTGCCCGGCCCGCAGCTGGTGGTGCCGGCGACCGTGCCCCGGTACGCGCTGAATGCGGCCAACGCCCGCTGGGGCTCGCTCTTCGATGCGCTGTACGGCACGGACGCGCTGCCGGTCGAGCACGAGCCGGCAGCGGGCTACGACGAGCGCCGAGGCGCCCAGGTGATCGCGGAGGTGGACCGCCTGCTCGACCGCTTCTTCCCCCTGGCCGGGGGCAGTCACGCCGACGTCGTCGCCTACCGCGTCCCGGCTCCCGGCCGGCTCGCCGTCGAGACGCCGTCGGGCACGACGGGCCTGGCCGATCCCACCCAGTTCACGGGGCACCGTCCGGCCGGCGAGGGAGACCGAGCCGACGCCGTGCTCCTCCGGCGGCACGGGCTGCACGTGGAGCTGTCGGTGGACCCGTCCACCCGGGTGGGCGGGCAGCACCACGCCGGGGTGTCCGACGTCGTGCTGGAGTCGGCGGTGACGACGATCGTCGACCTCGAGGACTCGGTCGCCACGGTCGACGGACCGGACAAGGTGGGCGCCTACCGCACCTGGCTGGGCCTGCGTACCGGAAGCCTGAGGACGACGTTCCGCAAGGGCGGCCGGGAGGTCACCCGCGGGGTGCACGGGGACCGCACGTACGTCGGCACCGACGGAGGCGAGCTGACGCTCCCCGGACGGTCGCTGCTGCTGATCCGCAACGTCGGGCACCACCTGCGCCTGGACGCCGTCCGGACCGCCGCGGGGGAGCCGATCCTGGAAGAGGCGCTCGACGCGCTCGTCTCCACGGTGGCCGCGCTGCAGGAGTTCCGTGGGAACGGCCGGTACGCCAACACGCGGACGGGCAGCGTCTACATCGTCAAGCCCAAGATGCACGGCCCGGACGAGGTGACGCTGTCGGTCGAGCTGCTCGCCGCGGTGGAGGAGGCCCTGGGCCTGGCGCCCGCGACGATCAAGATCGGGATCATGGACGAGGAGGAGCGCACCTCGGTCAACCTCGAGGCGTGCATCGCCCGGGCGGCCGACCGCGTCGTCTTCGTCAACACCGGCTTCCTGGACCGCACCGGCGACGAGATCCACACGCACTTCGAGGCCGGGCCGGTCGTTCCCAAGGCCGACCAGCGGACGCAGACCTGGCTGCAGGCGTACGAGGACCGCAACGTCGACGTGGCGCTGCGGGCCGGTTTTCCCGGGCAGGCCCAGATCGGAAAGGGGATGTGGGCCAAGCCGGCGGCGATGCGGGAGATGCTCGACACCAAGGGCGCCCACCCCCGGGCGGGGGCGACCACGGCATGGGTGCCCTCGCCGACGGCGGCGACGCTGCACGCGCTGCACTACCTGGAGACCGACGTGCTCGCGGTGCAGCAGGAGCTGGCTCAGCGGCCGCTGACCGACCGGCGCCGGCTGCTCGTGCCGCCGACGGTGCCCGACGGCGGAGCGTCGCTGTCCGCGGAGCAGCGAGGTGCCGAGCTGGAGAGCAACGCGCAGTCGATCCTGGGCTACGTCGTCCGCTGGGTCGGGCTCGGCATCGGCTGCTCGACCGTGCCCGACCTCGAGGGTGTCGGACTGATGGAGGACCGCGCGACGCTGCGGATCTCCAGCCAGCAGCTCGCCAACTGGCTGCACCACGGGCTCGTGGACGAGACCGAGGTGCGGAGCACGTTCGCCCGCATGGCGGCGGTGGTCGACGAGCAGAACGCAGCCGTTCCGGGCTACCGGCCGATGTGCGCCGACCTGGACGGCGACCCCTCGTTCCGCGCTGCCCTCGAGCTCGTCCTGTCCGGCCGGCGGGAAGCCAACGGCTACACCGAGCGCACGCTGACGACGTGGCGGCAGAAGGCCATCTCGTCCCGGCCGCCCGTTGAGCCGCCGGGGGCGTGAGCGCGCCGGGCTGGGGGGCGGCTGGCCGGGGCGATGGGTCCGCGCCGCGCGCCGCCCCGGCCGCCGGTCCTCAGCCGAGTGACCCGATGAGCTCGCGACAGGCCTGCTCGCAGCGTCGGCAGCTCTCGGCGCAGACGCGGCAGTGCTCGTGCATCTCCGCGTGCGCGCCGCACTCGTCCCCGCACGCCGTGCACGCCGCGGCGCACGCCTCGAGCACGGCGCGGGTGAGGTTCGCGTCGTAGCCGGTGTGCCGGGAGAGGACCCGGCCCGTGGCGTCGCACACGTCGCTGCAGTCCAGGTTCGTGCGGATGCACGTGGTGAGTTCTGCGACGGAGTCCTCGCTGAGGCACGCGTCCGCACAGGCGGTGCATGCCTGGGCGCACTCCATGCATGCCTCGATGCAGGCACGGAGCTTGTCGCGGTCGATGCCGCCGAGATCCTTCGGGTACGTGTCCAGCATCGGTCCGGCAACGCTCACGGGTCCTCCTCGTGTCGGTCGGGATGGGGTCGACGGCTCCAACCGCTGACGGTCGGGCCCTACCCGCCCGTCCGGCCGGGAGCACGGATGTCACGGATCTGTCATGGAGCGGGCCGATCGTCGGTCCTCTCCCGGGTAGGGCGTTCCCGGCTCTGCGACGCCGCAGCGGCACGGGCCGCCCACCGGTTCCCACCGACCTCGAGGGTGCCGTCGGAGGTCCTGACGCGTCATCCCTGGCGCGCTGCCGTCGCCGCCGCCGTCCATGTCAGTTCCGTGACGGAGCGTCCGTGCACCGTTTTCGCGGCACCCGTGGGGGCAGCCCGCTGGCACAGGCCGTGGGCGAGGGATGACGACCGGCACCCCGTACCCGGATCCGCGGCCGCGAGTGACCGACCGAGAGGAGCGACGCGATGTCGACGAGGAGCGCACGTTCGTGGACGGTCGCCGGAGCGATGGCCCTCGTTCTCGCCGGCTGCGGGAACGAGACCCCCGACGTGGACGACAGCGGTGCGGTCGGCCCCGACGAGGCAGCCAGTGAGGACGTGACGGTGCTCCAGGTGCAGCTCGCCTATCCGCCCGACGGCGTCTACGACCTCGGTGAGAACGCCGAGCTGTACCTCGGCGTCAGCAACACCGGCGGAACCGAGGACGACCTGATCGACGTGCGCGGCCCGGACTTCACCGATGCTGCGATCACGGTCGACGGCGAGCCGGGAGTGATCCGGGTGCCGGAGGACGACAACGTGTACGTCGGTGCCGAGGGATCCCCGTCCATCGTGCTCGAGGACCTGCAGACCTCCCTGCGGTCGTCGCAGTCCATCCCCGTGACGCTCGTCTTCGAGGAGGCCGGGGAGGTCACCGTCGACGCCGTGGTCGCTGCTGAGGGCCAGACGTCGGGGCCGTTCGACTTCGAGGACCCGGCCGAGGACCCGACCGGTACGTGAGCCGGTGCGTCGCGGGTGCGGCGTCCTCGTGCACAGCGGTGCTGCGCGAGGCAGCCCGTCCAGGAGCCGAGGAGCAGACGATGGGCACGAGCACCCGATCGAGCATCCGGCGTTCCCGTGCAGGCCGACGAGCGGCCGGCGTGATGATGGCCGCCGTCATCGGATCGGGCGGGCTCGCGGCATGCGGGAACCTGGAGGGATCCGAGGCCGGGGCCGTCACCACGGCCGACCTGCAGCGCATCGAGGACGACCTGGGGGAGCTGGAGAACCGGATCGGTGTCCTGGAGAACGGTGTGGCCGAGAACCCGTCGGCGGACCACCCGGTGGAGGACGCGTCCGGGGTGCTCGAGAACGCCGACGTCTTCGTCGGCCAGGACGTCACGGTGAGCGCCGGGGTGACGGAGGTGATGACGAGCACCGACGTGGGCAGCGCCTTCCGCATCGGCGGCTCGACCGGCGAGGCGATCGCGGTCGTCACGGCCACCCCGCCGGACCGGCTGCAGCAGGCCGACGAGGTGCGGGTCTCGGGAACCGTCACGACGGTCCGGCGGGACTCCTTCGAGGAGGACTTCGGCATCGCCGCTGACGAGCTCTTCGACGACGTGGACGGCTTCTTCTCCGACGTCGAGGGCGAGGTCGCGATCGCGGCCGACCGCATCGAGGTGGTGAGCGAGCACGCTGACGACTGACCGGCGTGCCGGCCCGGCACGCCGAGCGGCCCGGCGGTCAGGAGTGCCGGGCCCCGACGTCAGGGAGTGCCGGTTCCCGGTCCTGGGACGGGCGCCCCGGCCGAGCCGCCGTCCGCGGCGGGCACCGCCTGTCGCGACGGCGCGGGAGGCGGCAGCGGGTGGGTGCGCAGGTACTCGACCGCCTGGTAGCAGGCCGCGACCGACGGCACGGCCAGGAGCGCTCCGGTCAGGCCCCACAGCAGGGTGCCGGCGGTGACCGCGACGAGGATCGCCACCGGGTGCAGGTGCAGGGCCCGGCCGACGATGACCGGATGCAGGACGTTGCCTTCCAGCTGCTGCACGACCAGGACGACGACGAGCACGACGAGCGCATCGGTCACGCCGTTGGTGACGAGGGTGACGAGCACCGCGACGACCCCGGTGATCGTGGCACCGAACAGCGGGACGAACGCCCCGATGAAGGTGAGGATCGTCAACGACACCCACAGCGGGACGCCGAGGACCAGCAGCGCCAGGCCGATCCCCACCGCGTCGATGAGGGCGACCACCACGATGCCCCGTACGTACTGCGACACCGCCGCCCATGCGCACCGGCCCGCGCCATCGACCTGCCGGCGCCGCCGCTCGGGCACTCGGCGCAGCAGCCACGCCCACATGCTCGCGCCGTCCTTGAGCAGGAAGAACAGCAGGAACGCCACGAGGAGGACGGCCCCCAGCAGGAGGAGGGCCGTCCGCGCCGCGGCCACGGGCTCCGGAGTCAGCTGGTAGATCGAGCCGACGACCGCGTTGCGCATCTCCGTGACCCGCTGCGGCTCCAGCTGGAGCGGGCCGTCGACCAGCCACACCCTGATGCGGTCGATCCCCGCGGCGAGCGGCCGGGCGAGGTCGCGCAACGTCCCGGCCGCCCGGAAGCCGATGAGGAAGCCGACGCCGGTCAGAACACCGATCAGGAGCAGCACCGACAGGAGAGCCGCCGGCGCGGCCGGTAGTCCTCGGTCGCGCAGCCACCGGACCAGGGGCTCGAGCAACGCGGCCAGCAGTGCCGCGACCGCGGCCGCGACCGTGAGGAGCGGCACCTGCAGCAGGAGCCGCAGGACCAGCCAGGCGGTCGCGGCGAGGCCCAGCACCGCCGCGCAGACGACCAGCGCCCGCAGCGCCCACGCGGGCACGGCGGTTCGCAGCCGGGAGGGCGGGCCGGCGGCGTCGGCCGGCGCACGTGCCGGCGCTGATGCCCGTTCGGGGACCCGTGCCGGCGACGGAGGTGTGCCGACGGTCGCTGCCGACCGGCGCTCGTCGCGGCGGAGGAGCGCCGCGAGCAGCTGCTTCACGGGGCCCCGTTCCGCGACGGATGCGAGTGGTCCGGGCCGCGCGCGCAGCGGTCCGCCGCCACGGTGCGAAGGGTCATCGGTCGCCGCTCCCTGTCCGGCCGGGATGCCCGGCATCGGTCAGCCGGTGCCCCTCGCCGGAGGACGGCGACCGTCCGCGACCGCATCGTCCGGGGATCGTCATACCGGCGACCGTGCTGGTGACGAGTGGATGACGCCGCGGCGCGACACCGGCATTCCCCGGCCGGCCTCCGACGGCGTGACCTCCCCGCCCGGGTGCACCACGCGGGTCACCGGTGACGTCGGTACGTTCCTGCTGCTGGGAGATGGAGCAGGATCCGGGCGTCGGCCTCGCGGACGAGGACGTCGAGAACTCCCAGGACGGTCGCTGCAGCGTGGCCGAGCACGTGGACCTCCTCGACGAGGACCGACGATCCGAACGGAACCTCACGATGGACACCGCTCCGACCACCGGCCAGAGCCTGATCGGCGCGCTGGTGCTCGCCGTGCTGCTCGCCGCGCTGCACCTGGCCGCCCCCCACATCCGGCGGCTGCCGCTGGTGCCCGAGCGGTCGACCGCATCCTTCGCGGGCGGGCTCGCGGTCGCCTACGTGTTCCTGCACCTGCTGCCGGAGATCGCCGAGGGGAACGAGGCGATCGGGCGCGCGCTGGACGACGTGGTGACCCCCACCCCGCTGCTCGACCTCGGCGTCTTCCTCGTCGCCCTCTTCGGCTTCGCCGTGTTCTACGGGCTGCAGAGGCTGGCCGAGCGGCGCGCGCCCGCGCTCTCCGGGACCACACAGGGGCGCCGGCCGTCGCCCGCCGAACCGGCCGGTGTCTACTGGCTGCACCTGGGCGCCTTCATGGTCTACAACGCGCTCATCACCTACACGATGGCCTTGCGGCTGCAGACGGGCGTGGCGTTCGCCCTGCTGTTCACCGTCGCGATGGGCCTGCACTTCGTGCTCACCGACCGGTCGCTGGAGGAGCACTACCCGCAACGGTTCCCCCGCAGCGGGCGTCTGCTGCTGGCGGCCGCACTGCTGACCGGCTGGTTGCTGGATGCGCTCGCCGCACCCACGAGCACCCTCGTGGTCGCCCTCCTGACGGCTCTCCTGGGGGGTTCGATCCTGCTCAACGTCTTCAAGGAGGAGCTACCGGCCACCGGCCGCTCCAGCTACCGGTGGTTCCTCGCCGGGCTGGTCCTGTACGCGGGTCTGCTCACGGTGGTCACCGCGATGGGCGGCTGAGCAGTGGCCGGTCGCGGGCGCCGCTGGACCACACCGGCAGCGGCGCGTCAGCCCGGGGGCGAGCTGCTCGACGTGGCTCCGCCGGTCGTCGCCGGTGGTGTGGATGCCGGTGGTGTCGATGCCGGTGGTGTCGATGTCGGGGGGACCGCAGGAGCGACCGACCGGAAGTCCTCCCGGTCCACCGGACGGGCGGCCAGGCCGGCGTCCGTCGGGACCTCGACCGGCCGCCCCTCCACGGTGAAGCGGACACCGGTCACCGCGGGCAGCTCGGTCAGGGTCCAGACCACCTGTGCCATCGCCAGCAGCTGACTGCCGCCGGTCAGCCCGGTGAACCCGCGGGCCAGGGCCACCGTGGCGGTGCCGTCGGGCAGCACCCCCTCGACGCCCATCACCTCCGGGGCCAGCGCGGTGCGGATGCCGTCCGCCGCCTCCGCGCGGGTGGGGCCCTCCGCGAGGGCGTCGAGCGCCACGGACGCCACGGGCGACGCCGTCCGCCGTCCCACCGGAGCCAGGTCGGCTCCGCGCACGAAGTACACCGTCAGCTGCGGTCCGGACGGGGGTGCGCCGTCGCCGGTCTGCACCGCCGGGGCCGCGGCCGTGGACACCGGTTCGGGAGAGCCGTCGGCCGCCACGCCGCAGCCGGGGGCCAGCGCAGCAGCCAGGAGGGCCGCCGCCCGGAGCAGCGCGCTCCGCAACGTCACGGCACCGAGCCGATCGGCAGTTCGACGCTGAACCGCGCTCCGCCTGACGGGCTGTCGCCCACGCTCACGCTTCCTCCCATGGCCTGGACATGACGGGCCACCAGGGCCAGCCCGAGCCCCGCCCCCTCCGTCCGGGTGCGGACGCCGCCCGCTCCGCGGGCGAACCGGTCGAAGATGCGGAGGCGCTCGCCCTCGGGCACCCCGGGTCCGGCGTCGTCCACCAGGACGCAGACGCTGCTCTCGCCGCGGGCGACGGTGACGCCGGTCAGGCCGCCGCCGTGCTTGTCGGCGTTGTCCATCAGGTTGCCGAGCACCCGCTCCAGCCGGCGCTTGTCGGCGTGGATGACCACCTCCGAGGCCTCTGCCTCGACCACGACCCGGGCAGCGCTCCGGCCGGCCAGCCGCCGCCGTGCCAGTGCCTCCTGGACGAGAGCGGCCAGCCGCACCTCCTCGACGACGAGATCGGTGTTGCCGGCGTCCGCGCGGGAGATCTCCAGGAGGTCGGCGACGAGCCGCTCGAACCGGTGCACCTCCGCGCGCAGCACCCACAGCCCCTCGCGGGCCTCGGGTGGCAGGTCGTCCGCCGCGACCTCGACGAGGTCCACGGCTCCCAGCATCGCGGTGAGCGGGCTCCTCAGCTCGTGGCTGACGTCCGCGGCGAACCGGGCGTCGGCGCGGACACGTGCCTCCAGGGCGGCGACCGTCCGGTTGAAGGAGGAGGCGATGGGAACGAGGGCGGGGTCCCCGCGGGGGTCGATCCGCGTGGACAGGTGCCCCTCGGCGATCGACTCGGCTGCCGAGGCGATCCGGTTGAGCGGTCGCAGCGCCGGCCCGGTGACCCACCAGCCGAGCCCGAGCAGGAGGGGCACCAGGCCGACGACGGAGAGGGTCAGGACCGTGGCGAGGACGCGGTAGGTCTTGTCCAGCTCGTCGAGCGGGAACACCTCGAAGTAGGCCTCGTCGAGTCCGCCCAGCGGGATCCCGACGGCCATCACCGTGGCCCCCTGGACCTCGATGCGCTGCCGGGCCGCGGTGCCCTCGAGCACCGTCTCGGCGAGCTGGTCGGGCATGTCGTCGCGGCCCATCCGGAGCGACGTGGTCACCCACTCCCCGTCGTCCACGTACAGCGAGACCGAGCCGGTCTCCCGGGGGAGCTGGGCGAGGGCCTGCGGCACGGTCAGGCCCTGCGTGCCCAGAGCCCGGTCGAACTGGACCGCGTTGTCCGACGCCTGGAGCAGCGTGATCCGCTCCCGCTGCACGAGCAGGTACTGGGAGACGGCGAACCACACGGCGACCGCCATCACGCTGCACACGACGGTGGTGACCAGGGTGAAGGCGAGGGTCGCTCGTCCACGGAGGGTCCGCAGCGGGCTGGTCCGGCCGCGGCCCCCGTCCTCGGCGGTGTGCTCCGGGGTCCGCCCGGTGTCCGGCGGGAGGGGCGCCCGGCGGGACCGTGTCGCCGTCACGCCGGGATGCGGTAGCCCATGCCGCGCACGGTGGTGACCACGGTCGGCTGCCCGGGGTCGTGCTCGACCTTCTTGCGGAGCCTCCGCACGTGCACGTCCACCAGTCGGGAGTCACCGAAGTAGTCGTACCCCCACACCCGCTCGAGCAGCTCCTCCCGGCTCAGCACCCGGCCCGGCTCCTCCGCCAGCTCGCACAGGAGCCGGAACTCCGTGCGGGTCAGGCTCACCGCCTCGCCGTTGCGCATGACCGTGCCCTCCCGGGGCGCGATCTCCAGATCACCGACGGAGATGCGCACGCGGGGCTCGGGGGCGCGGGTGCGGCGGGCGAGCGCGCGGATCCGGGCGGAGAGCTCCTTGGCGACGACGGGCTTGGAGACGTAGTCGTCGGCGCCGGCCTCCAGTCCGGCGACGACGTCGTGGCTGTCCGACCGGGCCGTCACCATGATGATCGGCACGTTCGAGGTGCGCCGGATCTCCCGGCAGATCTCGAAACCGTCCTTGCCGGGAAGCATGAGGTCCAGGAGGACGACGTCGAACTCGCGCTCACCCAGCTGCTCCAGCCCCGCCTCCCCGGTGCCGGCCTCGGCGACGTCCAGCCCTTCCCGCTGCAGCGTCATCTGCAGGATCCGGCGGATCCGCGGGTCGTCTTCGATGATGAGCACGGAGCGGGGCACGACCGGAAGTCTGCCCATCCCGCCCCCCTCGCACACCGCCCCGGGCCGCCGAGAGGGGCTTCTCGCGGGCCGCGCCATGCGGTCGCGCGGCAGATGTCGCACGTCCGTCACGGGCGCCGCGACCGCTCGCGTCAGTGAACGGCGGACGGGCGTGCGCGACCCCGTGCACCGGGAGCCGGAGGAAGCCTGGCCGGACGACCTCGTCGCGAAGCTGTTCCCGTTCCGGAGCGCGCGACCTGCCGGCGAACGTCCTCGACCGTCAGTCGGAAGGGGGCCACCGGCCGGCCAGCGCATCGGTGAGGTGCACCCGCCAGCGGACGATCTCGGCGGGGGACACGTCCGTGGAGGCCTCGGCCATCCCGGTGAGGCGGTCCAGGTACCGGTGCAGCTCCTCGTCGAGGACGCCGGCCGGCGCCCGCCAGGCGAGCTCCCGGAGCAGGCCCGCCAGGCGGCGCTGCACCGCCGGCTGCCCCTGGCCGAAGTGCAGCGGCTCCTCCAGGCCGAGCTGCACCAGGTCCCGGACGTCCCACTGCCGGACGACGAGCCGCACGACCCCGTGCGCGTCGGGGACGACCACCGGGTGGAGCGGCCGGATCACCAGCTCCCCCAGGAGTGCCGAGACGTGCGAGAGCGCATGCACCGCCGTCGTCGGGTCGTTGGTCCCGGGAGACAACGCCCGGACCGCGATGTCGACCACCTTGCGAAGGCTGTAGGCCACGTCCCGGTGCGGCGTCCGCTCGTGCTCGAGCCGCAGATCCCGCTCGAGCGCCCGCTCGACGGCCCGGAGGTCCGGCACCGCACCGGGCGGGAACGGCCAGACGTGGGCGACGGGCGTGCCTGCGACGACGGAGTCGCCGATCCGCGGCTCGAGCAGCACGAAGGCACC
>Ga0196960_10000058_pt1 | contig 41726 bp, 35 predicted proteins | sample S3v_5metaG_FD_183187 | JGI IMG/M metagenome (GOLD analysis project Ga0196960, IMG submission 183187) | Soil microbial communities from Anza Borrego desert, Southern California, United States - S3+v_5 | ecosystem: Environmental > Terrestrial > Soil > Desert | place: USA: California | collected...
GCCCGGGTCCGTACCGGCTTCGAGCGGCTGGCCGCCGACGGCTACCGGCTGCTCGCCGGGCAGAAGGTGGGGGTCGTCACCAACCCCACCGGGATCACCTCGGACGTCCGGCACGTCGTCGACGTGATGCACCCCGACGACCGGGTGGACCTGACCGCGGTCTTCGGCCCCGAGCACGGCTTCCGGGGGACCGCGCAGGCGGGCGGCTCGGAGGGGCGGTACGACGACCCGGCGACCGGCCTGCCGGTCTACGACACGTATCTGAAGAGCGGGCAGCCGCTGGCCGACGTCTTCACCGCGTCCGGGGTCGACACGGTGGTCTTCGACATCCAGGACGTGGGCGCCCGCTTCTACACGTACATCTGGACCCTGTACGACTGCATGGAGGCCGCCGCGCTCGCGGGCAAGCGCTTCGTCGTCCTGGACCGGCCGAATCCGGTCACCGGCAGGGCGGCGCTGGGGCCCGTGCTCGACCCGGCGTTCGCGACCTTCGTGGGACGCCGGGAGATCGCGCAGGCGCACGGCATGACGGTGGCGGAGCTCGCGCTGCTCTTCAACGCCGAGTTCCTGGCCGACCGGCCGGTGGAGCTGGACGTGGTGAAGATGTCCGGGTGGCGCCGCGCGGACTTCTTCGGCACGACGGGTCTGCCGTGGGTGCCGCCGAGCCCCAACATGCCGACGCCGGAGACAGCGCTGGTCTACCCGGGGACGTGCCTGTTCGAGGGGACCAACCTCTCCGAGGGCCGGGGCACGACACGGCCGTTCGAACTGCTCGGTGCGGAGGGCGTCGACCACCGGTGGGCGGCGGCGGCGAACGCCCTGGACATGCCCGGCGTCGCCTTCCGTGAGGCCTACTTCGCGCCGACGTTCTCCAAGTTCGCGGGCAGGACGGTGGGCGGGGTGCAGGTGCACGTCCAGGACCGGGACGCCTTCGACCCCGTACGCACCGGAATCGCCCTGCTGGTCACGGCGAAGCGGACGTGGAGCGGCTTCGCGTGGCGGGCGGACAACTGGATCGACAAGCTCACGGGCAACACCCGGGTCCGCACGATGATCGACGCGGGGGCGGACACCGACGAGGTGGTGGGCGCCTGGGCGGCGGACCTCGCCGCGTTCCGGCGGGTGCGGCGGGAGTTCCTGCTGTACCGGTGAGGCCGGACCGGGTGCGGGCACCGGCGCGGGTGCCTCGGCGCTCAGGACGTGAGACCCCGTTCACCGAGGTACTCACCGTCGCCCGTCAGCCCGCGCCGCCGGTACCCGAGCCGGAGGTAGAACTCCTCCGGGCCGCCCTCGCCCGGCTGCCACGTCATGGTGCAGAGCGTGCCGCCCCGTCTGCGGATCTCCTCGTGCACGGCCTCGGCCGCGAACCGGCCGTAGCCCCGGCCCTGTTCGCCGGCGGCCACGGCGAGCCGCCGGAGGCCGGAGCGCGGCGGTGCGCCGGGGGTCTCGGCGTCGTAGCCGAAGGGGACACCGAAGAACGCCATGACGAAGCCCACCACGCGCTCACCCGCGCGGATCACCCGGGGCCAGGCGGTCTCCGGGTGGACATACGCCTCGGCCAGCGACCCGGCCACCGGGGTCACGAACTTCTCCTGGCCGGGCGCCACGTGCGGCCGGCAGGCGGCCATGACGTTGTCGGGGGTGGGCTCTTCCAGGCGTACCGACGTGTTCATGACGGCAAGGCATCCGTGCCGCGAAAGGCCCGGCCACCCGTTGTCCGGCGGCCGGGCCGGGCTCGCTCAGGCCGGTTACCGGTGCGAGGGGAACTCCACGACCAGTTGGTACGTCGGCCGGTTCTGCCAGTGGACGGACTTGTGCGAGATCCCGCCCAGCGGGCGGTGGATGATCGCGTCGGTGCACCACTGCTCACCGGCCCCGCAGCTGTCGTCACCCGGGTAGACCTCGGCGGCCGGTGCGGCCGCCGCCTCCTTCAGGGTGGTGAGCAGCGCGGTGCGGCAGGCGCTCAGGTCGCCGCCGCCGCAGTACGTCCTGGCCAGCGGCCCCTCGACGGGCTGCCCGAGGACCTGCCGCAGGTCCTTGTCGGCGAAGCCCCACCAGCCGTACTGGAACGCGGAGCCGCTGTGCGCGCCGCTCGGCCCGTGAGCGGCGGCCGGGGACTCGTCGGTGGCCAGGCTCGCGGTGAACGCCTGGTAGAGGTCGTCACCGAGGCCCGGCCGGAACTCCGCCTCGACCAGCTTCGGCCACCACGCGTCCATGATCCGTACCGCGTCCGCGTGGGTGTACGTGCGCGATCCGGGGCCGGTCTCCTTGCGCTGCGCACCGGCCGCCCGCCAGGCGTCCAGTTGCTGGACCGCCGCGCCGGCGGCCGGGTCGGTGACCGGCTGGGAGCGCAGCACCTTCAGGAGTTCCGGCAGCAGCTGCTCGCCCCGGAGGTCGGTGAGGGCTGCCTCCTCCATGGCGCGGGTCAGGGAGGCACGGGTCACGCCGCCCTCCTCGACCAGTTCGGACACCCGGTCGTCGAGCAGGTCGCCCCGGTGCACGGCGCCGAAGCCGAACGCCGCGGTGGAGTAGTCCTCGGCCTGGCGGTTGTTCCAGGAGATGTAGTAGTCCTGCCCGCTGGAGTGCGGGTGCTCGGCGAACGGGGTGTAGTCAGCGGTGTTGGCCGCCGGGTCGTAACCCTGCCACTCGTACGCCTTCTCGGCCTCGACCGGCAGCGCGGCGTCCACCCCGGGCGCCCGCACGGGGTTCATCCCGCTGTTGTAGTAGGCCGTCGTCCGCGCGTCCGCGTAGAACCAGTTGAAGGCGTAGTCGATGTGGCTCGCAGCCTGCTGGAAGGAGGCCGCGTCCGTCACGTACGCCGGGTCGTTGAGCAGCTGGAAACCGATGATCGAGTCGGCCTCGTGCCGGTAGGTGGTGCGCAGCGAGGTGTAGGCGACGGGCCTGCCCTCCCTCGTCGCGCGGTGGGTGACGATCCCGTAGTCGGTCCGCCACACCCTCATCCGGTAGGAGCCCTTGGCGGTGGAGTCGGCGACGGTCGGCTTCCAGGAGTTGGTGCGCTCCAGCTTCTCCATGGCCGTGCAGGCGCCGTCGCTGCGGTAGTGGGTGGAGTCCTTGGTGGGCGCGGATCCGTCGGGTTCGCAGAGCTCGACGGCGTACGTGTCGGTGATGTCCTGGGCCGCCGAGGTGGCGCTCCAGGCGTAGTCCTGGCCGCGGCCCATCTGGACGTACATGCCGACGCCTGCGAAGGAGACGCCACGGGCGCTGATGCCGGGGCCCTGCAGTTCCTGGAGCATCATCAGCTGGGGGGCGAAGTAGCCGGTCTGGGGCCCCATGACGGCGACCGGACTGCCGGACGCGGTGTGCTCGCCGGACACCAGCAGGGCGTTGGACATGCCACGTCTCTGGGTGCCCTGCCCCGGTCCGGGCAGCGATCCCTCCGGGATGACGCCGTCGTCGTACATGCCCTGGAGCGGCTTCAGCGCGTCCGGGGCGTCGACGGGGGTCTTCTTGCCGGTGGCCGCCGAGCCGGTGCGGTCGTGGATCAGCGGTTCGGGGGTGACCGAGCCCGCGTCCGGAAGGGCGGTGCCCCGGGCCTTGTCGGGCTTGCCGGCGTACGGGAACGAGGTGCCGTCGTGGACGGTGAGGACGGCCTCCGGGTCGTTGCGCTGGCGGAAGGACTCCCAGACGCGGGTGCCCTCCTCGACGCCGTACTTCTGCTGGGCGGCGAGCAGCGAGAGCGCGGCCTGGACCTCACCGCCGCCTCCCCCGCCGAACTGCCCGCCGACGACCGAGGCGATCGAGATCAGGTCGGTCAGCTCGAACGGCTGGATCTCGCCGATGTTCGTGATCGAGTCGATCTTCCCGGTGAGGACGTACTCCCCGGGGAAGTAGCGGCCGTTCTTCGACTTCACCCGGTAGGCGTTGATCCCGTCGACGTAGGCCTGCGCGTCGGCCATCGCCTGTTCGCCGCGCGCGCCCTCGGTGGTCCTGATCCGTTCGACCTGGGCCTCCAGATCCGCCTCGGTGTACGGGGCCTGCGGCCAGAACTGCTGCTCCAGGCCCTGGTTGGCCGGTGCTCCCCCGGCGAAGGACGTGAGCTCGCCCCGCCCGATGTGGCGGAAGAGGTCCATCAGCCACAGCCGGTCCTGTCCGGCGGCGAACCCGGCACCGAACTCGGTGCCGTAGCGGGTGGTGCCCTTGATGTGGGGAACACCGCTCTTCTTGTCCCGGGTGATCGTGACGTCCTCACGCGGCTTCGTCACGGACTCGACCTGGTCGGCCGCGACCCCGAAGGACGCGTCGTTGAAGAAGTCCGTCAGCTTCTGGTCGGTGAGGCCCGTATGGCCCGCGACCAGGCTGTCGTACCGGTCGAGCTGGTCCTCGCTGTGGGCGGGGTGCGTGCCGAACGCCTTGTTGCCGAGGATCTCGACGAGGGTCGCGTTGCCGTTCTCACCGGGCGGCAGGATGTCCGCGCACTGGTCGCGGCAGTGGTCGGTGACGGCGAGGGGTTCCGGCTCCGTGGCTCCGGCGCCCGGCGCCGCGACGAGCAGGGACGTACCGAGAGCGAGAGCGGCCGCGGTGGCGGCGGCTCTGAGCGTGCGGGTGCTGCGTGGGGGCATGCGTGCTCCTCCGGGTGGCCGATGCGCCGGAGGTTACTGGCGGTACACCCCGCCGGTAAGATGAACATCGGTCACTTTTTCCGGTTCGCCACACGCCGGCGCACGGCCCCACATGGGCCATCTCGGTCCGTGGACACATTTCACCTTTGGATGGAGCCGAATCGGGCAGTCGTACGTCCATCCCTTGACGCCGAAGTACGACCGACGGAGGTGGCAGTGCCATGGCCGGTTTCCGGAGTCTTGCGAGACAGGTCCGCGATCCGCGGGGCGATCTGGCTTTGCGGAGGTACTCACTGCGCAAATGCCTGGAGCGATTCGCTCCGTACGGCCACCGGGCGACCTGGGACCACCTGTGCGCCCGGCACGGTATCGAACCCGAGGACCGGGCCCCCGAGCCGGTGCGCCTGGTCCACGCGCTGGAGGAACTGGAGGAGGCGCGGGCCGTCTGGCTCGCGTACGAGACGGGCTTCGCCGAACGGCGGCGCCGTGAGAAGCACGACGGGCTGCGCCGGCCCGGCACCTTCGACGACTGGCACCGGCGGACCTGGGGAGGCAACGGCATCGCGCACTGCGACGATCCGGGGATTCATCCGAGCGCACCCCTGGCCGAGGTCCTGAGGCGGCTGATCTCGGCCCTGGGCGCGAAACCCGGTGCCGCCTGCCCGGTCTGCGCGGCGACCGGGATCGTCTGGCGGCAGGACCTGGACCGCGAACCATGGGCCGGTCCGGTCTGCACAGGATGCGGCATCGTCGTCCCCCGGCCCGTCCTCACGGCGGGCGCGCTGGCCAGGGCCAGGGGAGCACGGACACGGAATCTGACGGCGTCGGCCGCCTGAGGCGGACCGGTCACCGAGGAGACGGCCGGAGCCGGGGCGCGCTCAGGAGCGGTCGGCCGCGCCCCGCTCGGGCATCAGCCGCGAGCCGGCCATGCGTTCACCGAAGGCGTCGTCGGGGTTGGACAGCACACAGGTCTCCAGCGACAGGCAGCCGCAGCCGATGCAGTCGGTGAGGTGGTCGCGCAGCCGCCCCAGCTGCTTGATGCGGTCGTCGAGCTCCGAGCGCCACGCCCGGGAGAGACGGGCCCAGTCCTCGTGGTTCGGCGTGCGCTCCTCCGGCAGTTCGGCCAGCGCCTCCCTGATGGTGGCGAGCGGGATGCCCACGCGCTGCGCCGCCCGGACGAACGCCACCCGGCGCAGTGCGTCCCTGGTGTAGCGGCGCTGGTTGCCACTGGTGCGGCTGCTGCTGATCAGGCCCTTGGACTCGTAGAAGTGCAGGGCGGACACCGCGGCGCCGCTACGGGCGGAGAGCTGGCCGACGGTGAGTTCCTGGAATGACTGCGGGATCTGTGGCACTCCCCCGACCCTAATGGTCGTCCCTCGGCCTCTGCTGCCGCTTCGAGAACCCGGCGGGCCCGTCGTTGACAGGGACGCCCTGCCCAACCATGCTGAGCAAGCGCTTAGACATTGCCCCGGAAGGGGCGACCGACAGTCGGAAGGCAGGGACCAGGAACATGGCAGAGCCGAAGATCTTCACGTCCGCACAGGAGCTGCGGGACGCCGTGGGTGAGCAGCTCGGGCACAGCGACTGGCTGGAGATCGAGCAGAAGCGGATCGACCAGTTCGCCGAGGCCACGGGCGACCACCAGTGGATCCATGTGGACCCGGAGCGCTCCGCGAACGGCCCCTTCGGGACGACGATCGCGCACGGCTACCTCACGCTGTCGCTGCTTCCGGCGCTCGTGCCGCAGATCCTGCAGGTCGACGGCGCCAAGATGGGCATCAACTACGGGACCAACAAGGTCCGTTTCCCCTCGACCGTCCCGGTGGGCTCACGGTTGCGCGCCACCGCCGTGCTCAAGAGTGTCGAGGAGGCGGGCGGCGGCGTACAGGTGACCGCCCTCGTCACGGTCGAGCGCGAGGGCGGCGACAAGCCCGTCTGCGTCGCGGAGTCGGTGTCGCGCTACTACTTCTGAGCCGCGGCACCGCTTCGGAGTCGCGGCACCGCTTCGGAGTGCGGGGTGCGCCGGGCCCGCGGGGGTGCCCGGCGTCACTTCCGGGCGCCCACCATGCGCAGGACGAGGTCCGCGTAGAGGGCACCGACCTCCTCGGGCGTCCGGCTGCCCTGCGCGTTGAACCAGCGCGCCACGTCGATGCAGAGGGACAGCACGGCGAGCGTGGTGCCCGGGACGTCGGGGACGTCGAACTCCTTCGCCCGGACGCCGTCACCGATGATCCGGCGGACCACGGCGTCGCTCCGCCTGCGCAGGGCGACGATCTCAACGCGGTGTTCGTCGCTCAGCGCCTCCAGCTCGTACTGCACGACCCGGGCCGTGGTGTGCCGCTCGGCGTGCCAGCTGACGAAGGACCGGACCGCGTCGGTGAGCCGCTCGGCCGCCGTGCCGTCCTTCTCGGCCGCCGTCTCCAGGAGGAGCAGGGCCCTGTCGTGGCCGATCCTGCTGATCCGGTGGAGCAGCTCTTCCTTGGTCTTGTAGTGGATGTAGAGCGCGGCCGGGCTCATCCCCGCCCGGCCGGCGATGTCACGGGTGGTGGTCGCGTGGTAGCCGCGCTCGGCGAATGCCTCGACGGCCGCGAGGAGCAGCCGCCTGGCCGCCTCGGGCGTGACCTCGCTCCACGGCGTGCTGTCGCCGTCGGTCTCCTCCGCCGTGCTCATCGCCACGTGCCCCTTTCCGCTGGCAGGACGAACACCATACCGCGAACCTGAGCAAGCGCTTAGAGCGCTCGTGCGGTGAGACCGTCAGAGCTTCTGGAAGGGATCGTGCTCGGCGAGGATCTTCTCCAGCCTGGCCTGGTCGACCCGGCTGACGATCTGCCCCGCCTCCTGCCGGTCCCTGATGACCTTGGCGAGGGTGAAGCACGAGGTGACGAGGTAGAGGACGCCGATGGCGAGGAAGGCCCGCACCCAGGCGTCGGCGTCGAGGAAGAAGATGCCGAGGGCCACCGCGCCCATCGCGACCCCGAAGGAGAGGACGGCCTGCCCGTAGAAGGCGGCGGTGCTCTGCTGCTTGACCGATGTCGTCTCACTCATGCCGCCCAGCATCCGGCGCGGCGGAGTACGCCGGCATCCGCCGGCGTACTCACCCGGTACTCAGAAAGCGGGCCAGGCCAGAAGGCGGGCCCTGCCGGGTCAGAAGGCGGAGACGCCCGTCAGCGCCCGGCCGATGATCAGCTTCTGGATCTGGCTGGTGCCCTCGTACAGGGTCATCACGCGGGCGTCCCTGACCAGCTTGCCCACGGGGTACTCGTCGATGTAGCCGTAGCCGCCGAACACCTGGAGGGCGTTGTTCGCCGCGCGGACCGCGGCCTCGGAGGCGAAGAGCTTCGCCGTGGACGCCGCGGTGGCGAAGTCCTGGCCGCGGTCGATGAGGTCGGCGACGCGCCAGGTCAGCATGCGGGCGGCGTCGACGTCCACGGAGATGTCGCTGATGAGCTCCTGGACGAGCTGGTAGCTCGCGATGGACTTGCCGAACTGCTCGCGCTCGCCCGCATAGCGCACCGCAGCGTCCAGGGCGGCCTGCGCGATGCCGACACAGCCGGCCGCGACCGACATCCGTCCCTTGGCCAGCGCGGACATGGCGATGGAGAAGCCCTTGCCCTCGGGGCCCATGAGGGTGGAGGCGGGCACCCGGACGTCCTCCAGCACCAGCTCGGCCGTGGCCTGGCCGCGCAGGCCGAGCTTGCCGTGGACGGTGCGCCGGGTCAGGCCGGGGGTGTCCGCGGGCACCAGGAAGGCGGAGACGCCCCGGTGACCCGGCGTGTCGTTCGTACGGGCGAACAGCAGGACCACATCGGCCCAGGTGCCGTTGGTGATGAACATCTTGGAGCCGTTGATGACGTAGTGGTCGCCGTCCCGCACGGCCCGGGTGGTCAGGTTCCCGGCGTCGGAGCCGGTGCCCGGCTCGGTGAGGCCGAAGCAGCCGACCGCCTCTCCGGCGGTGAGCTTCGGCAGCCACTGCCGCTTCTGCTCCTCGCTGCCCCAGGACGCGATCGTCTTGGCGACCAGGCCGAGCGAGACGGACACGATGCCGCGCACCGAGGAGTCACCGCGGCCGAGCTCCTCGGTCACCAGGCAGTACGCGAGGTGGTCCCCGCCGGAGCCCCCGTACTCCTCCGGGACCGTGAGTCCGAGGAAGCCGAGGGCGCCCAGCTTCTTCACGATCGATTTGTCGACACTCTCGGCACGGTCCCACTCGACGACGTACGGGGTGATCTCCCGCGCGACGAAGTCCTCGGCGAGCTGCCGGACGGCTTCCTGCTCCTCGCTCAGCTCCAGGTTCATCCTGCACACCCCACGTTTAATTAGCACTGCTAGTTTTATGTTCGCAGGCCCTACTATGTGCCGCATGGCCCGACCGCGCAAGCCCCTCCTCAGCCGAGACCGCATCGTCGAGGCGGCGAGCGCGCTCGTCGACGCCGAAGGGCTGGACGCCGTGTCCACCCGTCGGCTCGCCGCCGAGCTGGGGGTGAGCGGTCCCTCGCTCTACAACCACTTCCGGAACAAGGACGAGATCCTCGACGCGGTCGCCGACGCCGTGTCCGCCCAGGTCGACCTGTCGATGTTCGAGGAGTCCGACCCGCGCGGCTGGCCCGCCGCCCTGCACGACTGGGCCCTCTCCTACCGCGCGGCGCTCGCCGCACACCCCCACATCGTCCCGGTGCTGGCCCAGGGACCCGGCCGCAGGCCGGCCGGCCTGCGGGTCGCCGACGCGGTCTTCGGCGCCATGGTCCGGGCCGGCTGGCCGCCCGCCCAGGCCACCCACATCGGGGCGCTGATGCGCTACTTCATCACCGGATCGGCGCTCGGCTCCTTCGCCCGCGGATTCGTCGACGACGAGACGGCGTACGACCCCGCCGACTACCCGCACCTCGGCCAGGCCCACCTACTGGCCGACCGCCGCCAGCAGGTCGACGAGGGAGCCTTCGAGACGGGGCTGCGCGCCCTGCTGGACGGGCTCGCCCTCCAGTACGAGCGGACGACGGCCGCCGGGCGCACGGTCCGGCCCGCACCGAACGGCGCCTGACCCGTCCCGGCCCCATGGCCCGTACGGCACCGGACATCACGCCGTACGGCTGACGCGAGCCGGTAACCGGGTGGGGCCGGAGGGATTCCCGGCCTACCGTCGTGACCATGACGACGACACCGACAGCGCGCCCCGCCGCGCAGGCCGCCTCCGGTCGTGACTGGCGCGCCCCGGCCGCCGCCTGCATCACAGTCATCCTGTGGGCCTCCGCATTCGTCTCCATCCGCAGCGCGGGCGAGGCGTACTCACCAGGGGCGCTGGCGCTGGGCCGGCTCCTCGCGGGCACGCTGACGCTCGGCGCGATCCTGCTCGTGCGCCGCGAGGGACTGCCCTCCCGGGCGGCCTGGCCGGGCGTCATCGGGTCCGGGCTGCTCTGGTTCGGGCTCTACATGGTCGTGCTCAACTGGGGTGAGCAGCAGGTCGACGCGGGCACGGCGGCCATGATCGTGAACATCGGGCCGATCCTGATGGCGCTGCTGGGTGCCAGGCTGCTCGGGGAAACGCTGTCGCGCCGGCTCCTGACGGGCATGGCGGTCTCGTTCGCGGGCGCCGTCGTCGTCGGTCTCTCCATGTCCGGCCATGGGAGTTCCTCGGTGCTCGGCGTGGTCCTGTGCCTGCTGGCCGCCCTGTCGTACGCGGGCGGAGTGGTCATCCAGAAGCCGGCGCTGCGGCACGGATCCCCGTTGCAGATCACCACGTTCGGCTGCCTGATCGGCACGGCCGCCTGCCTGCCCTTCACCGGCGTACTGGTCTCCGAGGCGGCCGACGCCCCCTTGTCCGCCACGCTGAACATGATCTATCTCGGGGTGTTCCCGACCGCGCTGGCCTTCACCACCTGGGCCTATGCGCTGGCCCGGACCACCGCGGGCCGGATGGGCGCGACGACGTACGCGGTGCCCGCACTGGTGGTGGTGATGTCCTGGCTGTTGCTCGACGAGGTGCCCGCGCTGCTCACCGTCGCGGGCGGGCTGCTCTGCCTGGCCGGGGTCGCGGTCTCGCGGACCCGGGCACGGAACCGCGGCGCGTCGGGCGGTCCGGCGGATCGGCCGGCACGGACCGGGCAGGGGACGGCCGGCCGGCTCTGAACGCCGCCGCCGGACGGGCCGGAAGTCCTTCCGGAACGTGACCTGCGTCCCTCACGCCTGCCGCGCCCGAGTCGCACGCTGGGAGATACGTCACATCCGTGCGGAGGACCGCCCTCGCGCGCGGCCGGACACACGGAAGGTCACCGAGTCATGCAGTCCACCGGCCCCACCACGCTCAACGCTTCGGAACAGCTCCACGTGGCAGCCGCGGCGGCTGCCGCTCCCTCGGTGTTCAACACCCAGCCGTGGACCTTCACCTTCACCGGCCGCGGGCTGGAGGTGCGCACGGATCCGGACGACGCCTCCATGCCGACGGCGTCCGCGGCACGCGATGTGCGCCTGTCCTGCGGCGCCGCGGTGTTCAACGCCCGGACCGCCCTCGCGCGCCTGGGCCTCGCCTCCCGGGTCTCGGTGCTGCCCGTCGCCGGTGATCCGCTGCTGGTCGCACGGGTCGACGTGACCGGCGACGCCCCCGACCCGGCGCTGGACGAGCTGTACCGCTGGGTGGGCAGCCGTCGCACGAACCGCTACCCCTTCCGGCCCGAGAGGATCCCGGCCGAGGTGCTCGCACTGCTGCACGACGCCGCCCGGCGCGAAGGGGCGACCCTGCGCCTCCTGGACGGGGAACCGGAGTACCAGCGGATGCTGACGTCCATACGCCGCGCGACGTGGACCGAGGACGAGTCCGTACGGGACGACCGGGACGCCCGGCTCTCACCGGGGACCGGACAGCCCGCCATCCCGGCCGGCAACCTCGGCCCCGTGCCCCGGCGGGAGTTCCCCGACGACCCGCCGGTACGGGACATGGCCGAAGGGCTCGGCATACCCGGGCGCGGCAGCGCGGCCTTCGAGCCGCGCCCGGAGCTGGCCGTCCTGGAGACCGCGCACGACGACCCGCGCTCCTGGGTCACCGCCGGCCAGGCGCTGCAGAGGCTCCTGCTGGAAGCCACCGGGCACGGCATCGCGGCCTCGTTCGCCAACCAGCCGCTGGAGGACGACGGACTGCGCCCGGAGGTGTCCGGCGGTGCCGCGCACTACGGGTGTCCCCAGATGGTGCTGCGGATGGGGTACGCGACGGCACAGCCCCCGGCCTCGCCGCGCAGGCCGCTGAGCGAGGTGGTCCGCACCGTACGGGGCTGAGGCGGTGGGGACGGTCGCGCCGGCCCGCGCTCCCGCGCCGCCGCGTCCGTTCCCGTGCGCCGGCTGGTGCCTGGGCAGGCACTAGAACACGACCAGCGCGCGCCCTCCCTTGCCCGCGATCATGTTCTCGAAGGCCGCCGGGATGCCGTCCAGCGAGATCCGCTCCGTCACCAGCATGGAGAGGTCGAACCGTCCGGCGCGGATGTGCTCGGCGAGCACCGGCAGGTCGCGTGCCGGGTCACTGTTCCCGTAGACGCAGCCGGTGAGTGTGCGGCCCCAGTGGAAGATCTCCAGGGCGTTGAAGGTCACCTGCTGGTCCTTGCCGCCGATGCCGACGACCGTGGTGCGGCCGCCGCGGCGGGTCGACTCCCAGGCGCCACGGATCGTGGCGGGCCTGCCCACGCACTCCACGGCGACGTCCGCGCCCTGGCCGCCGGTGAGCTTGCGGATCGCGCGCGGCGTGGTGTCCGAGGCGACGACGTAGTCGGTGGCGCCGGCCCGGCGCGCGAGCTCCTCCTTCTCCGGTGACACGTCCACGGCGATGATCTTCGACGCTCCGGCGATGCGGGCGGCCTGCAGGACGGCCAGGCCCACCCCGCCGATCCCGAGGACGACGACGCTCTCGCCCTCGCGGACCCGGGCGGAGTGGCGCACCGCCCCGTATCCGGTCAGGACCGCGCAGCCGAGCAGCGCGGCGTCGGTGAGCGGGATCCCGGCCGGGGCGGGCAGCACGCAGTTCGCGGCGACGACGGTCTCCTGCGCGAAGGCGGCGACGTTCAGCCCGGGGTGGAGCTCGGTGCCGTCGGCCGTACGGGCGTGGATGTTCGCGGCGCCCTTCAGCGCGTCGGCGCAGAGCCAGACCTCGCCGATCCCGCAGTGGAAGCACTCCCCGCAGGACGGCGCCCAGTTGAGGACGACCTGGTCACCGACGGCGACATGGGTGACGCCCTCGCCGACGGCGAGCACCGTGCCCGCCCCCTCGTGGCCGAGGACGGCGGGGACGGGCAGCCGCATGGTGCCGTTGGACAGGGACAGGTCGGAGTGGCAGACCCCGGCAGCGGCGAGCCTGATGCTCACCTGGCCGGGGCCGGGCTCCGGGAGTTCGATGTCGGTGATCTCCAGGGGAGCTCCGACGGCGGGCAGTACGGCGGCGCGGACCACGAACAGACTCCTCGGTGGGTCGGTGGATCGGCGGGGATCAGAACTGGAGGGACTTGGTCTGGAGGTACTCGGAGAGGCCGTGCGGGCCGAGCTCGCGCCCCACCCCCGACTGCTTGTAACCGCCGAAGGGCGCCAGCGGGTTGAAGCGTCCGCCGTTGATGTCGACCTGGCCGGTGTCCATGCGCCGGGCGAAGGCCACGGCCTCCTCGTCGTCCGCGCCCCAGACGGCGCCGGCCAGCCCGTACACGGTGTCGTTGGCGATCCGCAGGGCGTCGTCCACGTCCTCGTACCGCAGGATCGTCAGGACCGGGCCGAAGATCTCCTCCTGCGCGATGGTCATGCCGGGCGTCACGTCGGCGAAGACGGTGGGGCTGACGTAGTAGCCCTGGTCCTTGGGCGCCTCGGGGCCTCCCGCGACGAGGCGGGCGCCCTCCTCGATGCCCTTCTCGATGTAACCCCGCACCCGGGCCTGCTGCTTGGCGTTGACGACGGGGCCGACCCGCTCCCCGGGAACGTACTTGGCGACGGCCGTGGCGGCGAGGCCCACGGCCTCCTCGTACCGCTCGGCGTCGACCAGCATCCGGGTCCAGGCGCTGCACGTCTGGCCGGAGTTGGACATCACGTTGGCCACGCCGACGTTGACCGCCTTGGCGAGGTCGGCGCCGGGCAGGATCACGTTGGCGGACTTGCCGCCGAGCTCCAGCGCGACGCGCTTGACCGCCGCTCCGGCGGTGGCGCCGATCTGCCTGCCGACGGCCGTGGACCCGGTGAACGAGACCAGGTCGACGTCCTCGTGCTCGGCGAGCGCCTGGCCGGCGACCGCCCCGATGCCGGTGACGAGGTTGAAGACACCGGCCGGCAGGCCCGCCTCCTGGGTCGCCTCGGCGAAGAGCTGGGCGGTGAGGGGGGTGTCCTCGGCGGGCTTCAGGACGACGGTGCAGCCCGCGGCCAGCGCGGGGGCCACCTTGGCGACGATCTGGTGGAGCGGGTAGTTCCAGGGGGTGATCGCGCCGACGACACCGACCGGCTCCAGCAGGACGGTGGAGTTGCCGAGCTTCTCCTCGAAGGAGTACGAGGCGGCCAGCTCGGCGTACGAACCGGCGACCAGCACCGGCACTCCGGCGTGCACCGCCTGCGACAGCGGCAGCGGCGAGCCGAGCTCGGCGGTGACGGTCTCGGCGATCTCGTCCTTGCGGGCGGCGAGTACGTCGCGCAACGCGCCGATCCGCGCGGCGCGCTCGGCGGGCGGGGTGGCCGCCCAGCCGGGGAAAGCGGCGCGTGCGGCGCGCACCGCGGCGTCGACGTCCTCGGCGGTGCCCGCCGGGACATGGCCGATGACCTGCTCGTCCGCCGGGTTCACGACCGCGATCGTGTCCTGGCCCGAGGCGGGCCGCCATTCCCCGCCGATGTACATCCCGTCATGCGCCTTCATGGCTGTCCCTCCCGGGCTCGCTGTGCCTGCCGCCGAAGCCGTGCGTCGTACGGACGGATGCCGTCCCGGCCCCAAACTAGCGCTGTTAGTTTTTCGGCGCCAGGGAACCGCTGGAGACACAGGTCACGCCCGGCCGGGGCCACACGGACCGGACCCGCCGGGGCGGTACCGCCAGGGCCGCCGCAGCCGGCCGCGGGGGCCGGTGACGGCCCGCGTGCCGGCCGGGCGGCATCACCCACTCGGCGCAATGCCTTCCCGGGCGGCGCTTCGTTCTACCGCTTGTGCAACACGGGTGAGGCTCGTCAGGCACATGTGTGTCCGCAGCGCCGGAGAACTCCGTGCACTCGGTCCAACGATGCGGAAGGCATGAGAACCATGAAGTACAGGAAGACCCTCGTCTGCGCGTTCGCCGCTCTGGCCGTCGCCGGCGGCACCGCCGGGGCCGCCCGGGCGGCTGACGACACATCGAAGTTCACCGACAGCGAGGAACTCCTCAGCTGCAACGTCGTCGAGGTCATCGACCAGCCGAACGTCGGGCCCGGCGACAACAACATCGACTGCTCCGAGAACGTCGAGGAGGAGGAGACCACGTTGGTGCACGTGCTGGAGGAGGTGATGTGAACCCGCCACCACGAGCACCACGAGCACCACTGGTCATGCGGCTCGTCCGCCCGTCCCCGCCGGCCGGCTCCTGAGCCCGTGCGGCTCGCCGGCCGGTCGTCCGCGGCCCCCGCCGGCACGGCGGCCGGACTCCCCGGCCGGACTCCCCCGGCGGAGGCGGGCGCCCCTCTCCGGTTCGAACGCCGATCCGGACAGGACCGCCCGGCCGTGTCAGCGCCTGAACTTCCCGCGCCGGGCCGGATCGCGGTGGAGGTGAGGCCGTCCGGTGCGGGGGGCCGGCGCGGCGGAACGGTGGTCCGGGACCGGGTCCGCCTCCCCTGCCCGGCCGCTCCGCAGCCCGAGCCCCGCCGCCCCGACGAGCAGGGCGCCGAGCATCACGAAGGGCGCGCCCGTGCCCGCGACCCCGGCGATCAGCCCCGCCGAGGCGGGGGTCGCGACCTGGCCGAGCCGGTTGCCGGTCAGCCTGAGGGCGAGAGCGGTGGAGCGGGCCTGGGCGGGGGCCGCCTGCACGACGGTGGACATCGAGAGCGGCTGGCCGACTCCCAGGCAGAAGCCCAGCACCGCGAGCATCACGGCGAGTCCCCACACCGGGACGGGCAGGGCGACGGCCGCGCAGAGGAGGCCGCCGAGCAGACAGGTCGTGGAGAGCAGGGTGGTCCTGCCGACCGTGCGCAGCATCGGCGTCATGACGAGCCGGCAGGCGATGGTCGCAGCGGCGCGCAGGCTGAGCAGCAGGCCGACGGTGGCGGGTGCGACACCGCGGTGTTCGCCGACCACCGGCAGATAGGCGGTGAGGATGTCGGTGGCGCTGAGCACGGCGAGGCTGATGAAGATGCCGGCCGGGACCCCCCGGGTGCGCAGGATGCTGCCCACCGGCACCTTCCGGGCCGCCTGCCGGGACGGGCCGGCGGTCCCGCGGTGCTCGATGCGCCACAGTGAGGTGAGGGAGACCGCGGCGACGACCGCCGAGACGAGCAGGGCGAGGGCGCTCGTGCGGGCCATCTCGCCGTCCTGCCCGGAGATGAGGTGGCCGGCGGCGATCGGCCCGGCGAGCTGGCCGAGGGAGGCGCCGATGGTGAAGTGACCGAAATTGCGGTCCTGTTCGGCGGGGGCCGACTGCCGGGCGACGAGCGACTGTGCGCCGATCACGAAACAGAGGTGGCCGAGCCCCATGACCCCGCTCCACGCGGCCAGCTCCGGGAGGGAGCCCGAGGTGCCGCTGAGCGCGCAGCCGCCGCCGATCAGGAGGACCCCGACGGGCAGCAGCGGTGCGCAGCGGCCGTGATCGGTCCGCCGGCCCAGCGGTACGGCGGCGAAGAGCGGCAGGAGCGCGTACACACCGGCGATGACGCCGATCGCGCGCTCGTCGGCACCCAGCGAGAGGGCCCGGTAGGAGACGGCGGGCCGCGCCATCGACACCGCCCCCTGCGCGAAGGCGAAGGCGATGACGAGGCGCAGCAGCCAGCCCCTGCCGGGCCGTGGTTCCGGAGGCATCAGATGATCCCGAAGAGGATTCCGGCGCCGAGCACCACGAGCGAGGTGAGCACGGCCCACTTGACCGTGAACCGGGTGTGGTCGCCGAACTCGACCTTGGCCATGCCGACCAGGACGTAGACGGCGGGAACGAGCGGGGAGGACATGTGCAGCGGCTGTCCCGCGATGGAGGCGCGCGCGATCTCCAGGGGGGAGACGCCGTGGGCGGCGCCGGCCTCGGCAAGCACGGGCAGCACTCCGAAATAGAAGCCGTCGTTGGACATGAAGTAGGTGAGGGGGAGGCTCAGCAGACCGGTGACGACGGCCATGTGGGGGCCCATCGCGTCGGGGATCGTCCCGACGAGCCAGTCCGCCATGTGTTCGACCATACCGGTGCCGGTGAGTACGCCGGTGAAGACGGCGGCGGCGAAGACCATGCCGGAGACGTTGAGCACGTTGTCGGCGTGGGCCGCGATCCTGGCCCGCTGGTCGGGCATGTGGGGGAAGTTGACGGTGAGGGCGAGGGCCGCGCCGAGCAGGAAGAGCACCGGGATCGGCATGAGCTCCAGGATCATCGCGGCCAGCAGCGCGACGGTGAGGCCGGCGTTGAACCAGTAGAGCTTGGGACGGAGCGTGGACCTGTCGGGGTCGAGTCCCTTGAACTCCTCGTCCTCGTCGCCGTCCGCGGCACCGGAGCCGATGCCGGAACCGGTGCCGGAACCGGTGCCGGAACCGGTGCCGGTGCCAACGCCGGTGCCGCTGCCCCCGCTCTTCGGGGCCTTCGTGAGCCGGTCCCCGCCGCCCGCGCCGACGAGGACGGTCTCGGACTCGGTCACCAGTGCCTCGTCGAGCGTGAGCACGCCGAGCCGCTTGCGCTCACGGCGGCCCAGGACACAGGCGAGGAGGACGACGGCGAGGAGGCCGACGGCGAGGGCCGGGATCATGGGGACGAAGATGTCGGCCGCGTCGACCTTGAGCGCGGTGGCCGCGCGGGCGGTGGGGCCGCCCCAGGGCAGGGTGTTCATGACCCCGTTCGCGGTGGCGGCGACACCGGTCATCACGACCAGGCTCATCTTCAGCCGCTTGTAGAGCGGGTACATCGCCGAGACCGTGATCATGAAGGTGGTGGACCCGTCGCCGTCCAGCGAGACGATCGCGGCGAGAAGCGCCGTACCGACGACGATCCGCATCGGGTCGGCCTTGCAGAAGCGCAGGATGGCCCGGACGATCGGGTCGAAGAGACCCACGTCGATCATCACGCCGAAGTAGACGATGGCGAACATCAGCATCGCCGCGGTCGGCGCGAGGGTGCCGACCCCTTCGATGACGTAGTCACCGAGCTTCGCGCCCTGTCCGACGAGCACGCAGAACAGGGCGGGAATCAGGACCAGCGCCGCGATCGGCGACATCTTCTTCATCATGATCAGGACCAGGAAGGTCGCGATCATGGCAAAGCCGAGGATTGTCAACATATGGGCTACCTAACGTTCACCTTTGAACTTCACCGGTGCGGCGGTCCGGTTGACGTTAGGGGCCCTGGAGCAGCGTTAACAAGATGTCGGCGTGTGAGCAATACGAGCAAAACCCCAGGTCAGCGAGTTGGTGTGACGGAGACGGGCACAGCGTTGAGCACTGCGGTACCGGACAGCGGGTCCAGGAGGGTGCCGTCGAGGAGCTGGTTCACGTTGACACCGGGCTCGGCCCCGGCGACCGACATGCGGGTGCCCGGACGGCTGTGGCCCCATCCGTGCGGAAGGCTCACGACCCCGGTGCGCACCGCGTCGGTGATCTCGACAGGCGCCTCCACCTCGCCGCCCGCCCCGGCGATGCGGGCCGTGTCGCCTTCGGCGAGTCCGATCCGGGCCGCGTCGTCGGGGTGGATCTGCAGGGTGCAGACGTTCGAGCCGCCGCGCAGCGCGGTGACGTTGTGCATCCAGCTGTTGTTGGACCGCAGATGACGGCGGCCGACGAGGACGAGTCCGGCGGGCCGCGCGCCGAGTGACGCGCGGAGCCGGGGCAGGTCGGCGGCGATCGGCGCCGGGAACAGCTCGATGCGGCCGCTGCGGGTCCTGAGCACCTGCGGGATGCGTGGCTCCAGCGGGCCGAGGTCGATCCCGTGCGGGTGTTCCAGGAGCTGCTCCAGCGTGAGCGCGTAAGGGCCGAGGCGCAGCATCAGGTCGAGGCGGCGTTCGGCGCCGGTGAGTCCGTTCAGCTCCCCGGCGAGCGCTCCGGGGGCTCCTGCCTTGGCGAGCGTCGTGGTGATGACCAGGTCGTCGACGGCCTCGGGCGGCGCACCGTGGTTGCCTCCGACGGCGAGGACGAGCCGGGCGAGGATCTCGCTCTCATCCATCCTCCCCTCCTCCAGCGGCACGGCGGGACGGCTGTAGCGGACCTGGTTGCGCACGGCGAAGGAGTTGAACGCGAAGTCGAAGTGGGCGCTCTGCGAGGGCGGCGGCGGGGGCAGCACCACGTCCGCGTGGCGCGCGGTCTCGTTGAGGTACGGATCCACACTGATCATGAAGTCGAGGCCGTCGGCGAGTGCCCGGTCGAGGCGGTCCCCGTCGGGGGCGGAGAGCACCGGGTTGCCCGCGATGACGATCAGGGCCCGGATCCGGCCCTCCCCCGGTGTCTCGATCTCCTCGGCGAGTGCGGCGACGGGCAGTTCTCCCTTGGCCTCGGGGTGCCCGGAGACCCGGCTCGTCCAGCGGCCGAGGTCGAAGCCCTTCCCCGGCCCCGCGGCGCGCGGGGCGCGGGCGGTGGCGGAGAGCGGGAAGAGGGCGCCGCCGGGCCGGTCGAGGTTGCCGGTCAGGATGTTGAGTACGTCGACGAGCCAGCTGGCCAGGGTCCCGTGCTCGACGGTGCAGCTGCCGATGCGTCCGTAGACGGCGGCGGCGGGGGCGGCGGCCAGCTCGCGGGCGATGTCCCGGATGGTGTCCGCGCCGAGGTCGCAGGCCGCGGACACCGCCTCGGGGGTGAAGTCCGCGATGGCTCCGGCCAGTTCGTCGTATCCGTCCAGGTGCCCGGCGAGCGCGCCCGGGTCGGTGAGCTTCTCCTCGACGAGGACCTGGGTGAGCGCGGCGAGCAGCAGGGCGTCGGTGCCGGGCCTGATGGCGGCGTGCCGGTCGGCCAGGCGCGCCGTGCGGGTGCGGCGCGGGTCGATGACGGTGAGGGTGCCGCCGCGCCGGCGGAGCGCCTTGAGCTTGCCCGGGAAGTCGGGGGCGGTGCAGAGGCTGCCGTTGGACTCCAGCGGGTTGGCGCCGATCAGCAGCAGGTGTGCGGTGCGGTCGAGGTCCGGTACGGGGATGGCGTGGGCGTCGCCGAAGAGCAGTCCGCTGGAGACGTGCTTGGGCATCTGGTCCAGGGTGCTGGCGGTGAAGACGTTGCGGGTGCCGAGCGCGGACAGCAGCAGCGGCGGATAGAGCCCGCCCGCGATCGTGTGCACATTGGGGTTGCCGAGGAAGACCCCGACGGCCTGCTTGCCGTGTTCCTCGGTCAGCGCCGGGATCTTCGCGGCGATCGCGTCGAAGGCCTCGCTCCAGGTCGCCTCGCGCAGGACGCCGTCCGTGCGGACGAGGGGGGTGCGCAGCCGGTCGGGGTCGGCGTCGAGGCCTCCGAAGGAGGCGCCCTTGGGGCAGATGAAACCCTGGCTGAAGACGTCCTCGCGGTCACCCCGGGCACCGGTGACCGTGGTCCCCTCGATGGTGAGGGAGAGTCCGCAGGTGGCTTCGCAGAGCGGGCAGACGCGCAGAGCGGTACGGGATGCGTGGGACATGAGCCCTCCCCGGGGCGGCGGCAGCGGTGGCGCGCGGGCACGATCCGGTGTCCCGCGGCGCACTCGGCGGGCGCGGGCTCCCGGAGGACCGAGCATACCGACCGGTACGAATGCTGGCGAGATCCCGGAGCCGCCCCGTTCCCCGCGGCTCCCCGGCCCCGCGCGGCTATTCGAGGATCTGGGAGAGGTAGGCCCGGAGCAGGACCCGGGTCTCCGCTATCAGGTCCGGGTCGCCCGCAGGGTCGGCACGGAAGGCGAGCTGGAGCAGGGCGTCGGCGGCCTGCACGCAGACCAGGACCGTGCGGAGCAGCACGGCGTCGGAGGCGGCCCCGTCACGCCCCCGGCCGAGATGGCCGGAGACCAGCTCCGTCAGGCGCCCCGCCACGAGCAGGTTCGCATCCGCGTCGAGCGGACCGGCGGCGGGCACGGGAGGGCCGAAGTCGACGAGGGCGAAGCCGGGGACGGAGCGCTTCATCGCCAGGTACTCGTCGAGCACCGCGTCGATGGCCGCACGCCATTCCCGCTCCGGTATCGGTGCGAGCCTGGCGGCGACCCGCTGGGCGTAGACCTCCAGATTGCGCTCGGCCAGGGCGTCGACCAGCGCCCTCTTGTTGGGGAAGAAGCGGTAGACGGAACCGATGGGCACGCCGGCCCGGTCGGCCACCGCCCGGGTGGAGAGCTGTTCGTAGCCGGTCTCGTCGAGCAGCACGGCGCCGGCGTCGAGGATGCGGGCGAGGCGGTCGGCGCTGCGCTGCTGCACGGGGACGCGTCGGAGGTTCGTATGAGCACGGGGCACGGCTCCATGATGCCCGTATGCCGTTGACGGGCCACGTTTCGATTCCTACGGTGATGCATAGGATTCCTCGTCGGAGGAGTCCATGGGATTCCTCATCCACCGGGAGCACATGATGAGCGGCATCGAGCAGGCGAGGAAAGCGGCGGAGGATCTCGGTCACAGCTCCGGCTTCGGCAACGAGCACAGCTCGGAGGCCGTCCCGGGTGCCCTGCCGCACGGCCGCAATTCGCCCCAGCGCGCCCCCCTCGGGCTGTACGCGGAGCAGCTCAGCGGCTCGGCCTTCACCGAGCCCCGGGCCCGCAACCGCCGGTCCTGGCTCTACCGGATCCGGCCCTCCGCCGCCCACCCCGCCTTCGTCCGTACCGGCAACGGCGCCCTGCGCACCGCCCCCTTCACCGAGACCGTCCCCGACCCCAACCGGCTCCGCTGGGACCCGCTCCCCGACCCCGCGCCCGGCACCGACTTCCTGGACGGCCTGTGGACGCTGGGGGGCAACGGGGACGCCACGCGGCGCACCGGCATGGCCGTGCACCTGTACAGCGCGAACTCCTCCATGACGGACCGGGTGTTCAGCGACTCCGACGGCGAGCTCCTGATCGTCCCCGAGCGCGGCGGCCTGCTGCTCCGCACCGAGCTGGGCCTGCTGGCGGCCGGACCGGGCCAGGTCGCGCTGATCCCGCGGGGCATCCGCTTCCGTGTCGAGCTGCTGGATTCCGGCGCCCGGGGATACGTCTGCGAGAACTACGGCCAGCCCTTCGTCCTGCCCGACCTGGGTCCGATCGGTGCCAACGGCCTGGCGAACGCCCGTGACTTCCTGGCGCCGGTCGCGGCGTTCGAGGACCGCGAGGGCCCGGTCGAGGTGGTCAACAAATTCTGCGGGAACCTCTGGTCCGCGACCTACGGGCACTCGCCGCTCGACGTGGTCGCCTGGCACGGCAACCACACGCCGTACGTCTACGACCTGCGCCGCTTCAACGTCCTCGGCACGATCAGCTACGACCACCCGGACCCGTCGATCTTCACCGTGCTGACCTCACCGTCCGACACCCCGGGGCTCGCGGGCGTCGACTTCGTCGTCTTCGCCCCGCGCTGGCTGGTCGGCGAGGACACCTTCCGCCCGCCGTACTTCCACCGCAACGTGATGAGCGAGTACATGGGCCTGATCGAGGGCGCCTACGACGCCAAGGCGGGCGGCTTCGTGCCGGGTGGCGGCTCACTGCACAACATGATGTCGGCCCACGGGCCGGACCGTGAGACCTTCGACCGGGCGAGCTCGGCGGAGCTGGAACCGCAGAAGATCGACGACGGCCTGGCGTTCATGTTCGAGACCCGCTGGCCGGTCACGACGACCGCGCAGGCCGCGGGCGCGGACCATCTCCAGCGCGGGTACGACGACGTGTGGCAGGGTCTGAGCCGCAACTTCCGGCCGTGAGACCCCTCCGCCGGCCGCACCGCAGAGAGCTCAGGTGAATCCGATGGACCAGGTGAACGAGGCGGACCGGACGCCCGGGTTCGCCCCCGACTCCCTGGTGCTGAACCGGAAGCTGCCCCTGTGGTACCAGGTCTCTCAGTCCCTGCGCGCCTCCATACTGGGCCGCCCCCGGGACGCCTCGGCGCGGCTGCCCACCGAGGAGCAGCTCGCCGTGCACTACGGCGTCAGCGTCCTCACCATGCGCCAGGCCCTCAAGGAGCTGGAGAGCGAAGGGCTGATCAGCAGGCACCGGCGCCGCGGCACGTTCATCGAACCGCGCGCCCGGCGGGTGTCACCGGTCCGGCTGCTCGGCTCGATCGACACGATCGTCGCCCAGCAGTCGGGCGAGCGGACCACCGTGCTCGGCCACGGCCGGGTGCCGGTCCCCGGTGACCTCGCGGAGTTCTTCCCGGACTGCTCCGAAGTGGTCAGCTACCGGCGCCTGCGCAGCGACGACGGAACGGGCGAGCCGACCAACTGGGCGGAGAACGCGGTCCGCCCGGAGATCGCGGCCCGGCTCGACGTGGCCGATCTGGAGCGCTGGCCGATGACCAAGGTGCTGCGCGACGTGATCGGCGTACGGATCTCCCGGATCACGGACACCGTCGAGGCGCGCCTCGCCGACCCCAATACGGCCGAACTGCTCCAGGTCCCGCTGCTCAGCCCGATCCTGCACTGCACGGGCGTGACGTACGACGAGGACGGCACGGTGGTGGACGTGGCGCGCATCCGCTACCGGGGAGACCGCTTCTCCTTCTCCGTGACCGTCGACGCGCACTGACGGCGGGGCCGGGCGGCGGGCGGATCGTTACGATGCCGGGAGCGGCGGACGTGGCGACGGGGAGGACGACACGGTGGCAGCACGGGTGGCGGCCGGAGCCGGCGGGGGCGACGGGCTCCCGCTGCTGGACGACCTCATGCCCTGGTCGGTGCGGCCCCTGCGCACGGGGCGCCCCTGGGTGACGGCCCCCGACGCCGCCTCGCTCCGGGCCCGGTGGGACCTCCTGGTGCGGGCCGAGGGCGCCGAGCAGGAACGGCTGTTCCACCCCAGCCGCTCCCGTACGCCGCTGACTCCCGCCGCGGCGCTGCCGGGCAGGTCCACCGGGACGAGCGCCTTCGCCCGGGACCCGGGTCCGTATCCCGAGCCGGTCCGCATCCTGCACGGCCCCTTCGACGCGCAGTGGCTGATCCCCGACCACCGGCTCCTCGACGCGGCCCGCCCGGAGCTGTGGCGGGTCGCCGACGGACACCAGCTCTTCGCCGTCGAGCACGGATACGTGCCCCAGGACAGCGGTCCCGCCCTGTCCGCGACCGCGCTGCTGCCCGACGGGCACTCCCCCGCCGGCCGGCCCGGCCGGATACGGCCGCTCTACCGGCGGCCGGGTGGACGGGAGCCCAACCTCGCACCGGGTCTGGCCGCTGCGCTGACCGCCCGGTACGGGACGCGGGTCACCGCCGGGTCCGTCCTCGCCTGGGCCCTCGCCGCCGCCTCCCCCTCCCCCGCCGGGCCGCTCGTCCCGCTGCCCGCCGACGGCTCCGTGTGGGCACAGGGCGTGGAGCTCGGCCAGGAGCTGTTGCGGATCCAGCTGCGCGGTGCGCACGGCGGTGAGCGCCCACGCCTGCCCGGCGGCCGCCGCCCGTATGTGCGCGCCGCGGTCCCGCCCCGGCCGGGCCGGCTGCGCTACGACGCCGCCGAGGAGGCGGTCGTGCTCGACGAGGGGCGCATTGCGCCCGTTCCCGCCGGGGCCTGGGAGTTCCGGGTGAGCGGGGTGCGGGTGCTGGAGCTCTGGTTCGAGCGCCGTACTGCGGCGGCGGAGGGGCTGGCGGCGGTCGGACCGCGCGGCTGGCCGCAGGAGCGGACATCGGAGCTGCTGGAACTGATCACCGTTCTGGCGCTGCTCGCCGGACTGCGGACCCGGCAGCGGGCGCTGCGGAAGAGCCTGGAGCAGGCGGGGTCCCTGACCCGGGAGGGGCTGCGCGCGGCCGGGGTGCTGCCCGTGCCCGCGTCGGCCCGGCTTCCCGCATCCGTCCTGGATCACCAGGAGGAGGGCCCGGAGGGGCAGTTCGCGCTGCTGTGAGGCGAGGGGCCGTCACACGGCCGGCGACGCGGAAGAGCGGCCCGGTGGGTGAGCGGGGCGCCGACGGGTGCCGTACCGGCGCTGGGGAGCACACCGGCGCAACGCTGCCGGCCCCGGGGATGACGGACGGGCGGACAGCAGCACTGCGCCGGGGCGGAGTGATCGTGGCGCGGCCCTGAACGGAGGGCCGGACCGGTCGTGACAGCCGTCGGTCAGCGGCGGCTGCCGAAGAGCGAGCGCCGCAGTCGCCGCAGGGGGGCGAAGAGCGAGACACGCGCGCTCCTGCTCCTGCGGGTGTGCGCGGCGTCGCGCGAGGTGAGTTCGAGCATCAGCAGCGTCGCTTCCGCCGACTCGCGCTGCGGAACGGCGGGGCCGCCCAGCACTGCGAGATGGCGGTCGAGGCGCGAACTGGTCGCTCCGCTCCCACATGTGATGGCAGGCACACGCGGCCTGCTGCGCACCGTTATCTGTTCCATGTCACTCCCCACCCGTACGAGGGCACCCGGCCCGGGCAGGTTAACCCTATCGTCCCGCGGTCACACTCGTGTATCCCGGCCGCAGGATTGCACACCTGTATACGGGTGTTGACGTGCCGTTACCGGACCCTGCCGGTTCCCGGAAGGACCGGGCCGGCCTGGAGGGGATCCGCCCGTACCGCGTACCACTGCCGGGGAGACACCGGCGGGAGGAGGCGGCACGCGCGTCGGTGAACGCACCGGCGGGTGCGGGGGCGTACGCCGCGCGGGCGTCGCGGATCTCCCGTGACGCGCGGGAAGGGGACCCCGCGGGAGGGGCCCCTTCCCGGCGAACGGCCGGGCCGGTGCGCCGCACCGAAGCGGGTCGCTCAGACTTTCGGGCTGCGGTCAGGCTTTCGAGTCGAGGACGGGCAGATAGCCGCCGGACTGCCCGGCGGCGGTCGGGTGGTACGACTCACCGATGTTGAGCCAGTTCACGCTGTGCAGCCAGGCACTTCCCGAACAGATCTCGTGCCCGGTGAAGGCCGGGGTGACGTCGCCGAAGGTGAAGCCGTGATCGGCCGCACGCTTGGCGGTGGCGGCGTTGAGGTGGTCGGCGGCGCTGTTGATGGCGGAGCGCTCCTTCTCGCTCAGACCGGCGAGACAGCCGCCGCCGAGCTTGTAGAAGCGGGGGTAGCCGAGGACGACGACGTGGGCCGAGGGCGCTCTGGCGCTGATCGCCGCGTACACGGAATCCAGCCTGCCGGGCAGGGTCGAGTCGACGTAGGCGCGGGCCGTGGTGATCCGGTTCAGACAGGTGGCCTCGGACTGCAGGACACAGGTGGTCATGACATCGGCGAAGCCGGCGTCGTTGCCCCCGACGGAGATCGAGACGAGGTCGGTCGCGGAGCTGAGAGGGCCGAGCTGGCCGGCTGTGACATCCCCGGTCCTCGCCCCCGAGCACGCGGTGAAGGCGAACGAGGCGGGGTCGTTGGCCGCCTCCCAGAGGACGGGGTACGCACGGGTGCTGCGCTTGCAGGCACCGCTCGCACTGTCGTAGCTGCCGGCGCCGACACCCGACGAGTACGAGTCGCCCAGGGCGACGTAGTCGACGGCCTCGACCGCCGGTGCGGATTCCTGGGCCTGGGCGACGCCCGCACCGGTCAGAGCGAGGGCGGTGCCGAGCAGGAGAGAGGACGAGAACGCCACGAGTCCGGACATTTTCATGGGACCTCCTTGGGCAGGATCTCTGCCTGCTCCGTGGTAGCAGTACCGACGGGGATTCCGAAAGTGTGCATGCCAAAAATGCTCCGACGGGGCCGTCTTGACGTGGACTTGACAGGGCGTCACATTTACATCCGTCATCCGGCGCGCTGGAGGGAAAGCCACCCATGCGGATCATCGATCGCGGAGCGGAGACAGCCACCGAGGCCGTGCCGCCCGTCCTGGCGGACGGCGCGGACGGCGCGGACGGAGCGGCAGGAGCGGACCGCGACGGCGCCCGCCGGGACCGATTCACCACTACGCGCCCCCGGCACGCCCTTTCACCTCTTCGCAACACCGGCCGCCACCACCGCGCCCCATGCCCGCCTTCCGGGGCCGGAACGGCCCGGCCGCCTCACCGTTCCACCACCGGGCCGCCCCTCGTCACCCCTCCGGCGGCGGACACCGTCCGGGCGCCGGGCAGCAGGCCGGCGCGTAATTCCGCCCTGATCACCTCCGGGACGGAATTGATCGTTCCCCTGCCCGCACCACTTCCCGGGACCCGGCGCACGCCGAAGAATAATAAGCGTCAATTTCACAGTCGAATCTGACAGTTCCGTCAAAATCTGAAAAGAACAAGACGCCCTCACCTGCCTTGTCCTACAGTTCCAGTCGTCAATACCGTCGTAGATCAACCCGCAACGGTCCATCACTCGGGCGGCTCCAGGGGGAGGGCTCAGGCAGCCGCGGTGGACACCGGAGCGGGACGCGGTAGGGGGGTGCCGTGCCCGGCGGCCGTACTCAGCGGAGTCGGCAGCCGTGCGGCCAGTTGTTCGAGCTCATCCAGCCGGGCTCGGAGCGCCATGCCGCCATGGCCGGGGTGAGAACCCCCCTTTCGAACCGGACCTTCATCCGGACAGCCCGGGGCGGGCCGTCCACCGGACGAGAGGGAAAGACTCATGAGTTCAGTTCTGCCTTCCTCGATCAGACCTGCCACCGAAGAGACCGGAACCGCCCGAATACAGAGCCAATACCGACCGATCTCTTCCCATCTCGCGATAGCTCCGCCGGTAAGTGTCGTGATCCCCGCCATGAACGAGGCGGAGAATCTCCCTCATGTGTTCAGGACCCTGCCCGACTGGATTCACGAAGTCGTGCTCGTCGACGGGAATTCGACCGACGACACCGTGCGGGTGGCCCGTGAACTCCGGCCCGACGTCGTGGTCGTCAGACAGGTCGGCAAGGGTAAGGGGGACGCGCTGATCAGTGGGTTCGCCGCCTGTACCGGTGAGATCATCGTGATGGTCGACGCGGACGGCTCGGCGGACGGCGAGGAGATCGTCAGCTATGTCTCCGCCCTGGTGGGCGGGGCCGACTTCGCCAAGGGCTCCCGTTTCGCCAACGGCGGTGGCACGGACGACATGACGGCCTTCCGCAGGCTCGGCAACCGGGCGTTGTGCACAGCGGTCAACCGCAAGTTCAAAGCCCGCTACACCGATCTCTGCTACGGCTACAACGCCTTCTGGAAGCACTGCCTGGACAGGATCACCCTGGACTGCACCGGCTTCGAGATCGAGACCCTGATGAACATCCGGGTGGTCAAGGCCGGTCTCAGGGTCCAGGAGGTGCCCAGCCACGAGTACAACCGCATCCACGGGGTCAGCAATCTCAGCGCCGTGCGGGACGGCCTCCGGGTGCTGAGGGTGATCCTCAAGGAGAAGCGCGTGCGCCGCGGCGGACGCCGGGCGGCTGCCGTCCCCGCCGTCATCGGCCGGGGACAGGTGCTGTGAGGCTCCGCGACTTCTCCGTCGTCATCTGTGTCCACACCGAGGAGCGCCTGGAGGACATCCGGGAGGCCGTCGCCTCGGTCCGCGCGCAGACCCTGCCGGCGGAGGAGATCCTCCTGGTGGTGGACCACAATCCGGCGCTGCTGCGTCACCTGTCCGAGGAGTACACGGACCGTCCGGGGGTGCGGGTGCTCGCGAACGCGGGCCCCCGCGGTCTGTCGGCAGGCCGGAACACAGGGATCGCCGCCGCCCGTGGCGCGATAGTCGCCTTCCTCGACGACGACGCGGTGGCCGAGCCGGACTGGCTGCGCCACTTCGACGAGAACTACGCCGACCCGGCGGTGATGGCCGTCGGCGGCCGGACCCGGCCGTCGTGGGCCTCGGGCCGCAGACCTGTCTGGTTCCCCGAGGAGTTCGACTGGGTCGTCGGATGCACCTACCGGGGGCTGCCGCCCGGGCGGGTCCGGGTCCGCAACGTCCTCGGCGGCAACGCCTCGTTCCGGCGTACGGCGTTCGAGGCGGCGGGCGGCTTCGCCACCGGCATCGGGCGGGGCGGCGGCAGACGCCCGCTGGGCGGCGAGGAGACCGAGCTGTGCATCCGGCTGAGCCGGGCGCTCCCCCACGCCGTCCTGCTGATCGACGACCGCGCCGTGATCCACCACAAGGTCCCCGAAGCACGGGAGCGTTTCGGCTACTTCCGCACCCGTACGTACGCGGAGGGGCTCTCCAAGGCGCTGGTCACCCGGAGTGTCGGTGCGGCCAAAGGGCTGGAGTCCGAGCGCCGCTACACCACCCGGGTGCTCCCGGCCGGGGTACTGCGGGGCGTGCGGGACTTCCTCCTCGGCCGTCCCGGCGGGGCGGGCCGCGCCGGGGCCGTCGTGACGGGGGTACTGGCGGCGGCCGCCGGCTACGCGGTGGGGAGCGTACGGGTCCGGCGGGGCGGCGCGTCCTTCGCCGTACCGGCGAGGGGACCCGCCCCGGGCGCGCGTGCGGAGGAGGCGCGGTGAGCGGGGGCGGTCCGGCGGGCGGGAGGAGCCCGGTGGACGAGGGTGGCGCGGTGGACGGGGGCGGTGCCGTGCCGATCCTGATGTACCACGCCGTGGGCCGCCGTCCGGCCGGCAGCGTGTACGGCCTCTCCGTCTCGCCCGGCGCGTTCCGTACGCAGATGGAGATCCTGGTCCGGCGCGGCTTCACCCCGCTCACCACGGCCGCGCTGGGCGAGAGCTGGCGCACGGGGCGGCCGTTGCCGCCCCGGCCGGTGCTGATCACGTTCGACGACGGCTACGAGGGGGTGCACCGGCATGCCCTGCCGGTGCTCGCCGAGCACGGGTTCACGGCCACCGTCTTCGTCACCACCGGCTGGCTGCGCGGGGCGTACGACGAGGGCGGCGCCCTGGACACCATGCTCGACTGGAGCCAGGTGCGCGAACTCGCCGCCACGGGCGTGGAGATAGGCGGCCACAGCCACACCCACCCGCAGCTGGACCAGCTCGACGACCGGCTGCTGCGGGCCGAGACCGTGCGCTGCCGGGAGATCGTCCACGCTGAACTCGGTTCTCCTCCGGTGTCCTTCGCCTACCCCTACGGCTACTCCACCCGCCGGGTGCGGCAGTCGGTGCGGGCGGCGGGCTTCGCCCAGTCCCTCGCCGTGGGCAACGCTCTGGCGCGCCGCCGCCAGGGGCCGTACGCCCTGGAGCGGGTGACCGTCCGCCGCGGCACCGGCGCCGCCGAGTTCGCGCGGCTGGTCGAGGGCAGGGCAGTCACCCGGACGTTCGCGGTGGACCGGGCGCTCACCAAGGGGTTCGCCGTCGTGCGCGGCGTACGGCGGGTGCACCGCGGGTTCGGCTGATCCTGACCGGCCCGCCGCACCGGGCTGGTCCCGGGGCCGGGCGGGCGTCTGAGCGTCCGCGCGGCCGGCTCCCCGGCCGCGCCGTCCGGGGCAGCTGCTGAAACCTGGGTGCGTGCGGTGCCGCCGTGCCGGATCATGGCCGCATGCCTGCCACCCCCGAGTCCGCCCTGCCGATCCGGCTCAATGTCGACGACGGCGATTCGCCGTCCGACGTCGTGGACGCGCTGTTCCTGGGCCGCTTCGCGACGGGCGAGCAGCCGTACTCGCACAGTTCCTCCCTCGACCGGGTCAGGACGGGGGCGTCCCTGCTGCCCCCGGCGGCCAGGGTGCTGAGGGCCGCCCGGGACGACGACCGCAGCGCGACCCTCGCCGAGGGCGAGGGCTGGACTCTGCTGATCTCGCGGTGGAACCGGAGCGCCGACGTCACGGTCACCGCCACCACGGCCGAGCTGGCCCGGAAGGTCCTGTCCGAGGCGACCGACGGGGCCCGGGACGAGCCCGAGCCGCAGCCGGAGAACGTGGCCATGGGCTTCTGGTACGTCTCCCCGCGCCGCGGCCCGCACCGCACCACCCGGCAGATCTCCGCAGGCACCTGGGACGAGGTCCGGCCCAACTACACGGCCCCGGTGGCCGATGCGATGGACCGGCTGATGAAGGTGACCCCCGACGACATCTCCGGCCGGCTGCTCCTGCTGCACGGCCCGCCGGGCACCGGCAAGACGTCCGCGCTGCGCACCCTCGCGCGGGCCTGGAGCGACTGGTGCCAGGTCGACTGCGTACTGGATCCGGAGCGGCTCTTCAACGATGTCGGCTATCTGATGGACATCGCCATCGGTGAGGACGACGGTTCGGCGGAAGGGCGGTGGCGGCTGCTGCTCCTGGAGGACTGCGACGAGCTGATCCGCGGTGAGGCGAAGCACACGGCCGGCCAGGCGCTGTCCCGGCTCCTCAATCTGACGGACGGTCTGCTGGGCCAGGGCCGCAATGTGCTGGTGGGGGTGACGACCAACGAGGATCTGGAGCGGCTGCACCCGGCGGTCGTCAGACCCGGCCGCTGTCTGGCCCGTATCGAGGTGGGTTCGCTGACCCGCGCCGAGTCGGTTTCCTGGCTGGGCACGGAGGAAGGGCTGGGCCGGGAGGGCGCGACGCTCGCCGAGCTGTACGCCCTGCGGCGCGGTGGCGGCCCCGCGTCCGTGCCGCGGCAGGACGCGGGGGCGGACGCGGGGCTCTACCTCTGAGCAGCGGCGCTCACGTCCGCTACCGCGCGTAGACGGCCCGTACGGCGTCCTCGGCCAGGGACAGCGCGTCGGCCCGGGACAGACCGAGACGGCGGGCCTGCTCGGCGTACTCCTGGGCCGCCGTCGCCGCGTGGCGGGCCGCCGCGTCGCCCGCGGCGGCGACGAACGTCCCGTTGCGGCCGCGGGTCTCGATCACCCCGTCGGCCTCCAGCGCGCGGTAGGCCTTGGCCACCGTGTTGGCGGCGAGGCCCAGTTCCCCGGCGAGGCCGCGTACGGTCGGCAGCCGGTGGCCGACGGGCAGGGAGCCGGACCGGGCCTGTTCGGACAGCTGGGCGCGCAGCTGCTCGTACGGGGCGGTGGCGGAGTCCGGGTCAACGGCGATCTTCAGGGTCACGGGCCGATTCTCCCCCACCGGGGGTGTCCGGCACCGGCACCGCCCCCGGAAATCGGGAGGCGGCCGGGCCGCTTCCCGCGTTAGCGTCCCCGCATGACGGTACTCGTGCGGGACTTCCTGCCCGCTGACGCAGAGGCCTGGGTACGGGTGCGGCGTGCCGCACTGCCGTACATGGTCACGACCCCCGAGCAGGTCCTGAACGATCTGGCCGGCGCCCACCCCGACCGGCACTACCGGCTGCTGGTCGCCGAGGAGGACGGCGAGGTGATCGGGACCGCACAGGTGGGCATCTCCCACGAGAGTCCGAAGCCGGGCCAGGGTTTCTGCAATCCGTACGTGCATCCGGACCGGAGAGGGCGGGGCGCGGGGTCGCTGCTGGTCCGGGCCGGTGAGGAGCATCTGGCCGGTGCCGGTGCGAGCGCCGTCTACACGTGGGTGCTCGACGAGCCGGCCAACCGCGCGTTCGCCGGGAAGCGCGGCTATGCGGCGCGCCGGCCGGCGCACTTCCTGCGTCTCGGGCTGGCCGAGGGCACACTGCCTCCGCTCCAGGAGCTCCCTCCCGGGGCCGAGCTCCTGACCGCCGCCGACTTCGAGGACGATCCGCGCCCGCTGTTCGAGGCGGACGCGGAGACGACCGCTGACGAACCCGGCGATGTCCCGGTGGAGTTCTCCGACTACGAGGACTGGCTGGCGACGACCTGGCGGCGGCCCGGCTTCGATCACGCCCTCACCGCGGTCGTGACGGTGGACGGGAAGGTCGCGGCGTTCAGCGCGGCGCAGACGGACGGGCTGACCCGCTACTCGTCGGCGATGACCGGTACCCTGCGCGCCTTCCGGGGCAGAGGGCTGGCGAAGCTCGCCAAGAACGCCTCACTGCACCGGGCACGGGCCGCCGGGTACACGGACGCGTACACCGGCAACGACGCCGCCAACGGCCCGATGCTGGCGGTCAACCGCTGGTTCGGTTACGAGATCTGCGCCACGGAGGTGCGGCATGTGCGCGGGATCGGCTGATTCCGGCGCTCCCCTGACGGTGGCCCTGGTCAAGGCGGGCCGCACCAAGATCCGTTATCCGGCCGAGCCGGCCGGCGACGACGGCACCCGGATCACGGTCCGGGCTCCTTGGGCGGCGCCGGGCGTCCGGGACTTCGGCTTCGTGCGCTTCGAGCCGGGCGATGTCTTCACCGAGCACTACTGGCGCGACCGGTGGTACGCGGTGAAGGAGGTCCGCACCGGCGGTGGGCGGTTGAAGGGCTGGTACTGCGACATCACCCGGCCGGCCGTGCTGCGGGACGGCGAGCTGGTGGTCGAGGACCTGGACCTGGACCTGTGGGTGTCGGCGGACGGCTCCTGCGTACTGAGGCTGGACGAGGACGAGTTCGAGGAGAGCGGCCTCGCCGGGCGTGACCCGTCGGCGGCGGAGGCGGCGGTCCGCGCCCTGGACGAGCTGGAGCACCTGGCCCGCACCGAGGGGCTGGCGGGGCTGGTCGGCTGAGCAGGTTCTTCGTGCGGCCGGTGCGGCCCGGCCGCGCGGCGGTCCCGGTGTCCGCACCGGCCGCCGCCGCGTCGGGGGGGCTGTCCTCAGGGAGCGACCAGCTCCACCTCGTGGCCCGACGTGTTCGCCAGGCGGGCCGCGCAGGGCCCGCTGCCGTCGGTGCGCGGGGGGAAGCCGGCCGCCGGAGGCCGCCAGCCGTGCTCCGGGGCGTCCGCCATCAGGGCGTCGAGCGTGGCACGGTCGCGGACGTGGAACGCCAGGCGGCTGACGTCGGGGCGCAGCATGTCGTGCCCGGCGCCGGGCGGGCCGGGTGTGCGTTCCACCACGACATAGCTGTCGCCGCGCCGCCAGCTCCGGCCGTGCGCCCAGCGCTGGTACGGGACATGACCGAGCCGGCCGAGCAGCCAGCCCCACTGGGCGTCGGCCTCGGCGAGGTCGGGCACCGACAGCTCGATGTGGTGCAGCCGGCCGGTGGGGCTCGCCGCCACCGGCAGCGGGACGGCGCGCCGCGGCCCCCGCGGTGCGTACGCGACGGTGTCGGCGTCCTCGTGCCAGTGGATCAGGAAGCGCTGTCCGGCACGGTATCCGTCGAGGCCCTCACGGCAGTACGCCACCATGTCGTCGGGCAGCGCGTCCAGGGGGTACCAGTCCAGCTCGGAGCACTTGTCCGGCTCCGCGTTGCGTGGCGGACGCGCGGGGTCGTGGTCCGCCTCGAAGAACCAGCCCATCCTGGGGCTGCCGCCCGGACCCCTGTGCTGCATGACCAGGGCCACCCGGAGTTCGTCCGGAGCCAGCTCGACGCCGATCTCCTCGGCGGTCTCCCGGATCATCGCCGCCAGGACGTCCTCACCGTCCTCGGCGTGGCCGGAGGGGGCGTGGAGCAGCCCGTCCGCGTACCCCGTGCCGGCCCGGCGGGCGAGCAGCACGTCGGAGCCCCTGCGCAGGATCAGATGGACGTCGACGATCTCGGTGTGCCGGTGCTGCGGCTCGGCGCGGGCCACCAGGGCGTACCTCTCGTCGGTGACCTCCTTGCCCCAGAGCCGGGAGTCCCCGGAGAGCGGCTCGTGGTGGACCCGCTCGGTGTGCTCGGCGAGGAGTGCGGTGAGGTGGGCGGCGGAGAGACCGGTGCCGTTCCACACGCCTTCGACGAGCACCAGCCGGCCGCCCGGCCGGAGCAGGGAGAACCAGTGCCGCAGGGCGGCGGCGGGGTCGGGCAGCAGCCACACCGTGTGCCGGGCGAGGATCACGTCGAAGCGCTGCTTGCCCACCGGGGGGTGTCCGGCGTCACCGAGGAGCACCTCGGCCCCGGTCCCGGCCAGCTTGGCGCGTGCCCGCTCCACCATGCGCGGCGACCGGTCGACGGCGGTGACGCGGTGTCCCTGACCGGCGACGAGCAGCGCCAGGCTGCCCGTACCGCAGCCGAGGTCGAGGACCGAGGAGCGGGCGCCGGGCAGCCAGGTCTCCATCCGCTGAGCCCAGGCGCTGCGGACCACCGGGTCGTGGAGCCCGTGGTCGGGTTCCTCGTCGAAGGAGTCGGCGGCGGCGTCCCAGTCGATCGTGGTCATGCCCGTGATTCTCCCAGCCGCCACCGACAGTCCCTCACGGCCGGGTTCTGCCCAGCGCCTTCTTCACCAGCGGCCACACCAGGATCAGCGCGACGATGACGTAGACGGTCACGGAGAACGGGGTGTCGACCAGTCCCGTGACGCTGCCGTCGCTGATCTGGAGGGCGCGCCGCAGCTGCTGCTCGGCGGACGGACCGAGGATGACCGCGATGACCGCGGGCAGGATCGGCAGCCCGTACCGTCGCATGCCGAAGCCGATCAGGCCGATCACCAGCAGGATCACCAGGTCGACGGCCTCCCCGCCGACCGCGTAGGCGCCGACGGCGGCGAAGAAGAGGATGCCCGCGTAGAGGTAGGGGCGCGGGATCCGCAGCAGCTTCGCCCAGAGCGGCGCGAGGGGCAGGTTCAGTGCGAGCAGCAGCACCATGCCGACGAAGAGCGAGGCGATCAGGCCCCAGACCAGCTCGGGTTCACGCTCGAACAGGAGCGGCCCGGGCTGGATGCCGTACTGCTGGAAGGCGGCCAGCATGACGGCGGCGACGGCCGTGGTGGGCAGGCCCAGCGTGAGCATGGAGACCAGGGTCCCGGCGGCGGAGGCGGAGGCCGCCGACTCCGGCCCGGCGACGCCCTCGATGGCGCCCCTGCCGAATTCGTCGCGGTGCTTGGAGAGCCGTTTCTCGGTGACGTACGAGAGGAAGGTGGGGATCTCCGCGCCGCCCGCGGGGATCGCGCCGAACGGGAAGCCGATGAAGGGCCCGCGCAGCCAGGACTTCCAGGTGCGCCGGACGTCGTCCTTGCCCAGCCAGGGGCGGCCGACGGGGATCGGCTTCCCGGTGGAGCGGCGCAGGTGCGCGGCGACCCACAGGGCCTCCCCGATGGCGAAGAGCCCGACCGCCACGATCACCACGTCGATGCCGTCGGCCAGTTGGAGCGAGCCGAAGGTGAGACGCTGCTGGCCCGTCATCTGGTCCAGGCCGACGAGGCCGATGGTGAGACCGATGAGGAGCGAGGCCAGGCCGCGGATCCGTGAGGAGCCGAGGACGGAGGTGACGGCGATGAAGGCCAGCACCATGATGGCGAAGTAGTCGGGAGCGCCGATGTCCACGGCGAGCGAGGCGACGGTCGGGGCGAGGACGACCAGCAGGATCGTGCCGATCATGCCGCCCGCGAAGTGTCCGACGGCGGCGGCGGCGAGCGCCTGCGCGCCACGCCCGGCCTTCGCCATCGGGTTGCCTTCGATCGCGGCGACGACGGCCGCGCTCTCCCCCGGGGTGTTGAGGAGGATCGAGGTGGTGGAGCCGCCGAACATCGCGCCGTAGTAGATCCCGGCGAACATGATGAAGGCACCGGTCGGTTCGAGTCCGTACGTCACCGGCAGCAGCAGGGCGACGGCCATGGCGGGGCCGATGCCGGGGAGCACACCGATCGCCGTGCCGAGCAGGACGCCGAGTGCGGCCCAGAGCAGGTTGACCGGCGTGAGCGCCGTGCCGAAGCCGTCGATGAGGGAGTTGAGGGAATCCATGGGTCAGAGCACCCCCATCAGCGGGCCGCCCGGGAGGGGCACCCCGAGCAGGTTGTCGAAGACGAAGTAGGTCGCGAGGGAGAGCCCGGCCGCGATGAGCGGATCGCGGTCGTGGTGGCGGCTGCCCAGCGCGTAGGCCGAGCCCCAGAAGAGGAGGGCGCCGGAGATGGGGAAGCCGAGCGGGCCGATGAGGACGGCGAAGGCGAGGAAGACCCCGGTGAGCAGGGCGACGGTGCGCCGGTCGGCCGGTTCGTCCAGGTCGACGTCCTCGCCGCCCTCCGCCTCGCCCCGGCCGCCGCGCAGGACGTCGACGGCCAGCAGCACGGCGACGGCCAGCAGCCCGATGCCGACGACGACCGGGACGGTCCTGGGACCGACGGGCCCGCGCTGGGTGATGTCCACGCTCATCGTCAGGGCGTCGGTCAGGACGAGGACGCCCAGCACGAGCAGCAGGACGCTGACGCCGAGCTCGGAGTGCTCGCGCAGCCAGGAACGCCCCGCCGCGGGGCGGGAGGATGCGGTCCCGGGCCCGGAAGGCGTCGGCCGGGAGGGTGTGGGCTCGTCCGTCACAGTCCCAGCTCCTTGAGGACGGTGGCGACACGCCGGTCCTGGGCGTCCAGGAAGTCGCCGAAGTCGTCGCCGGCGAGGAAGGCGTCGTCCCAGCCGTTCTTCTTCATGGAGTCGCGCCACTGCTTCGAGTCGTGCAGTTCGCTCACCAGCCCGATGAGCTTGTCGCGTTCGGTGTCGGAGAGTCCGGGCGGGGCGACGATGCCGCGCCAGTTGGTGAAGTCGGTGTCGAGACCGGCCTCGCGGAGGGTCGGCGCGTCGAGGCCCGGGACCCGCTTCGGGCCGGTGACGGCGAGGAGCCGCAGCTCACCGGCCTCGATCTGGTCGAGGTACTCGCCGACGCCGGAGACGCCGAAGCCGACCTTGTTGCCGAGGATCGAGGCGAGCAGTTCGCCGCCGCCGTCGAAGGGGATGTAGTTGACCTGCTCGGGGGCGATCCCGGCTGCCTTCGCCATCAGCATCGGCGCCAGGTGGTCGGGCCCGCCGGGTGAGGATCCGCCGCCGACCGGGATCTTCCCCGGGTCCTTCTTCCAGGCGGTGAGCAGCTGATCGATCGTCTCGTACGGGGAGTCCTCGGCGACGACGACGATGTCCTGCTCCTCGGTGAGCCGGGCGATCGGGGTGGTGTCGGCCAGGGACGTGGGCGACTTGTTGGTGTGTACGGCGCCCACGACACCCAGCCCCATGGACATGGCGAGCTTGCCGTTGCCGTGCTCGGCGGCCAGCCGGGTCACCCCGACGGTGCCGCCCGCGCCTGGCAGGTTGAACACCTCGATGCCGTGGGTGAGCCCGGCGTCCTCGGCGTTCTTCGCCGCGGTGCGCGCCGTGATGTCGTAACCGCCGCCGGGTGTGTTGGGAACCATGAAGCGCAGTCCGGGGATCTGCGTGCCGGTGCCGGAACCGCTGCCGGTGGAGAGCAGCGGCGGCCCGACGACCACCAGCAGCGCGGCCCCGAACAGGGCGAGTGGAGTGCGCAGTCGCACCGGATGCCGCCTTTCGAGCCATACGTCGCACGTGTGTGAGGTGGCCCACATGTTGCCTGCGCGTCAACGAGCTGTCGCCGTTCCGGAACCAATGGACGTTGTGGTCGTTGTGGTCGCGCCCTACGGTGTCGGCGTGACGAAAGTGCTGGTGGTGGACGACGACTTCATGGTCGCGAAACTGCACAGCCGCTATGTGTCCGCATTGGACGGTTTTACGGTCGTCGGTGTGGCCCACACGGGCGCCGAGGCCCTGCGCGCGGCCCGTCGGCTGCGTCCCGATCTGGTGCTGCTCGACATCTTCCTTCCCGACATGGACGGGATCCAGGTGCTGCGGGAGCTGCGCGCGGCGGAGGAGCGGGACGGGGGCGCCCACAGCGCGGACGCGCTCTTCATCACGGCGGCGCGCGACGCCGGTGTGGTCAGGGCCGCCCTGCGGGCGGGTGCCCTGCACTACTTGATCAAGCCGTTCCACCGCTCGGCGCTGCAGGAGCAGTTGCAGCACGTGGCCTCGCTGCGCAACCGTCTGGACGCCCTGGACGAGGCCCGTCAGGAAGCCCGCCAGGAGGACGTGGACCGCATCTTCGGCACCCGTCCTCCGGGCTCCCGCGAACTCCCCAAGGGCCTCGCGACCCGTACCGCGGACCTGGTCGAACGCGTCCTGCGCGACCACCCGGCCGGACTGTCGGCCTCCGAATGCGCCGAGGCGGGTGCTCTCTCGCGGGTCAGCGCGCGCCGCTACCTCGAGTACTTCGCGGAGACGGGGCGGGCCGAGGTGACCCTGCGGTACGGCGGGACGGGGCGGCCGGAGCGCCGCTACCGCGCGGTGTCCTGAACCGTTCGCCGTACAGCCGCCCTGTTCACATGCCGCTCGGCCCCCGGCCATGCGTTGAGTGTGAGCATGACATCAATTCCCGGCAGCGTGTCCGAGGTTGACGCAGCGCAACCGAGGAGGACCCGTGGTCGCGAATTCCGTGTCCCGCAGGCAGATGTTCGGATTCGGCGGGGCGGCAGCCGCCGCGCTGATGCTCGGGACGGGGGCGTGGGAGGCGCAGTCGGCGTTCGCCGCGCCCGCCCTGAAGGGTGACCCGTTCACCCTGGGTGTCGCCTCGGGCGACCCCACGTCGGACGGTGTCGTGCTCTGGACGCGCCTGGCTCCCGACCCCTTCGCACAGGACGGCCTCGGCGGCATGCCGGCGAAACCCGTCCGCGTCCACTACGAGGTGGCGGCCGACGAGCGCTTCCGCCGGGTGGTGCGCCGCGGCAGCGTCGTCGCGTCCCCCGAGCTGGCGCACTCGGTCCACCCCGAGGTGCACGGGCTCGCCCCCGACCGCACGTACTGGTTCCGCTTCAAGGCCGGCTCCGCGGTCTCCCCGGTGGGGCGCACGCGCACCACCCCGGCCCCCTCGGACTCCCCGCGCGAGCTGAAGTTCGCCTTCGCCTCCTGCCAGGCCTGGCAGGACGGCCACTTCACGGCGTACCACCACATGGCGCAGGAGGACCTGGACCTGGTGGTGCACCTGGGCGACTACCTCTACGAGTCCGGCGTCAGGACGAACAAGCGCGGCGTGACGACCGATCCCAGGTTCCACACGGAGACCCTCGACCTGGCCCGCTACCGGCTCCAGTACGGCCTCTACAAGTCCGAGGCGCCGCTGCGCGAGGCGCACGCCGCCTTCCCGTGGATCATGACGTTCGACGACCACGAGGTGGAGAACAACTGGGCGGACGAGACCTCCGAGAACGACGAGGACCCGGAGACCTTCCTGCAGCGCCGGGCCGCCGCCTTCCGGGCCCTGTACGAGCACGCGCCGCTGCGCCGCACACAGCTGCCGAACGGCCCCGACGTACAGATGTACCGACGGCTCCCCTACGGCCGGCTCGCCGACTTCACGATGCTCGACACCCGCCAGTACCGCGACGACCAGGCCTGCGGCGACGGCACGTCCGCGGACTGCGCCGACCGCTTCGACCCGGACCGCACCCTGCTCGGGGCCCGGCAGCGGGACTGGGTCCTCAAGGGCTTCAGCCGCTCCCGGTCCCGCTGGCAGATCCTCGGGAACCAGGCCCCGATGGGCCAGACCGACCAGGACCCGGGCCCGGGCACCACGGTCTGGACGGACCCGTGGGACGGTTACGTCGCCGAGCGCAACCGGCTGCTCGCGGAGGCGGGCACCCGCGGGGTGCGCAACCTCGTCGTCATCACGGGCGACCGGCACCAGAACTACGCGTGGGACCTCAAGCGCGACTACGCCGACCCGGAATCGGCGACCGTCGGCTCGGAGTTCGTGGGCACCTCGATCACGAGCGGTGGCGACGGCGCCGACATGACGGCCCAGGGCGAGACGTTCCTGGCGGCGAACCCGCACATGAAGTTCTTCAACAGCCGGCGCGGTTACGTGCGCGTCACGGTGGACCGGGAGCGGTGGACGAGCGACTTCCGGGTGCTGCCCTTCGTGACGAAGCCGGACGCACCGATCAGCACGCGCGCGAGCGTGGTCGTGGAGGACGGGACGCCGGGCGTCCAGGTCTGACGCCCTGCCCTGGCCCCCACCACGGGCCCACCGGACCTGGTGCCGAACAGCGCCTGCTCCAGGCGCTGTTCGGTGCCGCACCCCGGCGGCGGGGCGGTGAAGCCGGACCCTGGGGCTCGGGGCCGGGCTGCGGGCCGAGCCGTGCACGTGGTGCGGACGGCCCGTCGGGCGACGCGGCCGGTGGCGGCCGAAGCGGTACCGCGGTCGCCGGCACCGCGTGAGAGCCGGTGTCATGAACCTCCTCGGCAAGGTGCTGGACGGTCTCCGGGCCCCGGCGCCGCGTCGGGGCCGCTCCTGCGCCGACGCCGCGCGGAAGGGGTTCCTGAGCTCTCTCCTGTCCGTCCCGCGCTCGCCACACCCTTCGATTCGAATCTTCGGTCGTCAATCGAGGGCGGGGCTCCCTCCGCCATTCGGCCCGGTCCCGCCTGCGCGAAGAACGCCCTGCCCGGACCGTGGGGGCATGACTTTCGCTGACGAGGTGAAGAACGCCGTCACCGCACGGGCCGCCCTGCTGGTCGTCGGCGTACTGGCGCTGCAACTGCTGTTCATCGCCTCCTACGTCGGCGCGCTGCACAGGCCCGACCCCACCGATGTGCCCTTCGGGGTCGTCGCCCCGCAGCAGGTGTCCGGGCGGCTCGTCACCCAGCTGGACGGCCTGCCGGGCGGCCCGCTCGATCCGCGCGCGGTCTCCGGCGAGGCCGAGGCGCGCCGGCAGATCCAGAACCGCGACATCGACGGCGCCCTGATCGTCAGCCCCACCGGGGCGACCGACACGGTGCTCGTCGCCTCCGGTGGCGGTACCGTGCTGGCCACCTCGCTGACCAGGATCATCGAGCAGGCGGAGGGACCCAGGCAGCGCACGGTGCGGACCGTGGACGTGGCCCCCGCCTCCCCGGACGACTTCGACGGCCTCTCGTCGTTCTACCTGGTCGTGGGCTGGTGCGTCGGCGGCTACCTCTGCGCCTCGATCCTGGCGATCAGCGCGGGCGCCAAGCCGGCCGGCCGGCAGCGCGCGATGATCCGCACCGCGGCCATGGCCCTGTACGCCCTCGCGGGCGGGATCGGTGGCGCGGTCATCATCGGCCCGGTCCTCGGCGCGCTCCCGGGCAGCGTGTGGGCCCTGGCCGGCCTGGGGACCCTCACCGTCTTCGCGGTCGGCATGATCACGCTCGCCCTTCAGGCGCTCACCGGTGTCGTCGGCATCGGGCTGGCCGTGCTGCTCATCGTGATCGCGGGCAACCCGAGCGCGGGCGGCGCCTTCCCGCTGCCGATGCTGCCGGACTTCTGGCGGGCGATCGGCCCCGCCCTGCCGCCCGGCGCGGGGACCTGGGTGGCGCGCTCGATCGCGTACTTCAAGGGCAACGCGGTCACCGGTCCCCTGCTGGTGCTCTCCGCCTGGGCGGTCGTCGGCACGGCCCTGACCCTGCTGCTGCCGACGCGCCGCCGGAAGACGGGCGAGTCCCGCCGGGCGGCCACCTCCGGCGGGGGTC